>Ga0105237_10000908_pt1 | contig 39814 bp, 32 predicted proteins | sample KBSC24metaG_FD_81520 | JGI IMG/M metagenome (GOLD analysis project Ga0105237, IMG submission 81520) | Corn rhizosphere microbial communities from Kellogg Biological Station, Michigan, USA - KBS C2-4 metaG | ecosystem: Host-associated > Plants > Roots > Rhizosphere > Soil | place: Michigan, USA...
GCAAAAGCAATTACGGTAACAGCAACAGCAGGACAAAGCAAAGTATACGGTTCAGCAGATCCATTATTCGCTTACACGATCACTAGTGGTGGACCATTGCAGACCGGTGACGCCTTTACCGGATCGCTGGAAAGAGCTGCTGGCGAAAACATAGGAACCACTTATGCCATTAATCAGGGAACTTTAAGTGCCGGTGGCAACTACAGTATTACTTTCATTCCAAATAACTTTGCTATCACTGCAAAAGCAATTACAGTAACCGCAACAGCAGGACAAAGCAAAGTATATGGTACAGCTGATCCATTATTCACTTACACCATCACTAATGGTGGCCCACTGAAAACAGGCGACACTTTTACAGGAGCACTTGCAAGAACAGCAGGTGAAAACATAGGTGCTACCTATGCCATTAACCAAGGGACACTAAGCGCAGGCAGTAACTATACCATTACTTTTGTGCCTGATAACTTTGCCATTACTGCAAAAGCAATTACAGTTACAGCAACTGCTGGTCAAAGCAAGGTATATGGTTCTGCAGATCCAACATTGGCTTATACCATCACCAGTGGGGGGCCTCTTAAAGCAGGCGATGCTTTCACAGGTACACTCGCAAGAGCAGCAGGTGAAAACATAGGAACTGCTTATGCCATCAATCAAGGAACTTTAAGTGCGGGCAACAATTACACCATCACTTTCGTACCTGATAACTTTGCCATTACTGCAAAACCAATCACGGTAACCGCAACTGCTGGTCAAAGCAAAGTATATGGCTCAGCAGATCCGCTGTTTGCTTACACGATCACCAATGGTGGCCCACTGAAAACAGGCGACGCATTTACTGGAGCACTCGCAAGAGCAGCAGGCGAAAACACAGGAACCACTTACGCCATCAACCAGGGAACTTTAAGCGCAGGTACAAACTACAGCATCACTTTTGTTTCCAATAACTTTGCCATCACTGCAAAACCAATCACAGTAACTGCAACTGCTGGACAAAGCAAAGTATATGGTTCAGCAGATCCATTATTCGCTTACACGATCACCAGTGGTGGTCCACTTCAAACAGGTGATGCCTTTACCGGTAAACTGGCAAGAGCGACAGGCGAAAACGTAGGCACCGCTTATAGCATTAACCAGGGAACGCTAAGTGCAGGTAATAACTACAGCATTACCTTTATCCCTAACAATTTCGCCATTACATGTGCAGCACTGGTAATCACTGCCGACAATAAAGAGAAATTTGCAGGAACAGCAAATCCTCCGTTAACAGTCAGCTATAATGGCTTTGTCAATCAGGAAACAAGCGCGGTTTTAACAGCTGCCCCTGTATTGAACACCACTGCGGCAACAACCAGCCCAATTGGAGATTACCCAATCAAAGCCTCGGGAGCTTCTGCAACCAACTATAGCATTACCTATGTAGACGGAACCCTGAAAGTGAAACCAGGATATCCGACGAGCATTAGTCTTGCTGCTGTTATTTTATACGAGAACAGACCTTCAGGCACCAATGCAGGTACATTAAGCAGTACCGCCGACGATCCGTTAGCTACTTTCAGTTATACCCTGGTGAACGGGGCCGGAGATACAGACAATGCCTTATTCGCAATCGCTGGAAATCAGGTCAAAACAACTGCAAGCCTTGATTACGAAAATAAGTCCAGCTATAGCATTCGGGTGAGAAGCACTACCCAATATGGTTTTAGCCTGGATAAAGTATTACAGATCAACATCAGTGATGTAAACGAAATCCCAACCTTGAACAACATTGCAAACCAGACCATCTGTTATACAACAACATCTCAGAATGTTATATTAACGGGTATCAGTCCGGGACCAGAAAGTGCACAAACTACCACTTTAAGCGTCAGCAATACAAATGCTGCACTTTTCGAAAACCTGAATATTATCAAAAATGGCAGCAATGCCGGAACGCTGACGTATAAGGTTAAAAACGGTGCCAGTGGAACAGCAACCCTAACCGTTACCGTTAAGGACAATGGCGGGCAGGCCAATGGCGGTACAGACAGTTACAGTACAACGTTCACCATCACAGTTAACCCGCTTCCTGTAGTGGCCATTAGCAGCGATCAGGGGAAGAGTATTTCCAAAGGTGTAACCGCCCAGTTAACAGCAACAGGCGGAACCAGCTACAGCTGGGCAACAGCATCTGGTATCCTGGGCGGCCAGAATACAGCCAAACTTAGCGTGAGGCCAAGTGTGACCACTACTTATACCGTAACGGCCACCAATGCCAGCGGGTGCAGTACGACAGAGAGCTTTACGCTTGAAGTCCGTTCTGACTACCAGGCTGTCGATGCGACAAACATCCTAAGCCCTAACGGAGACGGCAAGAATGATCTTTGGGTAGTGAGAAACATAGACCTTTATCCAAACAATGAAGTTAAAGTATTTGACCGCGCAGGACGGATCGTCTTTGGACAGAAAGGGTATAACAATACCTGGGATGGAACCTATAATGGCGTACCCCTGCAGGAAGGCACTTACTATTACATTATTGATTTTGGCACCGGCCAGTTAAAGCAAAAAGGATTCATTACCGTAGTTAGAAACAATTAACTAATACAAAGATTTAGACATTATGAACACGATCAAAAAGATATTAATTAACCTGGTTCTAATCACAATGACGGGAACAGCTGCAAAAGCGCAGCTGAACCCTTTAAGTGCCCAATACTTTACCAACCAATACCTGATCAACCCAGCCTTTGCCGGTTTTACCCAAGGTGTAAAAATAAATGCAGCCTACCGTAAACTCTGGAACAATGTTCCCGGAGCACCACTAACGCAAAACGTAACCGCAGATTATGGTTTCCAGAAGGTCGGTATTGGTCTGAACGTTTACAACGAAAAAGCAGGTCTGCTGAGACAAACAAGGGTATTAGGCAGTTATGCTTACCACTTGCCACTTAATGGAGATGGTCAGCAACTGAATTTCGGTGTATCTCTTGGCTTTTTAAACCAGAGGCTCGAAACCGCCGACATTAATGGTGATCCTAACGATCCTTCCGTTGGACAGTACAATGACCGCAAGACCTATCTTGACGGGGATTTCGGTGTGGCTTATACCAGCAACCACCTGAACGTTCAGGCATCCATTCCAAATTTAAAAACCTTCTTCAAAAAGGATGAGATCAAAATGGCCGATGTCGCCACATTTTACAGTGCAATCAGTTATAAGATCAATTTAAATGCGGATGAAAAACCAGCACAGATAGAACCCAAAGTTGCCTTTAGAGGGGTTAAAAACCATAGTAATATCTTAGATGCCGGTGCGCAGCTTGGACTTGCAAACCAACAGGTTTTTCTTTTGGGCCTATACCACAGCACCAAAAATGCCACTTTTGGAGTCGGTATGGATTACCAGAATAAATATATGATCAGCGGTACCTATACCACCCAAACTTCTGCTTTGACCAATTATACCAACGGAAGCTTTGAACTTGATCTCAGGATCAGTTTCAAGTAACCAGTATCCATAAAAAAGCCGGTCTAAAATTATCAGACCGGCTTTTTTTTTATAGATAAAGCTCCGTTATTCTACGGTAACTGATTTGGCAAGATTTCTTGGCTGATCTACATTACAGCCCCTCAACACAGCAATGTGATAAGAAAGCAGCTGCAAAGGAATCGTTGCCAGCAGCGGCAGAAATGCTTCGCTCGCATCAGGTATTTCAATACAATAATCGGCCATCTTTTTCACTTCGGTATCGCCCTCAGTAACGATGGCTACCACTACACCCTTTCTTGCTTTCACTTCCTGGATATTACTGATTACCTTTTCATACGATGAATTTTTTGTTGCAATTACAACAACCGGCATTTCCTCATCAATTAATGCAATCGGACCATGCTTCATCTCCGCAGCCGGATAACCTTCGGCATGAATATAAGAGATTTCTTTAAGCTTCAAAGCACCTTCAAGCGCCACAGGAAAGCCGCTTCCTCTACCCAGGAACAGGCAGTTTCTGGAATTTTTAAACTTCTCAGAAATTTCTCTGATCAGGGTATCTGATTTTAAGGCAGCTTCAATTTTCTGTGGAATATTATCCAGTTCGGTTAACAACTCGACCAGTTTGGAATTGGTTACTGTACCTTTTTGCTGAGCCATATAAAATGCCATCAGCGTCAATACGGTCACCTGGGCTGTAAATGCCTTGGTCGAAGCCACACCAATCTCAGGGCCTGCATGCGTATAGACACCTGCATGTGTAATACGTGGAATGGATGCACCCACCACATTACATACACCAAATATAGTTGCCCCTTTTTCTTTGGCCATTTCAATAGCCGCCATCGTATCTGCCGTTTCCCCCGATTGTGAAATCGCGATAACTACATCTTTTTCCGTGATGATCGGATTTCTGTAACGGAATTCAGAGGCATATTCTACTTCAACAGGAATACGTGCATATTCCTCTATCAGGTATTCTCCAACCAGACCAGCATGCCAGGAAGTACCACAGGCTACAATAATGATCCGGTCTATATTTTTTAGCTTCTCCGCGTATTCCTTAATTCCACCCAATTGTACTTTACCTTCAGAAGGATAAATCCTACCCCTCATACAATCCCGGATAGAGCGTGGTTGTTCGTAGATCTCCTTTAACATAAAATGATCATACCCACCTTTTTCCAGCATCTCCAGTTTCAGTTCCAGTTCCTGAACATATGGTGTCTGAACGACATTATCCAGACGCTTGATCACCAGTTCATCACGTTTTAAAAATGCAATTTCGTTGTCATTCAGATAAATTACATTTTTAGTATATTCAACAATAGGTGTGGCATCAGAAGCAATAAAATATTCTCCCGAACCAACACCAATCACCATAGGGCTTCCTTTTCTTGCTGCAATCAGCTGATCCGGTTGATCCTCATCCATAATTACAATGGCATAAGCACCACTCACTTCGTTAAGTGCAAGCCTAACCGCTTCCAGAAGATCTACACTTTCAGACTTATAAATATCTTCCACCAGATGGATCAGTACTTCCGTATCCGTATCGCTCTTAAACACATGCCCTCTGCGCTCCAGTTCTTCTTTAAGCGTGGCATAATTTTCTATAATTCCGTTGTGAATGATACTCAATTTACCATCATTTGAAGTATGAGGATGCGAATTGCGGTCAGAAGGCGCACCATGGGTAGCCCATCTCGTATGTCCTATGCCAATCGTACCCGACAGGTTCTTTCCTTCCGCAAAATTCTCCAGCTCAATAACTTTACCCGCCTTTTTGAAGATATTCATCCCCTCATCGTTGATCAGCGCAATTCCTGCACTATCATATCCTCTGTATTCCAGTCTTTTTAATCCTTTTATAACAATTGGCCAGGCTTCCCTGTAACCAATATATCCTACTATTCCACACATATAGTTCTTTTTATATAATTTCTATGAATTAATTTTAAATTAAATGATGCAGTAAATTTATATAAATTACTTAACATCAGCAATGTACATCCGCTCATTTTTCAATTAACTGCTTATACTTGAATTCAACTTTATCCGACACTTCGCAATTCTTTAGATTAATAATATTTTACATATTTCAAAATTTTAATCCAATTTTAACACAGTTAATATCTTTTAAATTAATATTAACAGTATATTGCATAACAATTTTATTACAAACCTCGCTTCCTGTTGTTAACAATTGATGTCACCTGAATCAACCTTCCAAACCGCAAATGACCCTGCAGCAGTTGAACAACTGATTGCAGCTTTATCTTCCTTTCACCCCTTAAGTGAGGGTCTCCAAAATGAGATTACAGACAAAGTCCAAACTGTAAGGCTGGAAAAAAATGAGTTCTTAATGAAACAGGGTGAACATTGCTATTATTTTTACTTTCTGATCCATGGCATATTAGTAGCTACAACCATCAGAAACCATAAAGAACTGACTACATTTATTGTAACCGATGGCAATTTCGTCACTTCAGTGACGGGGATGTACGGTCATGTACCCTCAGAAGACACAGTACATGCAGTAGAAGACGCAATACTATTGGCCTTGCATGCCGATGATATGCAGGATTTGTATGACCGCTTCCCGGAATCAAATATTATACTGCGTAAAATCTTTGAAAATTATTTTCAAGGGGCTCACGAACGTTCTAATATGACCCGGTTAAATACAGCAAAAGAAAAATATCTGTATCTCCAATCCTATATGCCTGAACATATTCACCGGATTCCCCTGGCACATAAGGCAAGCTACCTGGACATCAGACCCGAAACCTTAATCAGGATTAAAAAAGAATTACAAGCGGAGCAAGATCAATCACAATGGATGGACGCACGTGCTAAATTGGAAGAGCATATTGCAAAACATCAGAATTTCCGTCAAAACAACCTGACCCTGGCACAATTGGCCAAAGAATCAAAAATTCCCATAACTCAACTAAACTTTCTTTTAAAGAATATATACAACAAAAGTTATACAAAATACGTTAATAGTTTGAGAGTTAATTACGTAAAAGAAAAATTAGCCAAAGAAGATGAATGGAAACACCTCACCATAGAAGCTGTGGGTATGGATGCCGGATTCAAATCCAGGAGTGTATTCTTTTCAGAGTTTAAGAAACAAACCGGAATTACTCCCGGAGAGTTTGTTAGACTGGCAGGAACAAGTCCAGAATTTGAATTTAAGACTACATAGTATCGTAATAGATTAGTTACAGTAGAAATAAGGTGATAAATTTACACTGAAATGGAAAATATGTTAAGTAGTAATATAAAAATGGACTGGATCAATAAGGAACGCACCTATAGGGAATGCCCAAAATGCCACCAGGGAGAACTGGACACCAGAATTCCAAGGGGACCACTATTTAAACATTTTCTTTTTTGGATGCCTTATAAAAGGTACCGGTGCAGCAATTGCCAGGCAAAAATTCATATACTCGAGAAGAAATAAAAAAAGGCCGTTTGGATAATCCAAACGGCCTTTTTTTATTTCTTCTTGATACCGTTATTCAACGGTAACCGATTTGGCCAGATTTCTTGGCTGATCGACATTACAGCCTCTCAAAACAGCGATATGATAAGACAACAATTGCAATGGTATCGTTGCCAGCAGTGGTAAAAATGCCTCACTCGCATCCGGAATCTCAATACAATAATCCGCCATCTTTTTAACTTCAGTATCACCTTCAGTAACAATCGCAATAACCTGTCCTTTTCTGGCTTTTACTTCCTGTATGTTGCTGATCACTTTTTCATAAGAAGAGTTCTTTGTTGCAATCACTACAACAGGCATTTCCTCATCAATTAAAGCAATCGGGCCGTGTTTCATTTCAGCAGCCGGGTATCCCTCTGCATGGATATACGAGATCTCTTTTAATTTTAAAGCACCCTCCAGGGCAACCGGGAAACCACTTCCTCTTCCAAGGAAAAGGCAGTTCCTGGAATCTTTAAATTTCTCTGCAATCTCTCTGATCAATAAATCAGATTGCAAAGCCAGTTCAATTTTTTCAGGAATATTCTCCAGTTCAGTGAGGAGTTCAACCATTTTAGAATTGGTTACCGTCCCTCTCTGCTGTGCCAGGTTAAAGGCAATTAAGGTCAATACGGTTACCTGAGCCGTGAATGCCTTGGTACTGGCTACGCCGATCTCAGGACCTGCGTGTGTATAAGCACCCGCATGCGTAATTCTTGGAATAGACGCACCAACTACGTTACATACCCCAAAAATGGTTGCACCCTTTTCTTTGGCCATCTCAATAGCCGCCATCGTATCTGCAGTTTCACCAGATTGAGAAATGGCAATAATTACATCACTTTCATTGATGATCGGGTTCCTGTATCTAAACTCCGAAGCATATTCCACTTCAACAGGAATACGTGCATATTCTTCAATCAAATACTCCGCAACCAAACCTGCATGCCATGAAGTTCCGCAGGCCACAATAATGATGCGTTTTACATTTTTAAGCTTATCTGCATATTCATTGATACCACCCAGCTGAACTCTTCCTTCTGAAGGGTAAATACGGCCCCTTAGACAATCTCTTACAGATCTCGGCTGCTCATAGATCTCTTTTAACATGAAATCATCATAGCCGCCTTTTTCCAGCATTTCCAGTTTTAATTCCAGTTCCTGGATATATGGAGTCTGAACCACATTGTCCAAACGTTTAATCACCAGTTCATCGCGCTTTAAAAGTGCAATTTCGTTATCGTTCAGATAAATTACATTTTTCGTGTATTCCACAATCGGCGTGGCATCAGAAGCAATAAAATACTCTCCCTCTCCAACACCAATCACCATTGGACTACCTTTTCTTGCAGCAATCAGTTGATCAGGCTGCGCCTCATCCATCACCACAATAGCATAAGCGCCATTCACCTTATGAAGTGCTAACCTTACCGCCTCCAAAAGATCTACATTTTCAACTTTGTAGATTTCTTCAATGAGGTGGATCAATACTTCTGTATCGGTATCACTGTTAAACTCATGGCCTTTGCTCTGGAGCATTTCCTTAAGTGTAGCATAGTTTTCTATGATACCATTATGGATAATGGTTAAATCACCGGCATTAGAGGTATGAGGGTGAGAGTTACGGTCGCAAGGCTCACCATGCGTTGCCCAGCGGGTATGGCCTATACCTATGGTTCCCGTCAAATTTTTACCTTCGGCAAAATTCTCCAGTTCCACAACCTTCCCGGCCTTTTTGAAAATATTTAAACCTGCATTATTGATCAGCGCGATACCAGCACTGTCATAACCACGGTATTCTAGTCTTTTTAGTCCTTTAACTACAATTGGCCACGCTTCTCTGTGACCGATGTATCCGACGATTCCACACATAAATTAATAGGTAAGATGTTTATGATTTTTATTGAGAAACATTGTCTAACTCTTCAAACTTAGAGTTCTTGCTTTTAAATTCAGGAACAATAGTTTTCATTTGCAAAACTACATTCCGGTTGTCATTAGTTCCTGCATGTGCAAGCAGGGTATAGATCTGGCTTTCAATTTCATTGAAAACATATTCCCTAACCCGGCCAATCATGATTTTTTCATGATGTGTAGGCATGGTATTCTCGTTGTCGTTCAACAACTCTTCAAATAACTTTTCTCCAGGTCTTAAACCGGAATAGGCAATTTTAATATCTTCATTAGGCACCAGTCCGGCAAGTCTGATCATTTTTTTCGCCAGTTCAACGATCTTCACAGATTTGCCCATATCAAAAACAAAGATCTCTCCACCTTTTCCCATACAACCGGCCTCTAAAACCAGGCGGCAAGCCTCGGGAATAGTCATAAAATACCGGGTGATCTCCGGATGGGTTACGGTAACCGGCCCGCCTTTTTCGATTTGTTGTTTAAATCTTGGAATGACAGAACCATTGGATCCGAGCACATTTCCAAAACGGGTAGTGATGAATTTCGTAATCGGTTTAACATGCAGGTCATTGATATAGCTCAATCCATTTTGGAAGATCACATCTGAACTGTTCAGAGAATTGTTCAGTGACTGTACATAAATCTCTGCAATTCGTTTTGACGCCCCCATCACATTGGTTGGGTTAACCGCCTTATCTGTAGAGATCATCACGAATTTCTGGATGCCATACTTTACAGAGAGATCTGCTATCGTTTTTGTTCCCAGAACATTCGTTTTAATCGCTTCTGCAGGATTATCTTCCATCATTGGAACATGTTTATAGGCTGCAGCATGGTAAACATACTGTGGCTTAAAAAAGTTAAACATGAAATCCATTCGCTGTTTATCTTTTACATCACCTATAAAAGCATGGAAATTCGAGTTCTTGTGCTTTTCCTCCAGTTCAAGATACAGGTCATGCAATGCAGTTTCACTCTGATCGCACATGATGATCAAACCAGTTTCAAACTTCATCAACTGGCGAACAATTTCACTTCCAATAGAACCTGCTGCACCTGTAATCAAGATTCGTTTGCCTTTCAATTCTTTCTGAATCCCGTCAGTATCAATTTGTATGGTTTTCCTGTTTAAGAGATCCTCTATATTGATATTTTGAATTTGTGCCGTACTCACATCACCTCTGGCCCAAACTTCTGGAGGAGGAATATTTAAAATCTTCACATTATTTTCCAAACAGGTATCGACCACCTGTTCTTTACGCTCAGCAGGAATTGTATAGCTGGCAAAAATGACTTCGTCTACTTCATGTTTGACAATCAAATCTTCCAAATGTGCGGCATTTAATATTCTTACCCCATCTATGGTTTTCCCAACTTTCCTAAAATCATCATCCACAAAAGCAATAATGCTCTTATTTACTTTATTGTCATGATCAAAGGTACGTTTAGTGGCCAAACCCGCTTCACCCGCACCATAGATGATAATCCTAATTTTGTCCAGACTTGCATTTTTGATGTACATAAAAAAGTACTTCACAATAATTCTGTAGGTAATTAAGAAGAGAAAGCTAAACAAGGAATAAGTGATAACAGTAACGTTGCTTAAGAAAGGTGGTGCACCAAAGGCTATAAAAGCAGCATTAACAAAGAAAAGAATAAAAGTACTAGCTAAGACCGAAAATAAAATTCGAAAAGAATCCTGCGCGGAAGTGTAACGCACAATCCCGGCATAGGTTTTAATATTCACAAACACCAATCCATTGACTACAATAACAGCCACCATAGATTTGTAAAATGCAAGGATATTGATATCTTCAATGATAAAATTGTGCTTCAACACTTTAGCTAAAGTCATAGCAAAAACACTTAGGCAAATATCTATTGCAAAGATAATCCAGCGAGGTACAATTTCGAGTTTAGAAAACATGTCTATTTTTATTCAATATGGCAAACTTAGCAATAATTGAACCAAAGTAGTTAATGGTGAAAGTATCGATATAAATTCAGGACTAACTTATTCATAGAAATAGAATTATTATCCATTAACATTACATTCATATTTTATGGGGATCAATTCCAAATAAAGACTAATATTAGCTTACATTGCGACAACCATAAAAGTCAGAAAAAATTTTATTTAAAAGGGTTGAAGTATGAGAATATTTCTATTGGAAAAACATGTGTTTTAACAAACTTCAACCCTTAATATATTAAGACAAGTTACCAAAAGGGTATGTTGATATTAAAATAATACACTATTTTAATATAATTACTGAAAAAGTTTTAAATATTAATTCTAAATCCTTAAACAAGGAATGACTATCAACGTATTCAATATTATACTTGAGTTTTGTTGGCATAATTTCCCTTATATAAAACTCCTCAGGATTTTCTGCATCTTTCAAAAGGTCATTTTCATTCCTAAACACTATCGACGCATTGTCAGTTATTCCAGGTTTTACACTTAAGACTCTCAATTGATCAGAAGTATACAAATCCACATACTTTCTGACTTCTGGACGAGGACCAACCAAACTCATATCACCCTTAATTACATTTATTAGTTGGGGAAATTCATCTAGTTTATATTTACGAATAAAAAAACCTGAGTTAGTTATTCTGGGATCTTTTCCCCCGATAGTTAGCAACCCATACTTATCAGCTCCTGTTCTCATTGACCGAAATTTCAGAAGATAAAAATCTCGACCGTTTAGTCCCACCCTAACTTGCCTGTAAAAAATCGGACCTTTTGAATCAAGTTTTATCCATATCATCAATATGATGAATACAGGACTTAAAACAATTAGACCAAAAAAACTAAGTATGACATCAAAAATTCGTTTAAGCATTATTTAATATTTTTGTGTATGCATTCTCCAAACTATTAATAACAAAATCCACTTGATCATCTGTTAATTGAGGATAAATCGGTAAGGAAATTTCACGAATATAAGTATCATACGAAATAGGGTATTTATTTATGTCATATCCCAAATTTTTAAATAATGTCAGCATAGGCATCGGAATATAATGTACATTGACCGCAACTCCAGAAACGGCTATCTCCTCTATTATCTTATCCCTTTGACTTTCAGTTATACCTTTAATTCTTAACGCAAAAATGTGGTATGAGGAAGTTTGATTTTCTCGATCCTGCGCAGGAAGAATTGCCCAATCGTGCTTTGACAATGCCGCACAATACCTGTAAAATACTCTTTTCCTTTCCATTAACAAGTAATCATATTTTCGTAATTGAGCTAATGCAACTGCAGCATTCATATCAGGCATATTAATTTTTAGGCCATGCGCAATTATATCATAACGCCATCCTCCAGCTTTTGCCTTATCAAGAGCATCTTTGGTCTGTCCATTCAGTGACAAAACCCTAAACAGTTTATAAATTTCCTCATTATCAAAGGGAATAGGAAGATTAAGGCATATCGCGCCCCCTTCAGCGGAAGTTAAGTTTTTCACTGCATGTAAAGAGAATATATTTATATCTCCCGTAGTTCCCATACTTCTCCCATCTGCCGTCGCTCCAAATGAGTGGGCAGCATCACTTATGATCATAATTCTACCAATTTTTGACTGTACATCAGAATTAGCTGTAAACATTTTCCTAATTCCTGGTTCATTAACCAAATCAATTATTGCAGAATAATCGCAAGGCCAACCACCAACATCTACAGGTAGAATGGCTTTAGTTTTAGAAGTTATCGCCTTCCGTATAGCATCAACGTCGATAGAAATATCTTGATTAATATCAACCATTACAGGAACACCTCCCGCGTCCATTACTGCCATTGCAGTGGCGCAATAAGTATAGGCTGGTACGATAACTTCGTCTCCTTCTTTTAACCCTAGCCACCTTAGAGAAAGAATCGCTCCTGATGTCCAAGAGTTAACAGCAACAACTTTAGGAGCCCCCGTGTATTCAGCTATCCCATCTTCTAAGGCCTTAACCTTAGGTCCGGTAGTGATCCAACCTGATTTCAATGAGTCAATAACTTCATTAATTACATCCTCATCAATATAAGGAGGAGAAAAGGGAATATTCATATTACTTAATTTTATCGATTACTTACTATTAAACTTTTATTAATACTATTGTTTCTAAACATCCTAAACTTAAAAATGCCTCTAATATAGCCCCAGCCATACCCAAAATGGATAGAAAAAAACACCATTGGTAATAGAAACATCAGTAAAAAGTTACTATATTCAACGCTCTTTTTAAATGCTACAATTAATGTCACCAATAGATACGAGAACATTAATACTATAGTTAGATCAAGAACCAAGGGAGAAAAAAAACTAAAAAATACACCGGTAATAAGAAAAACGACAAACAAAAGTGGGATAAATTGCCTCACAGAAGCTGGACCTCCAATCTTCTTATTAACCAATGGCTTAAACAAGCCATATTGATAAAACATCAAATAACTTTTTCTTAAGCTATTACGAGCAAAATAATCAATTACTAAATCCGGGATAATAAATATTTTGCCCCCGTTTTTTCTTATTCTAGCATTAAACTCATCATCTTGATTTCGGACTAATTCAACATCAAAATTGCCAATCCGGTTAAATAGATTCCTTGGAAAACATCCAAAGGGAACAGTATCGACCTCTTGAATACTATCACATCCAATTCTAAATAACGAATTCCCAACGCCCAGTGGATGACTAAATCCAATAGCAATTGCCTGAGATACTGCATTGGTATCTGCTGGCAGGGTCCTACACAGTCCTCCGACATTATCTGCCTTTAACCTAGTGGCCTCTTCTACCAAACGACTCAAATAGTTTTTAGGATAAAGGCAATGCGCATCTAGCCGGACAATATAATCTCCCGTAGCATGCATAATTCCCAAATTAAGAGCATAAGAAACTATTCGTTTTTTATTTTTAAAAACCTTAATGAAACTATACTGTTGACAATAACCTTCTATCAACTCATATGTCTTATCTGTACTCATACCATCAACTAGAATTAACTCCATTTGATCTATTGGATATTCACTTGATATGATGGAATCTATGCAATTACTAATGTACAATTCTTCGTTATAGCATGGTATTATTATGGAAATCTTTAACATATGAAATATTCTAATTCAACATTCTTTTTTTCAATTCTGCACTGTCTTCTATAAATTCTTATAATTACATTTATCAACTGGGGTAACAACCAAGATTCCGGGGATAATAGCCACAAAAACACTTGCATTGTCTTAATAGATAAATTAATCTTAATTACATTAAACCTCCATTTTAAGCAAATTAAGTATAGACTTTGCAGACTCCGGGTCCTTTTCATAATAACGAGTTTCCTCAAGCCTATCTATTTGATCGCGAGTAAATCTCATTTTGATAACCTTAGCTGGAATTCCCGCTACAATAGAATAAGGTTCGACGTCATTTAAAACAACAGCATTGCTTCCTATCACTGCCCCATTTCCAATATTAATTCCTTCACGCAAACTTACCTTTGATCCAATCCAAACATCATGTCCAATCTTTGTTGTATTTTTTCTTCCCAATGAACTTAATCTCGGGGAAGTAGACCACCACCAATGCGAATGTTCTAATCCCCCAATCTGAGCAAATGCCGCAATACTACAGTAATTGCCAATCACGGTTTTATCTATAACACAATTATGGCCAATATAAGTATAGTCACCTATAATAGAATTCGACAGAAAAACTCTGGGTTCGATATATACATCTTTCCCAACATTTACCTTTCTCAACTTTAAAGAAAGCCACCTACTATAGTAACGCATTTTAAAATAAAAACTTCTTAAATTCATAAAAATAAACTCTAATTCGAATCAATAAATGTGGACAACAAAACAGCATTTTCTCTTTCTAAAGAGAAAATATATTTTCTTTCCATAAGTTTAAACACCAAGTCCTTATTTGACAAATCGTCTACGATTATTTTGCAACCCAAATGCCAAGCTTGCGTTAACACTGTCGAAAATTGGGCCATGATAAATTCATATTTAGAAAAAATTTCAAATAAGTCAGTTTTATTATCAATTACTTTGTACTCGTCTAGTTTTGCGGATGTATTATTTTGACGTGGGTGATCTTTAAGTTCAATGCTAAATCCCAGTTTTTCAAGCTGCGTAAAAAGTTCGCGTAAAATCATTATTTCAACATCTGATTCAATCCCCTTTAGGAAGTAGCAAATCGAATTTGGCTTGAATAAGGATAAATTTATTTGCCTTTCCAACCACGGATTACTAATACATATCTCAGATTTACACTGGAGTGTTAAAAAAATCTCTCTATATCGTTCGCTCCAAACATACATTTTATCAAAAGAGCAAAATGCATCACGCAGCGACAAAACTTTCTCTCCATGCATAAAATTAGATATTACCAGCCCGTTTTCATGGCAGAATCTTTTAACAATTCCAGATGAAGCACTATACTCCATATTAACCCAAATATCTTTCGTATTATACTTATTGACAGCATAACGGACTTGAGCTACCCTAAACAGAGCTATACTTAATAGACTAAAATTAAACTTAATTTTAAATGCCGTTTTTAACAGAAAAATTATATCATTAGGCAATAATTTCCCATCATTTGGCTTAATAAAGACCAGCTTCTTGTCTCTCTTTAATGAATCACTAAATATAGTATCAGAATAGAAATAAGCCACATCATAACTGTCAACATTTAATTCCCTTTTTGCAAAAGCATATTTAACCAGTAGGACAAAAAAACCAAAAAAAGAAATAACCCATAATAACAATTTATAAAAAAAACTTAAATTATAAGTCTGCGCCCGAAATTGAAATAAACTATCATAGACTGAATCAGAATTATATCTGGCACGTTGTTCTATGAGCTTATTTAAGATCTGATTTTCCTCCTTCCAAGATTTATTCCAATTAACTGTTACAAACTGTTGCTTTAATTTTTTATATCCTTTCAACATATTATCAAGTTTTTAAGTTCGCCGATGACTTTATCAAAATCTTACTATCACTAGGAAAATTGGACTCGTTAACTTGGGTTAGGAAATAAAAAAATATAATATCCAAAAATGAAACCCCCCAAAAAATCCCATACTGGGTCATTGAATACAACATTATTGGAAGAATAAATAAATAATTATGCTTATTTATAAGCTTAATTATTACCCAAATTAGTACCATGAAATATAAAAATCCGGTTTCTGCTAGAATATGCATGAATGAATTGTGGCTATGGTATGGCCTACCTAAAACCAATAATCTCAATACATGATAATTATTACCCAACAATGGGTTTTCAAGGAAAAAGTCAAAATACCGTTTTATGATCTCATCCCTACCAGATATATCCAAAGTATCCTTCCCCCGATTTAATTGATTAAATATCGAATCGAAATTAAGGTAAATTAAAGTAGCTATGACTGCTACAGAGACAAGAGAAACAAAGAGATATTTTACCTTAAAAGATCTAAAATACATTAAAAGATAAAATAATATAACAGCAAAAATACCAGATCTGTTTAAAGTAATATATAAACCACAAATACCAATAATAGAAAAAATCACCTTAGTATATTTTCGATCAAATGCCCAATAACTAATTAATATCAGTGATACGCATTTTAAAGCCAGGACGCTAGAATTCGAACTAAGACCAAAAACTCTAGAATAATAAAGTAATCCCCCATCTCCAAACGTAGAATCAATATTCGTCCCTGTTGGAGTAATAAAATGACTTACACCTAAAGCATACTCAACGACTCCTACAAATACCTCTGCAGAAATATACAGTGCAACGAAACGAAAAACATTCTTATTAATATATTTTGACTTAGAAATAAAAAAACATGCCAGTATTGAGAGGGGAACAGGAAGAAAGCTACTTAGGCCATTTACTTCATCTTGATACTTATTATTAACAGCAAACGTTACATAAAATACAATTGAAGTAATAAATGTACTTAGTATCAAAAGAAATACCGCTTGAGACTTTATAGCATTTGATTCTTTAATAAAAAGATATAATCCCATTGCCAAAAACACAACATACAAAGTGTTATTAACATTTACTATCGTTGGCACAAACAATAGTAAACTAATTAACAAATCAGTTAATTTATCCTTCTTAAGCATTCAAATAACATTTAAAATTTCGACTCACTTATTTAAAACTTAATTCTCCATATTTTTCAACTTCATAAATAACTTATGATATTGGATATATACAAGCAAAAACATTAGTAAAAACGCTAAAGTTGTTGCTACTGCGGCTCCTAAAATTCCATAAATAGGAACAAGAATCCAACACAGAACAACATTTACAATAGCAGCCAGAACTGTAATTAACGATAACCTGGTTGTTTGTTTATAATAGAACATATAATTTACAATCATCTTGTACATGCCGTTTAATGCATACCCTAAGAGTACCCAGAAAACAACCATAGGAGACACAAGAAAACTTTTCCCAATAAAATATTTATAAATAAATGGAACAAAAAGATAAACGCCCACAGCCATTAAAAGCATCAGAACAAAGTAGTACAAATTAATTTTATGCAATTTTAAGAAAACACTTCTATTTCCTTCGTTAAGCTTAGAAAACATAAACGGCGTCCATGCCTGATTAAAAGAATTATTTATAAACGACATAATCATCCCAATTTGGTATGCTACCCCGTATAGACCAACTTCTTTTAGAGTCAAAAAATGCAAAATTACGAACCGATCGGAAAAACTAATAATGTAACTTCCTGCTGTATGTAATATTAAAGGTGAACTATAGGCCAATGCTGATTTGATATAAGTATAATTAACCTTAAATCTTAGCTTATAGCTTTTAAACATTAAATATATCGCTATAATAGAAAAAATACCGGAAACAATAACTGCGGTATTAACCCGAGCTGCCCATCCCATATTAAGGTACACAATTAAATACGCAGATACCCCAAGGTCTATCAATGACTTTGAAACTCTAAATATTCCAAATTTGGCTGGATCTTCTTCTGCTCTCCATAATGAAAGTAAAATTTCTCCTATCTGAGAAAACAGCGCATACCCTATTGATAAAAGAATTAAATCAAATGGCAAACTATTTTTTTCGAAAATACCAGAATCGATATATGATAAAAGAACTGTAGCTCCAATCAGCAAAATTCCCGAAAAAATTAAAAAATATAGTATGCTAGAGATAAAGACCGAAAGATCAATTTTATCCTTATCATAATAGAATCTAATCACTGAAGATCCTATATTTAACCCTACAAAAGGGATAAATATATAACCTAAATTATTAAACATATCTATAAGACCAAACTCCTCCTTAGATAAATGTTTTGTTAAAATCGGGAGCAGCAGAAATGGTATTATAGAATTAAATAAATTTAAAATGGTATAAAGCCCTATATTTTTAAATACTAATCGATATTTTCTTAAATCCAAGATTTGATTTTCTATTTAATTCCTTTAAAAACTTAGTTACTAATATTATTCTTGATTCTAATTCTAGAACCATTCATTAATGAATTGGGATAAACAGAGCCAAAATTAGTGCTTAGAGGACCGCTAATAACCTTATTCACTGTAGACATTGCCTTTATTGAATTTCCAACATTCTTACGAAATGTGTTATTCTCTATAACAATTCTAGGATTGGCATCCAATCTTGGAACTTGTTGAATGTTTATAGGGCCATCAACTTTACTCCCAGTTATTGAAAGTCCATTCACATTAACACTACCATAAATCATACCTGTAGAATCAAAATAGCAATTATTCAGTGATACAGAAGTTTTTCCACTTACCATACCTCCCCGATACCATAATAAAACCTTTTTGTCGCTAATTTCCTTATCATTGCTACTAAACCCAATAACATTAAGAAACTTACAGCTATCGAAAACCACATTATTATCAATAAAATTGCCTTGATTATAACTTACTACCCTTACATTATGTTGTCCTGAATTCTGGAATATACAGTTACTAAAATAAATGCCATTATTACCAGTTTGTTTGGTATCATTAACTATAGCAACATTAGTCTGCGGAGCATTTTCTATAATACAATTTACAATATTTACATTAGAGGAATTAATAATTCCAAGATTATTAGCAGAATTCTGATGTGAATTTTCTGAAAATTTTGTAGAAATAGTTAAGTTTTTTATCCCAATATTATTTGATCTAATAGTAGCCCCAGAGTAAGGTGTTCTTCTGGCATATATATCTGTACCAAATTGTCCAAAATATTGAAAGCCCCTTATTTTTCCAGAAATGTCAATGCAATCACCAAAGTATCCTTCTCCACCCATTTTTACTATTCTCGTTAACGAAGGCCCATCCCCCTCTAGAGTAATGTTATCACCCCAAATAACTATTGATTTATCATAAATTGCATAATTACCCTTAGGAAAATGGATTGTTCCTCCTCCACTTTTGATTAAATCATCTATCGTTTTCTGAATAATTAACCAGTCATTACTTACGCCATCTCCTTTGGCTCCCTTTTCTTTTATTTCAACTCTTGAATTTTGAGACACGTTAATCAAAGCATAATTAGCACTAGCGTGTATGTTTGTAGTCTGCAATAAAAAACATAGGGATAATACTGACCATAACCATTTATATCTAATCCTACTTAGTATAACCAATTTCCTTTTCATAGGTCAAAAATTTAAAGATTTATGATAAATTAGAATTTTCATTTTGAGATTTCAATTAGAATAGGTTACATAAATTTATAAGTCGTATTGTAACTAAACATATTTCTCTCGAATAATCGTTTCACAAATAGCCCAATCCAAAGCATTGTCAATATCCAGAGAATGTATGCCATCCATTTCATATTTTATTTTCTTCTGAAAAGAAGAGATGTTATACTGTCTAAGAGAATCTACATTTATAACATAAATCGCGCCGTTGTATTCCCAAACTGTAGGACAATCTTGTCGTCTTGTAAATTTTGCATTTTTTGATTGATGTAAGAAACCATTATCATCTTCTTCAAATAATAAATAATAAGGATTTGACTTCGTTTCTTTTACTGAGACCACCATATCAATATCCATCGTAAATAGACTACATGCACCTAATATGTGTGTTTCATCTCGAAATGGAGATGTTGGCTGTAACAAAACAACTTTCTTAAATACAATGCCCTGTGATTCATAATAGTCTAATGCATGCAATAAAACCTCATAGGTTCCTGCACCATCTGTCGCTAACGAATCTGGTCTTAAAAAAGGAACTAAGAGTCCACTATTCTCTACACATTTTTTTATTTCTTCATCATCTGTTGAAACGCATATCTGCTCGTTGCTGAAAATTTTCCTGGCAGCTTCTAAGGTGTATAATATAAGAGGCTTTCCATTTAACAATTTAATGTTCTTTCCAGGCAAACCTTTTGACCCTCCTCTTGCCGGAATAATTACTAATGTGTCTTTATCCATCACTAAAATTTGATCCTATCAATATCTTGCTGAGCCCGTTCGAAATCCTCATGTTTACCAACATCCAACCAATAACCTATTAAAGGATACGAAACAATTTTATAACCTTTAGATATTAGAATTTCCATTAAATCAGTGGTATTAAAGTGCGTTTGCTGAGGAAGGTATTTTAACACTTCCTTTTTCATTAAATATACTCCCCCATTGGAATAATACGTATAAGTTGGTTTCTCCTTAAAACTTACAACATTACCATTTGAAGTTTCCAACACAGCATAAGGTACTTTTACTTCATATGGAATGGTCACCACTGAAAAATCGGCACCTTTATCAATAAAGTCTAAAAAGAAATGTTCATAATCAACATTAGTTAAGAGATCTGAATTCGTAATTAAAACACAATCATGCTCAAAGTCATCAATTTTAGATACTGCTCCAATGGTACCAAGAGGTTCATTTTCCCATACATACCGGATATTAATATTTTTCTCCTTTCCGTTCCCAAAATGGGCTTCTATCTGTTCGCCTAAATACTTCACTGAAAACCAGAAATCATCAATTCCATATAGAGCTAATCGATCCACATTATGTTCCATTATAGCTTTATTTCCAATCTTTAGAAGTGGTTTGGGAACTCTATCAGTTAGAGGTTTTAATCGTTCGCCTCGCCCTCCAGCCATAATTACAGCATCAACTGGCAGATATGATCTAATTTCCCCAAAATTTATTACATTAACGACTTTATCAGATTTATCTAAAATTGGAATAATTCTAAAATTCCCCTCACGATATTCGATAACTTTCTTGATATCACTATCACCCTTTCTCAAAAATTTCGGAGAAGCCTGAATTATTGAAATTACCGAATCTTCAATACCGATTCCATTTATTAACCCTCTTCGAACATCGCCATCAGTAAGAGATCCAATAAGATTTTCAGATTCGTCTACAACAAAAAGAATTGCATCCTTTCCCAACTTATTTAGCTTAATTAAGCCATCCTTAATAGAACTTCTTTTATCAAGGAGGTGATCCTTATAGTTTCTCATACCGTATTATTAATATCATGAAATATTTTTTTAACAGACTCAATCTTTAAGTCTCGAAGCACTTTAAAAATCTTTTCTGTGGCTGTCCCATCTCCGTAAGGAGATCTGACATTTTCGATCTTCATATTAAAATCCTCCGACAACGCCAGCCGAATAGCCTTTGAAATTTCAGACTGTGAAGGAGGACAATTTATAACTGATTCAGGCATATTCCGCCCCTTCTGTCTATCCCCAATATTAACTGTAGGAATCTTAAAATAAGGCACTTCGACAATTCCACTAGAGGAGTTCCCTACAACAGCATCCACAAATTGCAATGAAGAAAGATATCTAAGTTGTCCCAAAGAGTCAAATGATATCGAAGTCCTTGGATTTTCCCTTACAAACTCATCAATCATTTTAATTATTATTCGTCCTCCTTTATCAGAGTTCGGCTTTGTAAAAATTATAGTTGTATCCACTAGCTCTCCTAAAGCGTTTAGTAAAGCTCTAAACTGGCTTCTAGCCGAATTCTTTTCTAATGTGACGGGATGAAAGGTAACAAGAAGATTTTTCTTGTTGAGTTTAAAACCAATAGAATTCTCGAACTCACTTTTGCTCAAAAGTTTCAGGTGCTTTATACTATCTATACCAATAGCACCAACGTTAAAAACCCGATCGGGACTCTCTCCTAATTGTATTACTCTTTTTGTATAATCCAACGTAGCCGTAAAATGAATATAGCTCATTTTTGTAATAGAATGCCGGATAGCTTCATCATAAGCCCCCTCCGTCGTCTCTCCACCAGAAATATGAGCAATTGGCACCCCTTTGATCATTGCAGCAATACAAACAGATAACAGTTCAGTTCTATCCCCTAAAACAATCAGGAGATCTGTTTTCAACTTCTGAAATAAATCAGCAAATGAGATTAATCCAAGCCCAATAGATTTCGTAATTGCCTCAGAAGAGTCTGAAGATAGCAATGTATCTATCTTATAAGCAATAGGCACACCGTCATCTTCAATCTCTTTATAAGTTAATCCAAACTCAGGTGATAGATGCATACCTGTAACAACAAGGGTCAGATTAAAATTCTCAGACTCATTAATTTTACGAATCAGAGGTTTTAACAAACCATATTCCGCCCTTGTTCCAGTTACTATTGTAATATCTCTCATTTCAGAAAACTAACTTCTAACAACTCATCTGCGGCAAAGTTTCTTCCCGCAGTTTTTCCCAACAAGGATTCCCATAATAAAGGAGAAATACCATTACCTGGTCTTTTTATTGTTATGTTCTCCTCGGAAATCACATCTCCTTCCTTGATATCAATTGCAGCGACAATACTTTTTCTTGCAATAGCAATATTTTTTCTTTCAGAATTACTTGGTTCTTTTATCCCATTACCTAAAGCCAGATCAATATTTCTTATTCCCGTAACCATTGCCTTAAGCTCTTTCGGCTCAAGGGAGGCAACATGATCAGGTCCTTCCATATTCTTATCGAGCGTAAAATGTTTTTCTATCACACAAGCTCCCAAAGCACAAGCTGCAATAGGCACCTCTATTCCCAACGTATGGTCAGAATATCCCACGTTTACCTTGAAAGCTTCTTTTATTGTATTCATTGCCAATAAATTAACATCCTCAAAAGGCGTTGGATATTCTGTATTACAATGTAAGACCGTGATTAGTTCCCGCGAAGCACCATTGCTCGTAAGAATTTCAAGTGCAGTTTCAATATCAGATAGGTTGCACATTCCTGTAGAGATAATGACTTCCTTCTTAAGTGACGCAATCTTCTTTAAATAAGGCAAATTAGTAATTTCTCCAGAAGGAATCTTAAAAAGGTTTATTCCAAGGTCTGCTAGTAAATCAATGCTTTCCAGGTCAAATGGAGAAGACAAAAATTTAACGCTTTTTGTGTTGCAGTAATTAATCAATTCAATATGTGTATCCTTATCAAGTTCGTATTTCTTAACCATATCCAATTGACTCTCACTCTCATTCTCAGTATTTACGATTTGATATTCCGCCTTTACAGCATTTTTACTGATTACTTTCTCCGCCTTAAATGTTTGAAATTTTACATAGTCGACTCCTGATTCAGCTGCAACATCAATAAGTTGTTTGGCTATTTCTATACTACCATTATGATTTACTCCAGCTTCCGCAATAATTAATGTGCTTTTCATTTTTTTAATTAATTTGTTTTTTCATTTAAATATCTAACAACTTTTGCCGGGGCACCAACAGCAACTGCATAATCAGGAATATTCTTTGTTACAACACTGTTTGCACCAATTACAGCATTTTTACCAATAGTTACCCCTGGAAGAATAACAACATTTACTCCTATCCAACATCCCGCTTTCAATGTCACAGATTCAACACTGTAACCCTGGTCCTTTATTGGCTTTGTGATATCATCAAAATTATGGGTACTGCTATAAATAGAGGTATTAGGACCTAGAAGAACATCGTCTTCAATTGTTATGATTGAAGATGGATTACCTGGAAGCGTGGAAAGCAAAGTATATGGAGGAATAATTACCCTCTCTCCAATTACAACATTACCAGTCCCTAAAATAGTTGAATATGGTCTAATCTCAGAATTCGCTCCAATAGTTCCAATCTTCTTCTTTTGAAACCACATTCTAAACGGTTTAAAAAACAAGAGCCAATGTGTTAGGTACATATCTGGACCTATTTTTGGATAGAACAATATAAATTTCAGATGCTTAAACATTGAACAGATTATTTAATTTCTGCAGATCCAATTTGAACTCCTGAGCATTTCCTTCTGGTTTGTAAACTATCGAACTCTTTTCATTACCATATTTAATTATCGTTCTTTCTGCCAAAGATTTTAGTGATATATTTTCATCTGCAACATTAAACGTTCCTTTTGTGCCATTCTCAATAAAAAAAATAACCTTTTGACAAAGTGATTTTATTTCGATTTGAGGGATCATACGCAATCCATTTCCAAAAACAGTAATATGATTATGAGAAAGGAGTTCTGCTTTAAAAACCGGATGAATTCTCGATAAATTCATTCCCTCGCCATAAACAAACCCTATTCTTAAATGCAACTGGGAAATATGGCTGGACAATGAGCTCTTAAAAACCATCTCACCGGTAAATTTAGAAAGTCCATATAAACGATCTGGATTTACACTTGGATTAATCTCATCAATTTCTTTAAATAGCCCAGAAATATTAGGATAGACCGCAGAACTTGAGAAGTTTATAAAATGAGAATCATTGTATTCTGCTAGAGCTTCTGCTAAATTTGTATGTATGTCTAAATTTTCCTTAAGGACATTCAAATCATTTACATTAGACGTATTGGCCATAATCGCAGCCAAATGAATAATAACATCAAACTTATTCTGTTTAAAAAAATTGTTAACTCCCGATTTATCTGATAGATCTAAGAAAAGCCAATTCTCAATATTCTTATTATTGGTTCTGGAAGCCCCAAATACTTGATATTTTAGTGATAATTGTCTCAATAAAGAGGAACCAATAAAACCATTTGCACCGGTAATTAGGATCTTTTTCATAGCTTATGGATTAAAGAACCAGAGTTTCCTCAAAGTGACGGATCACCTTCCCTTTTTTCAATTCAAACTCAATCTCTTTACCCTCCAAAAGGTACTTTAAAATAAAAATCACCTCGTTATAACCAAACAATGATCTCATATATGTCGTTCCCGAATGCCTTGGATTAATTTCGAATAATTTCGGCACTCCATTTGCATCTAACCGAAGTTGCAAATTACTGGAACCAAAAACGCCTAGCTTTTCAGCAATAGCTTTTATATAGTCATAAATCGAATCTGGATAGTCATCTTTGAACTCCGAGATAAAAGTGTTGCCATCCTTTAGAGTTCTGTTTAATGCTATAGCCCTTTGCAGCTCACCATTCATAGAAATAATCCCACAAGTATATTCCGTTGAATCATCTCCAACTAATTCCTGAATTATTGGCCCGTTAACTTTATTTAGAGCATCCTTCAATTCCTCTATCGACCTAACTTTATACACTCCAATACTTCTGGCACCAACTCTGGGTTTCACGATCAATGGAAAGGTTAAATTATTGAAATCACATTCCTCTGGTAAATAGGTTACTGGACAATTCAAACCATTTTCCTTCAAAAAAAGATAAGTCAAATACTTATCATTTCCAATCCTTATAACCTCTTCACTGCTTACTACAACTGTGCAATTTGTATTAGCTTCGATCCTTTCTTTATATTTTGCTAAAAGAGGTAATTCAAAATCTACACCAACAAATAGAACCCTTAAATCCTCAGAAGAGATCACTCTTTCCACTTCACTTATCCAGTCCCCTTCTGTTACATCTTTTTTTAGTATATCTGGCAGTATAAAATTCTTCTTACACCAAAACGATCCCACCGTATTAGTGAAATAATCAAACCCTATAAGAGTATAATCCTCTTTATATTCACTTCTGATTATACTCTTTATTATTGCCTGTCCAATTAGACTGCCTGTTCCAGTAATACCTATATTATATTTCATCTCAATTTGTCGTTTTTTTACTTTGATAATATTCAATACATGAAAGAGGATAATTTTGAGCCTTCATTTCATTCAAAAGAATATTCAGATCAAATTTTAATTCTCGAAGCTCAAAAGTATTTCTTTCCCAATCCCAAATAACGTAGTTAGAAACATTAATATATTTTCTATTTTGACCAATACTACCCGGATTAACAATAGTAAAACCATCAATTACCCTAAGAAATTGCTGGTGTGAATGCCCAATCAACATATTCCCAGTTAGCTCGATGTCCGAATCATGGAAAATATAGTCTTTAACACCTAAAGTATGGATTACTTTAAATTCATTAATAATCAAACTCTTATTGTATGCCCTTATGGTTTCTGTGTATTTAAACCCTTCAATACAATGATGATAAAAGTCCAACACTAAAGGATTTTCTACATCACAATATTTATTAATAAAATACTCTTCATGATTACCTAAAATATGATGACAATCTTTTAATTCTGAAACCAATTCCACACATTCATTACTCCAGGGGCCGTAATTTACAACATCACCCAAGTTTATATACCCATCAACATTCGCCTTTTCCTTATTCAAGACATTTTCTAATGCCGGGAGATTGCCATGAATATCAGAAAAAATTAATAATCTCATTTTAAACAGACATATAGTTTATTTATCGAACACTACTAGGTATATTCACAATTCTTTCTTCTAAAAACTCCGCATTTCCCTGGCTATCGCGTTGACAATGCTCATACATAGGTAAGCGGTACATCAACTGCCAGATAGGACGTGTCATTACTTTATTTTCATTAGTTTCCTTTAGGAAAAGATCTCTCTCTGCCCTATTCTCCAATTCAACACACATGAGCCAATAGTTCACTTTTGTATCAGGCAACTCTGTTCTGAAATTTACGCCCTGCCCAGCAAAAAAACCACGATACATTTCTGCAAGTTGTCTTTTACTTTCTAACATAACAGGTAATTGCTCTAATTGTGCACAGGCCAGGGACGCATTTAAATTAGGCATTCTGTAGTTATAACCCAATTCATCATGGTAGAATTCATAAGGATGCGGCCTTTTAGCGGTAGTCGTTAAATGCTTGGCTCGTTTTCCCAACTCCAGATCATTGGAAACAATTGCACCACCACCTCCACAGGTAATGGTTTTATTTCCATTAAAAGAGAATATTCCTAGTTTCCCAAAGCTTCCAGTACTCTTCCCTTTGTATTCACTTCCAAGAGATTCGGCAGCATCTTCTACTAATGGTATATTCCATTTATTGCAAACTGCAATCAGTTCATCTAAATGAACAGGGAAACCAAAAGTATGCATCGGCAAGCAAGCAGCAATCTTTCTACCACTCGCTTTATTATAGCACACATTATCTCTCAGTTCTGCATTTTCTTCTAAAAATGCTTCAACCGCTGTCGGAGATAAGCCCATTGTATCGAGATCAACATCAACGAAAACCGGCAATGCTCCATTGTAAGCAATCGCATTCGCGGTAGCAACAAAGGTTAATGCTTGCGTAATTACCTCATTTCCTGTTTCGACACCAGCAAGACGAAGGGCTACCTGTAAAGCTGCTGTGCCATTTACAACAGCAACGGCCTTCTTCGCACCTGTTGCAGATTGCATCATTTCTTCGAAACGATCTACATATGCCCCAACAGAAGATACAAAAGTAGAATCGATCGTATCTAATAAATATTTTTTTTCATTGCCTCTAAACCTTGGTTCATGCAATGGAATAAACTCTTTTGTATCGTAAGAATTTTGAATAAACGCGATAATATCCTTCAGATCTTTCATTTTACATTTTTGCGTCTAAATATTTACCTGTTTCCTTATGTCCAAAATCCGGGATCATTTTAAAAAACAACTCAACAATGTCTTGTTTAGACCAAGCTTTACGTGTCTTTAACTCTTGAATCCGGGACGAAAACAAATTTAACAGTTCATCATTAACCTTAAACGTGTTTTTTATTACCCCTAGATTATCAAATCTTTCCATATCCAGAACCTCATGTTCAGTAAAGAACTCTTCAAAGTCTTTTTCACCTGTTGTATCACTACTGGTAAACAAGCATGGCCATTTCCCTTGCTGAGGTAAGGTTTTGATAAGTTCTCTTGCCTCGTCCTCGCTCTCACATAAATATGGTTCATATCCAAGCTCCTTTAAATATTTAACGGCAATATCGGCAAAAGTGATTAAATGCAGGCTTTCACTAAGCTTTGGAAAAAACACATCCCTGTTCTCACCAAAAATGCAAGACATCAAACATAACTCACCCGACTCCTTCGGTATTACAAAATAACGTTTAATATCATTTGGTGCAACAATCGGCTGTAGTTTCTGAATTCTCTGATTAAACCCGTGCAACAAAGAACCATCAGAAAAAGCAACATTCGCAAAACGAGCAGTTGAAATACTAATATCCTTGCTTCTACGCATCAAAAACATCTCCATAATCCGTTTGGAGGCCCCCATCATATTAACAGGATTAGCCGCTTTATCTGTAGATACACAAAAGTACTTTTTAACCCCTTTATCCAAAGATTGCTGAATTGTCTTATCCGTATTAAAAACATTTACCTCAATCATCCTCATTAAAGTATAAGGATCCTTTTCACTTCTCACATGTTTTAAGGCAGAAAGGTTTAAAACATAATCATACTGACCGTCTGCTTCTATAAAAGCATCGTATTCCAGCGAGCCAATATCCAAAGCAAAGGTTTGGAAATCTCCGTCAATATATCCATAGGAACTACGAATATCTCTAACCAATTCCACCATGTTGTTCTCGCTGATATCTACAACGTGAAGCTTTTTAGGATTTCTCTTAAAAATCTCCTTGGTAACTGCCTGGCCGATAGACCCAGCGCCACCAATCACTAAAAACCTAGAATCCGAAACGATCGATTTCAATTCTGCTTCATGGTTAGAAATGTCTTTCGTAAATAGTTCCTGATCTCTACCTATTAGTTCTAAAGTATTCATGGGGTTAATTTCTTATTATCAATTAAAACATTGAAAGTAAATATTGACATCACAAAAAAACTATAGTCTGGCATCAATTAAACTTCTATCCAGAAAACTCTTAGTATCAAAGATCACTGCATTATTGTCTCGATAAGATTTATAATCAATATTCAAAAATTCATTATGTGCAACAGCCACTATTATGGATTTATACGCTTCTGGTGCTAAGTTATTAATGATCTTCACTCCATATTCTTCATGAACATCTTCCGAACTTGCCCAAGGATCATAAATATCAACCTCAAGACCAAACTGAGTTAGCTCATTAAAAATATCTATAACCCTGGTATTTCTTATATCAGGACAATTCTCTTTAAAAGTAAAGCCCAGGATAAGTGCTTTGGATCCTTTAATTACATGCCCCTTATTGATCATTAATTTGATCACCTTGTTAGCAACAAACATTCCCATGTTGTCATTAACTCTTCTTCCAGATAGAATTACCTGAGGATGGTATCCCAAAGACTCTGCTTTATGTGCCAAATAATATGGATCTACGCCAATACAATGTCCACCTACTAATCCAGGTTTATATTTTAGAAAATTCCATTTGGTACCAGCTGCTTCAATCACATCTGTTGTATCTATTCCAATACGGTCAAAAATCAAAGCTAACTCATTAACAAAAGAAATATTCACATCTCTTTGAGCATTTTCAATTGCCTTTGAAGCTTCAGCAACTTTTAGACTTGGAGCCTTATGGGTTCCGGCGGTAATAATAGATGAATACAGATCATCAACAAATGTTGCAATATCAGGAGTAGATCCCGAAGTTACTTTTTTTATCTTTGTTAGTGTATTAATCTTATCCCCGGGGTTAATTCTTTCAGGGGAATATCCACAATAAAAATCCTGATTAAACTTCAAATTACTAAATTTCTCCAACACAGGAACACAATCATCTTCCGTGCAACCAGGATAAACTGTTGATTCATATATTACAACATCACCTTTTTTCAAAATTTTGCCCAGCATTTCAGATGCCATTAACAAAGGCTTTAAATCAGGCGATTTAAATTGATTAATTGGCGTCGGAACCGTAACAATAAATACATTATAGGAACTTAACAATGTTTTATCTGAAGAAAAATGCAACCCTATATTGTTAACTTTTCTTTCATTAATTAACTGTCGTAATGCATCCAAATCAGCTTCGAGCGTTCTATCTTCTCCCCGGCTAAGTTCATTAACCCTATCAGAGTTAATATCAAACCCTAGGACGTCATACTTTTTCCCAAATTCTATCGCTAGAGGAAGACCAACGTACCCTAAACCGATTACTGCAATTTTAATACCTGAAACGTCAACATGCATATAAATATAAATTAAAACCTTTTATAAAAATCTTTAACAATTGTCTTAAAAGTAAGCTTCTTTGGCCCTGAATCATCCGAATAATACCCATAGCCGTACCCGTATCCATATCCATATTCAGCACTTCTTCCCAATTTAATACCATTGAGAAGGACATTCATTCTTGGAAACTTATTATTTACATATAGTTCATCCAAATTTTGAATCTGCTTTTTAAATGTGATACCTTGACGCACTAAATAGAGCGTTGAATCTGCAAATTTCCCAAGTATTTGCGCATCTGTAACCAAGCCGATAGGTGGAGTATCAATCAATATCTCATCAAATTCCTTCCTAAGGAACTCAATCAAGATTTTAATCTCATTTTGGATAAGTAATTCTGAAGGGTTAGGGGGAATAGGCCCAGATCCAATAATGAAAAGGTTGGGGTTTATACTTGTAGGCTGAATAATATCACTTATTTCCGCTTTACCTATAAGATAGTTGCTTAAACCCGTTTTGTTATTAAGTTCTAAATATTTACTTACTTTAGGTTTACGCAAATCTAATTCTAATAAGACTGTTTTTTTCCCACTAATAGCTAAGGCTGCGGCAATATTACTGGCAACAAAACTTTTTCCTTCTCCAGACATACTAGAGGTAAGTAGCATCACCTTTCCTTCTCCAGATACTTGTTTCCCATATAGAAATTGCATATTAGTCCTAATAGAACGGAATTGTTCAGCAATAGCTTTACGACTATTTATATTCACAACAATTGGTTCCACTCCTTCACTATAAAATATTTCACCCAGTATTGGAGTAGAGGTTATTTTTTCAATATCAGAAGAGCTCAGTATCTTATCATTGAGTGAATCTTTCAAATATAAATAAGCTATTGGCAAAAGAATGCCTAATAATAATGCAGCTAAATATATAATGGATTTTTTAGGTTTAATAGGATCATCTGAATAGAATGCGGCATCAACAATCCTACTATCTGCCACTGCCGAAGCATAGGATAAAGCAGCTTCTTCTTTCTTTTGAAGTAAATACAAGTATAGTGTTTCCTTAATACTTTGCTGTCTCTTTATACTTATGAATTGACGTTCCTGCCCGGGTATCTTTTTTATTGCCCCTTGATATTGATTATCATTACCTTCTAATGCTTTCTTTGTGTTAGCAAGAGACTGTGCAATGTTTTGTATATTAGATTTTATACCAGCTCTAACGGTTTCTATTTGCTTTGTAATGGGTTCTACCAATGGATTATCTGGCTGTGTTGTAGCTAGCAACTGATCTCTTTTGAGTTGTAATTCGCCTAACTGATTTATTTGACTTAAGAGCACCGGGTCATCTATACCTAATGTGCTTGGTAATTTTTCCTGCACAGAATTGGAGTTTATATAGTGCTGAATATCTTTAATCACACTAATTTTTAACTCCACTTCATTTAATTTTGTGTCATTAGTTTTAACACTTTCCAAAAAAAGATTGGCGTCATTACTGATATCAGTTAACCCTCTGCTACTCTTAAAACTTTCGACACTCTTCTCAACCTCAGTAAGCTCTCCACTAATTAACTTTAGTCTTTCATCAATAAAACTAATTGTGCTTTGCGTAGTTTTATTTTTATCAGCTAATGCAGCCTCATTATATACCTGAATCAGAGTATTCAATATATCTTGACCTCGTTTTGGCACAGTAGTCTCCAAACTAAGATTTAATACTGTTGATTGTTTACTAGCCAAGGATACATTCAGCAATTCTAAATATTTACTAGTTAGAATTTGAGGATCATTAACCGTTATCGTTAATTGTTCTTTTGAAAATTTATCAAAATTAGGAGTTCGTTCTATTTTATATACACCAAGAACATTCCTTTGTAATTGATTCAATCTTCCTTGGATCTTTTTCCCTGTGGATTTATCTTCAATGAGATATGTACTAGAGTCAACAAAACTTAAATCAAGCGTTTTCCCGTAATACAAGCTATCCATCTGGACAACAGTAATATCAACTGGCCTATTTAAATATAAATCCGAATTAACTACAATCCCTTTTGCTCTAAAGGTAATAACTAGATTTAGCCTATCTATTACTTTACGCATCAATGTCTTAGATTTTAAAATCTCAATCTCATTATCAACGACCTTAGAACTTCCAAATAAATCTAATTGATTTAACAAATCATTTCCAACACCCGTTGCGGTCTTCTTATCATCCTTAATTAATAAAGTGCTATTAACAGAATAGACTTTTGGAGTGTAACGTAAATAGAAAATAGACGCCGTAAAGCAGATTAAAATCGCTGTAACAAATACGGGCCAATGGTAAATATACTTTGAAAAAATCTCCTTAACATTAATCGCCTTCTCTTCTTCCAATTTCTTTAAATTAGGTTTGTGTTCTTCAGTATTAATCATTATAAAATTATAAACGGGTAATAACTAAGGCAATAACCGACAATACAGATACTATCAATCCAATATTTCGATAAGAAGAGTCCACACTAGCATATTTCGAATTACCAGGCTGGACATACAAAACATCATTGTTCTGTAAATAATAATAAGGTGAATTGAACAAATCCTTTTTATTCAAATCCAATCTAATAAATTGCCGCTTACCATCATATTCTCTAACTAATAATACGTTTTTTCTAAGCGCTGTAATATTTAGATCACCCGAAAGACTCAAAGCCTCCGGAACGGAAACACGTTCATTTTGTATTGGATAAACCCCTGGTCTTGCAACATCGCCTAAAACAGAAACTTTAAAATTTACCAATCGTAAACTAACAACTGGTTCTTTCAAATAAGTCAAAAGTTTCTGTTGCACTAACTCTCTGGCACCAGTCGTTGTTAATCCGCTTACCTTAACAGATCCTACAAGTGGCAGTTGAATATTTCCTTCCTGATCCACTAAAAAACCATTCGCAGTGATAGCTGGATTTATGCTACTTGTATTACTGACTTGATTTGGATTCGCTGAGGTAGTATTACCCATATTAAAAATCGCCGATGCCTCTGGATTTAAACTACTAACGGTAATCGCCAAAATATCATCCTTCTGAATTTTTAAAGGAGCCATATTGGTAATCTGCTCCTGAACATTCCCACTGTCCTTTAAATCTTGAAAATAGGGCACTTGTTTATAAGGCACCCCACAGGAGCTAAAAAATAGGACAACAACAATAGTTAAGTATAATATCTGTTTCATAGGCTATAAGCACACTTTTAGTTAAATCCCCCAAAGATAATATTAAATCAGTGGAAACAATTTTACTACATTTTTGTTACGCTATCCCTCTAAACAATTACAATGCCAATTTCCGTACTATATATTTATTCAGGACTCTTTACTCCTCTAAAAATGTCAAAATCCTCAAATAACTACTCTAAAAACAACACCCACCTACACTTAAAGTAAAACCTTTCCGGGTTTTGAAAATATTAACTACCTTGCCTTTAGATTAATTAAATAACAAAAAAAAGAATACGATGCTATTTTTCAAACGTAAACCTGCCCATTCAGACTTTTCCGCCATCGGAATAGATATGCACTCTCACCTGATTCCCGGTGTAGACGATGGAGCAAAAGACGTACAAGATAGTATACAACTCATCACCGGCTTAAAAGAATTAGGCTTCAGCCACCTCATCACCACCCCCCATACCTTACAAGACATCCATCCCAATACAAGGGAAACCTTACAAGCAGGCCATTCATTGCTAGAAGGTAAATTACCTGAAGGCATGCAGTTCAACCTCTCCTCTGAATACTATCTGGACGAACAATTCCTAAATCAACTCGAAGCAGGGGCTGTAATGCCTATGCCTGGCAATCGCCTACTCATAGAATTCAGCCAGATCTCCAGACCCCACGACCTGGAAGAACAAATCTTCGATCTGGGCATTAAAGGTTATCAGGTGATCCTGGCCCACCCCGAACGTTACCTTTTCTTCCACAAACAATTTGATTACTATAAACGCCTGAAAGAAATGGGTGTTGAATTTCAAGTAAACGCTATGTCCTTAACTCCTCACTATGGCGAAAGGATCAATGTCATTGCACAAAAACTCATCGACAAAGACTATATCGATTTCATCGGAACAGATATCCATCACCTCCGGCACCTCGACTCCCTGAAAAAAGTCCCAGAAACCAAACATTTTGCAAAACTAGTAGACAGCGGATTATTAAAAAACAACCAATTGCTCTAACTTCAATGTATAAAACCGCCCCAGATATACTCATCAAATAATTTAATCGGGTGCCTGCCAATTACATGACAATCCCCAATATTAAGATTCTGAGCTAAGGCCATAACATTTTTAAGGTCTCCTTCAGTAGCCGTCTCTTTTACCTCATAACAAATTTCTTTATCAAGAATGAAATCAATTTCCTTTCCAGATTTAAGTTGATAATAAGATACATCTCCCTTGAAGTGCAGTTGGTTAAAAACAGCATTTTCAAACATTGCACCACTACCCGCCTCTGCTGATACCGAGGCAATACCGTTATCCAAAAAATACACCTTCTTCGCCTTCGTAATTTCTCTATTCGGGCTATTAGACAACACAGGAATAGTTTTAATTAGATAACTTTGCTCCAATAAATCTAAATAATTTTCAACCGCTGGTCGGGAGATCCCTGTCAAACTCGTCAATTTAGAAATATCCAGTTTCGTTCCAATTCGTTCGGATAAGAGTTTAATCAATTTATAAAGATTCGCGGGATTCCGAATATCGGACAGCAACGCAATATCAAAATTAATGTAAGAGCTGATGATATCTTGAATCATATCCTTTTTATCACTTATCACCGGTGACAAGACTACTTCTGGAAATCCACCATAATTAATGTAAGTTTCATAATAATTTTTAAGCCGGTCATATTCAGATTTCAAAAAGACACCCGCACTTTGCAAAGGAATTTCAGAGACAGAAACCCCATTAAACGACAATAATTCAGCAAAATTAAGTGGATAAATTTCAAACAGCTTCTTACGTCCAGCTAATGACTCAGAAAACATGTTTTTCATGTAATATGCACTTGAGCCTGTAACTATAAATTTAATATTATAGGAATCCTACAAATACTTTAGAACACTTGGAAGGTTCGGCACCAATTGAATTTCATCTGCCTTACTTGAGCACCTTGACAAAAGATTGATAACTGTTTTGACAGGAATGAGACGTATATTCACATTAATAGCACCACTTTTTCAAAACATATTCGTCCGGTTAAAATCGAACTCCCTCTCCTTGCCATAAACCGCTTTCTGGTCCAGATGCGTAGCAGACAGGTAATAAGTAATCTTATCCGTACCTCCCGAAGCATTCAAATTCACCGAATACTGCGGCGCATTCGGATCAATGATCAAATCCTTCCGGTTCTGGCTCTGATAACCATATTCCGTTCCAGCCCTCCATTTCTCCAGTTCAGCCCGTGTAATATCTGTCTTCCCAGCCGAATTCAGTTCTGCAATCGCCTTGACCTACATCCACTGATAAGCATTAGTCGTTTCTGGAAAACGCAGAACTTTCTCAAAATCCTTACTCATAATCGTAGCAATAGCCCCGGTAATGGCCTCCTTTTTTTGATCATAACAGCAAAAGAAATCATCAAAAAAGAAAAGCCCGCCACAAACGTGATCAAGAAGCTCCTAAACAAAGAAGATTTCCAAAATAAGCGCCATTCAAAAGACATATTTCTTGAATAAGCACGTAGACTTCTGTTCATAAGGTATAGATTTGGTATCTCCAAATATTGATCTTTTAGCCTTACGCTCCTCTACAGATTTGTATCAAGTTTTCTGCAATTTGTCTCGATTTTTTGTAGTTAAACCTATCCACCCTACCAGGTCTGAACCCAAGAAAAATATGATCCATGATCAAGCCAATCTCTCTACTCACCAATATCTGTTGCATATAGTTGAGAAAGAATGTCCCCTACCAGGGATCTAATTTCTGAAATAGTGATTAAAACACTAAACTCATAATAATTTATTTAGTAATTTGAGGTGTATTAATACATACGTTTTTTAATTAAATGCTTTATCATGGCACAATCTCCAATTTACGATAATTTCCAATTAGACGCCCCTAAAGCTCTTGATAATAGGCAAGGCATAATGATCTCCGGAGTTTGGGCAAGGTTTCCTAGCAGGCAGTCCATACTAGATGCTTTCCCATCCGACTCCCAACGCCACGATGGACAGACTTTTTCTGCGTTAGACGAATCTGGCCAAAAAACAGAATACTGGTTTGCTGGCGGAATATTAGATGAAAACTTAGTGATAAAATTAGATGGTGCAATTCCTGTATATAGTGATAACGTATTTGATATATAAATTATGCCACAGAAATACATACGAATTGGAGATACATTAACCAATATAATTAACAATACAACCAAGATCTCCACCAATTATTTAAAAACCGCGCTCTACGTTGATGGAACGGCAATGAACAATTCCAAAGTTGATGGAGTTATATATAGAAAGCTAGGCAATGAATATTTTATACAGGCATTTGATTTAACTAAGTCAAGAACATTAGTATTGCGTGCTTCAGTCCAACTAAAAACATTATCCACTGAAGAAAAAATCCTTTTAAGATTAGGATATTATAATAAAATTGAAACGAAAGGATATTATGAGGAGGGGGATACAGGTCACGGACAATTTAATATCTCTCAAGATTTATCATTAGTTGAAGACGGCGGAAGTGTCTTTAATTTGGGGCTAGGAATGTTTGCCGAATTAATACCTCAATATTCAATAAGCTATTCAAGTTTTGGTGCAAAACTGTTGGATAATGAAGATAACATTATTAGCGATTCTATTTCAATACAAAAATGTCATCTCTACGCAAATGAGAAAAACCTTCCAATTATTCAGAATTCTGGTGTTATAAGGTTGGATAGACAGATAGAAGTCAAGACTTCATTAGATTTAAGTGGATCCATAATATATATCGGGGATTATTCCAAAAATTTAGTTCTATATAAAATAACATCTAAGAAATCACCTAAAAATGTTATCAACTACTCTCAGGCAGATCTCCATCAAGGGTCTTTTGCTTCACCAATACTCTCTCCCTATAAAAATCACATGATTACTTTTGACAGTAATGAACTACAATGTATTAGGTATGATGGTGGAGTTGCATCAAATGTTTATAAGAAAGACAGCATATTTTGTGTCAGGGGAGGCTACTTTACAGGCGGGGACTTGCTAAATGATTTTACGACTGGATCAATTACAATAACCGCCACAGAATACGAAGCCGATAAATTACAAATAAATGGAGTTAAAATTATATGGGCCATGAGCCAGCCATCCTATACCGCTACTATAATTTATATAGAAAGGCATAATACACAGGTCAAATCATTAAATCTAATTATACCTAATGACTCAATCGTAGAAAGTACAGCATATAAGGGGCAAGTTATCCTAATAAAAAACTCTTACAACATAACCCTTGAAGATATAATTGCAGAAAACATTACCAATGGATCTAATTCGAGCGGATACATCGTAGAAATGGAAAACTGTATGAATGTAAACTATCGTAACGTCAAATTACTAAGTGGCTGGGGAGCTACTGGATGCAACAATATTAAAAATTGGAATCTATACGACTCAGAGATAAACAGAGTTGATATTCACATTAATTGTGGCGACTTATATTTCAATAACGTTAAATTTATTGGTGGCTGGGGTGTATATATTGGCTACGGTTTTGGAAGAATAGTTTTAAATGATTGCCTAAGCGATTTTATGGCTACGGATGGCAAGATGAATACCTCAGTATTGAGAAGTCATGGTTCATATGGATTGTGGTATGGAGGCACCATAGACTTCAGGAATCATAAAATAATAACGCGTGGTAGCGGATCAAAAGAGTTATTAAGCCTGACATGCGATTCAGGAAATGTAGATTACAAAATAGCCTATGATCTAAGTTTACCTAACTTAACAGTAAAAGACATTGAATTTGATAACATTAATAATGAAACATTAACAGTCTATAAAGTAACGGGGCTGGAATATCTTCAAACAACTATTATCAATAACAACAGAAGTGCATTAATGCCAAAACAATTGTGGGTATCAAACATTATATCTACAATAAACAATAATACTTCTTATATCTGCGCGGTAGATATAAATATCAATTTATCTGCGTCTTTAAAATCCAAAATTATAAATTCTACTGATATCAGAATTAAAGATATCATCCAGGATGTACACTCAAACTATAAGGATGGCTTTTCATCATCAGATGACATGAGTTTGTTATATAAACCATTAATCTACTTCATTAACTCGAGAAATGATTCAACATTGTACAAAAGCACACTCAAAATAGAAAATTGTTCTGGGGAAGTAAAGGTCGAAACAATGTTGAAAAATGTGAATGTTGTAAATTCTATCTTATCTAATTTGGATTTTACTTTTGACTCTATCTATTACCCCGAACGTACATTAATATCAAATAGTACTGTATACCCTAAACCAAATTTAGGTAAAACAACACTAAACTTATTTGTTGATAATATGGAGATGTTAAACTCGTTGATCATGTTAACAACTGTGGGAGGAATTGATTTACCATTTAATGAGTTTAATGTTGTTGGAGAATCAAAGAATTTATTTGGTAATATGTTTGGAGGTCATACCTCACTTTTAACAATCGATCAAATTAACAAATATTCCAGTTTCTTTCGTTTTTACAAGAAGACTTCAGAAAAGAAGGGAACATTTACTGTCTCAGGAACAGGACAAGTGTCAATTAACATCCCACATGGCTTAGGGGCTGTACCTTCCTATACAATGGTAACCGCTAAATCCGCAGCCGCTAGAACAGCAGGGATATTGAGTTGGACGGAATCTTCAACTAATATTATTATAACCTTTTCTAATGCAGCAAGTGTGGGAATCAACAACCTAATATTTTCATGGGAAGCTAGATTGTAGCTTTATCATAAACACTTAATTTGATTTCTATGACTCTTCAAATCAATTACAACATCACTATTACTGAAATAAGGTCTTCATTAGGTGATATTACCATCACATTACCTAATGCTACAACCTCAAGAGGCAAAAGATATGTCATTAAGAAAACTGATTCAACTACAAATAAAGTAACCGTGCTTCCAGTCCTTTCTCAAAAAATAGATCTTTGTAATGATATCATTTTGAAGAATCAGGATGCTGTTGTACACATAGCATCAAATGCCGTTTTTTGGGGAATTATCAATATTAACAATACATTTTACAATCCAAATACTACTGACACAGTCAGCAGTGCATTTTTAAATGCAACTTACCCTGCTACCTCATAGCCAATAGGATCAATTATATCTTATTACAATAAGGGAAAAGTGTATAGAAGGGAAACAGCAACAGTTTGGAGTGAAAAGGTCATTACCTTATAATACTCCCCAAATATAGGACAGCTGATTAAATTCATAAATTTAACAGTTGAAAAATGAAAAAAGAGCGTAGAAAATTCAGTCCAGTGTTCAAGACTAAAGTGGTGCTTGAATCGATCA
>Ga0105237_10000909_pt1 | contig 39809 bp, 31 predicted proteins | sample KBSC24metaG_FD_81520 | JGI IMG/M metagenome (GOLD analysis project Ga0105237, IMG submission 81520) | Corn rhizosphere microbial communities from Kellogg Biological Station, Michigan, USA - KBS C2-4 metaG | ecosystem: Host-associated > Plants > Roots > Rhizosphere > Soil | place: Michigan, USA...
GAGTCGAGGAAGAGGGCGCGCATGCTGATGCCGGCGTTGTTGATGAGGATGTCGATGCCTCCGAAGGTTTCGATGGTGGATTCGATGAAGCGGCGGCATTCCTGTTCGTTGCTGACGTCGCAGGCGACGGCGTGGAGGAGGACGCTGGCGTATTCGACCTGAAGCTTATAGATCTTGTCGTGATTACGACCGCAGGTGGCGATCTTGGCGCCGAGGGGGATGAGGGATTCGATCAGCGCTTTGCCGATGCCATCGCTACCGCCTGTGATCACGACTACTTTATCTTGGAAGAACGACATATTTATGGGTTGTGGGTGCAAACTTATGAGTTTATGGGGGATAAACATAAAAATGGTGGGGTGAAGTGATGCTTCGTGGGATGTCCACAATGTTGATAACCATTCTTTTTTCGTGGGAAAATACTGGGAGAAAAATTTGTTGAAAATGGATTTTGGCGTATTTTTGCACTCCCAAAAAACAGCGAGGCTCTTGTAGCTCAGTTGTGGAGCGGCTGACTCTTAATCAGCGGGTCCAGGAAGGGAATGATTCCGTAGCTCAGTTGGTAGAGCAATACACTTTTAATGTATGGGTCCTGGGTTCGAGTCCCAGCGGGATCACGGAAAATTTACACAATGCCTTGTAATACAAAATGTTACAAGGCATTTTTCTTGCCAGATACAACATAGGTAAAACTGCAGGGACTATTCGATTTCCCCCCTTTTCTGTTTGATTTTCATTCAATTATTTTTACGGATACCCCCCTCCGTTAGCCAACAGGGACTATCAGGGATTGAATATCTCCATGGCCTTGTCCAATTCAATGTTCATGACCCTTGCATAGACTTCCGTTTGCTTGACTGAGGCATGCCCCAGGATTTTTGAGACATATTCGATCCGCATGCCTCGCTGCAGCGCCCGGATCGCCCAGCTATGGCGGGCGGTGTGAAAGGTGATCCGTTTATCCAATCCCGCCATTTTAGACAGTTTGCCCAGGTCTTTGTTGGTATAAGACGTAGCGGCTGAGATGGCATTGTGGACCTTCTCCCGATCCAGTTCTGTAGGGTCTAATTTCAGCAATGGAAAGATAAAGGCGTTTTTATTGACTTTTTCACCAGGGCGCCGGCTTTTCGCCTGCTTGTAATATCGGGAGAGGATCGCCAATGATTCATCGGGTACTTTTATCCTTATTTCTTCTTTTGTCTTTTTCATTCTAAAGGTGAGGTGCGTTCGGTCGAAATTTCGCCACCGAAGTAGCAGCAGGTCGGAAATGCGGATACCCCCGGTATTGGCGCTGAAAAGGTAAAGGTCGCGGTGGCATTCCATCTTGGTTTTGGGTGATAGCCGCAGTTTTTTCAGTCGTTCTAACTCTTCATCCAGTAAGTAAAGCCGGTGGCTTTTCTCGCCTTTTATCTTAATTTTCAGAAAAGGGTTCTTCTCGTAGGGTATGAGCTCATCACTGACAGCTTCAATGATGACCCGTCTGAGGACCTTCAGGTTGGATTGTACTGTATTTAGCTTATTGCCCAAATCTTCCAATAGATAACGCTGGAAATCCCGGATCAGACTGACCGTCACTTCGTCGAAATACAATCTTTTTCCTTTATTGAACACTTTGAATTTGGTAAGGATGCTCAGGAACTTCCGGTAGTTCCCCACGCTCCATTCGGAACTCATCATTGCTCCGTATTTCTCAGCAAATGCGAAAAAATCTCCTGGCACTTTTCCCAGGATTCTGGCTTTGACATCTACCGCAGTCACGGATTTTGATCTGGTCTCCAATTCCAATGCAATTGATGCCGCCTCTGCTTCTTTGCACGCCAAATAATAGTTCAATTGATAAGCATTTTGAGCGCTAGGTCTTACTTTTCCTGTCTTTTCATCCCAGTCCTCTGGTCTAATCCATGCCTCCAGAGCGATATATTTTGATTTTCGATTTTTGGTAAGGCGCATGTAAATGGGGACCTTGCCGTTGTCATTTAGCTTGTCTAAACGAGGGAAGAGTTTTACTGTTGCCATGTTCGTTGGTTTTAAATCAGGAAATAATCTACGACCTGATTTACCTTCTACATTGAAAGCGGTAAAAAATTATCCCAATTAAGCGAGAAACAGGATAAACAGTTCAATTAGGTGTACGAACGCCAGCAAAATGGCATTGGATAGACCCCAAAGACCGTTGCTTGTAAGCTGTGGGAAAATTGCAATATTTAGATTTAAGCTTAATAAGGTTCTCATGATTACATTAGGGGCCAGAATATTGCCATTGGGACCTTGCCTTTTGCTCCTATGCTAATTGCTGTTCAACCGGCCACCACCCTTGGAATCATTGAAAGTTATAATATATTTGTTAACCATTAAACCCCGCTCCTCAATGACAAACCCTTATATCTCAAAAGTCAGGATCAAAAATTATCGCAATTTCCTTGACGTTGAAGTAGATTTATCACAAAAACAGGTTGTAATAGGTGAAAACAATGTCGGGAAAACGAACTTTTTAAGAGCCATTCAGCTTGTTTTGGACCGAAATTTCTCCGATAGCGATCGTCACCTTCAAGAAAGCGATTTCCATGACAGCCTCGAGGCACCTATGGAAAACGGCGAACAAATACAAATTACTATTCAAGTACAGGGCTATGCCCACAGCAGAAAACTTAGGGCCCAATTTACCGATGCTGTAGTTTCAAGCATTCCCCCCACATTAGAATTTACATATAAATATTTCCCCGTTGTCGATGAAGACGAAAAGATTCTAAGATACGAGTATAAAATTTTCAAAGGGACGAACGAACAAAATCCATTCACCGCAGGCGATCGAAACTATATAAATATTTATGTAATAAAAGCGCTACGCGATGTCGAGCGGGAACTGAAAGCCAATAAGTATTCTCCATTGTACAAATTGGTTCAACAATATGACATACAGAAAGAAGATTTAGAGGAGATATCAGAGGCAATGCAAGGAGCTGCAGATGAAGTTCTTAGATTAGATGAAATCGTTCATATTAAACAGGCATTACAGGAGCGATTTACGAATCTCGCAGGACTCCAGAGTGACTATGAGATTAGCCTAAGAACATTCGATGTAGATATAGAAAGACTTTTGTATGCTTTGCAGGTCTACATGGGTATTAAGCAAAGGCCAGTGTCAGAATTGAGCCTTGGACTGACCAACATCCTTTTTGTCTCCTTGCTTCTGATTTTGCTGAAAGATAGGACAGTTCCGCCAATATTACGCCAAGCAGCTTTCGACATGTTCAGCGAAAAGGATAACGACGGTCTCCTGGATTTGTATTATCGTAAAAATGCAAATGGCAATTTTATCTTACGGCAAAGTTCGCCAGACTTGCCATATTCGCGTATCTATAACTTTATGGATGAAAACAATTTCAAATTTCAACCATTTACGATTCTAGCAGTGGAAGAGCCGGAGGCTCATCTACATCCGGTTCTTCAGCGCCTAATTTATAGAGAAGTCCTGCATAAGAGCGAAACTTCGGTAATATTTACCTCCCACTCTCCGCACATAACGTCCGTTGCTCCTTTAAATACGATCGTTCACTTACGGTCTCAAAGCGGCAGTACAGAAATAACATCCACCGCTAGCCTGAACTTGGGCGACCGTGATATAAGTGACTTACAGCGCTACTTGGATGCTAGGAGAGGAGAACTTTACTTCGGCAAGGGAGTAGTTCTAGTTGAGGGAATAGCTGAAGAATTTCTGGTGCCAGCTGCCGCTTCCTTACTCGGAACACCTTTGGAGGACTATGGCATAGTCGTATGTAATATAAATTCGACGAACTTTAAGCCTTATGCTCAGTTATTAGCAGCGCTGTCAATCCCATTTGTAGTGATTTCTGATGGAGATTATTATGAATTGGTGGACGCGCCAGAAGCGAAAGACAAATCCAAGAAAAAAAGAAAATATCACATTTTAGATAGTGAATCCGGCTCGGAGCGGGGCTATCGAGGCAATGAAATTGCTAAAGACATCCTTATTGATCTTGGGTTGATTGAAGATTGGGAGGTCCCTGAAGACGATTTCTCGGAGCAAGATAAGCTGTTTAATTCTTATGGAGTTTTTATTGGTCGGTACACGCTTGAAATTGATATTCTATTGGAATCATCAGGCGCAATTAAGCTGTTTAAATCTATATATTCAGATTTGATACTCGGCGGAGATGAGATGAAGGAAAATTTTGAAAACGCGTTAGATGAGGGCGATTTATGGGGTGCATTAAGCAAAATTGAAGCCAATGTCGGAAAAGGTAGGTTTGCACAGCGACTGGCAGGCCAAATTGCCGAGAGAATAATTCCTGGTTATGTCAAAAAAGCCATCGAATCGATCATTGACAAAATAAAGGTGATCCATGAATGACCTTTTTTTTCATGACTTGGCATTGATTCAGCGAGATCCCGAGCAATGGAGTGCTTTCCGCTCGAAGCACAACACTGCTTTAATTGCCGGACCTGGTAGCGGTAAGACGCGGGTCTTGGCTCTTAAAGCTGTGAGTCTCATAATGTCCGAAATTAAGAGGCCCTCCGGATTAGCTTGCATAAGTTACAGTAGAGAGACTGTAAGAGAGTTAAAAAAACGACTAAAGTCGTATGGCCTCAATCCTGGACGCCGAGATTTTGTCGGCACAGTGCATAGCTTTAGCTTGCTTCATGTAATAGATCCATTTGCCAAATTGTTTTCACAATATAAAGTGAAGTATCCGGTAAAAATCATGCCTGATGAAGTCGAAAGTCGGATTTACAATGGAGTTCTTGGTCTCTTTAAACTTGATAGAAAAGATGTTAGTTTAGTTGACATCAATCGATGTCGGATATTGGCGCTTGATGGTATGAGTACTGTTGCCTTTCCCGTATCACGGGAGCTCCAAGATGTGGCAGTTGACTTCGAGCGACGGGTTTTAGCCACGGATTATATCGATTTTACGGCGATTATTACAATTGCGGCTAAGATGATCAGAGAGCAAGACTTTGTCCGTCAGGCGGTGCTGTCTAGATTTCCATGGCTGCTAGTAGATGAGTATCAAGATTTGGGCAAAGCGCTGCACGAAATGGTGCTTGAACTGGTCTTTCATGCTGATTTAAAGTTATTTGCAGTTGGCGATATGAACCAATCTATATACGGCTTTAACGGGGGATATCCACACTTTTTTGAGGAATTAACCAAATATGCAGACATTACATCAATACATCTAATGTCGAATTATAGAAGCACAGAGCACATTATTGAGGCATCCAAAGTGGCCCTTCCGCCGAGTCCTCTAATGCCAACTTACTTGGCCAAACATCGCACTGGCGAGCCGGCCAATTTTTCATTTATCACTTGCGAATCAGAAATGGGTGAACAGTATGATGTAGTTGCATCTAAAGTGATTCCAAAACTACTTCTACAGGGGATATCTCTTAATGAGATAGGGATTTTAACTGCATCAAATGGACAGGCGGCAGCTATGGCGGCCGCATTGCAAGCAAAGCGTGTTGGATTTTATATTGCCAAATGGGATTTTGAAAACAGCGCAGTAGTCGTTTGGCTACAAGATTGCGCAAGTTGGTGCATTAATGCTGCCGATCAAGCCTTTGACGACATCTTTGATTGGTGGCGTCGGATTCTGATTACGCATAAAGATTTAAGAGCCAACTGGGAGGCCATCCGGTTGAAAATGTTCTTTAGAAAGGTTCTCGATGAGAGCAAAGTATTCGATCGTCTTGACCTATGGTTGAGGTTCATTACAACTGAACTTAAACTGGCTGAAACTCTTTATGATTCTGATTTGTATCCTAACGAGGTCGCTAATCTTGATACTTTGCTCCGTGAGGCCAGTGCGAAAAATCTACGAGGAGCCTCTATCACACGCTTTTCAAAGCTCGGGTACCCAGATAATGAAGTTACTATTAGCACCCGCCACAGTTCGAAAGGACTGGAATTTGAGACAGTAATTATGCTCGGAATGGAAGAAGAAAAATTCCCCTATTATAGCCACCTTAATCGGCCCGATTTACTTGCGGAGGATCAGCGTCTATGTTATGTCTGCATCTCAAGAGCAAAAAGTAATTGTATTTTAATTAGGTCAAAGACTTATGATATAGAAACAAGAAGGGGTACTTGGCATAAAGAGTATGCGCCATCCAGGTTTTGGGTGGCACTACATGCAAAATTTGGAACCAAGGCTAATACTTTTACAAATTCGGATTTTCATTGATTAACCATTGCTCCATACAATAGTGGTGAAGAAATGGTATTGCTCCCATGATAATTAAGAGTAATTTATTTTAACTTTTGATAGCTAAATGAAAAAGAGCGACCTACGAAAAGTGCTAGCGGATATATTTGATCCGAGTGTTTTGACAACCGAATTGCCAAAGCACGAGTTGAATAAGCCGCCATCGCTTAAAGATATTGAGTCATTAGCAAGTCTGATTGCTGAGGAAAAAGAAGAAGAATCATTTCAGCAGTTTTTGTCGAAGAACCCCCATTTTCTTTTTCGCCTAACTCCATCTAGTGACGATACCGTCCTTGGCTTTTTGAACAAACCCCCCATAAGTAATTTCAATATTGCAGATTTCGGTATTTATATTGTAAATCAGGGCGGATGTAGAGTTTTCTTGATTGAAATCGAACGACCTTCCGATAAGCTATTTACCAAAGCTCTAACCCCAGCCAAAAAGCTACAAGTGGCTTTAGGGCAAATTCATGATTGGAATGAATGGCTTCAAACTAATCGGGAAACATTTGTCCGATCAAGTTTCAAGATATTGAAGGAAAGCCCGAGATTTCCAAAAAAAAGAAAGAATGGAAGCTTTATCTATTGTTCACCTGAGCATCTAGAGGGCAGCTGGGCTGGGTTTGGAGGTGATCATTTTTGCACTTTTGAATATCTAATCTTGATCGGACGATGGAGCAAGCTTTCCGAACGAGAAAAAAACAGGCTGGTCTATTACAATCGAAGTTATGAGACTCAAAATATCAAAATTCGGACCTACGATAATTTTATACGAAAGGCGATAGAAGGGCCACGTTTTTTTTGGTGATTGAGACAAGAAACAGGCTGGACAACAGAATGCCTGACTAAATACTGACTTTTTTCAGGTTATCTTTCTCCCAACACCCGAGCTAAAAACTTTTGGGCCTCTTCGTTCCCTACCTGGGTATGGGAGATTATTGCAGTCAGTTGTACGCGAATTTCTTCGGCCTCCAATACTGGCTCTTCTGATATATATCCCTCCTCCAAAAAGTGATCCCTAAGAAAACCAATGTTCCGGCTTAAAAAGCCTGAGACTGCCTTGTTCGAAAGGGAATTCAACAATTTCTCCGGATTATTGTCTACCTCGGTCAGCACATCTGCGACTCTATCAATAAACGTACCCGAAACAAACTCTGAGTTTTCCAGTACTGACCGGTCGATTGGGTAGGGGCGTCCCTGTCGGTAAAGCTCCAGAAACCGGCCCAGGATTGCCGCTTTGTCGGCAGCCTTTTCAATAGTCCCCTGGTCAATCTCTTTAAGCCTGCCGCCGTTAGCAATGTATGTACGCAATTGCCCCCAGAAGGACAGACCTCGGTTCAGCAAGGTATTAACAACCTGTGGATCTTCAAAGAAATACCAAATATGCAGCCTTTCCGGGCTGTCGGTCATTAAATTAAAGGCGCGGGGACGTAGAACCTCCCCATATTGCGTGTGATTAAGACTTCCCGACTCAGGAACAGAGTCGATCCGATAACTATCCAAGAAGGTCGGCCCTAGAGGTTCGGAAGGAGGGTGGTACCCATTGCTTTCTTGGCCGTTCAAGACAAACATCTTTCGCGTGATCTCCTGCTTGTCCTTCAGAAGCTCCTGCCATTTGACGAGTTCCGTCTCCTGAGAGGTAAAATAAAATACCTGTCTTCCCTCCCGGCTGATCTCCACCAGGGCGGCCATAATCGCCTCCGCCCTCCTGGGATCGCTGTTGGCCAGCAGTTCGTCGGCTATGATCGGTAACCTCACCGATGGCTCCAGTGAATCGATGAATGCCAGTCTAACAGAGAGCAGCAACTGAATCCGCGTGCCCGTCGACAGCTCATTTAGATTTCGCCATTGCTGGTCTACCGTATCAAAAGCGCCAAAGGCCGGCGGCTCATCGCTGTTGAGTCGGAGTTGGTACCGGCCATGTGTGATCTGGCCGAAAAGTGTGTTGGCTACTCGGAATACCGCGGGCCGATCCCTTTCATCTGCTTGTCGTTTAAGCGCCTCAACCAGCAGCTTCCCAGTCATGGCATGCAATTGAGTGTCGTATTCTGTTTCAAGTGCAGCCACGCTGTCTTCCTTACGTTTTAGTGCTGTTTCTACAGTATTTCCCCTCTCCGCCTGTCTGATCGCCAAGCGGATGTTGGCTATCTCTTCTTTTAAAAAATCTAGATTTTCCGCTTGAGCTCGCCAGCCAGGTGTTCTGCTCTCTATCGCCGGGATATCAATATTATCCATCTCTGCCAAGTGGTCGGCAAATAACGCATTTTCTTTTAGCAGCCGTTCTCTTTCTGACACAAGGGTCAAACAGCGGTCCCGTTCAAGATTCACTGCCCGAAAATCCGCAACCTTACCTGCAAGTTCACGAACTCGATCATCTTCATCAACTGCTACTCCCAACATGGCGTAGATGCCCTGGAGTTTAGCTTGGCCTTGTTCGAATTCCATTTGATGCTCAGCAAGATTCGCCTTCGCATTTTTCATTGCGTCTCTTGCTTGCCTCCATACGGTATCTTTATCTGCTAGCTGGTTTCGGAACATTCTGGCCGACATGGAATCGCTTGCCGGCCCTAGCTCCATGGCCTCCAGCAGTTGGTTGATCTCCGCCAATTGCGCTTGCTGTTGCTCCTTAACCTTACTTACCTCTTGGTCCAACCCCATCCGTTTCAAATGGAGGCGATGCCAATTGGCCGCATGGTACAAGAACCAGTACATCCCACTGTAGCTCGTAATATCGCCCACAGGCGCCTGTGGCACCAGTTGCAATGCCACCCTAAGCTCCTCGTATCGCTGAGCATAGACCTTTTCATCGTCAGTCATTGCTGCCAACTCCTTTCTATAGACAGCTAACCGGCCGCTCACCTGCCGCTGCCATCGGGATAGCCCCAATTGATCTACCAGTTCACTCAGGCGTTCCTGTATTGCTGCAACATTCCAATTGGAGGGCTCTGGTAGCCCCGTGCTTCGGAAATCCGACTCCCGCAAGCTTGATGCCCCGGCGTCCCCTTCTTTACCTGTAAGCTGGATTATCGCCACTCCGGCTGCTACCAGCAACAGTGACAGTAAACCTGCTTCATGGAAAAGCCATACGGCGACTGCCGGTAGCAATGCGAGGCCTGTCATTAGCCGGATCGCCCACGAAGGAAGGGATTTCCTTACCTCCGGCCGTTGCTCCTGCAGCCAGGCGGTCAGCGCGTGAATGCCATTCGTCAGCTTTTCCTGGTCCGGAAGACCTTCCGATACAATTGACCTTTCGAATTCCGTTAGCAATTCCTCTAGTGCACCCTTGCGATCCAGCAGGCCCAGCAAATTCCGAAAATGTTCGTCAAGGGTCTCGACATCCATCCATTTCACTCCTTCCCAGCCAGAAAAGTCCTGTCCTGCACCGAGTGGCCTCAGTGCCTCCCGTTCAGTAGTAACTGCAGCTGCTAGTTCCTGCTCATTCTCCGTGATGCGCCGCTCTGAGTGGCCCAAGGCGGTAATCTTCTCTTCAAGCAACCCCAGCAATCCCCCCGGTACTCCATTTTCAGGCAATTGGAGTGCTGCCCGACTGTCTATAGACGTATCAATGATGATCTGTTGGTCTCCGATCCGACCATCAAGCTTTGTAAGGTAGTTCTTTAAGTCATTTAAATCATCATATTCATTACCAGTTAAGTCTTTCAGTACCTCAGGCATTTCCACTAATTGGGCCTCAGCCTTCGCCAGTAACTGCCTCGCCCGATCAAATTCGATCAATTGCCTGCTCCATTCTAAGAGCCTTCCGGCCTTCTCAGCTTCTTTCTTCTCACGGTCTAATCGTTCCAACTGCTGCTGCTGACGGTGCAGACTATTTTGTAACCCAAAGACCGAATCGTAATCGGCCTTAGCTGCCTCATAGGCTTGATACTGGCCGTTTCGTCTCGTGAGACCACCCCAAGAGTAACGCAGCGTCCCTTCCGCTGCTCGAAGATTATATCCCTGGGAATCATTGACCACCTGTTGCGCCAGATCACCGTCTTCCGAAGCTACCAATTCATGCAAAGCCAGCATGTACCGGCTACGCCCTTCCCAAGCCGGGATACCTGCTGGTTGTTCCTCCACTCCATTCCTCCTAGCACGTCCCTTACCTCCTTCCACCGATAGCTCCCAATCCTGCCCTTCCAGTTCAACCCTCGCGGTGGCGATAGTCCCTCCACCCCCATGCCTCCAGATCAGCTCCTGTATCGCTCTTGCCGTCGAGGATTTTCCAGACGCATTTGCACCAAGGACGACGTTGATATGGCTGGCAAGGTCCCGATAAGGTGCCAGACCTCCTCTAAGCCCGGGAGATCGGTCCAGCGATAAATATTTTATAATCAATGGTTGTTTCGGCATAGTTTCATTCAATTATTAGGAAATAACAGTTCACTCAACAGGCGATTGCATTCTTCCTCAATAAATTCTTTCGCCGTCCTTGGGTTTCCGTTTCGTCTAAACCCTTCCTGTAATGGCTGAAATCCAGCGCTGTTGGTCACAGCAGTCATTTGAGCATCCCAATCGTTTGCCAGTTGCTCCAGGAAAGGAGTAGATTGACCGCTACGTAAAGCCAGCAGCGTCTCCGCCAAAACCCCCGCTGGTGATCTTTCCGTCGCGAGGCGTTCAAGATTTTCTACCACCGGTCGGACAGATGACGACATCGCTCTTATTAGCACCTTAGTGCCTGTCGACAAAACCAAGTCATTATTGTCCTTGACCTGGGATAGCCATTTCTCGATATCCAGTCCTTTGCTGTTTTGTCCAGTCAAATGGAGGTCGTACACCAGGAAAGCCATTCCGTCCAAATCTAAGAGACGGTCATTCGCATGTGTAGACAATGCCGTCTCAATTAGGCCCCTAAATGTCTCCAGTGTCTCCACTCGAGACACATCCACTACAAGTCGCTCGAACCGGCAATTCGAAAAAAGCACTTCTTTTATGGCCTCGACCCGTTTGCCCTCAATGCTAAAGACAATTGCTCCATGAACTCCCTGCTCCTTGGCGCTTAGCGCCTGTGGCGATCCGGGATATCTGATCAACTTGTCGCCATCATATGCTGTTGGCTTATGGATATGCCCAAGCACCCATGCATCCATCTCCGCGTTTTCAAGGTTCGATAGCGCCACCGGCGCATATCGGCTATAAGGTTGATCCACATCGCAATGTATCATACCCAGTCGAAAATGGTTTGGGTCTGTGGGTAGAGCTGTCAGCCCAGGTAAAGGATCAACGAACACATACTGCTGTGGAAAGGACCACCCAACTACTTGAAGGATATCCCCATCCCGCTCTATCCGATAAACGCCCCAGCTACCGTTGGCCCCGAGCAAATGCACGTGTGGGTATGAGTGATTCCGCAGCACCTGTGGCAATACATCATAATCGTGGTTTCCTGTTACTAAAAAAACCTCAATTCCGTTTTCGCCTAGGCGGCTAAAGCCTTCTTGCAGGCTTCCGCTCGCCTCATAGTAACGATTGTCTCGGTCAATCACGTCGCCTGACAGAAGCAGAATATCAACCTTTTCTATGATTGCATAATCCACCATCCTCCGCCAAGTCAGCTTTGTTGCACAATCAGTACCTAAAACATCTAAGCCGGATGTTCGTTTCCCTAGATGCAGATCAGCAGCTGCCAAAACTTTTATAGCCATAACACTTTTGAGTACCCCCCCGGAGGGCATTTTTGATAACCAATGATAAGGAATTATGCATTGCCAGTCAACCGTGAAACAACCCATTTTTAACTCCTACCTTGAGAGTTCTTAACAATAGAACAAAAGAAACATCTCCAACGCTAGCAGGCTGTGTGTGGGGTATGGCAAGCTCCATATAGAACTTAAGGATCGAGGCACCTTATTACAAACTTGCCGATCCATAAGAGGCAACAAGGACGTCCATTACTACACCGTAAGCCTTTGACCCTCCTCATCATCGCTGCTACTTTACCCTCTACCAAGGTCGCCTATCTAGCTATTTAAGCATGCACGCCTCCCACGATGTCCTTTTTCCCTCTATATTTTACTTTAAGTTTATTCATAATATTAGCAATTGCATCGATTCGCACTCTTTGCTCTCGTCGAACAATTCTACCTTTCCTTTCATTACCAGAAGAGGCCGTTTCGCCTTCTGCACTGACCGTAAGATCGTAATCTTTTGCTTTGAACAATTGCCAATAAATACAGTAACAATGCTTGTTACGAACAAGGACTTCTCTTTCCTATTTGCCGCGTAACGCCTTTTGCATTTAAACTATTAATCGAATGGTCAGAATCTGTCTAATCCGACAAAAATGACTACTTAACGATCCAGCGTTCCACTCAAATGTTTACTTAATCAGAGGTCTCAAATGCCCTCTCCTTATCCAATTCATCCGCTTATATAGCTGGCTTAATAGGCCGCGCTTTCGAGCGGCTTGGTAGATGTTTCGATGCCTTGAAATAAAATCGTGGATAGAACCGCATTTTGAAGCTTTTTCCAATATTCGCCTAAATGTCCAATAGTCGTTGGGTAGCTTTAAATACGGCAAGCGCATGGTTAATGTCCTATAGGTTCCCCTGCGATAAGCTGCTGCTGCTGCGCTACCAAATTTCGTTTCAAATTCAGTTCTTGTTTTACATTGCTTCACCACCTGGCTGATATTTTCATCTGACCAGTGCCCATTCAATTTTCTTTTCGATTTTATGTGTTTGTAGCAATCTGGCAACCAACCATGTTCACATGCTGCTCCATAGGCGCATGGGTGAAGAGTATAAAATTGTTGTTTTGAAGAGCAAGTCCTTGCCATTTTTAGGCAATTCTCCTTTGTCCATATGATTATATTGCCCCCAACCGCGCCGGTTTTGACACGATTCAAAACCTTCCAGCCCCTCTCCTGATAAAGTTCTTTAAAGTAAGCTTCATTTTTGCGAGCTTCCTCAACGGGCAAAAACTCGGTTTTGAGAACCAATTTTCCAGCTTTACCTGTTTTTCTCCTGTATATCATAACGGCATCCGAGGCTGAATTTTTCCTACGCTTCTCGCGATCTTCAACATCTTGAGTTAATCCAACATATACTACTTTTCCAGGGAATTCCCAAGCATAAACAAGGCGCCGTTTCAAGTTGCCCATTGAAGGCATATGTTTGCAGACGAAATCGAGAACATCCATTTCTGAAGCCGCCCCATAGGCCCCTGGCGCCCCCTTTGCAAACGCTTTCCTTGATTTGTATTTTTTTGCCTCAGAAAGTAAGTTGTCCAGATTTCGCCAATGCCCCCTAGACTTTCTCACTTCTTGCATATGGGCACAAATCTCATTAAGCCATCCACTTTTCTTCGCAGCCTGATAAGCGGCTGAACCAAATTTGAAAAAATCGTAACGAGTTACAAATTTCAGTGCTTCAATTTGGCACAGCTTTTTCGTCCAATACCCCTTGGGTTTCTGCTTTTCTCGCATATGGGCGGTACATTCATAATAAACTCCTAGAATCTTAGCTGCTCTCCATATAGGCCTGGCATGATTGTGAAAATCAGTCCTATTCGAAAATTTTCTCGATATGATCAAAATTTCATTTTTGGTATAGGAACTGACAGATCTTCGCTTAGATTTCATTCACCAAGTAATTTATTCATGATCAATATAAGGAAATACGTAAATCAGCGGAACTTCATACGCCGACAAAAGGACAAACACTTACCGGGGATGGATGAACTAGTTCCTTTCGTAGATGAGCATCGATTATTGCAATTGAATATAGTACAAAAGACTGGTCCCGAAAGGTAAAAATTTCTCCGAATCAAATGGTGCCATTTGTATTAGTTTGGTATTTGAGTAGCATAAACGCTCTTAGATGATCGGTACAAAACCGTTCATTTGGATTAGGAGTGGGATGTTTAAAGCAAGAAAATAAGTTTTTGAAATTAAATGAGTTATACCGACGGTATTAAATACCAAGCGGGATCTGGGAGGTCTAATTTTATCAGACCTTTGTCATTTTATAAAGCCTTTTCTTCAGTCATTTTTCTGGTTCAAATTTCCAGTTTTAGAAGTACCCTCTCGTCTTCATTTATTCTGCCATAGCATACTTTATTAAGCGTTTACCATTTTCATATTAAAAAAAGTTTGTACTTTGGTTTAAGCATAAACCCTAACAAATGAAGATTGTTTTCTGAATTCTGTATAAGCTGCTCCATTTCTTATTGCAAGCTGCAGCTGGCTAAAGATGCGTCACTGGTTTTTTCTCTCTTAAATAGTTAACCTGGTCTCACTGTATGGAGTCCCCAAACCTTTTCGATTTCAACTTTAATCTTGACCTACCTAGTCAGGATAATTTCCCATTAAATTTACGAGAACAAGGAAGAACTGTAAGAGACATATTACTTAGGGATGTGAAAAATTCAGAAACATATTTAATTCTTACAGGATTTACATCGCTGTCCAACCTGATTAATGTTTTTGGGGCAACAGATTATCCCAAATTAAAACAACTTCATATTGTCATCGGATTTGATCTGGATGAAAGAATTGCTAAGCGATTGCCCCATTATTCCCTTCCGACAGAGATCAAAAACTACTGGGTGAAGCAAAATGTGAGCATTCGTCTATGTGGCCCTATCTTAAATATTATCGATAAGATCGAGAGCGGGTTCTACCATTTTAAAGTAAAAGATAGATTGCACGCAAAAATTTATGTAGGAGATCAGGCGGCTATACTTGGTTCATCCAACTTCAGCAAATCTGGCACTATTCATCAAACGGAAGCTAATATTAGGGTTGAATCTTCGTCTGCAGGACAAACAAACGAATATAAAGACATCAAGAAGATTGCCGAATACTACTATCATGTCGCTCAGGATTACAATAAGGATTTAATTGAACTGCTTAGTAAGCTTTTAAAAGACGCTACATGGGAAGAGGCATTGGCAAGAGCAATATCCGAGATCCTAGAGAGTAAATGGATGCAGGATTATTCCACTTTATATCAGGCACTTATAAGTCATGATCTTTGGCCATCACAAAAAATAGGAATTGCTCAAGCTATGAAGATAGTGCAGGACCAAGGGCGAGTACTATTAGCTGACCCTACAGGAAGTGGCAAGACAAAATTGGCCACAGCCCTTGCTTATACCCTGTTTCACTGGTTGTGGGAAAATGGGAGAAAAGATCGATCCAATGCATTGATAATTTGCCCTAAACAAGTAATGGATAATTGGGAAAGAGAACAGCAACATTTTACGCTATTCAACAAGATTGAGTCAATGGGTAAATTGAGCCTTGGATTAGATAAAAATCAGAGCATACTTAAAAAAAATATCCGAAACTCAGATATTCTGGTAATTGATGAAGCGCACAATTACTTGGATCCTAACTCTAATAGAAGTAAAGCCATTGTTCCCAAAAGTTCTGGTCATATAATCCTTTCAACGGCTACGCCAATTAATAAGAAAGTAGATGATCTGTTGAGGTTGATTGAACTACTGGATATTGATAATCTGAGCGATGATGACCTGGAAACCTACCTACAGCTGAGAAAAACCTGGAAAAAAGGTATAGATATTGGTCGACTTGGGAGCCTGAAGCGATACGTGAACCAGTTTATCGTTCGCCGCACAAAACGGGAGCTGAATAAAATGATTGAGCGAGATCCTCAGAATTACCGAAACCGACTTGGGCATACCTGTAAATATCCGAAAACAATCTCCGAAGTATACAGCACTGGTGAAACGGAACAAGATAAAGTAATTGCCCGACAGATACTATCCTTGACTGCACAACTGAAGGGCATCCATTATCTACAAATTTTAAAAATCCCAAGCTATATCCATTCGGAAGTAGATCAGGAAATATACGTTAGACAAAGATTTACTTCCGCCACTGCGTTAGCAGCCTACATGATTCGAGTTAAACTTCGATCGTCTCAGTGTGCGCTCTTTGAATATCTTTATGGAACGGAGGCTGCAAATAAGAAATTTTCGCTTCATTCTACCAAAAATCCGTCCGGAGATATTTTGAGCAAAATCAAAAAGCAAAAGTCAACTTTGCCAAAAAAGCAGGTAAAAGATACGCTGCTTGGCCAAGAACATATATGGCTGTATGATGAAACTTTGTACAAAACAGTTTGCGATAGCGAGATATCGGTTTATCAGCAAATAGGTGCATTGGCAGAGCAACTGAGCGGTAAAAGAGAACAAAAGAAAGCGGATGTCCTCATCAGTAGTACGAACAATCATAGAAAAATATTGGCCTTTGACGCCACTGTCATAACCCTAGACTATCTGCATCAGTTAATTCAAGCGAAAGGATCAGGGATAAAAACAATTGTGGCAGCGGGCCACAACACCCGCGACCGGAACGAAGTTATGCAACTCTTCGCTCTTGGCAATCAGACAGAGGAAAAGCTCGTTGCCCTTTGCTCAGATGCAATGTCAGAGGGCATTAACCTCCAAGATGCAAGCTGCTTGCTCTTGCTGGATATGCCTAGTGTTTTAAGAATAATCGAGCAGCGAATAGGTCGTTTGGAACGAATGGACTGCGAGCACAAAGAGATTACGGTTTTGTGGCCAGATGATTCGGACGCATTTTCTTTAAATGGCGACAAGCGCATGGTCGATACTTTACTTTTGACCGAAGATTTAATCGGTAACAACGTAGCCATTCCTAAGGCAATTTACGAAAAACATTTAAAAGCTAATCTTAGTACACGAAATCTCATCCATGCCTACAATGAATATGTTGAGGAAGAGCACGAGTGGGAAGGTGTACAGGACAATACTCAATATTTGTACAGTCTATTTGAAGGAAAAACTGCATTAATTGACTATGAGACGTATGAATTATTCAAAGACGTTGATGCTACTGTCAAGACTGCAGTTAGTTTTGTTGAAACAGAAAAGAACTGGAGTTTTTTTGCTTTTAGGGGAAGTGCAAGCAAGAGCCCGAAATGGCTATTAATCGATGAGAAGAATAAGGGATATACGGACTTCTCGCAGATAACGGAGAAGTTGAAAACATATCTTGCTAAAGGAAATATTAGACAAAGGAAATGGAAAGAGGTTGAAGCGTCGATTATTATAAAGGAAGTTATTCATAAACTCCGTAGGCAGGAAAAGGCCCTGCTCCCTTGGAAGAAAAGAAGAGCGTTAGAGCAAGGTGAAAAAATACTAACGCACTATGCCATAACGGTGTTCAAATCGGAGGAAGATAAACTAAATTCGAAAAAATTACTCGCTTTATTCAATCCTGAATCCGGGGATGATAATTACGTAGACTTGGATCAATTTGCTGATTTATGGCTGGATATTCTTATCCCCGAACTGGATAAAATTAAGGCCCTCAAGACGAAGAAACGAAAAATATATACTTTGAAAGATTTGACCTATAGAAATGTGGTGCTAAATAGTATGCATCTTGTGTCATTGCTGGAAAATTGTCAATATTCGAATACGCTTGATGAAATGATTGCCGCATGCATAATTGGATTGGCAAGAAAGGGCGAAGATGAGACTTAAGTCAAATTTGTTGGAGCGAGCAGGGTTAGTCTGATCGGATTTTTTATTGGAAAAGACATCTCCTCAAGATGTCTGAGTTAGTTAGGGGGAGAGTTTTGCATGATAGCAGAGAGTGTTGGGCATTTTTTCATAAATTCATTGATCGTAATTATAAATGAATTGAAATTCCCCCAGTCACATACTTCATCTCCTTTTTTCTCATCGCTGCTTTATTCAAAAGCATGGCTCCCTCCCGGTCTTTCTCACTAACTCTAAACCAGTACTCAGCAGGGATTGAATTATTGGAGTGCAGTTCAAGCCGAATGGGCATATATTCAGGAGGAGTACGGCGCTGATTGACTAGCTGACTAAGTAAGGTTTCATCTATGCCTATTTGCTCTGCAAATCCCCGGCGTTTCATATCCAGAAGTTCAATGTATAATTTCAGGAAATAGCCGAAAGAATACTCATTATTTGGTTTTTCAGCTCTAAAATAACCTTCCATCTGGAATTTCAACCCCATAAGTCTGCCGGTCAGCTTTTCCGCATCCGTCATCTTTTCCCGAGCCTTCTGCCTGGCTTCGGTCAGTTGCAGATCGGCGGTCTTTTGCTGCTTAGCAGAAAGCTTTAGTGGAAAGACAAAGGACTCAGCTAGATCCTTAGGAGAATGTTCCTGCAGTAATTTTTTATAACTCATGGTAAATACTTTTTAATTATTGTATGCAATCTGGCACCTTCCAGGAACAGCTGCGGCCCGCCGTCCATCATGCCGTATTTGCTTTTATAATAAGCCCTTAGTTCGGTTTTGGGCAGGAGAGATATACAGGCTTGGTCGAAATACTTGCTTATGGCTGTTCTGCCTGCGAAAGCGATAAGACTTCCTGCTATGCCTTCGTATCTTTTACCTTTTCCATGGTTTTCCCTGGATACACATAGAAGATGTATCTGCATTCGAAATTCCCTTGGAAAGTCTTTAAGTGCCAAAAGCCCCAATATCTCTGATTCGCCTTGCAAAGTCAGCTTAAACAACTCCCCAGCACCCTTTTCCTTTTTCCAGTCGAAAAAATATCGCTTCTTGGTGATTTGTTTAAAGTCTGTATCCTCAAGGGGAAAAATGGACGCTGTGAGCTTTCTGCCAGTTGCCACCTCGATTACTACCATTGGCTAAATTACAAAAAACTTGGCAAAAAGTGTAAAGTTTTCACAAATAGAATGGTGTCGGATGTATTAATTTGGTATATTTATAGGGTAAACGCTCTTTGGCGATCGGTACAACGCCGTTCATTTGAGTTGGAGGGGGAAATGAGGGGGGATGCTTAAGGTGGGAAAATAAGCTTTTGAAAATAAACGAGTTATACTGCGGGTATAAAACTCCCAGCGGGATCACAAACCAGATCGAAGCCTTCAAGTCAATGGATTTGAAGGCTTTTTATTTTCTGGGAATTTCTGAGGATATTGCGGTTGATTAACTCCCAATCTATTGTGGGTTCGAGTACCAAAAGGGCAACCTACTCGTGATATTTGAACCAATATATTGCGCAACCGATGAGGCAACCCAACACCAAAACATCTTTTTTCCGCAAACTGCTATTCGGGCGCCCCGACGACAATATCCGCTCCGCGTATTCGGTCATCCGGCGCCAACAGCTGAATCTGTACAAGGTCTGGAACAATGAAACACACAATGACATAGGGCTGGAGAAGATTGTCCGGCTCTTTTTAATCGTGCAGCAGTTTCTTTATCCGGGCATCTATATCCGCAATAGCTTCGGTAGGCAAGGTTCAACGTATAGAAAGCTGGCAATAGAATTTTATGTGCTATTGAAACTCATCTTTCCGTTTTTGTCCTTGTTTTCGGGGTGGTATTCGAATATCTTCATCCAGGCTGTAACCGGCTATTTACTTTCGGAAACGATTTTCTATATCGCGACCCTTTTCTTTGCCTCCGAGATCTTTGATGAACCCCGTTCGTCCAAGCGGTCGATCCTGCTCCTGTTCCTTAATTACATCGAGATCACCTTCGATTTTGCCGTTATTTACGGCGGATTGAACCTGCTGCAGGGAAAGGTTCATTCCCGGCTCGATTTCGTCTATTTCAGTTTTATGACCTCCTCCACAATCGGTTTCGGAGACATTTATCCGACGACCAATCTGGGGAAATATGTGGTTATAGTGCATTCGATCATATTCCTGTTCTTCATCGTGCTGTTCCTGAACTTTTTCACCAGGGTTGACACCAAGCATCAAAAATGATTGCCATCATGCACTGTCCTTTTCTATTATCTTCAAACTTGATCACCGATAGGCATTGAATGCATGTCAATTTGTGGGACGCCGTCCCACAAATTTGAAAAGCTAAAGGCCCTTTGCCTATTGTCTGGAAGTAATAATGCTTATTTTCCTTAATTTTCCATAGAAATGATGAGCGATGATACCCGAGGGGGAATTGAAAATATCAAAGAATAATTCAAAAGTCGATCCAGCATCAAAAAGGGCGACCAACTTCTTAATTCATCGCGCCTCAGGATTGAGTTGGCACGAACTGCATAGTTTTTAAAGAGGGGAAATCGCCATACCCCAAGTCTTGAAATGACTTTCTTAGTTTTTCCCGATTTTCGATAGTGTCTTCAAGCCACATATCCAGATCATCTGTGCTTCGATTGAAACCATGAAATCTGGTTGCAAAGCCGCCGACCATAATATATCTGACACCATTCTGGTTGAGTGTTTTCCAAAATTTGGTCAGTTCCTCATCCAATATGTCCATATCATCCTATTTATGGCTGATTTTTGCCTTTTTGAAGAGTGCGTTGGTTTTTAGCATTTGGGTAAATAGCCTTAACTTGTCCATGTCGGACCGGTATATATCACGTCGGAGACGTTCTTTCTCTGCATCTGAGATGCCAGATGTCAATTCTTTAGACGGGTCGTTATTCTTTTGAGACATACCAGCGTTCAATTGATTTGATAGTGCAATTTAAGCAAAAATTTTCCGAAATCGAACCGCAGCTTTAGATGCAAGCGCCAAGTGCATTCTAAATGGTAACCAGATTATTGCGCAATATCTAACCGCGCTAAGCCGGACATAAGTTGATTCGAATTCTGTACCACCACGTTCATAAGCCACGCAGTCGCGGGGCTTTTTTATTTTACGGAAGCTCCAGGCCCGCTGTGCAAAACTTTCCGTATCAAAAAAGATCAATTAAGAATCCTCCATCCGGAATTTCAAGCCCATGAGAATGCCCGCCAACCGTTCCTCCTTTGTCATTTTTTCCCGTGACTGCCTCAAGGCCTCGGCCAATTGTTGATCTGCTTCCCTCTGCTTCTTAGGAGATAGCTTTACGGGAAATACGAAAGCGTCTGCCAGTTCCTTTGGAGTATATTCTTGTAACAATTTCTTGTAGTTCATGATAGATATTTATTTTCAATGCCGGAGCGATATATATGATTTCTTTTGTTCATAGAATCATTAGAGTAGTTGAAGGGACTTTCATACAATTTTGAAACAAGGTTCGACTGCCAAAACTTCTTCGTTTCGACATCCATAATAGTCAATTTACCCCTGCCGCAAGCTCCGGTATTATATCTCCCAGCACGATCAGTCTATCCTTTTGATAGTTGAATTTTGACCGTTGCAGGCATTGTTTAAAGGCTTTAAATGATCCATGGATGTCTCCCATTACAAATGTTCTCAAAATGACAATTTGAATTTTTAAATAGTATTTGTTGGGGCACAGTGGCCTAAAAGACCGGAATAGGAAGGAAACGGTATGTAGAGAAACGTTAGAATGAAAATGTATGCAAAATGGGCGAATCAATTTGAGCAAAATTTGTGGGACATGCCCCCACAAACTCGATTTTCTAATTTTGATTGATTTTCAATTAAAACAGCTTACAGAGGATTGGATGGAGTCGACGTCCATGTAGAATATCCTGATCACTTCCTATTATTTTCCACGATCATCCCCTTGTCCAGCAAAACCGCGCAACCCTTATACATTTGCCCCTTATAGGTCACGGTCATCCGGTATTCATAGATATGATCACTGAGCCCATCGGTGCAAAACCCAGGCGCAATCGATACCTTGAGCAGATTGCCTCCGTCGGTACTAATGGAATAGATCAGGCTGTCTTTTGTCGGCTGAGGTTTCTCGATCGGCACGATGACTGGTCGTTGGATAGTAGGCGCTTTGAAGAGAATATATTTATCCTTGTCGATTTCCACGCTCCAGTAGGGATCGCCGCCGGTGCCAAAGATCTCCACTCCTTCGGTCCGGCGCTTTTTCCAGGAGGCGTTTTCCGGTGCCGTATTCTTCCGGAACAGTGCATATTGATGAGAGAGAGAGTCGGGTATCTTAGTACCAAAACTCTCGGTATTGATCAGGCTATCTTTCGAGAGTCGGTATTCTGCAATCGGCTTGTCATTTTCGTATAATCTGAAATGCCCCTTTTCCTTCTCCTTTTCCCAGGTTCCGTTGACGGCCCTGGCGGGAGTCCCCTTTCCCCAGTTCAACTCTTCCATTTTGAAATGATCATTGTCAGTGAACAGGATCGTTCGCTGGATGCCATCACAACTCTTACAGGGAAGCATACCCTGGTAGAACCCGGAAGGGATCGAATCGTAGGTGCCAGCGTTGATGATGGAGTCCCTCACAATGACCATGGTATCTGTGGTTTTTGTGTTGACTACTAGCGGCTTGGAATTGGAAGATTGGTAATAGTTAAAAATATACCAGCCGATGACAGCGGCTATGACCAGGGCGAGTACGATAATGAAGGTCTTCATCAGGATAGGATCATTTGTTACGGTGCAAAAACGTAGGTTACAACGATTTATTGCACTCAATCCGGTCCGTTGATTTTGAACACCTGCCCTGTGGGTACTTATCAGGTCCGATAATTTTTATCCTTTTTCATTCTGAGTCTCAAACCCATATCGTATAGCCGCTTCAAGTACATCGATATTTATATCTTTTAGCGTTTTGAACTTAATGCAATATCCGGTCACGTTTGCCTTGCCTAGTTTTTTTCCAAACGTTTGGCCTAAGTAGGTCTTATCTTTAATACCCATGATATAGACCGAGATCCCGGTTGTGTTGGCGCTCATACCAATTTGATAGAACTCCCTGGTTTCTCCATTAGCATATTTCATGGTGTACGATCCATATCCTATATTAGGGTTGGAGACAGTTTTATTTTCACTATTCTTACCATCCAGGAACCATAGTTTACATGCTGGTGACACTTGAAGCGTGAGCCGGTGCAATTCTTGCATCTCACTACGTTTGGGTTCAGGGTGGCTGGTAATATATTTTTTGATTTGTTCTTGTACGTTGTCTGGCATAACTACAGATTTGTTTCTCAAATGTACCGTGCCATTTCTGAACGTAAGGGAGCTAATGCGACAATCTAAGGAGGATATTATGCCATTCTTTACTCCTTCACTTTCTTCCACAGATCCCGCTTGAAAGCCAGCACCTGTATAGCATTCCCATCCTTGTCCTTCGTGAATTTCAACGGGAACTGCCGCTCCTTACAATAGAAATCCACATCGGATGTTGCTACAAACGGGCTTTCCTGGTCATCCCATCCTTGTTTTAGGATGAGTCCTTTGTCTGTCGCCCTTATCAGGATGAACGCTTCTTCGCCGCCGTCAGTTCGCATTGTATACTTGCCCTCCAATGCCTTCAACTCACTGGCCTTCAACTGAACCTCTATTATTACCAGCGGTTTGTAATCCTTTGTTTTTATCCAAAGGTCCCTGTTAAATGCCAGTACCTGGGTGATCGTACCATCGGACGCTTTTGTAAATTTCAATGGAAAGTTCTGTTCGTCATTCATGAATTCGAGTCCCGACTGAGGCGAAAAGGAGATCTTCCGATTGTCCCACATTTGCTCCAAAACCAAACCGTTCGTTGTCGCTGATATATGGATATAAGAATCATCCATTTTATAATAGCCTTCAAAAGACTTTAGAACCTCAGGGCTGATGACGGTATCCATTGTTTGTACCGGCGCCACCACAATCGCCCTTCCGCTAACCGGGCTCATCATAAAACAGCAAAATGCGGCAATAGCCGACATCAGGATATTTTTATATTTCATAGTAAAGAGTTTAAGCGAACATGCACCAGTTCAATGCCAAAGTGCAAGTCAATAGTAATCAACGGCCTGAATTGGTCGCCTCGGGGATCACTGTTCGAATATAATACATTTTATGTGCGGAGTTGAACCTGTCCATGGTGTACCACTTTCCAATAGCCGGATCGTCGGCTCCTACGCCCGGGTGCAGCGGGAAAATTATCGATAACCCGCGGCCTGGATCTCGAAGAGTTCGGCGTAGCGGCCACCGGCTTCCAGGAGTTGTTCATGGCTGCCGAGTTCGGCGATGTGGCCGTCAGCAATGACTGCGATGCGGTCGGCAATACGGACGGTGGAGAATCGGTGGGAGATAACGATGCCGATGCGGCCTTTGAGGTTTTCTTTCAGTTCGGCGAAGATGGCGGCTTCGGCCTCGGGGTCGAGGGCGGAAGTGGGCTCGTCGAGTATCCAGATGTCGGAGTCGCGGTACATAATTCTTGCGAGCGCAAGGCGCTGCCACTCCCCGCCGGACAGATCATGGCCGCCTTCGAAGAGCCTACCCACCTTTGATTCGAGGCCGTTTGGCAGCTTTTTTACCAGCCATTCGCTGCGGGATTCTTTCAGGGCCTTGGCAATGCGGTCGTCGTCGGCAGGCGCATAGGGCCAGCCCATGACAATATTTTCCTTGACGGAAAGCTCATAGGTGGCGTAGTCCTGGAACAAGACGCCGATGCGGCTGCGGAGGGTTTCGGGGTTGATGTCCCTTATATCGATGCCGTCGATAAGGACCGCGCCCTTGTCCACATCATAGAATCGCAGTAATAGTTTTATAAGAGTGCTTTTGCCCGCGCCATTTTCGCCGACAAGCGCGATCAGTTCTCCGCTTCTTATATGCAGGTTGAGTCCTTCGACGGCGGGAGCGGCTCCACCCGGATAAGTGAAGCTGACATTGTCGAAGATAATATCGGTGATCTTGCCGGGCGGGATTTGACGGGGCTGTGGCGGGACGACGAGCAGCGGATCGATGGCCAGGAAGGAGAAATAATCCTCGAGGAAGGTGGTATGCTGGTCGACAGCGACAAAGGTGCTTGTGATCTGCTGCAACGTTCCCGAAACGGAAGTAAATGCACCGATGACGAGAACCACACCGCCGGGATCAAGAGAGCCGGAGATGCCACGGATCGCAACAAAGACATATGCAAGCCCGAGGATCGTGCCGGATATAATTCCGCTGAGCATGGACGTTCTTGCCCCCGCCTGGTAGATCTTTGCGCGTTGAGCGAAGAGCTCTTCGGAGATGTCATGATGCCTTTTGAGCAGGTAGTCACCGAGCACAAACGCTCTTATCTCTTTTATGAACCGGGGCTGTACGAACATGTCGCCGAGGTATTGTCTTTCCCGTTCCTCCGGAGTCTCCTTGTAAAAGAATTTATACAGCCGGGAGGTGATGCGGCTCTCGATGATCAGCGAAATAGCAGAAGCAGTGAGGGCAAGAACGACGAGCAAGTAGTGAAGGCTGGCCAGCAGACCCGCCATAAGGATGATGGTGACGAGATTTCCTGAAAGGCCCAGCACCGACCAGGTGAGATCACCCGGCCGCCAGGAGACATCGCGCTTTGCGCGCGAAAGGCGGTCATACCAGTCCGAATTATCGAAGTTGCCCATGTCGATGGTCGCGGCTTTGGCCAGGAGCCGCCGTTCGGCCTCGAGTTCTACACGGCGGACAAACAGGTTTCGCCCATAGCCAATAAAGGCGCCGGTGAAGCGTTGGACCACGACGACAATCCATAGGCCAAGGATCAGGGGCAACATATCCTGAAATGTAGTGGCATGCACCCGGGCATTGGCGATCTTGTTGACCAATACGGCGCCCAAATAAACCGAGATAGGCGGCATCACGGCGTTGAACATTCCGAGAAGCGTATAGCGAACGAGCAGGCGGGGGGAGGCGGACCAGGCAAGGGACATGCCCATCCGGAGATTTTTCCGGACCCTGTGGATGCGGCTGCCTTGTCGGATGAACGTGAATGCCATGGATACAAGATAAGGCAAAAACCGGCCTGCACCTACAGTCCGGATACTAAGATTTTTTTATTCAATCCCAATGGGATGAACATACTAAAGCGGTCTGTAATTGACGGCTTCCGGCTCGATGGTCCGAAGGGGCTGATTGCGGCAAAGGGAGGGTGGTTTGTTGCCAGTGGATGATCTGTTAACAGTGGACGGTTTGTCGTTAATGAATGACCTTTCCTGCTCCCGTCTTTCCCGCAGCATCCGCTGATACGGTGTCATCCGTTGTTCACGTGTTAATTTCACTGTCTCCTGTCTCACAGGCGCTCTTTTTATTCTCCCGATACACAATGCAACCCCGATCACAAGGCATACCAATGGTATAATATTCCCGTGTAAATAGGTAACCTTATACCCCGGAAGATTAATCTCGGAATTGACCCCCAAACTGTCGAGTCCATGCTGAACATCCTTTGGAAGATGATCCAGCACCAGGTAAGAGATCAGGCCTCCCAGCGCTACACAAAACAATAAAATAAAGAATCCTGAAAAAGCCGCCCCCAATCTTAGCGCAACTTCCCGCCAGACAGACACACCCAGCCTGGAAGAGTAGATCACTATTACCACTAAATACATAATAATAAAAAGACCCGGCACGAGGATCAGATCTACGGTGACAGGCATGGAAACAAAAAGACCCGGGATGATCAGACTTAGTTTGAGCTTCGCAAGACCAGCTATTCCGGGAAGCAGATGGGCAATCCAAAGCTGGCCCGGGAAAAGGCAGACCAAAAATAACACGGCCACAATGGCCACGGCGGGGAATGGTCTTTGACCACTATTAGGAATAGCCATAAAAATAATTTGGGTAATGTTCCTCCGCTACTGAGCAGGAATCAAATATTATACCAGGGTAAGAACGCGGTGTCAGGAGTGGCGAAGCCTGGCCGGCTTTTTTGTCATATCTTGAGAAGCAAATGACAGATTTCCGCTTCATTCCGGTGACACCGCATCCGTTGCTAAGCCCTTATCTGGCAAAGATCTGGGTATTCGAAAGCAGCGGTCGTCTTCCTGCACAGGAAAGGAAGCTGATCGTCCCCAATACGAACCTCAAATTAACGCTGACCTATCGCAATGGGATCGAAGCCCGCGTGGGGGACAAGGCTTTTCTGCAGCGTGAAAATGAGCTGACCCTTACCGGTATGATCGATACACCCGTGATCCTGGATCCATATGAGGATGCGCAGACGGGCACCATCATCATCGAATTCAACCCCCTGGGCGCTTACCGTTTCTTTCATTTGCGGTTTACGGAGGTCCAGAACGAGATCACGGACCTGACAGACCTGATCGGCAACGGGGCTGTAATGCTGCGTGAGCAATTGGGGGACACCGAAGAAATTCCCTACAAGGTGCAGCTTCTGCAAAATTTTCTGATCCAGCAGCTGGAAAAACACGCGGCTGATCCCATTTATGATCATTGTATCCAACGTATAATCGCTGCCAACGGTCTAACCACGGTGGCACGGCTTGAAGAAGAAACAGGCTACAGCGCACGCTGGCTTCACCGGAAATTCTCGGAGCACCTGGGCACGGGCGCCAAGAACCTGGCGGAGATCGTACGCTTCAAACAATTCTACCAGGCATATTCGACTGGTATCCCGCCGGAGATCTTAAAACAATATATCTACCAATACTACTACGACCAGTCCCACTTCCTCAGGGCCTTTAAGCGGTTTACAGGTACCACGCCGACTGACCTGCAAAACAGCATGAACGAGCTAAGCACCCGAAATTTTACGAGCTAGTTCCGATTCGTACAATACTTCTGCTCCCCATCGCCCTAGCTTTGTATAAAAAAAGCAAATAAAATGGGAAACAACGACTTTAACAGCAGCATTTCCGCAAAGATCAGCGCGGACGAGGCGATCAAAAAGATCAGCAATGTACCGGGATGGTGGGGCGTAACCTTTACCGGAAGCACCGAAAAACAAGGAGATATGTTTACCGTAAAGATGACGGGAGATTCATTCTTCGACTTCACCGTGACAGAATTAGTCCCCGGCAAAAGGATCGTCTGGCTGGTTACAGATTGCAATATGCCCTGGTACTCGGATAAAAAGGAATGGACCAATACCAGCCTCATTTTTGATCTCAAAGAAAACAACGGCGTGACAGAGCTGACCTTCACGCATAAAGGCCTCACGCCAAAGGTTGAATGTTATAAGGATTGCGAACAAGGCTGGACGCACTGGATCCAAACAAGCCTGTTTTCTTATCTGACTACCGGAAAGGGGTCTTTTAGACCACCCACCAAGTGAGCTGATTTTCGACACAATCAATATAATATTGATCATGGCAAAGACAATTTTTGGTAACCATGCATCGGTTATCGTTTCGCGGAAAGACCGCGACAGCATTTGTAAATTTTATTGCGGTGTCCTCGGCGGCACGATCACAAAAGCCGAGGAAGAAAGAGACTTTATTCTTCTGGGAGAAAACTATATTGTGTTCCTCTACGGGGATGTCCCGGATGTGAGCGATTTTGCACGGACTGCCAGAACGATGTGGATGGAATTGAAGTCCGACAAAGTAGAAGAAATGGGGAAGAGAATTCTTGAATTTGGTGTCAGGAAATTGGAAGTGCCGGACCCACACCTCTACTTTCAGGCGCCGGGAGGACAATGCTGGAGATTGGTTGGGATCGACGAGGATCTTTCCTTCTATGAGGGTGGGGGAGAAGGGCCGAACGTGGCAAAAATAAAGGATGGCGCCGCGAAAGGTTTTAAGAAGTAGTATTATTGCAAAATTTTTCTCATGAATGGCTTAGTGCTCTACAGAAGCAGGTATGGCGCCACAAAACAATACGCGGACTGGATAGGTGCAGAGCTCAGATTACCCGTCATCGATCCCGAAAGGATCGATGAGCAACTGCTGACAACCTGTGATTTCCTGCTCATTGGCACTTCCGTATACCTCGGAGAGCTGCTGCTGAAAGCCTGGCTGAAAGAGAATATATCCCATCTTAAACATAAAAAGCTGTTCTTCTTCATCGTATGCGCCCCGGCCCCCGACGTGAGCAAGCACCGCCAGATAATAATGGACAATATTCCAAGCGCCCTCCTCCGGCCCGCCACGGACATCTTTTTCCTGCCCGGAAGATGGATCCTCGGGCATCTTTCCCCAACGGACGACCGGGTGCTTAGGGAGAAAGCCCTGACAGAGAGCGACCCAGCCCAAAAAAAGGCCCTGTCACAAGATAGCGATGCCGTAAAGAAAGAGCATATCGCCGCCCTGCTGGAGGCTGTCAGGTCATCCCCCGGCTCCATTGGGAAGGACCCCGTCTAAGAGCTTGAGAATCTTATTGATTTACTCCTGGGAGTGGTTAATCTGGATTATCCAAAGGGGGAACGGCCCATAAGCAAACCGCGGGGCATTTTCTTTCGTTACTATTCAAGTAATTTTATAGGGAATTACTAAACTTCTGCTATGTCCAGGCTGGGAATGTATTTATGGTTCGTGGTTTTAGCCACAGTTCCTGCGCTGCCTTCGGCGGAACAATCGCAATCCTGCCCGGTCAATATCAATTTCTCCAATGGCTCTATATCCCATTGGGAGGCCTACACCGGTAATAACAAAGACGGCAACGGACCCGACGCGATAAAGGTGATCTATAACCCCTCTGACGCCCAAACCGCCTTTCCGGAATACAATCTCCCGTCCGTCAGCGGTATCAGGGTTATTACTTACCAGGGTACGGATCCTTTTGGCAGCTTTCCGACAATACCGACCATCAATGGCTATACTTACCATCATTCCGTTTTGCTGGGTTCGACCTCTGTTGCGGAACGCCAGGCAAACGACCCCTCAGGCGGACAGTCGAATAGCGGCCCGAAAGGCGGTTATATACGTGGGATAAGCTACCTTATAAATGTTCCCGCCGGGGCATCGACCCTTCCCTATACCATGACCTATGCCTACGCCATGGTACTGGAGAATGGCACCCATCCTTCGGATCTTCAGCCGATGGCCCGGGCGATACTGAGCACCCCCGGCGGAGTGATCAGCTGCGCCTCACCCGCTTATTTCCTCCCAACCAATGGGGGAGGACTGGATTCAGTAGCGGCGGAGGCCAATGGGTTCTCCCTAAGCCCTATGCCCACCCCCAATGAATCACGCAATCCACAGAGCCAGGGCGAGCATCTGCAGGATGTCTGGACAAAAGGCTGGACAGAGGTGACTTTCGATCTGTCACTTTATCGCGGGCAGCAGGTAACGTTGACGTTCGAAGCCGATAATTGTGTGCCGGGCGGACATTTTGCTTATGCCTATTTTGCGCTAAGGGATGTCTGCGCGGGACTGCAGATCAGCGGGGATACTCTTGCCTGTTCCAACAGCAGCGGAAAGTATTCGATCCCTTCGCTGGACAGCGCATCCTATGACTGGTCAGTCCCCTCCGGCTGGCTTCTCCAATCGGATGGGAACAAAAATGCTGTCACGGTAAAGATCGGCGCACAGCCCGGCTGGATCGTCGCCCGGCAGAAGAATAGCTGTACAAGCCTGTCCGATAGCTTGTTTGTTCAACTTTATCCAGGAGCGCTGCCGCAGGCAGCGATCACACCTGCGGATACAACCATCTGTTATGGCGAGGCTGCATCATTACACGCTCTTGTCACCACCGGGACTGATTATACATGGGCTAGCAGCGGATCGTTCACCGGAGCAAATAAAGGCGATATCCCGTCCGTCCCATTTAACGCCAGCATTCTCGCCGCTCCGAAGACGTCGACCGATTATATTTTGAATGTCCGGAATGACGGCTGTCCCATCTCTGTTTCCGACACCATTACCGTGACGATCGTCCCACCTATCAAGGTAGATCCCGGCAATGACACCCTGGTGGTCGTGGGTCAGCCCCTTCACTTCCAGGCCACCAGCAGCGACCTATACAAGAATGAATACCAATGGTCCCCTGCCACGGGTCTTAGCGATCCCAATATAGCAGCCCCCGTGGGCGTATACGGTCCCGAGATAAATAATATCACCTACCTGGTAAGAGCCACCGATATTTTCGGATGCTACGGCACTGCCACCGTGAAGGTAACGGTAGCGCCTACGCTGCCGGACATTTTTGTGCCCAACGCATTCACACCGGAGAAGAGCAGCAATAACCTGTTCAGGCCTATTTGCATGGGTATTGCTTCGCTAGAATATTTTCGTGTGTACAATCGCTGGGGGCAGCTGTTATACAGTACATCCCAATCCGGGCAGGGATGGGATGGCCGGGTGCATGGAAAATTGCAGGAACCCGGCGCCTGCCTGTGGATGCTGAAAGGAACGGATTACACCGGCAAGGCTATTGTAAAGAAAGGCACCATGATGCTGATCAGGTAGCAATTCATACTTCAAAATGCCCGGTTCATTTCGCGAATACTAGGAGAGGAGAGTATCCGAAAATACTTTCGCGCAAAAAATACCATTATGCGCGTACTTATCAATCTCTTTATTTTATTGAGCCTGGCAGCCTGCAAAAAAGACGCCGGGTCATCTCCTTCGCCCGATGGCCCATCTACCGGCGCCGTCACGGGAAAGGTCACCAATTCAGAGGGCAATCCCCTAAGCGGAATAAAGGTTACAGTGGAGCATACCGTCTGGGCTGATTCGTATGTCTTTGCCACGACGGATAACAGCGGTCGTTACAAAGCAGCGCTGCCTGTAGATCCCGCGGGAAGCTGGACCGCCAAGGCGCAGCTGGAAAAGCCGGCCTATGGCAGGCAATATAAGTTTGATCTGGCGGCCGACCACACCGATGCCTTCACCCGTAATCAGGCTCCTGTCCGGAACTTTACCTGGCAATTGAGCGGTCAGCGTCCGGATGGCGGCTACTATGGCGCTCATGTTGACATCTATCAGTTTGGTACGGATGTGGACCCCAGCCAGGTGAAACTGGTATTCACGCCGGTGGAAAGTACATTGATCGACGGCACGCCCGCCACCGCTGTCGAACGGCAGGTACACGATGTCGCAGGCACTTTTATGGCCACCGACATTCCCATCGGTAAATACACGGTAAAGGCAATTTATCCCGGCAAGACCCTGCTGCTGGACAATCGGCATGATGAAGACGCGCCCGCGGTCAGCAAGACCATCATATTTGGTAAATACGGCTACCTGGGCGAGACGGAATACAATATTGAATTCTGGCTGTCGGAATGATCAGCTTTTTCGGACCTTATACCTTCCGGCAAACATACGTGTCAACAATAATCCGAAAACAAAGCCGCCTATATGAGCCGCATACGCCACATCTCCGGCCTGCTGGCCGCCCAGCATACCTAACCCGTCTATTAATTGGAAGGCAAACCATATACCCAGCGCTATAAAGGCGGGAACAGGAACGATAAAAAGGAAGATCCATAGATAAACTCTTTTACCGGGGAATAATCTCATATAGGCGGCCAGTACGGCTGAAATGGCGCCGGATGCGCCGAGGCTGGGTATGAGAAGGCTCTGTCCCAAAAAAGCTGTACTGAACACATGGCATAAACCCGCCAGCATACCGCACAGCAAATAAAATATAAGGTATTGAAGATGTCCCATCGCATCTTCTACATTGTCGCCAAAAATGAAGAGGAATAACATATTGCCGGCTATATGCGCCAGCCCGCCGTGCAAAAACATAGACGTGAACAGCGTGAGAAAGACTGGAATAGGAGTGACACCCAAACCCGGCATGACCATCTGCTGGCCCGTGAGGGGATCGGTCAGGATCTTCGTATGCGTAACAATGTCATGTCCTGATAGAATTTCACCCGGAACAGTGGAGTAGGCATAGGTAAAATGTACATTTTGTCCCCAGCGCTGCCAATATATGAATACAAGGATGTTAAGCCCGATGAGAAGGTAATTTATGATAGGGAAAGACTTTCTGTCCCTGTTGTCGTCACCGATGGGTAAAACCATTTTTCTTTAAAAATAATGAATATTTTTACCCTATGAACCCTGTTTTTCCTGCTGCCTACTCGACCTTGTCATCTTCGGCTCTCGCGGCACTTATTACTGAGAAATATGATATAGGCGCTGTTCAATGCACTTTCCTTTTGCGTGGAGTAGGAGATACCTACCTGGTCGAGTCATCCGATAAGAAATTTATATTACGGGCCTACCGTAGTTCGCATCGAAACCTGGAACAGATCCGGATGGAGACGAGTCTGCTTTTGGCGTTGAAGAAGGCCGATGTGCCTGTATCCTATCCTATTCAGGATCATTCGGGAGAAGTGATTCAGGCGTTGGATGCCGTCGAGGGTACGCGGCATGTTGTATTATTTAGCTATGCACCCGGGGGCGTCGTGTCCAAACTTAGTGAGGAGCAGCTGCGTGAGTTAGGGACGCAGATGGCGCGTCTTCATCGTGTTTCATCTACCGTCGAACTTGCCGGCCGTCGTTGGAACTTTGATCTTGAAACAATGTTTTCCCGACCGCTGAGGACGTTGGAGCATGCCTTTAGAGAGGACCCGGACGGCTATCAATGGATGTGGCAAGCGGCCCGGAAGGCGGAGGAGAAATTACAGCAACTTGACCTGGCTGGGTTTTCCAGCGGCTATTGTCATTTTGATTTTCTTCCCAAGAATTTCCACTTTGAAGGTGACTCGATCACTTTTTTTGATTTTGACTTTATGGGCTATGGCTGGTTGGTCAACGATATAATGACCTTTTGGCAACATCTTTCACTGGATGTTCATTTTGGAAGAATAAAACAAGAGGAGGCGCACGATGCATATGCCGTCTTCCTGGAAGCTTATCGCGCCATCCGGCCTTTGAGTAAACAGGAACTGGCGGCGGTGCCCTATCTCAGCCTGGGATTCTGGCTTTTCTACATGGAATTCCACACGACACACGACCAGTTCTATCAATTTATACAGCCAGGCCATCTGAAATTACGTACCGATCTGATCCGGCAGTTGATGGAACGATACTGGGAGGCCGGCGCTACAGCTCCCTGATCTTTATATTTTGAAAAGCCACGGCCTTTTGCCAATCCTGTAAGGCGATGCGCCCGCTGGTTTGTTTTCCAAAAAGCGGAAAATTATGAAAACTGCTTTTGGCCACCGAGTCGGTCCAGGCTGGTGAAGTAAGGTCGGCCTCAACGGTGAGCACGCCGTCCAGATAGAATTCCACATGACCATCCTGTTGTTTGATCCGCGATGTATACCATCGGTCGGCGCGAGTCGTATCCATCGTAACTTTTGGCGGAAAAAGATTAAACATACAGCCGGATCGCTGGCGCGGGTTCTCCTGGTCAGGATGGGTATGCTCCAGCATCTGGTACTCCGGTCCTGAGGCCCATGTCGCCTGGATATCCGGCCGTTCAACGACATTGATAAATACACCGCTGTTCCCGCCCTTGTTGATCTTCCAGTCAAATGTAAGTTCGAAATTCTTATATTCTTTGTCCGTGACCAGGTCCATGTGGTCAAACCGGACGTCGGGACCGCAGATCAGCTCCTCGTTGCTCACCGACCATGTCGATGGACGTTTGTCGTTGTTGTATAAATGCCATCCCTTTGTCGACTGGCCGTCGAAGAGCAATACCCATCCTTCTTTTTTCTCTTTTTCGGTGAGGCCGTTTTGGGGTTTTCGCATGGTACAGGAGCTGATCATACATACTACGAATAAAAGTGCTCCTATGGTCCTGATGAAATGGCTTGGCATCGTCAATTTTATTATTTTTATCAAAAGCTAACATATGAAAAAAATCCTGATCCCTATGCTTTTTTTGAGTATCCATGCTGTGGGGCTGGGGCAGCCTTCCCCTGATCATGGCCGGTTTGGAGCTCTATTATGGAAGTACCAGACAGGGGGAAAGATATTTTCTTCCCCTTTGTTATACCGTGATCTTCTTCTTTTTGGCAGCGAAGACGGTCACCTCTATGCTCTGCATGCCTCTACGGGGACATTGGCGTGGAAGTTTAAAACAGACGGCCCTGCCTATGGGTCACCAGCCGTCTGTGACGACAAGGTCTTTTTTACCAGCTATGACGGTAATTTCTATGCAGTCATTGCGGCGACGGGCAGATTGCAATGGAAGTTCAGCACCCGGGGCGAAAAAAGAGCAGGTGCGAAAGGACTTTGGGGCATGAAGCCCACTACCGAATATATGGATGATCCCTTTGATTTCTTTCTTTCAACTCCGGCGACAGACTCCAGTGCCGGGCTGGTGTATTTCGGCAGCGGCGACGGCAATCTTTACGCTCTGAGCATGACAGACGGCAGATTACAATGGCATTTTTCCACCGACGGGGTCATACACACAAGCCCGGTGCTATCCAATAATACCTTGTATTTCGGCAGCTGGGACAGGTATCTTTATGCGCTCGACAGCCGTACAGGGCGGGAGAAATGGAAATTTCGTACACAAGCAGATACCGCTTATCATTTGCTGGAGGGCATCCAGGCATCGCCGCTTGTATATTACGGCCATGTCTATTTTGGGGCGAGGGATGGCTATTTCTATTCACTGGATACCGCGACAGGGCAGCTGACGTGGAAATATTCCGCCAATAATTCATGGATACTCACGACCGCGGCGGCAAAGGACGATATCATCTATACCGGAACCTCCGATACCTATCTGCTGCTGGCACTGGACGCGGCGACAGGCAGAGAAAAATTTCGGGCGACGGCCAACGGATATGTCTACTCTTCCCCTCTCATAGACACGAATACCGTCTATTTCGGAGATTTTACCGGCCAGATGCTGGCGGTGGATCGCCTGTCCGGCCAGGTCATCGACCGGCTTGAGACACCCGGAAGACTAAAGTATGCCGACTCCATCCTCAATAAGGGTAAGCTCGATTTTGCCTATATGACAAAGGGGATGGACCTGGCCTACTATACTACTACCGTGGTTGGCATGCATAAGCTATACAAACTTGGACCGATCCTTTCCAAACCTGTCATCGGGAGCGGGGTCATTTATTTCGGGTCGGCCGATGGGCGCCTCTATGCGGTGCGCCTTAATTAGTCAATGTAAAACCGCAGGCTCCATAAGCAAAAGCCCCTCTCAGAACGCTGACTGTATAGCTGCCTGTGTTGAGGGCGCCCGGAGTGAATTCAATCATGGTGCTATCCTGCAATCCGCTGATCCCGAGGCTGCTTTGGGTATTCACCCCTGTACTACCCACCAGCGTCACAATGGCATCGCTTTTCAGACATCTACCTTTGACAAAGACCTTGATTACACCTCCGGAGCTTCCCAGAGCCGACTTGGAATAAGTCTTGTTTTCAGCGTGCATGTCATCGATATGCATCAGGGGAGAAAGAAAAAAGGCAAAATCCTTCTCTTCCCATTTGCCATCGGGATTGGTAACCCTCACCGTTTTCATTTCCTGGAGCGTCTCATCCAGTACGCTGCCAAATAACGTTTTTGGCAGGTGCATGCCGATGGTAGCCATATCAGCCAAACTGTCTATAGTTAAATTTCCCACGGCTATACCACCTATTGTTACGGTTGCATGTTTTGAGAAACCCTTACCTCCAATCTGGAGCGAATCGTTTGGTCTTGCTGTACTGGAGAGATTATCAAAAGTCTTGTCCCATGCCACCAGCAGCAGTCGCTTGAAAGGTATCGGGACGGCGGCGGAGGTACCGCCTGTCCTTACCTGAACCTCCGCAATGGAAGGAGTACCGACGGTGGCAAAACTATAATAGTCCAGCAGAAAAGTATTCACCGCCTTGATCACCAGCTGAGTGGCGCTGGCCGACTTTATTTGCACCAGGCTGGGATATTTATCCGGAGTTCCGTCGTGCCAGGCCCCGAAAGCGCCGCCCGCCATATGGCCAAACTCGACAGTGTCTTTTGTCGCATCGGCATTGAAACCCGTGCCGGTCAATGTGATCTCGTCGTCGGGATAAGGATGGAGAGGTGAAATGGCGGAGATCGTAACCCCTTTGTTTCCGCCATTGCCTCCATTGTTGTTCCCCCCGCCTGCGGAAGGTGTATTTTTCTGGCAGGAGAAGGTTGTGATGGCTGTTGCCAAGACCGTGAGAAAGATCTTCATTTTCATCTTTATATTTTTTTGCATGATCGAACTGATCACAAATTTTGTATAAAGACGCATGCTGAACCATCCCTAAATGATGTGATATTTGTCAGGGGACGATGCCCTCATTGCGGGCTTTTGTAATGGCTTCGAGCTGTTTGTGCACCTGCATTTTTTGATAGATATTCTTGATATGGCTCCGGACTGTGTCAAGGCTGATGAAAAACAGTTCCGCGATGCCCTTATAGCTTGTGCCTTGCGACAAAGCGAGCAATATCTCTCTTTCCCTTGCGGTAAGCTGGTATTTATTGTCTTCCGTCAAAGGCTTTTTCTGCATGCTGGCAATTACCATCCTGGCTACGTTGGGGCTCATGGGGGCGCCGCCGGACAGCGCTTCATTGATGGCGTCAAATAATTTTTCCGAAAGGTGTTTTTTTAAAAGATAGCCGGATGCCCCGGAGCTTATTGCATCCAGTACAGTTTTGGAGTCGTCAAAGACCGTGAGCATAATGATCTGTGCAGTAGTATTGAATTCGCGGATCTTTCTTACCGCGTCGATGCCGTTGATGCCGCCGGGCATATCGATGTCCATCAAAATAACGTCCGGGCGAAGATTTTTTACCTGCTTTTCAACATCCGTGACATTTGGGAAAGACCCAAGCAAGAGAAGGTCCTTTGAAAAAGTGATAAGCTTTTCGATGCTGTCACGCAATTGGCTATTGTCTTCATATATCAGAATGCCTGCTGTCATGAATATAAATAATGCAAAGTTTCGACACAATATGGAAGTTTATATACCCTATTCATGTGGTTTTAATTTTAGGAAGACAGTGGCGCCTTTTCCTTTTTCGCTGGTTATGGTTACGCTGCCCTTCATGTCGGCCGCCCGTTGTTTCATGTTCCTGAGCCCATTGCCTGTTGTGCCGTTGCCGGCATTGAACCCCCTGCCATCGTCCGTTATTTGAAGTGTGATCTCATTGTTGTCCAACGTGATGATGATCGTCACTTTTTTGCAATAGCTATATTTGGCGGCATTGTTGATCGCCTCCTTGAAAAGGAGATAAAGGTCCTTTCGCTGGTCAAGCCCCATTTGTATAGAAGAGGGATCGCCCGACGTCCTAAACTCATATTGTATATTCATCGGCTCAAGCATGTCAGCCGCAAATTCTTTCATTTTAAAAATGACTTTTTCAAAACTGTCATTCAGGGGATTGATAGCCCATACGATATCGCTCATGCTTTCCATCATATATCCCGAATTGTCCTGGATCTTTTTAAGACATTCCTGTATGTTTTCTTTTTCATGCGGACTTTCCAGGGCGACCTTGCTAATGATATTGATGCTGGATAAGGTGGAGCCCATATCGTCGTGGAGATCGCGTGCGATGTTATTTCTAAGCCGCTCCATTTCAACCTGTCTTTTGGCTCGCTGTACAACCCGATAGCGATTGATGAATAGCAGACCGATCAGCACCAGTAACACGAGCAGGCCGAGCGCTCCATACCGGAATGTTTCTTGTTTGATAAGCGTCAGCCGGGTGACCTCCTGGTCCTTTTTAAGCAGGCTGATCTCTGCATCTTTTTTCTCTGCTTCGTATTTTGCCTGTAGTTCCGCCGTCTTTTTATTTTGGTCGGCCAACTGAAGACTGTCACTCAGTTTGGAGGTGGTTTCAAGCCAGTGGAATGCTTTTGGCCAGTCCTGCTTTTTCTTATAAAGTGACGCCAGTTCCCTGGATGCATCCAGGGCATAATTTGTCATCCCAAGACTGTCGTGTCCTTTATATGCCTGCAATAGATAGTTTTCCGCCTCGCCTGGATCGTTTAATTGCATGTAGGTCCTTCCCACGTTTATCGCTTCGTAATACATATCCGCTTTTTCATTCTGCGAGGCAAATATGGTATAGGCCGTCTTGTAGCGGACGAGGGCCTTATTGTAGTCGGACAGGGCACGATAAGCATCTCCAAATTGTTCGTGCATCGAAGCCTTTTGATAGTTGACATCCTGCATTGCATTCAACAACGTTTCACATTTTTTGAGGAGAGCGAGGCTGCTGTCGGGCTGGAATGTGAACTGATTGTAGGTGATAGAAAGACTGCTGGCGGCATCCCAATAGTTTATCGTATCTTTTATGCTGGCGTATATAGCCAGGCTCTCTTTTAGATACGCGATCGCCTTATTATGCTCGTGTTGCTCTCTATACAGGATCCCCATTTGTCTTTTTATTCCTCCTTCAATTTTCAGGTCCTTTTTTATCCTTGCCAGGCTGTCGGCTTTTATTAGCCAGTTTGCGCTTTCGGTGAACTGGCTGCGGGTGGAATATATATTTGCCAGGTTAAGGTACATATACAGAACCTCTACCGAGTCGGGTAGCTCCTGAAAGAGCCGGGTGGCTGTGAGGAGGTTCGCAAAGCATGAATCGTAATTGCCCTTGCGGAACAGTGCCCATCCTTTTGTTTTGTACGCATAGGCTGCCAGCCGCCGGTTGCCGGATTGTTTTGATTGTTGTATGCCCTTTTTGCCAATAACCAGGGCAGAGTCGGGATTGGTATTGGTAAGGTAAAAAGCAGCCCTTACCTGCTTTATCATGGCAGAGTCACTGACGGGTTGCGCGAGGCCCGTTACCGTGAGGAGCAGGACAGTAAGGAGGAGTAAGGGGCGCATAAGTTTGTTGGCCTTGGCTTAAATATAATGAAACTTATCCACCCTTGAAAATCATTCGGAGCTGTCAGCGTATATTCGACCCATGAATCTACTCGGCAATATCATATGGCTGATCTTTGGCGGCTTTGCGGCCGCACTCGGATACCTGGTGGGCGGTATTGTTTTATGCATGACCGTCATAGGTATTCCCTTCGGGCTTCAATGTTTTAAATTGGCCGCGCTCGAACTATGGCCCTTTGGGAGCCAGGTGGTGTCGGGAGAAAGCAGGGCAGGGTGCCTGTCTATTGTGTTTAATATAATATGGCTGCTCACAGGCGGTCTTTATAC
>Ga0105237_10000912_pt1 | contig 39738 bp, 21 predicted proteins | sample KBSC24metaG_FD_81520 | JGI IMG/M metagenome (GOLD analysis project Ga0105237, IMG submission 81520) | Corn rhizosphere microbial communities from Kellogg Biological Station, Michigan, USA - KBS C2-4 metaG | ecosystem: Host-associated > Plants > Roots > Rhizosphere > Soil | place: Michigan, USA...
AAGCCACGCGCGCCCGTCGTTGCCGGTGTACGGATACGGGAAACGGTCGCGCAGGCCGCGCGACACGCTTTCGTCGCTGGCATTCGCGACGAGGCTGTCGAGATCGGTGGGGCGCCAGGGGCGAAGCAAGGCGATACCGCAGTCGACTTGAGGCAAGGGCAGCTGTGACGATTCTTGAGACATGTGAGCAATCCTACCCGAGCGATACACCCGAGGCGTCTGCCGACCGAAGCTGACCGCTCTGATACGAACGAATTGTGCGCACATCCACAGAGGCGCCGGACAAGCGGCAAGAACGCGCCGCACGCAAGCAATCCACGGATTGACGCTGCCCTCCATCGTATCGATGATGTCGACCGACATCCGCCGCGAAAGCATTTATCCGTGAGAGGCCCAGCGATCCTTTTCCTTGCGCTCTCGACCTCGGGCTGCAATCCGTACTTCGTCCCCAGTCTGGGACTGCTGCGCGAGAGCGGCGGCGTCTTCTGCTGGACGCCCGTCGGTTCGGAGAACGTGCAGTCCTGCCGGAACCGGGCAGCGAGCGTCAGCCTCGAAGCGTGCGTGCATGAACTCGGACCATCGGGAACGTGGCGCACCATTTCCGATGTCGCTTCAGCTCAGCTGCTGGCGTGCATGGCAAAGAAGGGTTGGAGCCGTACGCTGGTCTCCGGTGAAGTCATCACACTGGCATAGCGCCGGCAAGAACGCGTGGTGTTGCGACGGCTCGAGCAGGCCCGAAGCCGCGTCACCGAGCACATTCGATCAAGGGCAGCAATGGACATTGAACTGCATGATGCGCGGCTGGTTTCGACCGCTACGGATTTCGCCAGCCGCCGCGTAACCCTATCGGTCCAATACTACCCTCGCCCTGACAGTTCAGCTCGACTGCCCGCTTCCATTTGCTTTCTCGGCGTTTCCAGGCTCAACGAGGTCTATGATCTTGAAGAGCTGCATCGTAATGCCGGCGCTGGAAACATTTCATACTGGACGCCTGCCGCTGGCGACGGAACGACATACGTCTATTTCTCCCACGGTTTCTTGTCCGTGACGGCAGCCCGCTGGGAATTCTCGGAAGAAGCCACATGAGGAACGCTTCAATCGACCGATCGGCCCTCAATGATCCGCCACCACCGCCGGTGCTGCCGCCGCGCTCTTCACGGGTTTGAGCAGCAGCAACAGCGGAATCGCCACCGCCGTCATCACCATCATCAGCCAGAAGTCGTCGAGGAACGCGATCGCGGACGCCTGCCGCGTGACTTCGCCGTTCAGTGCGGCCATGCCCATCGCGCCTGAAAACGCCTGCGGCATCTGCGCGAGGTTGTCGCCGTACGGCGTCAGGCGCGCGGCGATCTCGGCGTGATCGATCTGCGTATTGCGCGACAGCAGGGTCATCACGATCGAGATGCCGACGCTGGAACCGATGTTGCGCATCAGGCTGAAGATGCCGGCGGCTTCCGTGCGCGTGCTCTGCGGCAGGGTCGAATAGGCGACCGTGGAGATCGGCACGAACACGAGGCCGAGCCCGAGCCCCTGGATCACGCCGGTCGTGATGATCATGCGTTCCGGCACGTCGAGGCTGAAGTGCATCATCATCCACAGCGAGTACGTGGTCAGCAGCATGCCGATGCAGGCGAGCACGCGCGCGTCGGCGCCGCGCGCCATCAGGCGGCCGACCAGCATCATCGCGATCAAGGTGCCGACGCCGCGCGGCGCGAGCAACAGGCCGGTGGTGACGACTGGGTAGTTCATCAGGCCCTGCAGGAACGGCGGCAGCAGCGCCATCGTCGCGAACAGCACCACGCCGAGCACGAAGATGAAGACGTTGCTGGCGAGGAAGTTGCGATCGGCGAACAGGCCGAGATTGAGGAACGCGCGCTCGCCGAGCTTCCAGTGCACGAAATAGAGATAGAAGCCGAGGAACGCGAGCGCCGCCTCGACCTGGATCTCGACCGAACCGAACCAGTCCTGCTGCTCGCCGCGATCGAGGAACAGCTGCAGCGCGCCGATGCCGAGCGCGAGGAACGCGAAGCCGCGCCAGTCGAAACGCGAAGGCCGCGTCTCGTCGGTCGGCAGGCTCGCCGCGACGCCGAACAGCGCGAGCGCGCCGATCGGCACGTTGATCAGGAACACCCAGTGCCAGCTGTAGGCGTCGGTGAGCCAACCGCCGAGCGGCGGCCCGAGGATCGGGCCGACCATCACGCCCATGCCCCACATCGCCATCGCGGCGCCGTGCTTTTCGCGCGGATAGACGTCGAGCAGGGTCGACTGCGACAACGGCACCAGCGAAGCACCGAACAAGCCCTGCAGCAGGCGGAAGCCGACCATCTCGCCGATCGTCGTCGCGACGCCGCACAGCACCGAAGCGATCGTGAAACCGGCGATCGCGATCAGCAACAGGCGGCGGCGCCCCATGATCGAGGCGAGCCAACCGGTCGCCGGCGTCGCGATCGCGGCGGCGACGATGTAGGAGGTCAGAACCCACGAGATCTGGTCCTGCGTCGCCGACAGCGAACCTTGCATGTTCGGCAGCGCGACGTTGGCGATCGTGGTGTCGAGCGCCTGCATCAAGGTCGCCAGCATCACCGAGACGACCAGCAGGCCGCGGTTGGGGACTTCGCGATGGGTGGCGATGCTCGTGCTCATGAAAGTTCGCCGGGCGGTCAGCCTAGACGCTCCACGAGCATGCTGGCGTGGGGCGTGAACGCGTTGCGCGGAATGCGCCGCGCGATTTCACGATAGAGATGTGCGACGGCGCCGGTTTCCTCTTCGGCGAACGCGTCGGCGAACGCGCTCGCGCGTGCGGCCAGCGGCTGCACGGGCGCGGCCGGTGCTTGCGCCATCAGCCAGTCGGAGACGACGGCAGTCGCGGGATCGAAGGTGGACTCTTCACGGAACATGGTTCTGCTCTCCGGAACTCAACGGTTTTGCGCGACGCGCGCGCTCGGTTCGGCGCCGCCTTGCCAGCGCCCGAGGATCGAGTTCTGCTTGCCGGTATCGATGTCGACGAGCGTGCTCATGCCGGCGCGCAGGATCATGCCGTCGTGGTCCGGCTCCTCGATCGCCAGGCGCACGGGAATGCGCTGCACGATCTTGACCCAGTTGCCGGTCGCGTTCTGCGCCGGCAGGACCGAGAACTCCGCGCCCGATGCCGGGCTGATCGAGGCGACACGCGCCTGCCATTTCTTGCCCGGGAAGGTGTCGACCTCGATCGTCGCCGGCTGGCCGACGCGCACGTGGGTCAGGTCGGTTTCCTTGAAGTTCGCCTCGACCCACAGCGTGTTCGCGACCAGCGGCATCGCGGCCTGGCCCGGCGCGAGGAAATCGCCCGGCTGCAGGCTGGTCTTGCCGATCGTGCCGTCCATCGGTGCGCGCACCGTGGCGTGTTCGAGGTCGAGTCTGGCCTGCGCCAGCTGCGCCTGCGCGAGCTTGTAGCCGGCGAGCTGCTCGTCCGGCGTCTGCGGCAGGCCGCCGAGCAGATTCTGCGCGCGCGACAGCGCGGCGTTGTTCGAGTCCTGCTTCGCGCGCGCGGCAGCGAGATTGTTCGCCGCGTCGTCGAGCGCCTGCTGCGCGATCAGGCCGCGTGCGCGCAGCTCCTTGTTGCGCTCGAACTGCTGCCGCTTGTAGGCGAGATCGGCTGCCGACGAACGCAAGTCGGCCTGCGCGCCCTGATAGCCGTTGCGCGCCGCGTCGAGCAGGCTCTTCACGGTATCGGCCTGTGCCTGCAGGCGCGCGATCGCGATCTCCAGCGGCTCGCTGTCGATGCGCAGCAGCACGTCGCCCTTGCGCACCGCCTGGTTCTCGCGCACGTCGACTTCGACGACGCGGCCACCGACCTGCGGCGCCACGGTGACGTGATCGGCCTGCACATAGGCGTTGTCGGTCGAGGCGAAACGCCCCGAGGTCACGTACAGCCAAGCGCCCGCGGCCACCACGGCGGCCGGGCCGCCGATCCACAGCAGCAGGCGCGTCCAGCGCCGTTTCGGTTTGGCTTTCGCCGCCGCGGCATCCTGCGGCGGACCTTGTCGTTCCGTCATGACGTACCCCTTGTCTTGTTCGTCGTCTTGTTCGTCGTGTCTTCGCCGGCCGCCTCGTCGAAGGCCGACAGGTTCTGCTTCAGCTGCGCCAGCACGCGCATCACCGTGTTGATGTCGGTGCGCTTGATGCCGCGCAGCGCGTCGTCGCGCAGTCCGTCGGCGATGACGTCCATTTCCTCGAGCACCGCGTGCGACTTCGGCTTCAGATACAGCCGCCAGCGCCGGCGGTCGCCCGGATCGGCGCGGCGCTCGACGAAATCGGCCTTCTCCAGGCGGTCGATCACGCGGCCGACCGGAATCGGCTCCATGTCGAGGTATTCCGCGAGTTCCGCCTGGCTGAGCCCCTCGAACCGCGCGATCGACTTCAGCGCGCGCCACTGCGCACGCGTCAGTTCCAGCCGGGTCGCGCGGCGGTCGAAATGCTTGCGCACGATCTGCGTGACGCCGTGCAGCTCGTAGAACAGCTGGGTTTTATCTGTCTGATTCATAACTGACGAAGTAATTATGTACTAGGCAGTATATTTCAAGGGCCCGCCCCGGAGGAAGGAGAAATCGTGGCCGGGCCGGCGGGCAAGCCTTTCCGCGGCGCGGCTGCTAAGGTTTGCCGGCCGGCAAGACAGGCGTACCCGCCATGAACCACGCCATCGACATCGTCGAAGCGGACATCACCACGCTGCAGGTCGATGCCATCGTCAACGCCGCCAACGAGGCCCTGCTCGGCGGCGGCGGCGTCGACGGTGCGATCCACCGCGCGGCCGGCCCGCAATTGCTCGAGGCGTGTCGCGCGCTGCCGCTGGTGCGCTCCGGCGTGCGCTGCCCGACCGGAGAAGCGCGCATCACCCCCGGGTTCGCGCTGCCGGCGCGCTTCGTGATCCATACGGTCGGTCCGGTCTGGCGCGGCGGCACGCGCGGCGAGGCGGAGCAGCTCGCCGGCTGCTATCGCGCCTCGCTCCAGCTCGCGCGCGAGCATGGCGTCGAACGGATTGCATTCCCGGCGATCAGCTGCGGCGTTTATGGCTTCCCGATCGATGCGGCTGGCGCGATCGCCGTGCGCGAGATCCGTGCCTGGCAGGCGCAGCACACGACACCTGCGAACGTGCTGCTCTGCGCGTTCGGCCCGACGATGGCCAACGTCTACCGGCTCGCGCTGGATGTGCCTTGAGTATCGCGCGCCGCCGCAGCTATCACGCGACGGCATGAGCACAGTCTTGCGCGCCATATCGCCGCGTGTGTCGCGGGGTCCGCGTTTAGCTACGGTTTAACACTCGACGTGGTGGCATAGCGCCATCCAAACGACAGGGTCTTCGCATGGACATTTCCCTTCCCGCCGGCCATCGCCGCTGGCTTGCCGACGTGCGCCGCGATCTGGCGACGCTGGCACCGGCGCCGACGATCGCGGCGATCGAGCACCTCTCCGGCCGTCTCGCCGAGCAGGCGCTGCTGCTCGACGCGCCGCGCTCGAAGCACTTTCCCGCCGGCGAACCGGAACACTATCGGCGCCACCTGATCGCCGGCGGCAGCGAACAGCCGTATTCGGCGCTGCTGATAGCGTGGCCGGCCGGGCATCGCACGCCGATCCACGATCATGCCGGCCTCTGGGGCATCGAACTCGTGCTCGACGGTGCGCTCGAAGTGGAGGAATTCGCGATCGGCGGCGAGCTCGAACAGCCGCAGCTGACGGCGCAGCGCACGCTCATGCTCGGTACCGGCGATGCCGCCGTGTTCACCGGCCGCCGCTACGCACACCGCTGCCGCAACCTGTCGCCGACGCGGCCGGCGCTTTCGCTGCACGTCTACGGCGGCGTGCTCGACCGCTATCACGCGTTCCAGACGGATGCGCGCGGCGAATACAGCGCCAGCGCACATCGCGCGAGTATCGATGCGACGCTGATGGTGTAGACCGCCTCCCCTCGCCCGAACTTTCGAGACGAACTCATGCAACGCATAGCGATCATCGGCGGCGGCGCCGCCGGATCGGCCGTCGTCGCGCAGTTCCTGCGCAACGCGGCCGACTACGACTACAGCAGCGGATGCGCCGTGACCTGGATCGTCGGCGAGCGCGCGCCCGGGCGCGGCGTCGCCTACGAAACCGTCGACGAGCAGCACTTGCTCAACGTGCGTGCCGCGAACATGGGCCTGTTCGCCGACCAGCCGGGCGATTTCCTCGACTACGCGGCTGCGCGCGGCATTGCCGCGAGCGGCGGCCAGTTCCTGCCGCGCTCGATCTACGGCGACTACGTCGAGGCGACGCTGGAACGCCTGCTGCGCACCACGCGCCGGCGCGTGACGCTGGCCGCGCATTCCACCGAGGCCATCGCGATCCGCCCGCTCGGCGACCATGGCTTCGGCATCCGCACGCGCAGCGGCGACGATCTGCGCGCGGACGGCATCGTGCTCGCACTCGGAGCACTGCCGGCGACGACGCTGCCCGGCGTGACCGCGCAGGCGCGCGCGAGCGGGCTCTATGCGAACGATCCCTGGACCTGGCCGGCGCTGCCGCGCGCGCCCGAACACGTGCTCGTCATCGGCACCGGACTGACCGGCATCGACGCCCTGCTGAGCGCAGCCGCGCGCTGGCCCAAGGCGCGCCTGACGGCCGTGTCGCGGCGCGGCCGGCTGCCGGCGCTGCACTCCGAACATCCGCTGGCCGCCTACGCGCAACAGGCCGCCCTGGTCGCGTCGCTGCGCGAGCGCACGGACCTCGGCCACTGGTTGCGCTGCGTGCGCAGTGCCGCGAACGACCCCGCCGCCGATTGGCGCGCCGTGCTCGATGCCGTGCGCGCGGAGATCCCGCGGTGCTGGCAAGGCCTCGACCCGCATCAGCGCCAGCGCTTCCTGCGTCACCTGCGTCCGCTCTGGGAAGTCGTACGCCATCGCATGCCGCCGCAGACCGCGGCGAAGATCCGTGCGTTGCAGGACAGCGGACGCCTGCGCATCCTGGCCGCGCGCGTGCGCGGCATCGACGGCGGCGATCCTTTGCTGCTCGCGCAGCTGCAGCCGCGTGGCGGCGCGCATCCGTACAGCGTCGCCGCCGATTTCGTGATTCAGGCGACCGGCCTGGAATCGGCCGCGCAGACCACGACGCATACGCTCGTGCGCCAGCTCGTCGACAGCGGCGTGACGCAACCGGATGCGCTGGGCCTCGGCCTCGCGGCGAATCCCGACGGCCGCCTGCTGCGCCCCGACGGCAGCGCCTGGCAGGGCCTGTATGCGATCGGGACCCTGCTTCGCGGCAGCGTATGGGAGTGCACCGGCATGCCGGAAATCCGCACGCTCGCGCAGTCGATCGCGCGCGACCTTCCGCTCGGCGCGCGTCCCGCGCCGCTCGTCGCCGTGGCCTGAACGACGCGCCGCGCAAGGTTCACCGGCAGCGCGGCGCATCGCCGCGGCGGTCAGATGCGCCTGTCGTATAAGCGCATAACCATGCATTCTTTCCGCGTCCTCGGACAGCGGCCTAGCATGCGAGGCCATCGGACGTTTGGACGTCCAAACGGACGTGACCGACGTGCCTGCGCTGCCTGCCCTGCCGATTCCCGTACTGCCGGAAGAGAAATCCGGTGAAATCCTGCGACTTCTGGACGGACTCGAACCGGCCGCGCTGTGGTGGCTTTCCGGCTACACGGCCGCGCTCGCCGGCCAGGCCGCCGGTACGCGTGCCGCTGCGGCGCCAGCGGTCGCACGCGAGGCCGTACCGCACGAACGCCTGACCGTCGTCTACGGCAGCCAGACCGGCAATGCCAAACGCGTCGCCGAGAAGCTCGCACGCGAAGCCGAGGGCGCCGGGCTTGCGGTGCGCCTGCTGCGCGCCGACAGCTATCCGCAGCGCGAACTGAAGAACGAACGCCTGCTCACGATCGTGATCAGCACGCAGGGCGACGGCGATCCGCCGGACGACTCGCGCGGCTTCGTCGAGTTCCTCGCCGGCAAGCGCGCGCCGCAGCTGCCCGATCTCAAGTTCGCGGTGCTCGGTCTCGGCGATTCCAGTTATCCGCAGTTCTGCGCGATCGGGCGCAAGCTCGATGCGCGCCTGGCCGAACTCGGCGCCACGCGACTGGCCGCCGCCGGCGAAGCCGACCTCGACATCGAAACCGTGGCGACGCCATGGCTCGAGCGCACGCTGTCGTCCGCCCGCGAAGCGCTCAAAGCGAGCTCGCCGCGCGCTGCGACGGTGACACCGCTGCGTGCCGTAGCAGCGGCACCGGCGAGCGAGTGGACGCGCGAACGCCCGTTCGCCGCCGAGCTGCTGGTCAACCAGCGCATCACCGCGCGCAACGGCACGCGCGACGTGCGTCACCTCGAACTGTCGATCGAAGGCAGCGGCTTCGCCTACGAGCCGGGCGACGCGCTCGGCGTGTGGCCGACGAATCCGCCGGCGCTGGTCGATGCGATCATCGAGAGCCTGCACCTGGACGGCGGCAGCGCGATCGCGCTCGGCAGCGAGACGCACACGCTGCGCACCTGGCTCACCGAAAAGCGCGAACTGACCAAGCTCGCGCGGCCGTTCGTCGCCGCGCACGCGGCGCAGGCGCGCGCGGCCGATCTCAACCGGCTGCTCGCACCCGATCGCTCCGGCGAACTCGGTGCGCTGCTGCAGAGCCACCAGGTGATCGATCTGTTGCGCGCGCATCCGGCCGACTGGTCCGGCGAGGAATTCGTCGCCGCATTGCGGCCGCTGACGCCGCGCCTGTACTCGATCGCGTCGAGCCGCAAGGCGGTCGGCGACGAAGTCCACCTGACCGTCGCCCACCTCGTCTACGACGCGTTCGGCAGCACGCACACGGGCGCCGCTTCGGCGTATTTGTCCGCGCGCGAGGACGGCGCGCGCGTGCCGGTCTTCTTCGAGGCGAACGAACGTTTCCGTGTGCCGAAGGATGCCTCGCGCGACATCGTCATGATCGGCCCCGGCACCGGCGTCGCGCCGTTCCGCGCGTTCGTGCAGGAGCGCGCGGCAACCGGCGCGCGCGGACGCAACTGGCTGTTCTTCGGCAATCCGCATTTCGAGCGCGACTTCCTCTACCAGCTCGAATGGCAGGCCGCCCTGAAGGACGGAACGCTGCACCGGCTGGACCTGGCCTTCTCGCGCGATCAGGCGCAGAAGATCTATGTGCAGCAGCGCCTGCGCGAGCGCGGCGCCGAGCTGTACGAGTGGCTCGAAAGCGGCGCGCAACTCTATGTGTGCGGCGATGCGACGCGGATGGCGAAGGACGTGCACGCGGCGCTGGTCGACCTGGTCGCCGAACATGGCGGCCGCACGCACGAGCAAGCAGTCGAGTACATCGATGCCCTGCAGCAGCAGGGACGTTATGCCAGGGATGTCTACTAGGTGACCGCGCCCCTCTCCCCCGTCGAAAAGATCAAATCCGAAAGCCGGCACCTGCGCGGAACCCTCGTCGAGGGCCTTGCCAATACAGTTACCGGCGCGATCGCCGACAGCGACACGCAGCTGATCAAGTTCCACGGCAGTTACCAGCAGGACGATCGCGACCTGCGCGACGAACGCCGCCAGCAGAAGCTCGAGCCGGCCTACAGCTTCATGATCCGCACGCGCACGCCGGGCGGCGTGGTCACGCCGGAGCAGTGGCTGAAGCTCGACGCGATCGCGACGGCCTACGCGAACCACACCCTGCGGCTGACGACGCGCCAGGCGTTCCAATTCCACGGTGTCGTCAAGCGGGAATTGCAAACGACGATGCGGGCGATCAACGCAGCGCTGATCGACACGATCGCCGCCTGCGGCGACGTCAACCGCAACGTGATGGTCGGCGCCAATCCGCATGCATCGCACGCGCACGCCGTCGTGCACGACTGGGCAGCGCGCCTGTCCGAGCGGCTGAAGCCGAAGACGCGCGCGTACTACGAGATCTGGCTCGGCGAAGAGAAGATCGCCGACAGCGACCGCGGCTGGGAGCCGGTCTACGGAGCGACCTACTTGCCGCGCAAGTTCAAGGTCGCGTTCGCGCTGCCGCCGGTCAACGATGTCGACGTGTTCGCGCACGATCTCGGCTTCATCGCGATCGTCGAACGCGGCGGCGTGCTCGGCTTCAACGTCACGGTCGGCGGCGGCATGGGCGCGACGCACGGCGACGACAAGACGTTCCCGCGTCTGGCCGACGTGCTCGGCTTCATTTCGCCGGAGCAACTGCTCGCCGTCGCCGAAGCGGTCGTGACGACGCAGCGCGATTTCGGCGACCGCACCGAGCGCAAGCATGCGCGGCTCAAGTACACGATCGCCGACCGCGGCATCGACTGGTTCAAGCGCGAAGTCGAGCGCCGCCTCGGTTTCGCCCTGCAGCCGGCGCGGCCGTTCGCGTTCGCGCACAACGGCGACCGCTTCGGCTGGAGCGAAGGCCACGACGGGCGCTGGCACCTGAACCTGCGCATCGAAGCCGGGCGCATCGCCGATCGCGAACACGCGACGCATCTGACCGGCCTGCGCGAGATCGCCAAGGTGCACCAGGGCGAGTTCCGCCTGACGCCGAACCAGAACCTGATCGTCGCGAACGTCGCCGCCGAAGATCGCGCCGCGATCGACGCGCTGGTTGCCGCCCATGGCCTCGACGGTTTCCGTACGGCGACGCCGTTGCGGCTGAACGCGCTGGCCTGCGTCGCGTTGCCGACCTGCGCGCTCGCGATGGCCGAAGCGGAGCGCTATCTGCCGGATCTCGTCGACAGGGTCGAACGGTTGCTGGCGGCGCACGGCCTGTCGGATGCGCCGATCGGCTTGCGGATATCGGGCTGCCCCAACGGCTGCTCGCGGCCGTACCTGGCCGAGATCGCCCTCGTCGGCAAGGCGCCCGGCCGCTACAACCTGATGCTCGTCGCCGACGCGCGCGGACAGCGTCTCAATCGCCTGCAGCGCGAGAACATCGACGAGGCGGCGATCCTGGCCGAACTCGATGCGCTGTTCGCACGCTACGCCGACGAGCGTGGCGACGGCGAGGGTTTCGGAGATTTTCTGCTGCGCACAGGGCTGCTCGCGCCCGCCAAGCGCGTAGCCATACCGCTGGAGACGACGACGTGATTCCCCCCGATCTGGTCAGCGCCGCGGAAGACGAGCGCGCCCTGGAAGAACTCAATACCTGGCTGGAGGCTCGCAGCGCGCAGGAGCGTGTCGCCTGGGCGCTCGCGAGCCTGCCCGGCGAACACGTGCTGTCGTCGAGCTTCGGCGCGCAATCGGCGGCGCTGCTGCATCTGGTCACGCAGCAGAAGTCCGACATTCCCGTCGTGCTGATCGATACCGGCTACCTGTTTCCGGAGACCTATCGCTTCGTCGACGAACTGACTGAGCGGTTCGTGCTGAACCTCAAGGTTTACCGGCCGCAGATCGGCATCGCCTGGATGGAGGCGCGCCTCGGCCGCCTGTGGGAAAAGGGCCTGGACGGCATCGAGCGCTACAACCATCTGCGCAAGGTCGAACCGATGCGGCGCGCGCTCAAGGAGCTCGACGCGCGCACCTGGATCGCCGGCCTGCGCCGCGCGCAAAGCGAGTCGCGCCGCAATATCCGCGTGCTCGAATTGCGCGAAGGGCGCTGGAAGATCCATCCGCTCGCCGACTGGAACGACCGTCACGTGTGGGACTACGCGCAGGCGCATGGCCTGCCCTATCACCCGCTGTGGGAACAGGGCTACGTGTCGATCGGCGACGTGCACACGACGCGCGCGCTGCGCGACGGCATGCGTGCCGAAGACACGCGCTTCTTCGGGCTCAAGCGCGAGTGCGGGCTGCACTTCGACCGCTGAGGCCGACGAGTTACATAACTACAAAAATGTAACTCGCCCTGGTATCAGGGCGCCAAGCTGCGCAGCACGAGGTTCGACACCGCCACCATGCCGGCCTCGAGATCGGCCGGATCCTTCTGCTCCAGCAGCACCGGGTGCGCGAAGGGTTCCGTCGTGGCGGTGATCGCACGCGCGACCTCATCGAGCGGCGTCTTGCGCTCGAACTCTCCGGAAGTGCGGCCATCGGCGACGACGAGGCGCACCGCTTCGAGGATGAGCTGCTTGTGCCGGAGCACCGGCGGCCAGCGATCGCGCACGGCGACCACGACGATCTCGTGCAGCTTGCGCTCGTCGAAGAACAGCCGCATCCCCTCTTCCATCAGCCAGCGATAAAGGCTGCGCAGGCGATCCGTGGCCGATTGCGGCCCCGTCGCGATCTCCATCATCGGCCCGTCGATCCGCGCCAGCGTCATCGCGCAGACGGCCTCGCCGATCGCCTGCTTCGATTCGAAGAATCGATACACGTACGCGCTCGACACGCCGATCGCCTTGGCGAGATCGGCCACCGTGGTCTTGTTGTAGCCGTAGCGGCTGAAGTGCTCGTCCGCAGCGCGAATGATCTGCTCGCGGCGTTCGTGTTCGACCGGTCCGCGCTGGCCGCGTTCAGGGGTGGGAATGGTGGGTTCCATGATGTTCATAGGTTACGAAATCGATTACCTGTTGACAAGCGAGTAACGAATCTATATATTCGTTACCAATCCGGCCGCCGCCGCCCACCGCGACTACCGACCGAATCCGACGAACTGCTGCCGCGCTGGCAGTCCGCCAAACCCTTGAAAGCGCGCAACTCGAGAGGTTTGCCATCATGTTCCTTGCCACCCACAAAACGTCCCTGAATGCGGCGCTTGCCGTCCTCGCCATCGCCCTGCCCCTCGGCAGCCAGGCCTTCGCCCAGACCGCCACCTCGATTGACGAGGGCGTGCGCGCCGCACAAAGCGTCATCGTCGATTCGTCGTCCCAGCCGAGCTCGCACGTTGCCGCGTACGGCACGAGTGAACGCGTGACCCTGGCCGACAACGAGCGTGCCGCCCAGCGCGCGATTGCCGGTTCGCCGGCCTCGGACAGCTCGGCGAACGACAGTCGTCACCAGACCTTCGGCGGCGCCACGCTCGCCCGCAGCGAACGCGCGGCGCAGGAAGCCATCGCCGGCTCTGTCCTCAGCCAGCGCGACGCCCGCGGTACCCACGCAGCCGGCAGCATCGGCAGCGTCGCGCCTGCGACGGACGCGACCTCGATGCGCGGCAACTGAGCCCTCCCGCAAGCCGAAAAAAAGGCCTCCCAAACGGGAGGCCTTTTTGTTGCCGCAACGGTCGGATCGACGAACGCTACGGAATCGTCACGGCCGCACCGGTGTTGTCGAAGCCGTAGTCGAGCACCTGCACCGGGAACCCGAGCGGCGCCGTCGTCGACAGGTGGATGTAGCCGTAGTTGAGCTGGTGCGTGAGGCTGTTGCGGAAGGCGACGCCCAGATAGCCGTCGACGCCCGCGCGCCAGTTCGATGCATCGGCTGGAGTCGTCGAATCGCGCGAAAACGTCGAGCTCGGTCCGATCGTCGCGCCGGACTGCAGCACCACGTACTTGCCGCCGGATGCGACGCCGCCGACCTGGTGCGAGAACGGACTCGGCAACTGGTCGTCGTACCAGTAGAACAGAAGGCCGCTGCCGTCGTCGTACGGATTGAAGTTGTCGACGGTGCTGTCGAACCCGTGGTAGTTGCCGGTGGCGAGGTCGAGCGCGCTGCCGGCGACGCTGTCGTCGACCGGCTGATCGACCACGAACGTGAACGTGCCCGTCGTCGGCGTGCCGGTTTCGCCGGTCTCGAAGCTGCTCTCGAAGATCGTGTCGCTCTGCGGTCCGGCGATGATCGTCATGCTGACCGGGACGATGATCTGCGGCTGCGTCGGGTCGTTGGTCGTGATGCAGATCGAGGCCGCGTAGGTGCCGAGCGCCAGCGCGCCGGCCGGCGCGACCGACACGTCGATGCCGCCGGTCTGGCCGCCGTTGATCGTGCCGCCGCTGCTGGTGGTCAGCCATGCCACCGCGCCGCCGCTGCACGAAGAACCCGCGGCACCGGGTGCCGACTGCGCCGATATCGCCACCGAATAGGTCAGCGGAATGCTGTTCTGCGCGTTGGACACCGTGATGCGCTGTTGCTGCGCGCCGAGCGGTACGACGGCACCGAACGTCATCGCGGCCGGCGTCACGTCCGCGGCCGGCGCGTTGCCGACGAGCACGCTCAGGGTCGTGATCTGGGTCGCGGCGCCCGCCGTTCCGGTGACGGTCACTGAAGTCGTGCCGATCGCCGCGCTCGCGTCGGCGCTGAAGGTCAGCGTGCTCGACGACGTCGTCTGCGCCGGGTCGAACGTCGCCGTCAGGCCGGGCGGCAGAGCGCTCGTCGTCAGCGTCACCGGATCGGAGAAACCGTTGAGCACGTTCACCGTGACCGCGGTCGTGGCGCTGCCGCCCGGCGTCAGGCTCGGATTGGCCGGATAGCCCGACAGTACGAAGCCCGGGTCCGTCGTGGAGCCGGCCAGATCGCCGATCAGGTTGGCGCCGTTCGGGCTGCCCCAGCCGGTCACCAGGTCGTAGCCGGCGACGGCGTGGAAGCCGCCGTTGCTGCCGCTCGCCGGATCGTGGAAATCGTTCGCCACGTTCGGGCCGGTGCCGATCGCGTAGAGCGCCGGATTGACGAAACCGACCGGAGCGCCGCCGTTCGCGATCGACTGCTCGTTGACCAATGCGATGAATCCGGACCAGCGCGGCGCCGCGAAACTGGTGCCGCCGTAGCCGAGCTGGAGCTGGCCGTCGATGATCGTCGGATTGTCGAAGTTCGCTTCCGCCGACACGTCCGGGTCGTTGCGCCACGCCGTGGAGCCGCCGTTGGTCGCCGTGATCACGCCCGGCAGCAGCTGATAATCCGGCGTCGCGTAGCCGGCCGGCGCATAGAAGCCGCCGCCCGAATCGGACCACGCCGATTCGCCGGTCCAGCTGCCGCCGGGGCCGCTGACCGTCAAATCCGTGCCGCCGACTTCGAGCGTGTAGGAATTGGCCGAAGGCGGCAGCCAGCTCGAGCTGTCGTACGAGCCGTCGTCGCCGGTCGCGTTCGCGAACGTCTGTCCCTGCGCCTGGAACTGCTCGTAGATCGGGTCGGCGACATGACCCATGTCGCTCGAACCCCACGAACAACTGAGCACCTTGGCGATGTTGTCGGTCGCCATCTGGTTCAGCACGTCGGGGCCGCTGTCGCCTTCGTAGAACAGCAACTGCGAGATGCCCGGCGCCATGCCGATCACGTTGACGATGTCGAGCACCTGTTCGCCGTCGTCGCAATCGCCGCACTCACCGGAGAAGCCGTTCACGAGCACGTTGCTGATCGGCACGTCGTGCGGCGTCTCGCCGGTGAGCGTGTAGTACAAGCCGACGTCTTCGGTGTTGTAGCCCTCGAACGAGAACACGCCGACGGTCTGCCCGGCGCCGGTCAGCGGGCCCGAGCCGTAGTACACCGCGCGCATGTCGCTCGGCAGGAATTCGCCTTGCGGACCGGAGCCGCCCGCATGCGGGACGGGGCCGAGCGTGGAGGTCGCATCGCCGCGCTTCAGCATCGGCTTGGGCAGGGTGAAGTTGTCGAGCCCCGTGAATTGCAGCACCGGCACCGACAGCGAGATCGTCGGCTCGCGATCGGGCGCGAAGAACGCGCGCGACTCGCTCGGATGCCGGAACGATTCCATCTGCACGTGCAGCGCGCGATTGACGGTGTCGACGGTGCCCTCGATGTCGACGATGTGGCGGTTCGGCGTGGTCCGCCGCACGGTGAAGCCTTGCGAGGTCGCCCAGGCGACGACGCTGTCGTAGTCCGCCTGGGTCGGGCTGAATTGCTCGGTGAATTCCGCCGTGCTGAGGTAGTGGCGATAGAGCGGACTGACCGGGTTGTAGATCTGCTGGACCAGGCTGTCGAGCGCGTCCTTGTTGCGCAAGGTCAGGTTGATCGCAAGCTTCAGGCGCTGCGCACCGTCCAGCGGCGCAATCGGCGCCGCCTGGCCGGCCGTCACGGCGGCCGGCACCTGCGTCAACTGGGTGGTCCGGCTGGCGGATGCATCCGCCGCGACGGTCATGGCGCCAGGCACGGCGCACAGCACGAATAGCGAGGAAAGCGCGAAACGGCGCGCCGGTTCGCCCCACGCGGCGACTATCGAATGCTTCATCGAGTGACCCTCTGCTGCACTGCGAACGGAGAAATCGAAGGCCGCCTGCGGGACGCGCGATCCCGCACCCGATGCGCACGCTTCGGCGGCATTCGAACAAGACGGCTGGCGTGGATGGAATTGCAGGCGCATGACGATGCGCTGTGCGCATCCGGCGCGATCCGCCTGCCGGTTCTAGCTCACCAAACCTTACAGATTGCTGTCATTTCCGACGGCGGGCGGCGGACTTACGAGATTTTTCGTGCGGCGCCGGCGCAGGACGTTCGCGCATCCATCGCGGGGCGGGGCCGAGTCATCCGCGGGAAGGATCGACGCATTGAGCAGGCCTCGCACGGGCCGCTCGCGGGACGGAACTCAGGCGGTCGTGCGAATACCGCGCAGAGGCCCCAGCAGGGCGATCACGCGGCTGCGGGCAGGCGTTCGCGCACTTCCTGCCAGGATGGCGCTTGCGGCCACTCGGCCGGCGCGTTGCCGGCCAGCACCTGGCGCAAGGTACGCCCGTCGATCTGCGGCGCGACGAGCTCGACCAGCGCAATCGCGTAGTCGCGCAGCACGCGGTCGCGGCGTAGCACCAGCCAGGTCGTGCACTCGGGAAAGAGGCCGTCCGATTCGAACACGCGCAGGTCCGCTTCGTCTTCGCGCGTCATCGCCATCTGCGCCAGCACGCCGACGCCGAGGCCGGCACGCACGTAGGTCTTGATCAGGTCGGCGTCGCGCACGGTGCAGGCGAAGTTCGGAATCAGGCCTGCCGCGGTGAATGCGTGGCGTAGCGAGGAATCGGTGCGCAACGACGACTCGTAGCTGACCAGCGGATAGCGCGCGATATCGGCCAGGCGCGGCGTGCGCCCGAGCGATGCGAGCGCATGCTCGCGCGGCGCGATCACCGCGCGCTGCCAGCGGAACAACGGCACCGCCAGACCGTCCGCCGGCGGCGCGCCGGCGGTGCTGACGATCGCGAGGTCCACTTGGCCGCGTTCGAGCAACTCCATCACCTGCGCATCGCCGTGCGGCTTCAGATGCACGCTGACTTGCGGGTAGCGGCGCTTGAGCGCACCGACGGCCGGCGGCAGCACGAAACGCGCCTGCGTATGCGTCGTCGCGATCGACAGCTCGCCGTGGTCGTCGCTGCGCAGGTTCGCCGCGATCGCGCGGATGTTCGCCGCTTCGGCGAGGATCGTGCGCGCGCGCTCGATCACCTGCGCGCCCTGCGGCGTCACCGCATCGAGGCTGCGCCCCTTGCGCGCGAACAGCTGGAAACCGAGTTCGTCTTCGAGCTGCTTGAGCTGCTTGGACAACCCCGGCTGCGTCGCGTGCACGCGATCGGCCGCGAGCGTGATGTTGAGGCCGGAGTCGGCAATCGCGACGACATAACGAAGCTGTGTGAGCGTCATGTCCGGCCCTCCGTCGTCACGGACGGCGCACAGCGGCGCACCGTGTGGAAACGGCTGCGCGCCCTGCTGTGTGCCTGTGTGTTCATCGTTTCACCCGGATTTGCGCCCGACTCGACGGGCTGCGATCTTCGAGACTACCTGCGAACCATTTGGACGTCCAGAAGGCTGTATGCGGAACAGGGCGCCGATGCGGCGATACGTCGCGGTTTCATGCCGTCATGCTGCACCGGCATAACCTGCTGCCGCCAGCTTATTTGCCGGGCGCGGGCGTTGCGCCGAGGATCGATGCCGTTACTCCGAGTGTGATCTCCATTTGGCCGTCGCGGTAGTGTCCCCATGACCGCGACGGCCCTTTCTCCCGCCCGCCGCGCGATGTCCCTCTATCCGTTGTTCGCCGATCTGCGCCTGCGTACCGTCCTCGTCGTCGGCGGCGGTGCCGTGGCCGAACGCAAGGCGAAGGCGCTGCTGGCCGCCGGCGCCAACGTCATCGTCGGAGCGCCGCAAGCGACGCCGTGGCTGGCAGACCAGGCTGCCGCCGGCCGCATCAGCCACCGCGCAGCGCCGTTCGAGGCTTCCTGGCTCGACGACGTCTGGCTCGTCGTCGCGGCAACCGGCAGCGTCGAGGTCAACCGCGAGATCGCCGCGCTGGCGAATGCGAAACGCCTGTTCATCAACGTCGTCGACGATGCGCAGCTGTCGACGTTCCAGGTGCCGGCGATCGTCGACCGGTCGCCGCTGGTCATCGCGATATCCAGCGGCGGCGCCGCACCCGCGCTCGCGCGCCTGGTGCGCTCGCGCATCGAAACCTTGCTCGAACCTTCGCTCGGCTCGCTGGCCACGCTCGCGCAGCGCTGGCGCCAGCGCCTGCGTGCACGCCTGCCCGACACGATCGCGCGGCGGCGCTTCTTCGAACAGGTCGTGCTCGGCCCGGTCGCGCGGCTGGTCCAGCGCCATCGCATCGACGAGGCCGAAGCCGCGCTCGCGACGGCGCTCGATGCGCGTGGTACCGGCGAACGCGCGGGTTCCGTCGTCCTCGTCGGCGCCGGCCCGGGCGATCCGGACCTGCTCACCTTGGCCGGCCTGCGTGCGCTCGGCGAGGCGGACGTGATCCTGTACGACCGCCTCGTCAGCGCCGAAGTCCTCGCGCTCGCGCGGCGCGACGCCGAACTCGTCGACGTCGGCAAGCAGAGCGGCGATCACCACACGACACAGTCGCGCACCAACGCCTTGCTCGTCGAACACGCGCGGGCCGGCAAGCGCGTGGTGCGATTGAAGGGCGGCGATCCGTTCGTGTTCGGCCGCGGCGGCGAGGAACTGGAATTTCTGCGCGCACACGGCATCGCCTACAGCGTCGTGCCCGGCATCACCGCGGCCGTCGCTTGCGCCGCCTACGCCGGCATTCCGCTGACGCATCGCGACCACGCGCAATCGGCTCATCTGGTCACCGCGCACGGCAAGCAATCGATCGACGCGCTGGATTGGCGCACGCTGGCGAACGAGCGCCAGACGCTCGCGTTCTACATGGGAGTGGCGCATCTGGACCTCGTGCGCACGCGCCTGCTCGCCGCCGGCCGCGCCGCGCAGACGCCGTTCGCGCTGATCGAGAACGGTACGCGCGCGGAGCAGCGCGTGATCACCGGCGTGCTCGCCAGCCTGCCCGAGCGGGCGCGCGAACATGCCGTGAGCAGCCCTGCCCTGCTGATCGTCGGCGACGTCGCCGCGCTCTCGGCGCAGCTCCACTGGTTCGGCCAGCCGCCGGTCGGCGACGCCGATGTCGGTGCCGCGCTGGCCGCCTGAGGATGCATCGCGAAACCTTTACGAACGCGCGCCTATGATATCGACGCGGCCGCGACCGGCCGGCGCCGCGCGTCCGGTCGCACCGATTCCCGCCCTCTCCATCGACCTTTGCGGAGCACCGCCATGAGCTACGACAGCATCCTCGATACCATCGGCAACACACCGATCGTCAAACTGCATCGTCTGCCGCCGCAGCACGTCGACCTGTACGTGAAGGTCGAAGCCTTCAACCCGGGTGGATCGGTCAAGGATCGCCTCGCGATCGCGATCATTCTCGACGCCGAACAGAAGGGCCTGCTCAAGCCCGGCGATACCGTCATCGAGGCGACCTCCGGCAACACCGGCGTCGCGCTCGCGATGGTCTGCGCCGCGCGCGGCTACAAGTTCGTCGCGGTCATGACCGAGACGTTCTCGGTCGAACGGCGCAAGCTGATGCGCGCCTACGGCGCCAAGGTGATCCTGACGCCGGCCGCCGAGCGCGGCAGCGGCATGGTGCGCAAGGCCGAGGAGCTTGCCAAGCAGCACGGCTGGTTCCTCGCGCGCCAGTTCCAGAATCCGGCCAACCCGGCCTACCACCGCAACACGACCGCCGCCGAAATCCTGCGCGATTTCGCCGGCAAGCGGCTCGACTACTTCGTCTCCGGCTGGGGCACCGGCGGCACGCTGACCGGTGTCGGCGAGGTGCTGCGCCTGGCGCGTCCGGAAGTGAAGATCGTCGCGACGGAGCCGGCCGGCGCCGCGCTGCTGTCGGGCAAGGAATGGAAGCCGCACAAGATCCAGGGTTGGACGCCGGACTTCCTGCCCGACGTACTCAGCCGCACCGTCGCGCACGACATCGTGCCGGTCGACGACGTCGTCGCGCGCGACACCGCACGGCGCCTCGCTGCCGAGGAAGGCATCTCCGTCGGCATCTCGTCCGGTGCCACGCTCGCCACCGCGCTGCAGGTCGCCGAGAGCGCACCGAAGGGCTCGGTGCTGCTGGCGATGCTGCCGGATACCGGCGAGCGGTATCTGTCGACGTTCTTGCTCGAGGGCGTCAACGAGGGGTCGGATGACGAGTGGTTGGCGTCGGTCGGGGCGCAGAAAACTTCCGCGACTTGAGTCTATTCTCCTATTTGCGCGGATGTCCCTTGCTCCACTCCATCAACAACCGTAAGTCCTACACACTCATTCTGCCTACTTCGATTACTGCCGACAGGGATCGCCGCGCTGATGCCGGCCTTAGACGCGAATTTCGCCACCTAAGTCCGGCCTCCTCATTCCACACATCGTCACAGTTGGACTTCTACCGAACTTCCCGCTGGCACGAAACCTTCTGAAGAAGATTCGCAAGCATCTTTCGATTCGCCCCTAGAAAAGCATTTTTAAACCTGATTGAAACCGTCGATCAGATCTGCAACTAAAAGATTTCCACAATGCAAAGCAATCTGACGGGGCGTCAAACCGTCGTCGTCTACTTCCCGCGGATCAGCCCCACGCTCCAACAAGAAACGGACGACATATATATACCCTCGCCCAGCTGCCTCATGCAGAGGGGTATAGCCACCGTCTCCATGGTGATTTATATCTGCACCATTCTCCAATAAAACTCTAACAGAATTCAAATCCCCTCTTGACGACATCACACCAAGCGGCGTGTTTCCAAAATTACCTATCGTATCTATAGAACTGATAGTAATACCATAGAAATCAGGAAGATCTTCCAATATGGAAAATATATCAGACAGCGACTTACTAAGCGCCATAATGTAATCTCATTTATCGCAATCTTTACAACAAGGCGGCGAAGACAATACTTTTTCAAGCTTCTCTATTGCGATCTTAAGATTTTCGACCTCGCCATCGTGAGCCGCATCCGCCCCACCATACCACTTATTGCTGAATGCGACACGCATCGCAATACAATCTAGGTTGCGCTGTAACTTCCATCTTGCTTCCGCGCATTTATCTAGATTTGGAGGTGGGCTCTGAGTACATCGTGTCTTATACGCTATCCTGTCCCTAGATTTCTCGGCCGTACGATCAATCGCATCACCGGCGGCCTCGGCCATCAATACAGTAGAACAAGTCGCCGCGATGGCAAGAACCCATGCGGCGGCCGCCTCACACCCACCTCCTGCACAAATAGCCGGTATCAGCACGAGCACAAACTGACCGTCCGGATCGATATATTTTGTCGGTGATTGATACGTATACGAATAAAAATTCACTCCCGCAGACAGATTGAGCGGATCTCTTTCTATATATCTACCCGTACTTGGATCGTAGTATCTGAAGTAGTTATAATATGCGCCCGTTTCTGCGTCCTCATACTGACCAGCAAATCGCAACGCGTTATTGTCAATGGAAGATTCTTCGCCATTTATTTTCCCGAACGCCTCACTTCGCTTGCTCCACACTACGTTTCCACTGATATCAGTAAGCCCCTGGGGAGTGCCGAGGTGATCCGTATGGTAAAAATTTAATTTCCAGCCCGCGCCACTTACAGCAGCTGACCACTCTGGTTTTACACCCCATGGCCCATTTAAAACCCATCCATATGCGCGGATCATTGCGCCATTCTCAGCGTATTCGGCAATTAACCCCTCATCGGCATATTGAAACCAAGTCACGCCTTGCTGAGTCTCCTTCTTAAACCGCCGCCCCGCCGGGTCGTACTGATATTTAGCGATTGTTATACCGTTGTCCTTAACTTCGGTTAGGCGCTCTGCTGCATCATATATATATTCACGCGTCTTGCCGTCGGCAACCGAGGCACCCGACCTTTGTACAATTGTATTGCCGTTATCGTCATATTCGAAAGTCTGTGTACGCGTATCGACGCCGTAGCTCAACAATTCGTTGTTCTCGTCATATACCCATTCCCCAGATTGGTGTGCGCTGGTTTTGCGGTTGTCCACACCATCGTAGGTGTACCGCTCTACTGGTAGCCCGCCGGGGTTGCTCGAGCCCTGCTGCAGACTGACCGGTGGCGTCACACCGGTCAAACGATCCAGGTTGTCATAGGTATATTGGTAGTCGCCGTCTTCTGTCGTTCGTTGCGCGATATTCCCAGCCGCATCGTATTGATAGCGATAATCCATTATTATGACGCCCGCAACGGAGACGCTTTTTATCTCAGTCGGACGTTGAAGGGGGTCGTAAGTCAGCGTGCGCGTTGCACCGGACATCATCACCGTTTTCGGCATGTGCCATTGGTAGTCCCGGTATGCAATCGTGTTGTCCTTGATCGCAATCGTCGCCAGGCGATTCTGATCGTAGGTGCTTGTTTGGTCAGTACTATCAGGATACGTCAGCTTGATCTTTAGGCCGTTCGCCTGATAGGCATAATGGATTGTTTTCGTAAATGCGTTTTGCCCTGTACCGTAAGTCACGGTTTCGTCGACCTTCTGACCTTTGGCGTCGTAACCGTATGTAGCACCACTCGCCGTATCGCCGGTCTGCTCATAGCCGGTTAGTAGGTTACGTCGATCGTAGCTATATGTAATCGCTTCGCTTGCGGCTTGGCTGTCGGCCGGATACTGATTTTCGGCCGTGCGCCGGTTCGCGTCGTCGTATATATATGTTCGACGCTCCCCCTTTGAGTTCGTCCGCGTCATCAGGCTACCGTTCTCGTCATGAACATACGTGATCGTTTGGCCCATAGGACGAGCTTCGATCTTCAACCGATTCATATTGTCGTAGCTAAATGCATGTGTATGCTGATTGGCATCGGTGACAGTCTTCAGATTGTCTCTCGGGTCATAACTGTATTGCGTGATTCCACCCGCTGCGTCGGTGACGGATTTGAGGCGCCCGAACGCGTCGTATGTCCATTGCTTGGTTCGGCGCAGGGGATCGCTCTCACTAGTCTTTTGCCCCTTCGCGTCGCGTCCCACCGTCGTGACCTCGCGTCGGTCTGCTTCACCACTAGTACCCGGCAGCACACGAACCACAGTTGTGCGGCTCCCACGTTGGTCGTACTTGTATTCTTCGCGGTAGGTAGGAAAGACCATGCTAACTAGCAATCCTTCGAGATTGCTGCCGCCGCCACCGTATGCCAGGGTCGTGACATTGCTCGCGCCGTCCGTAATGGTCGTCAAGCGGCCGTCCGAATCGTAACCGTAGCTCGTCTTGACGTTGTTCGCATCAATCTCTTCCTTGCGCTGACCATCCTTCGTGTAGTGCGTCGTTGCCGTTCCGCCGAGCGGATCCGTCGTTGTTTCTAGTTGATTGCTTGCTGTGTAGGTGTATGTCGTCGTGTTGTTCTCCGCATCCGTCACTGTCTTGCGGTTGCCTGCCTTGTCGTAGGTAATAACGACCTCATGGTCTAGCGGATCGATCTGACTCGTCAGCCTGCCTTGATCGTTCGTCAGCGTCTGCCAGAAGTATCCCCGCGCATCGGTGCGACCCGTAGCATTGCCCATCGCGTCATACGCGAACGTCGTCGTGTTGTTCTCGGCATCCGTGATCGTGCGCACGTTGCCATAGTCATCGTAAGTCCACGTCGTCGTCGCATCCTCGCTAGGCGTAGTGCCCTTCACCGTTTGCGTCAATCGTTGGCCATACGAGTCGTAGGTCGCCGTGGTGATGCGCTGCTCCGGCAAACCCAGCGCTTCGGTCAGCGTGGTCAAATTGCCGCTCGCGTCGTAGTCATACTTCGTCACCACGCCCAGCTCATCCGTTCGTGTCAGCGGCAGGCTGTGAGCGCCGTCATACGTCGCACTCGTGCTGGATCCGTCCGGATAGGTCACCTTGATCGGATTGTGGTTGGCGTCGTACTCCGTCCGCGTCGGCAGGTTTCGCTCGTCGTAGCTGATCTCTACGTTCGCGCTGTCCTTTACGAGGTGGCTCACCCGGCGCGTGCCGATCTCTTGCTCGATCAGCTTGCCGTCGGCGTCGTATGTGCTGGACGTCTGCTTGCCTTCCGCGCTCGTCTCCGTAACCTGGTAATGCCGCGTGCCGCGGTCGTAGTCGTAGGTCCAGGTTGTCTTGTTCGTGGCGGGATCGGTCAGTGCCGTCACCCGATTGCCTGCATAGTCGATCGTCGTAGTGTGCTGCTCCGGATCAGTCTGCGTATGCAGCAGGCCACCCGGGTAGGTGTACGTCCACGAATTGCCCAATACGTCGATCACTTCTTTCAGGTCCGCGCCGTCATAGTGATACGACACCGAGCGGAGGGTGGGGGCGCGGCTGACATCGCTGATCGAACTGACTTTACCGTCAGCGTAGGCATACCTCAGGATCGGCCGATCGGCATGGTCGTGGACTTCGGTGATTTGACCGGTCACCGGATCGCGCTGGAAGCGCACGGTCACGCCATTGCGGTCGCTGTAGCTCTGGATTCGTCCGGCCGCGTCGTAGACGATCGCATTGCCGGAGCGGTCGTTCCAATGCAACCCCGTTCGGTTGCCCTCGCCGTCGCGCTGCACGCTGATGAAGTACGAGCGATCGCTTTCCTTCAGCACATACAGATCGTCGCCTTGCTTTTCGAACTTCGCTCCCGTCCTGCCGATCGATCGGATCGAGTGATCGCTGCTGTCGATCTCCAGGTCGAGGTCCGCCCATGCGGGATTGAAGTACCAGGCGTACTCGCCCTTGTTGATGTTCTTCGCCTGCCACGTGCGCTCGATCGCCACGTATCCGCCGAGCACCTTCACCTTGAGGTCCGTCGCACTCGTGCGGTATTCGCCGTTCGGCAGATGCACTTCGGCGCGCGCGAAAGTCGCCAGTCCCATTGCCAGCGCCGCCAAGCCCAAGTACAGCGTGCTCAAGCGCCCGCGCTTTCCCTGCCATCCCATTCCGCTCATGTGCAACGACTCCCGTTGTGTTCTGTTCCGCCGCGACCGAAATCGGGCACGTAGTTCATCTGCTCCACGCTTCACCCCCCTGGGTGGCCGCCGTTGCAATCGGGGCAGATCGGCACGCAGCCCGGACCGCTCGACATCGCGGTGCCGACAGGGCCGCCGCCGCCGCCGCCCCCCCAACCGCCTCCGGCACCGCCGCCACCGCCTCCGGCACCGCTGCTGCCGCCACAGTTCTGGCCGTATGCTTTGTTGAATGCGCCCGATGCCGAACCGCTGCGCTGATCGCCGGCAGCACATTGATATTTGTCCGCCACGAACATCGGATAGTGAAATGCGTAGCAAGTCCCCGCCGTGGAACTCGATCCCGACTTGACGGATCGGAACATCGCACCCGCCATTCGCAGAGGGGAAGCAGCCATTGCCGCCCCCGTTCCCGGAAGGGGCTTCGGCTTCTTCGTCACGCGGTACGGCAAATGAAAGACCTGATGCGCGTCGAGCGTGTCCGGTGGTGTGCCGAGATACTCGAAGTCGTAGTAGTCGTCGGACACGGCCGGTGTCCATACGACGCTGTCGGCGCGAACCAATCCGTAGTTCGTGATCGTGATTTCGCCCGCAAGCTCCTCACCTTCCTGCATGTCCGGCAGGTTGATCGAGGGTGGCTCGATCAAGACGACAGGCGCCGGCACCTCAGTCTCGAAGGTCGCAGTCAACGTGACGTCGTAATGGTCCTGGATCGTCGTCTCGGTCACGCTCCATTCGAAGGTGACGAGTTCGTAGTCGAGGAAGAGTTCCTGCTCGACGGAGATCCCAGGCCGCACGGTGAATCGACCCGTCGAGGCGACGTGGCTCGCAGCGTTGGCGATATAGCGATAGTGGCCGGTCGGCAGGTTGGTGAATTGGAGAATGCCATGCTCGTCGGTCGTGCCAGCTTGGGTGAGTGTGGGCACCTGCTCATTCTGGACGCGAATCGACGCGCCGCTCAGGCCTGGTGTCTCCGTGCAGCCCGGCCGACAGGTGTGGATGTCTTTGGCGTGGAATTGGACGCCTCCGACCTGATCCGACGTGACCGCGATGCTGACGGGCACATCGCCGTCGATGCCATCCGCGTGGACGTGCAGCATCACCTTGTAGTCACCGTCCCCGATCTCCGATGTCGGCGCGGCGACGATCTGCATCACGAGATTCCCGCCGACCGGAACTTCATCGAACATGCCGGGCGATGCGAGACGAACCCAAGGCGGAACGACTGAAGAACCCTCCCCCGGCTCGAGCGTGATCAGCACGTTGTGCGCCGGGATCAATCCTCTGTTCGACAGTTGAACGGATTCGCTGACTTGTCCGTTGCGTTGGGCACCGGTCTGTATCGACGACGGTTGCGGGAACAGGTAGGCGCCGGGATCGCTCAACGTGTAGTTGATCGTTACCAAACCCCGCGAGTGGCCGCCCGCATCCTTTGCCGTCAGCACCAGGGTACCTACCGATTCCGGCGCCGAAGCCGAGTCGCCTGCTGTGAACGACACACTGATGGGAATGCAACCCGCTGCGACGGTACCGGGGCAGTGGCCGCCCGGGGGCACCGTCACGGAGTCGCTGCTCACGGCGATGCCAGCAGGAACACTTCTGGACGGTTGATCGTCCGCAATAACCTCGAAATGCACATTGCTGGCACCTTGGCCGGGACTCGCAGAAGCCGCGATCGCAATCGTGCTTTGCACGGTACGAGCCGCGCGCAGCGCGTACTGCGTCGGCTGCAGGCCCAATCGATTGATCGTGAACTCTCCCTGGTTCGGCAAGTCGACCTGATCGGGATGGATCACGGAGACGACATAGGTACCGGCGTCTCCATTTTGCGGCACGAAGCGATAGCTGAAAGCGCCGACCGCATCCGTCGATGTGTTGATCCGGCGTTGGAAGCCGTTGACCTGCAGCACGATCTTCAGCAGCGCATTCGGCACCGGCGCGTTCGTCGTCGTGTCGATCGCGCTTCCGGAAATCATGACGGGTTCGTCGCCATAAGAGCTGGCTGGCGCGAGCGAATCCACGCGCCCCGTATACGCGGTCAGGATCGGCGCCGGCGGCGGATGCCTCACATAGACCGTGCGTGTGGCCGTCACCGAACGTCCGGCCATATTGACGGCAGTCACCGCAAGCTGGTGCGCGCATTCTGCGGAGGAACAGGCATCGACTGTCCACGCCCAGGAGTACGGCGGCTCGTGCAGCGGCTCGCCTATCGGCTGATTGTCGATTTTCAGCGTGACGGCATCGATTCCGATCGCATCGACGACCGACGCGTCGATGGACAAGCCCGCATTCTCGTCAACCTCGGCCCCCTCGGGCGGGCTCGTGACGACGACACTCGGCAGCGGTGGCGAGTACACGATCGATACCGGTGCAGTCGCAGCGCTGACACCGCGATCGTCGGTCTCCGCCGTCGCCGTCAGCAGATAGGTCGCACCGGCAGGCTCGGCGGGCACGGTAACCGTCCCATGGAAATTCCCGTTGAACTCGGTCGTCAACGGTCCGCCCGTGGAACTACCGTTCAAGTACAGCCTGACGATACTGCCGATCCGAGCCGTGCCGGAAACAGCAACCGTACGCATCGGCGTCTCGGTCGGATTGGCCGGCACCAGAATCGTGGGCACGGGTGTCGGCGGAATGTCGACGGTGATGTGTTCGAGAACGAGCGTTCGGATATTGCCGATTCGATCGGTCGCACTCAGCGTCACCGTGTGCTCGTCGCCGTTCGCGATACCCGCGAAGTCCAGCAACGTCGAGTAGTGGCCGCCATTGAGGCCTCCTCCCGCAATCGCCGTTGCATCGACCTGAACGCCGACCGACAGGACGCCGCTTTCGTCGGCGACATCGAACGTCAACAAGCCTGGAGCCGTGACCCGGGCACCATCGGTGAGCGACTGGCCTGCGAACTGGACGTTGGTGATCGATGGCGGCGTCGTGTCGTCGGAAGCGCGTTCGAGATCGATTTGAACGCTGTCTTGTCCCGTTTGACCGTCGGCATTCGTTGCGATGACCAACAACGTGTGCGGCCCATTGAGCATCGTGCCGGCGATCTGCCAGAGCAACTGGTACGGCGGTGTCTGTTTGCCGCCGATCCACGTCGAATCGACATAGAAGTCCACGCGCGTTATATCCGCGCCGGAAACTCCCGCGGTGATTGTCAGGTCGCCGGTTACGGGAACAGGGATGGGAGCGATCGTCACGACAGGCGGCCCGCTGGGCGTGCCGGTGTCGACCAGAACGTGGAAGATACGCTCGCTCGGATTGCCCCACTCGTCGCTGGTGTCGATCGTCAAGGTGTGACTGCCATCCGAGATGCCGCTCAGGTCGATCGCGACCGAATACGCATTTCCATCCCGCAGGCCGTTCGGAAGTACGTCGCCGTCGAACAGGACGACAATGTCCTCGACAGCGCTGGCATCCGACACGTCGAAGGTCAGAATCCCCGACGCGTTCAGCGTGGTGACACCATCCACGATCAGCCCGCCGTCGAACATCACGTTCGCGATCTGAGGACCTTCGGTGTCGCCACCCGTCAGTGGAGGCTGCACGATGATGATGTGCGAGTCCTGGCCCGTCTGGCCGCTGCTGCTCGTTGCGACGACTGTGATCGTTTGCTGACCTGTCAAGCCCGCCGTCGGCAGTGCCATCTCGTAGGGAGCCGTCGCATCCGCGCCCAGCCAGGCGGAGCCGACGTAGAAATCGACATGATCGACACCGGATGCATCCGATACCGTTGCCGAGATCGTCGTGTCGGCCACGATCGTCGCGCCGTCGGTCGGAGAATCGATGGTCACGACAGGTGCGCCTGGTTGGTAATGGACGACGACCGAGGCGATCTTCGTATTGAGCGTCGCCGCTTGATATTCGACGTAGATCTGGCGGTCGCCGGCGGCGCCGCTGAGCGGGAACGCCACCGTGCTGGCAATGGACTGAAACGGAGTGCTGCCGAAATTGCTGCTGGCCGCGAGCCGGTAGCGGATCGCATTGCGACATTCGAGCGCCAATGTCACGCTCGGTTGAGCCACGGTCGCGTGCCCATCGGCAATTGCGAGCGAACAGTCGATCAGGGGAGTTTGCGCGCTGAACGCGCCGTAGTTGACGCCGGTGCTGACCTTGTCGCCGAGACCTGCCGGGTTGCCGATCGGATCATTCGGCCCGGACGCAGCGCCCCACCACGTGCCCGTCGCTTGCACGACACTCGACGGCGACAGGTTGAGTACGCCGAACTCCGTATTGCCGGCCGCTTCCGAACCGACCAGTGTCGGCCTCGCGTCCTCTCGCGATTCCAGTCCCACCGTATTGGAAACCAGACTCAATCCCGTGAAGGTCGGAAGAGCGGCACCTTTCGTGCGGACACCGAGCACGCTGTCGGCGATCTTCAGGAACTCAATCGCATACCCGCGCGCGATCTCGAGGGCCGCCTCTCCGTTCGCACCGGCATAGCGGATCGTCAGCCGATCGATTTGCAGGTCTTCGACGGCAGAGGAGTCTTCGACTTTGATGCCTCGCCAGTCGCCAGGATTCGGCAGGCCGACCGAAGCACCGGTCTGATTGCCGGCGGAATCGTCATGCACGCTGGTGAAGATGACGTGCGTGTTCGTTCGCAAGCCTTGACGCACCGTCATGCCGGCATCGGCGCCGAACTTGACGACGACGCCTTCGTCGATAGTCAGATGAGCAGCGTGTACCGCACGCTGGCCCGCCAGACATGCGCACAAGACAAGAAGCGCCCAGGGGATGTTGTTTCTCGAGCGATTGAGCTTCCGGCAGGCGGAACTGACGATGGAAGGAGCGATCATGGCTTTCATCCCTGTCAGTTGCCGATCACGGTGATCGGTGCGCTCAAGACGCTTTCCGTGTTGGGGCCGGCGGCCTCGATCCGAGCCGTGCCCACTCCAATTCCGGTCACCGAAAAATGGGGAGGCGACCACGCGCCAGTGATATCGACCGTCAGCGTGTCCTCGGTCAGCGAGAGGACGCCGGGTGGTTCGCTGCTCAGTTGGACATGAAAGTCCTGCAGGGGCAGCTGTCCGGCGAATTCGTCGGTCAGCGAGACGGTGACGACGCCCGCCCAGGTCTGATCGACGGACAATTGCGGTGACGGGTACCAGAAGATGTCGCTGTCGACGGCCACGGTGGGTCGGGCGACTTCCACAGGTACAGTCAGCAAGTCCCCGTTGAACATGACTTGCAGCTGTGTCGTACCCTCCTGTAGTCCTTCGATCGGAATGACCGCGACCGTCGTATCGGCCGCGACATCGACGCTGCCCGTGGAGCAGACATCCGTATCTGCACAGACCGCAGTTGCCGATGTCGCAGCGCTACCGAATACGACCGGGTTCCCATCGATCTGTGCGGACAAAGCGGCGTTCGTCTGCATGTCCAGGCCAACTCGCCCGTCCAGCAAGAGCATGAATACACGCGCTTCACTGACGACCACGGGGTAGGAGTCCCAGCTACCCGAACCGATCGTCGCGTGGACGTGATACGTCCCCGCTCCGACCGGGGGATCGGCGTAGACGTAATCGCTGACGTTCTCATTGAAGTGCAGGGCGGCGGTCGGCTGGCCGTCGGCATCCTGGAAACCTGTGACGGAGAGCGGTCCGTCATCGGCTATTGTTGTCAGCGATGCCGTCAAACCGGGCATGGCCTCGACGCGGACGGGGCAGTAGGTCGAGCCCTGCGGGCCATCACAGGGATAGCTCAAGCTCAACGTCGCGAAAACCGAACTCGGTATGTCATCGATGGGCCGGACCGCCGCCATCGAAAAATCGAGATCCGGTTTCAGAAGCTCGACCAGCATCGAGCCGCCCGGCTGCAAGTCATCGCCGACGTAGAGATCCACTTCGATCGGCTCATCGGTCGTTTCGATGCCGACCAGTTCGGCCGAGAAGCGCCATTCGCCCTGTGGGACGGTCAGCGTCAACTCGTCGACGACGATGCCGTTGTCATTGAACTTGACCCAATCCGGCGCGCGGCTGCGCAGCGTGACCGTGGTCGCTTGCCCAGCGGGATTGGGCGTTCCGGGGTACGAGTAGTCGTTGTACGCGGCCGTGTAGAGGCCGAAGGTGATCGGCTGCACGAGTCCCTTGCCGAGCGGATAGACGTTTGTCCCGGCGATCGGCGACGGCGTCTGGCTGACTTGACTGCCGGGCTCGACCAGCACCGCGCTCGTCGCGATGGTCTGCAGGTCCGACAGCGTCGTCTGCCCCCCGGCGACGGCAGCGGAGACGCGATAAGTGCCGAGCGCCGTCGGCCCGGCGATTCTTGCTTCGAAGGACGCCGTGCCTGCAGGGATCTCGACTTCGGTCATGGCGCTGCCCTGGGAGTCGACGATCTCGGGCGTCGGCAAAACATTGGCGGGCGCCTTGTCGACGACGGCGAGCTGCACCGTCGCATCCTGGTCCGATACGGGGAAGCCATCGCCCGCCCACGCGACCACGAATGTGTCTTGCGCGGGTCCGTAGGCCCGCACACCGGCGAGATTGGCCAAGCCGACTCGTGCAGGTTCGACGGTCACCTGCAAGGTGGCGGTGTCGAGCCCTGGCGCCGAGGCTGTCAAGACGACCGGCGTGTTCGCCGGCGTCGCCTGCAGGCCATCCAGGCGGAAGTCGACCTCGCAGCCGAATGGGGTGACGAGGCTCGTTGCGGCCTTGCCCGCATCGCTGCTGCTGATGGAAATGGTTGGCGGATCTTGCGGGCAACCGCTGGTCACGTACGCGCGCAGGTTCACGTGCAGGCCCTGGCCTATCGTGAACGTGCCGTTCGCTCCGAAGTCCGCGTTGGATGCGGCGAACCGCAGCTTGGCCTGCTCGACGGTCTGCACGGGCGAAATCCATTCGCCGACGCCATCGAGGGACGCCTTGACGCGATAGGTACCGATCGCCTGCGGGCTGCCGAGCGAAAAGCCACCCGCGCCTTGGTCGTAGGCTAACGCTATCGAGTCGATCGGCGATTCCGATGTCGAGTCCGCAAAAATTCCATCCAGTATCGAGGAAGGACTTTCGTTGTCCGCATTGATGATCGACAGATGCAAGGTCCCACCGATCGGAGTCATATCGTGATCGATGTCTTGATTCGTACCGTCATCGCTCGGAACGTCCAGTGCGACGACGACGTCTTGTCGTGGTTCGTGCAGGCCGCGCGTGCGAGCCTGCGTGAGCACGGGCATGCTCAATACCGACTGGACCACGGATACGGCCAGCGGCGGCGGAGCCGCGACGCCCGCTTGGGCGACCGAGAAGACCAGCAGTGCATCGGATTCAGTCACGCCGAGGCCGGCAAGAGGCAGCTGAACACTCGATGTGAGAAAAGGATATACCGGCAGCGTCAGGTGCGTCGGTGCCGACACATGCGCGCTGTCGGAGTTCGCTACATCGATTTCGATGGGAATTGAAAAAAAGTCTCCGGCGGATATCTGGGTCGCATATTCGCTTGCATATCCAGGCGACCTGAGGCCCGTACCGAGGATCTGGTGCTGTCGCGTGATCGACAACTGCACGGGCGCCGTGACCCTCACGGCATTGGACCCGTTGATACCAGTGACGTTCGTCGACGTCAGCAGCACGCTGCCCTGTGTCAACGCCGTCCCCGACAGCGTCACGATCTCGTTCGACGTCTGACTGCCTGCGGGCACCGTCACTTGCACGGGCGAAATATCCAGATGACCGCCGCCGACGTCGGCTTGGACGCTGAAGACGAGGCCGCCTGCGGGCGCGGCGCGCGACAGCATGAGTGGAAGGCTGATCGTCGCACCCGGTGGCAGAACGATGTCGTCGCCGGTACCCAATTGCACTGCGATGCCCTGCACCATCACTGCGGTCGTCGCCTGCTGGTAGCCGGCCGTCGTCGTGAACACGAGACTCACAGGCTGCTCGCTCTCGAGGTGCCCGGTGATCGCCACCGAGGCATGCGTCGCGTGAGCGGGAACGCTGACCGTCGCCGGCGTGCCGAGCGCCGTGGGATTGCCGTTCAGCACGCCGATCGTCATGCCGCCAACCGGCGCTTCGTCACTCAACGCGATATCGATGCTGCTGCTCGCTCCCGGCGCCACGAATGCCGTGGCGGGCGCCGACATCGTCAGTGCATGCACGTCGACCCGAGCCGTCGCGTCAACGAAGCCCGAGCTATGCGCGCTGATGTTGGCCGAACCGGCGCTGGCGCCGGTCACGACGACAGGCGCCGATGTAGTACCGCGTGCGATCGTTGCCGTCGACGCGACTGTGGCGCTGCCGCTGCTGGATGAGAGCGTGACGACCACATCGTGATCGGCCGTCGATTCCTGCGGCACAGCGACCGTCAGCGTGACGCTGCGGCCGACGGCGACGTTCGACGGATTCGGCGTCAATGCGATCGGCGGATGCGGCAGTACGGTCACTGCGGCGGTCGCCGAGCCGTAGGCCGCGACGTTCGCCGTAATCGTCGCCTCGACGGTCGTATCGCCCGTCACGACGCTCGTGACGGAGACATCTGCAGAATGCTGGCCTTGCGCGATGAATACGCTCGACGGAACCTGGGCTGCCGATGCATTGCTCGACAATGCGATCGACATGCCGCCCGTCGGCGCGATCTGCGGGATGTTCAGCGTCAGGTGACCCACCTGACCCGCGACCAGCTGCACCGTGGAGGGATCGAACCCATACGGTTTGAGGCCCACCTCGACCGTACCTTGCACGACGACATACGGAATGCCCGTGAGGCCCCATCGGATGTCGCCGGTCACCGAGCCGGACGGTACGAGAATGCCATTGAGATCGTTTCCGCTCGCCGAAAGCCGCCGCCCCGAGGGGGAGGAGTCGAGATCGAGCGTAATCGCGGCACCGACGTTGTCGTCGACGGCGAGATCGTTGAACGCCGGCGATGCCGACTCGATGACGATGCCATGGCCGTAGCGCACATGGACGTGGGAAAGAATTGTTCCCGAGTCGATCGTTCCGTCAGCGAATTTCAGGTTCTTCCAGTTGCCGGGCGCCGGCTGCGGCGTCGAGCCTGCGACATCGTGAATCGAGGTGAAGACAATGGGTTTGTCGGTGGTGCCGCTCGCGGCCAAGGCCCCGTCCGACACGGTCAGCGAAGCGCCATCCTCCATCAAGACGACGACACCGGGCTGGATCGTCAAATAGGCGCCACTCGTTATCTGAACGTCGCCGCTGAGAACGTACGGTTCGAGTCCGCTCCACACAGTGTTCGTGGAGATCGAACCGCTTACGTTCGTCGAGCCGGAAGCTGAGGCCATCGACACGAAGGCAAAGCCGGCAATGAACGCGGCGGCGCTCGCGATGAAGCCAACGCGCCTGTGCAGGGCCGCCGCTGCAAGGCGGAGACAACGTTTCCCCAGATACATAGACGACATCCTTCCCCGTGTACGTGATATCCCTGGCGGCCCCGACTTTTCCGACAGCGCATCAACCCCTATCGCATGTGCTTTGCCGCGGCTTCTTCGCTGCTGCCGCAATTCTTGCTTCCTGTTCGAGGTAGGCGTCGTATCGCGACGCACCGCCGACGAAGAACAAGGGTTCGGGCAGCGACATGGAGCGCGCCGTCGTACGCCACGCCGGAATTTCTCGCGCCGAAGACAGGAAGACCACCGCAGCGGCACGCTTGGCAACAGCGATGGGAATGCTGCGAAGAAGCAGCTTGGGCGACGCATTCGCCCCTTTCGCTTGAACGATGCGCGCCGCCGATTCCGTCAACGCCGCCGTCGGCCGCCCTTCTCCGAAGACGAGGATCGCGCCCGGTTGGTGTAGCACTTCGTAAAGCTCGCCTTCGCCGAGAACGAGCGGCTGATCGATCGAAGCGACATTGCCCGCAAGGCTCCCGCCCGCACGCAGCCATGCAGGAAGCCCCCCGTCCAACACACGTATCTGTGACAGGCCGCTTTCATGCAGGAGAGAGCAGCGATGCAGCAGGCGAGCCGTGTCCTTGCCGTCGCCGACGAGGACGACCGAAACGGAGGTCCTGACCAACGCGTTGTTGGCCAGCAATTCGATTCCCAGATTTGCGGAGCCGGGAATCCATGCATTGGTATAGGAAGCGGGGGGACGTATGTCGACGAGGGTCGGCCGCGAAGGCGAGGCGAGCAGCTCCGGAGCGTCGATGAGGCACTCGCGAGCCACCGGCTTCGAGCCACTCGCCGCACCCTTGCGCGCATCATCATCCGGACCGAAATTCGTGAGCGAAGCGCGCTCGTCGGCGAAGCACATTTCCGGCGCTTTTGTGCGTTCGCCAGCAACCGCTGCGCTTACGACGGTCAACGCCAGCACGAAAGCGCAATGTTTCCCGGAGGTCACGATCAGCGCTCCGGCAATTTGCAGCTTACGTTGCCGGCGCGGACGCGGAACGAGCTGTATCCGTCGGGCGGCATCTTGCCAATTTCAATCGTTCCGGAGAGCGTGAGCCCGCCCGCCATACCTTCGCTGTAGTAGACCAGCGGATCGGAACTGGAAGCGGAGGTTCCGATCGAATCCGCCAACGGGACGCCGTTTATCGCCGTCGTTCCGATCGTTATTTCAGGCTGCGGTCCTGGAGGGATACTCTGAAAATTCGTGCCCGCTTCTATCGAAAGCTCGACCGCGTTCCCAAGGCTGAGCGCGCGATCAAACCCTATTACGGCGCTGTCGCCGGAGTAAGCAAGTTCAGCCACGGTAGTTCCGTCGTCCTCGACGGTCAGCGAACCGTTCGCCCCGTCGTAAGACAAAGTCCACTGATAACTCTTGCCTGCCGTCAATCTCGTATTCGTCGAGACGTTGAGATGAGAGTCCTCCGTATCGAACCCTAAAACCCACTCTGACCCATTCCCGGCTTCCTGATGTTCGTACAAGCCTTGATATTCACCCATCGGCAGGAAAGAAAGTCCACGGTCTTTGACGACCGAAACGCCGGCCGGATCGCATGTCGACAGCGCTGAATACCATTCGCGCTCATAGGCTTTGAGCAGCCAGGTCAGATCAACTCTCACAGCAGCGACATCGACACTCGTGATCTGCGACAACGCTGCCTCCACAGCAAGCAGGCTATCGAGAGTGTCACCGAGGGCTCCCTCGTTGCGCGCCGAAACCGAGGCTTCCAACGCCGCCACAGCGTCGCTACGGAGCGAACTATCCTGCGAGCCAGCCACTTGCAGGGATGAGATTTCGTTCTGTACTACCGTCAACTGCGTATCGCTCACTTTCACGCCAAGCGCTAACTCTTCGTGCGCAAGGTTGCCGTTCTGCCCTCCCACTTGCGTGACATCTATCGTGAGCGACGAGGCGCCGATAGGCGGCGTGAGTATGCCGGCCGATGCATCGAACGTGGCGGAAGCGACGAGATCGGCCTGCCAGCTAGCTTGTTGCGAGGTCCCCTGCGTCCCGGCTGACGAGATCCTGATGATCGAGGCGCCAATGGGAACAGAGAAGACTTCGTTGACGGTCAAAGGGTCGCCCAGATTCTCAAGATGCAGTTTCACGGGAACATACGTTCCCGCCGCAAAAGAAGCCGGCACCACCGGCTGCATCGATGTAGTGATCTGATCGAGGAAGGGTGCATAAGCGCTGTTGTTCGTCAGCGACGCCAAGAGGTCGTACGCGAACACCAATACGCGCCCTTGGCCATATATGCTGCGGAAGATGGCCGGTGTTTGGTCGGGGTATGTGGCAACAATGGTACCGGTCGTCACTTGATAGGCGTAACGACTACCGGATACGACCATCCCTGGGAATTCGAGCGGATCGCCCGCCGTAAATGTGAGAGCTTCGGCTGGTGCAATCGACCTGAGTCCGTTGTACGCGAATCCCATTCTGCTGCCGAAGTCGCCCAAACTATAGGAACCATCGAGGATCAGCGAGTCCCCGCGGAAGACCGCGAGCATGGCCTCCATCAAGACGGTAGGGTTGTGGCCGGCAGCACTGTCGTCGATCCAGTAGACATTCCAATGGCCACTACGCAATTCGGCGAGAAAGACGGACGAATCGTCTGTAGCGAAGTGTTCGTTGGGCGTGCTGGTCAATACGGCTTCTAACGTTCCCAGGCGGCCGGGCGCGCAAATGGCAATTGGATTCGGGCAATTCTGACTCGCCGTCCACGCGAGGATGCGAGACTCCTTCAAGAACGAAGGCGTGACCCTCACCTCAGCCGACGGGACCACATGCAACGGCAGTTGAGCAAGGTTGTTGGTCGCGGTGGGATCCGTGGCCATCCCATTGCTCGACGATACAGCCGCCGAAATTGAACTATCCCCTTCGCTGCTCGCCCGCACCTCGAGGCTCAGCGCTGCCGAACCTGCCAGCGGCAAATCGCCCACTGCCCAATGCTTCGTGGCGAGATCGTAGGTTCCCGACGACGGATTGGCGGCGAGGACCTCGATCGATGCAGGAAGCGTCAAGACGACTTCGGCAGGCGTCGTATCCGGGCCCGCGTTTGCAATCTGGACGTTCAAGGTGAACGTCGCTCCTACCCGCGGCGAACTCGTGCTCGCAGTCAGCGCGGTAAGCGCCAAGTCAGCGACTCGCTGCGTCGGATTCGGAACCTTGGCGAATCGATAGTCGATGGCTTGCGTCGTTGCACCAATCACGATGCCACTGATGGTCGCCACGCCAGCGGCACCACCTGCAGTGCCGGCGGCGGCTGCTCCGTCGTAATGCCCGCTCACGGACCCGACCGTCAGCGAATAGGTGCCCGCAGCCAGCCCGGCGAAATGGAACGTGCCATCGGTCGCCGTCGCCACACTTCGCGGTCCATCGGCCCCGTTGAGAGTGACACTCGCAGTCGCAATTCCCAGCTCGCCTTCATCGTACGATCCGTTGGCGTTGGCATCTTCGTAGACGACACCCGACAGCGATGCTTGTGCCGGCACCCCGTCATAGGTCACGTCATAAGAACACGTGCTGCCGCCGCAGGAAAAGGGTTGGGCTTCGAACAAGTTGATGAACTTGATCCAGCCCGCTCCATCGGGCGTTCGTCGTTTCGAGAACCAGATGTTGTCTGTGGGGACAGGCGTTCCGTCCGATCGCGTCGCGGCTAACGTTCTGCCTTGACCATCCCAATCGGTATTTGCCCGCACGTAGAGGAGAATTCCGCTCGATGTCGACGGGAACGTCAGATGCGAGCCATCGAATGACGCATTGAACTCCGTTGCGACCTCTTCGGTACCGCCTTCTGACTCGAACACCCGATAGGTGTCGTGATCCCAGTCCTCACCGCCGTCCAACGCGAGAAAGTCGCGAACCTGATCGCGCTCCGGCAGGTCGACCAGGACGTCGTGCGCAAGCAGGTGCGTAGCGGGTGGGTGCTCGGGATCGATCAGCGAGGTCAGAGCGCCACCCAGGTCGTCGGCATGGGTGTACTCGGCCTCGAAGTCGAAGAATTGCCCGGACAACGATGTCGTCATCGACCAGCGCCCCATGCGCGACGTTCCGGGATCGATGTCGCCGAAATCGATCAGGAGACTCGGCTGCGAGGGTTCGTCGTCGACGTAGCTGCTCGCAATCTGAAAGCCGATCAAAAGCCCCTGGTCGTTCTTGACGATCTTCGGCTGCGCCGACTCGATCGTCGCATGAGATGCGATGCCGTATCCGGTATTGGTGATGCGTACTCCCAACGTGAACGGCACCGCAACTTCTGGAACCGTGCCTCCGGTCAGTGGGTCGTCTCCGTAAACGTACCCCGGCAGGAAATAGTCGAGACGAAGCTTGGGCTGCGGCCGAACCGTGATGATCTCAGGAATGACTTCGACGGTTCGATCTTCCGTATCACCGGTCATGCGGTAAGTGACCGTGGCACCAATTTGATAATTGTTGCCCTGGTCGCCTCCCGCCCCCGTCGAAGGGACGATCAACCAATGCGCTTCGCCGGTCGTCGCTGCGGGCACCGTTCCCGATCCATCCTCGACGGAACCGCTTATGCCGTCGGTCGTGTCGATCCGGTTGTAGAAGAGTGCGCTCGCTTCTGCGCCGCTCATATCCTTGAAGACGAGGTTGACGTCCAGGCGCTCGACCTGCACGCCCTCCAGCCCATTGCGAATTCGCAATGTGGCATCGAACGCCTGCCTTTCGAGGCTGACCTTCTGGTCGATCTGGATCTTGACCTCGGCGCAAATCGAAGACTGCGCGAACAGGCGTGCAGGGAGAGCTACGCAAAGACACGCCAGAAGCAGCGCGCAGACGATGGCCCCAATTGATTCCCTTACGCGCACCACCCTGCGCGACGCGTATGCGCCACTCGACCGAACATCCATGAGTTTTCCCCAGAACGCGAAGCGATGCGAGCAACCCCTGCTTACAAACGCCTTACCGACACTAGCACGAGGCACCTGACAAATCGATGCAAGAATCTGTGACAACGTGACGTGTTTCGTGAATTGACTGAGTGTTGCGCCAACTTTCCTGTGCTAGACGCATGATGTCGTCCTCTCACATTGCTGCGCTTTCGAGAATGCCGTCTCGCGACAGCACCCGGCGCGTTCCTATTGCTCCCGCGAACTCGATAATTCGGCGGAGTTGTGTACCGGGTTTGCTGTATTCCGATTTTGTGCGGCCGATCCTGTGCATCACGAGTCTGCGATGAGCATTTGAAAAGAGGCCTCCCGAAGGAGGCCTCTTTTCGTTCTACGTGAACACCCTGCTTACGGAACCGTGATCGCCGCGCCGCTGGCGTCGTAGCCGTAGTCGAGCACCTGTGCCGGGAAGCCTTCCGGTGCGGTGGTCGTCAGGTGGAGGTAGCCGAAGTTCAGCGCGCCGGTGCCTTCGTTGTAGAA
>Ga0105237_10000915_pt1 | contig 39667 bp, 41 predicted proteins | sample KBSC24metaG_FD_81520 | JGI IMG/M metagenome (GOLD analysis project Ga0105237, IMG submission 81520) | Corn rhizosphere microbial communities from Kellogg Biological Station, Michigan, USA - KBS C2-4 metaG | ecosystem: Host-associated > Plants > Roots > Rhizosphere > Soil | place: Michigan, USA...
GTTTCGATCAGGCTTTCGAAGAGCGCACGACCATCGGTGCCGCCACCCAAAAGCGGATCGACGACGCGCTCGGGATGCGGCATCAGGCCCAGAACGTTACGCTTCTCGCTCAGGATGCCGGCTATGTTGCGCGCCGAGCCGTTGGGATTGTGGCCCGGGGCATAGCGGAAGACGACACGACCTTCGCCTTCGAGGCGATCAAGCGTCTCTTCGTCGGCGACATAGTTGCCGTCGCCATGCGCAACGGGAAACGTCACGTTCTGGCCGTTCGAATATTTTCGCGTGAAGACGTTCTGAGTCTCTTCCACCGTCATCGTGACGGGGCGGCAGACGAATTTGAGCTCGGCGTTGCGCATCAAGGCGCCCGGCAGCAAGTGGGATTCGGTCAGCACCTGAAAGCCGTTGCAAATGCCAAGCACGGCGCCGCCCTTCTCGGCATGCGCCTTGACGGCGCGCATCACCGCCGACTGGCTCGCCATCGCACCCGAGCGCAGATAGTCGCCATAGGAGAAGCCGCCGGGAAGAACGATCAAATCGACATCGGGCAGGTCCTTGTCCTGATGCCAGACCATGTGCGGCGCGTTGCCGGTCATCTGCTTCAGCGCCACCGCCGCGTCGCGATCGCAATTGGAAGCGGGAAAGACGATGACGGCCGATTTCAAGCGTGGTCTCCTTTGTTGCGATAGCGCGCGATCACGCGCTCCAACGCGGCGCGGCCGGCCTGTTCGCCCCAGGCTTTGCCGAGGGGAAGGCTCTCCTTGATGAGCGCGGGGCTCTCTGTGATCAACTTTTGGCCCAGCGGTGATTTGTAGAACGCGACGAGCGCCGAAAGATCGTCGCGGCTGAAGTGTTTCACATAAAGACAGGCCTCGGCGGACAGAAGTATAGGAAGCGATTTCATCATTTCGTCGCGCACTGAGACCTGCAATTCCGCGAACTGGGCGTCTGAGATGTCCGGCAGCGCCTTGTGCGCCAGGGGCATGATCGCCGGGATCATTGCGTCCAACAGCAGGGTGATGCGATCGGTCGCCTTGGATGCGGTCATCACCTCATCGGCAAGCTGAAGATAGTCGTCCGGCACCTGCGTGCCGTCTTTCATGCACGCCGGCGATGCCGGAACGTCGGCGTTGCCGGTCGCGTGCGCCGCCGAACCGGATACGAACAGCGACACCAAGGCCAACGCCATCAGCTTCATGCTTTCAACTCGATCTCGTATTTCTCGATCACCGTGTTGGCGAGGAGCTTCTCGCACATCTCCTTGAGCGAAGCGCGGGCTTTGGCTTCGTCGCGCTCTGAGAGTTCGAGATCGATGACCTTGCCCTGGCGGACCTCGCCCACCTGGGAAAATCCCAGACCGTTCAGCGCATGGCCGATGGCTTTTCCTTGAGGATCCAGCACGCCGTTCTTCAGGGTCACGAATACGCGTGCTTTCATCCGAAGGATTCCGAAATGTTCTCATCCTTCGACAAGCTCAGGATGAGGTCTGAGCAATATTCCTCATGCTGAGCCGGTCGAAGCATCATCGGACGAGCTGCGGTCCCTTGCTCTCGCCCTGGATCGACTCCGGCATGATGCCGAGCCGGCGGGCGACTTCGCTATAGGCTTCGACGACGCCGCCGAGGTCGCGGCGGAAGCGGTCCTTGTCCATCTTGTCGTTGGTCGTGGCGTCCCAGAGCCGGCACGAATCCGGGCTGATCTCGTCGGCGAGAACGATGCGCATATACTCGTTCTCCCACAGCCTGCCGAACTCGATCTTGAAATCGACCAGCTTGATGCCCACGCCGAGGAAGAGGCCGGAAAGAAAGTCGTTGATGCGGATGGTGAGATTGACGATGTCGTCGAGGTCCTGAGGGCTCGCCCAGCCGAAAGCGGTGATGTGTTCCTCGCTGACGAGGGGATCGTGCAGCTGATCGTTCTTGTAGCAATATTCGATGATCGAGCGCGGCAGGATAGTGCCTTCCTCGATGCCGAGCCTTTTGGAAAGCGAGCCGGCAGCGACGTTGCGCACGATGACTTCGAGCGGGATGATCTCCACTTCCTTGACCAACTGCTCGCGCATGTTGATGCGCTTGACGAAATGCGTCGGAACGCCGATCGCGTTCAGCTGTGTCATCAGATATTCGCTGATGCGGTTGTTGAGCACGCCCTTGCCGTCGAGCACGGCCTTCTTGGTGGCGTCGAAGGCGGTGGTGTCGTCCTTGAAATACTGGATCAGCGTGCCGGGCTCCGGCCCCTCGTAGAGGATTTTGGCCTTGCCCTCATAGATCATGCGCCGGCGCTTCATCGTGATTTCCTCTGCCGCCTAAAACGCGAAACGGGGGCTCGACTAGCGGCCCCCGTCGAAGCGGCAAAATAGCGATGCGCCGCCCTTGCGGCAACGTTGCGAAAGCGCACAGCCGCGCCTATCTGTGCGCTGTCCACAAGCTTGCGCTACAGTGAAGAAGTCAGGCGCTGTTACGTCTAGTTTAGTCATTAAATGCAAGGGGTTATATATGAGCGGGTCGTTTGAGGATCGACGCAAGGGCTTCGAATCGAAGTGGGCGCATGACGCCGAAATCCAGTTCAAGATCATGGCGCGCCGCAACAAGCTTCTGGGACTGTGGGCGGCAAGTGAAATGGGGCTCGCCGCCGACAAGGCCGACGCGTATGCCAAGTCGGTGGTGGCGGCCGACTTCGAGGAACCGGGCGAGGAAGACGTCTTTCGCAAGGTGCGCGGCGATCTCGATAAGGCGAAATACTCGGATCACGCCATTCGCAGCAAGATGGCCGGCCTGCTTGAAACCGCGGCCGAGCAGATTCAAAGCGAAACCAAGAAATAAACTAGGTCGATTTCAGGCTTGCGAGCGCCTCGGGAAAGCGCCGCGACAGCGGAACAGTCAGTTCACCGATTTCGACCGTGTAGTCGCCGGAGCCGTCCGGTCTCAAACCCGTCAGCGCGGCGCGGTTCACCAGCCATGAGCGGTGCACACGCACGAAACCGCGTGGCGTGAATTCGGTTTCGATTTGCGATAGCGCACTTCGCATCAACGGCCTGCGCCCGTCGCGCAGCACGAACTCGACGTAATTCCCGGCCGAACTCACGGCCAGGATCTCACGCACCGGTACGCGTAGGATTCGCGCGCCATCCTTGATGGCGAACATCGCCTCGCCTTGTGCCTGCGCTCCAGTCGCCGGCCGCATCAGCCGCGCGAACAGCGCGAAGCCGCAGACGAGCATCGCGTATCCCATCCAGTCCTTGCTGAATTCGTAGAGGAAGTTCGGCACCACCGCTCCGAAGTCGTAGTTCCCGCCGGCCGCCCAATAGACCAACTTCCGCAACAGCACGAAGGCCGTGACATGGCAGATCCCGAACAAAAGCGCGCCGACGGGATGCACCACCAGCATCCGCCAGCGCGGCCGCGCGAACGGCGGCGCGAGCCGGTATCCAATCCAGGGGATCCAGACAAAGGCCATCAGGGCGACCCAACTGGTCGCTTCCCAGACGATGGGCCCGGCCAGTCCCCACTGCGGCTCGTCATGCTGCCGGGTTATGACGTTCAGCACGTCGATGACGGCCACAATGGCCGCGGTCAGCGCGGTCGTATAGCCGAACACCGGCCAGCCCCCGCCGCTCGTCCCGGCTGCGGTGCCGCTTGTCCCAACCGGTTGCCGCACATAACCAATTGGGCGCGGGTCGGCCCAACCACCTTTCGGCGGCACTGCGACAGGCACAGCTTTGAGAGGCTCGGCGCCGGACAATTCGATGTCTCCGGTTATCCGGGCAATATAGGGCTCGGAACGAGGAGGTTGAAGATGCGTCTCGATCGGCGGTCGCTACTGGCCAGCGCTGCGGCACTCGCGACACTCGGCGCAGTACCCTCTCTTCGTGCATCGCCGCCGCTGTTTCGCCGTGCCCGGCCCGGCGATCCCGGCTGGCCAGATGCGCGGGCGTGGCAGGCGTTGAACGATGCGGTCGGCGGAAATCTCATCCGACCGGAGCCCCTGTTCGCTCCGTGCGCGCGCAACCCTACCGGCACAGAGTGTCAGTCGCTGACGATGAACAGTCACAATCCATTCTTCATCGGCGACCAAGCCTCAGGCACGCAAGTCTCAGGCTGGTACGATGCCTGGACGTCGGCGCCAAGCGCATACGTCGTTAAGGCACGCCATGCCGCCGACGTCGCGGCAGCCGTGTCCTTTGCACGCGAGCGCAATTTGCGCATCGTCGTGAAGGGCGGCGGGCACAGTTATCTCGGAACATCTTGTGCTGCGGATTCGCTGATGGTGTGGACGCGGGCGATGAACCGCGTCGAACTGCACGACGCGTTCGTACCGCAGAATTGCGAGGGCATGGCCGGTGTGCCTGCTGTTAGTACGGGCTCGGGTGCAGTTTGGGCGGATCTCTACAACGCGGTGACCACCGAAGCTGGACGTTACGTCCAGGGCGGTGGATGCACCGATGTCGGCGTCGCTGGTCTCGTCCAGTCGGGCGGCTTCGGAAGTTTCTCCAAAGGTTTTGGGACGGCAGCGGCCAATCTGCTGGAAGCCGAGATCGTCACAGCCGACGGCAAGGAGCGCGTGTGCAACGCCCGAACGGAGCCGGAGTTGTTCTGGGCCTTGAAAGGCGGCGGCGGCGGTTCTTGGGGCGTGGTGACGCGACTGACGCTGCGTACCCATCAGTTGCCGGAAAATCTCGGCGGGGCCGGGGGCGTGATCAACGCGACGTCAGATGAGGCGTTCGGGCGACTGATCGCGCGTTTCATCGCGCATTACCGCAGCAATCTCTTCAATTCGCATTGGGGCGAGCAAGCCTCATTCCTGCCAAGCAACTCGCTCAAACTGTCATTCTCCTGCCAAGGACTGACGCGAGAGGAAGCGAAGGCGACCTGGCAGCCGTTCTTCGACGATGTTCTCGCTGCGCCGAACGATTTCAAAGTGACGGATCCACTGGGCGCCGGCGCCAAGAGTTCGCGCGACTATTGGGCAGTCCCAAACAATCACTCGATGACAGCGGATACGCGGCCCGGCGCGCCCTCCTATCACGGCTGGTGGAAAGGTGATCAGGGCCAAGTCGGAGCCTTCTTGCACGGTTATGATTCGCTTTGGCTTCCGGCTGCACTGCTCGAGCCTGGCGATGCACTCGCAGCAGCTCTGTTCCAGGCCAGTCGCTTCAAAGAGGTTGAACTGCACTTCAACAAAGGACTCGCCGGAGCGTCCGCTACGGCAATCGCGGCGACCCGCGACACGGCAACCAATCCCGCGGTCGCGGATGCTTTCGCACTGGCGATCATCGCTGACGGAGAGGCGCCGGCTTATCCCGGCCAGCGCGCGCCCGACCTGGACGCTGCCCGCAAGGATGCAGACGCGATCGCCAAATCAGCGGCGGCGTTGCGGCGCGTCGCTCCCGACGCAGGCTCCTATGTCTCGGAAAGCAATTTCTTCAACAAGCGCTGGCAAAGGGATTATTGGGGACCAAACTATGCGCGCCTTCTGGCGGTGAAGGCGAAGTACGATCCCGACGGGCTCTTCTTTGTCCATCATGGCGTCGGTAGCGAAACATGGAGCGCTGACGGATTCACGAGGTTGTCATGACTGATCGTTTCCCGAGTTCGATGAGGAACACCATTCGCGCTCTCGCAGGTCTCCTGCTCGTCAGTTCACCGTCATGGGCCGCCGATCCGGGTTGGCCGGAGTATGGCGGCGATGCGGGCGGCCAGCGCTTTTCTCAGGCGCATCAGATCACGCACACCAATGTCGGGCGTCTCGCGGTCGCCTGGACTTACTCGACCGGCGACATGACGACCCATAGCGATGTGATGAAGCGTGCTTCGTTCGAGAATACGCCTATCCTAGCGGAAGGCAGGCTCTACATCTGCTCGCCCTTCAATGAAGTCAGCGCACTTGATCCGGGTACGGGGCGGCAGTTGTGGCGCTTCGATCCTAAGCTCGATACGCGCATCCACTATCCCAACGACTATATCTGCCGTGGCGTGGCGTTCGCTCGCCACGCGCCAAGCGGTGCGTGTGCGGCGCGCATCTATCTCAACACCGCCGACCGGCGCCTGATCGCGCTCGATGCGGCAAACGGCAAACCATGCGCAGATTTCGGCAACCATGGGACCGTGGTGCTCGTCCCCGACGGCATCCCCAAACGGCGCGGCGAAATCCACACCACGTCGGCGCCTGTCGTCACGCACGGTCTCGTCATCGTCGGATCATCCATCGACGACAACCAGAAGGTCGACGAGCTGCGCGGCACGGTGCACGCGTTCGATGCGATTTCTGGCGCACCGCGCTGGAGCTTCGATCCCCTGGGCGGCGAGCATGCGCCCTTTCGCGGCGGCGCCGCCAATGTGTGGGCACCGATGAGCGTCGACGAGGCGCGCGGCCTGGTTTTCCTGCCGGTGTCGAGCACAAGCCCCGATTTTTTCGGCGGTTTGCGTGTCGGCAACGGCGCCTACGCCAATTCCATTGTCGCGCTGCACGTCGAGACGGGCGAAGTCGCCTGGTCGTTCCAGACCACGCATCACGATGTCTGGGACTATGACCTGCCGGCGCAACCGACCCTCGGCATGGTGACCTACAACGGCAAAACGGTTCCCGCGGTATTGCAACCGACGAAACAAGGGCTCCTCTTCACGGTCAATCGCGAAACGGGGGTGCCGGTCATCCCGGTCGTCGAACGAAAGGCGCCCCAAGGCGGAGCGCCCGGAGAAAAACTCTCGCCAACGCAGCCCATTCCGATTGCGCCCGCGCCGCTCTCGCCAAGCCGCATCAAGCCCGAAAATGCGATCGGGCTGACCTTCTGGGATCGTGGCAAGTGTCGCGACGCGATTGCCGCTGCGCGCCATGACGGTCTCTACACGCCACCGAGCCTGCAAGGCACGCTCATCTATCCCTTCACCGGCGGCGGCTCGAATTGGGGCGGTCTCGCGTTCGATGCCGCGCACGACATCGTTTATGTCAACACGTCGAACATCATTCATCTCGTCACGCTCATCCGGCGCGGGGAATATGCCGCGGTCGAGGAGCGTTTCTTCGACAAGGAAGTCTCGCCGAACGAAGGCGCGCCGTTCGGCATGAAGCGGGAGGTTCTGCTTTCGCCGATCGGGCTGCCCTGCAATCCGCCGCCGTGGGGACAGCTCCATGCCATCGACATGCACAGCGGCAAGATCCTCTGGTCGGTGCCGCTGGGTACGACGGAAGACCTGGTTCCGTTCAGCGAATATTTTCTCGGCGCGAGCGGCACACCCAATCTGGGCGGACCCATCGTGACCGCGGGAGGGCTCGTCTTCATTGGTGCGGCGGCGGACGACTATCTGCGCGCGTTCGACGCCAAGACCGGCGCCGAACTCTGGAAGGGCCGGCTTCCGGCCGGCGGCCAGGCGACGCCGATGACCTATGTCTGGAAGGGCAAGCAGTATGTCGTCATCGCCGCGGGCGGACACTCGAAACTCGGCACCAGGCGCGGTGATTCCGTCGTGGCGTTCGCCCTGGCGAATTGACTTCCGTCGCGGCACTCAGGCGATAAAATCGCCGCCGGCCACAATGGAAAGTTGCCATGGCGTCTGCACGCGACAACGCGCTCGTCTCCAATGTCACCTATGGCGACGATGCGGAAATCCACGCGCTCCTCAGCGATTTGCGCCGGAACGATCCGGTGCATTGGACCGAGCCGGACGGCTTTCGCCCGTTCTGGGCGATCACGAAGTATGCCGACATCCTCGAAATCGAAAGACTCAATGATCGATTCCTGAACGAGCCGCGTTCTGTCCTGATGAGCAAGGAGGCCGAGCACAATCTGGCGGCGATGTGGGGCGGGCCTGATCCAAAGACCGGGCGTGTTTCGCCGCTCAGAACGCTGATCGACATGGACGGTACGGACCATCGCGCCTATCGCGGCCTGACGCAGTCCTGGTTCATGCCGGCGAATCTGAAGAAGCTCGAGCCTCGCATGGCGGAACTCGCCAAGCGCTATGTCGACAAGATGATGGAGATGGGGCCGGAGTGCGATTTCACCAAGGACATCGCGGTCTACTATCCGCTGCACGTCATCATGTCGATCATGGGTGTGCCGGAGAGCGATGAGCCGCGCATGCTCAAACTGACGCAGGAATTGTTTGGCGGCGGCGATCCCGATATGCGCAGGAGCGAGCGCGAGGGCGATTCCAATGTGATCGCCGACTTCTTCGCCTATTTCAACAAGATGACGGAGGAGCGCCGCGCGCACCCGGGCGAAGATCTGGCCACCGTGATCGCCAACGGCAAAGTCCAGGGTTGCCCGCTCGGACCAGTCGAGACCGCGTCCTATTACATCATCGTGGCCACTGCAGGACACGACACGACAAGCTCGTCCATTGCCGGTGGATTGCGCGCGCTGATCGAAAATCCCGAACAGCTGAGAATGCTGCAACGAAATCCGGAGCTCCTCGGCACAGCGGTCGACGAGATCATCCGCTGGGTCACGCCTGTGCAGCACTTCATGCGCACGGCGACGGAGGATTATGTGCTGCGGGGCCGCAAAATCGACAAGGGCCAGTCCGTGATGCTGATCTATCTGTCGGGCAACCGCGACGAGGAGATTTGGCCCGATCCGTTCAAGTTCGACATTACGCGCGAGAACAACCGGCACGCGGCCTTCGGCTATGGCGCGCATGTCTGTCTCGGCCAACATCTGGCGAAGATGGAAATCCGCGCGTTCTTCAAGGAACTGCTGGGACGGCTGGATGCGATCGAGATGACCGGGCCGGCAAAACGCGTGCAGTCGTCCTTTGTGAGCGGCCTGAAGACGCTGCCCGTACGCTACAAGCTCAGGGCGGCGTAACGGCGCATGCCCAGCACGCTCATCGGCCTGACAGCTGCGTTTTGCACCACGATCGCGTTCCTGCCGCAGGTGATCAAGACGTGGCGCACGCGCTCCACCAAGGACATCTCGCTTGCGATGTTTCTCGTTTTCACAACCGGCATATTCCTTTGGCTGGTCTATGGCGTGATGCTGCGCGACATCCCGCTGATCGCCGCGAATGGAACGACGTTCGTGCTGTCGGCCACGATTCTGTATTTCAAGTTACGCCACGGCTGAGCGCCTGCGACGCTAGTGCTTACGCTCGCGCGCGATGGAGGGATCGTGGCGCAAGACCGTGTCGGAGTCGCGCCATTGGCCGTGGCGGCATTGGATGCGAACTTCGCCGCCGCCGTAGTTCTGCACGATTTCCCTGGCGCGCAACTCAGCTTCGCGTTGCGTGGTGAAGATGGCGCTGGCGCGATCGGCATAGGATTTTTTCACGGCCCATCCGTCCGGATGGTTCACCACGTAGCGGTCATTCTTGTTCATGAGCGCCCCCAGGCACGCACAAGTTGCACGCCGAAGATCGTGTAAAACACAATATCTGTCAAGAACAAACGTTGAACCACCCAAGATATAGGGCGGATTTATTGGCCAAAGACCCGGTTGAAGATCGTGTCCACTTCCTTGGTGTGATAGCCGAGGTCGAACATCGCCTCGAGCGCCTTTGCCGGAACGGCGCGCGAAACGTCCGGATCGGCCTTGAGCAACTCAAGCAGCGTGCCTTCGCCGTTCCACGCCCGCATCGCGTTTTTCTGCACGAGCTTGTAGGCGGTCTCACGCTCCATTCCGGCTTGCGTCAGCGCCAGCAGCGCGCGTTGCGAATGAATGATGCCTTGGGTTGAATCCAGGTTCTTCCGCATGCGGTCGGCGCGCACGATCAGCTTGTCGATCACGCCCGTCATGCGGTTCAGAGCGAAGTCCAGCGTGATGGTCGCATCCGGCGCGATGAAGCGCTCGACCGAGGAATGCGACATGTCGCGCTCGTGCCACAGCGCCACATTCTCGAACGCCGGCATCGCGTAAGAGCGCACGACCCGAGCGAGGCCGACGATGTTCTCGCTCAGGATGGGATTGCGCTTGTGCGGCATCGCAGAGGAGCCTTTCTGCCCTTCAGCGAAAAACTCCTGGGCCTCGAGCACTTCGGTGCGTTGCAGGTGACGCACTTCGGTCGCCAATCGCTCCAGCGAGCTTGCCACCACCGCCAATGCCGCGAAATACGCAGCGTGCCTGTCGCGCGGAATCACTTGCGTCGAAACAGGCTCGACGCTGAGCCCGAGCTTTGCGGCGACATGCGCCTCGACGCGCGGATCGACGTTGGCGAATGTGCCCATCGCGCCGGAGATGGCACAGGTCGCGATTTCGGCGCGAGCAGTCTTCAGCCGATCCTTGTTGCGCGTGAACTCGGCATAAAAACCCGCGAGCTTCACGCCGAAGGTCGTCGGTTCGCCGTGAATGCCGTGGCTGCGGCCGATCGTGAGTGTGTATTTGTGCTCGAGTGCGCGTTTCTTCAGCGCTGCCAGAAGCGCGTCCACATCGGCGATCAAGATGTCGCTCGCGCGGGCGAGTTGCACTGCGGTCGTGGTGTCGAGCACGTCCGAGGACGTCAAACCTTGATGAACGAAGCGGGCTGCGGGTCCGATCAGTTCCGCCAAATGCGTCGTGAACGCAAGAGTTTCGTGCCGCGTCTCCTTCTCGATCTCGACGATACGGTCGGGGTCTATCTTTGCGGCATTACCCTTCGCCCAGATCTCGACCGCGGCCTCTTTCGGAATGACGCCAAGTTCGGCCAGCGCATCGGCGGCGTGCGCTTCGATCTCGAAATGGATGCGATATTTGGTTTCGTCCGACCAGATCGAAACCATCTGTTCTCGGGCGTAGCGCGGAATCATGAAACCGAACCGGTTCGTTACCGGGTCTTATAAGTCGGGGAGACGGCAAAAGCCATGATCCCGCACATTCTGTCACAGCCTATTTCTACCGAGGCGTGGCCAAAGGCGCCCGCCGGGACGCGAACTCAAATGAGACCGAGTGACTTGAAGCTGGCATGACCGCTGCGGCCGACGACGAGATGATCGTGAACCGAAATGTTCAGGGCTTTCGCCGCGTTGGCGACGTCGCGCGTCATGTCGATGTCGGCGCGGCTGGGCGTCGGGTCGCCGCTCGGATGATTGTGCACCAGAATTATCGCCGAAGCGCCGAGCTCGAGCGCGCGCTTGACGATCTCGCGCGGATAGACGGGCGTGTGGTCGATCGTGCCGCGTGCCAGCACTTCGTCGGCGATGAGTATGTTCTTGCGATCGAGGAAGAGGATTCGAAACTCCTCGCGGGGACTGCGGGCCATCGCAGCCGTGCAATAGTCGACCAGCGCGCCCCAGGAACTAAGCGCGGGCTTGTTGAGCAGTTCGGTCTTGGCGAGGCGAAGGGCGGCCGCTTCGACGATTTTCAGCTGTGTTGCCACGGACTCGCCGATGCCGGGTACTTCGCGAAGGCGCGCATGCGGTGCGGCGATGACTTCTGCGAAACTGCCGAATTGGGCGATGAGCTGTTTGGCGAGAGGTTTGACGTCGCGTCGCGGAATAGCCGCGAACAAGACGAGCTCCATCAGTTCGTAGTCGGGCATCGCGTCCGCGCGCCCTTCGAGAAAACGCTCGCGCAATCGCTCGCGATGGCCGGCACGCAAGGTATCTGAATCGAATTCCGACGCGGTCTCTGTCGACTGAGCGGGCGCGGGCAAATTCGCGCCAGTCGTCGGATCCGCTGGTAAAGATTTCGAAACCACTCTCGTCGTGCCCAGGAAGATTTCGCAGCCGGCTATTCATCATAGTGCACGAGGGGCGAAGGCATGGGAAAGGCCCATTGCATGTACTTAGTCACGCAGATGGATGACCTATTCCATGCACCAGCCATGGCTGACGATCAGAGATTGACCGGTCAACGCATTCGTCTTTGCGGCAGCGAAGAACAGTGTCGCGGCCGCGACGTCATCCACCGTCGTGAACTCGCCGTCCACGGTCTCGCGCAGCATGACGTTGCGGATCACCTCCGTTTCGCTGATGCCGAGTTCTCGGGCTTGTTCGGGAATTTGTTTTTCCACCAGCGGCGTGCGCACGAAACCGGGGCAGACGACATTGGCGCGAACGCCATGCTTGGCACCTTCCTTTGCCACCACTTTGCACAGACCGATGAGACCATGCTTTGCCGTGACATAGGGCGCTTTCAAAGCAGAGGCTTCTTTCGAATGCACAGATCCAATGTAAATGATGGCTCCCGAGCCGGCGGCATACATGGGCTTCAAGCAAGCTTTGGTGGTCAGAAAGGCGCCATCGAGATGGATCGCGAGCATCTTCTTCCAGTCCGCAAAGGCGAATTCCTCCAGAGGTTTCACAATCTGGATTCCGGCGTTGCTGACGAGGATATCGATCTTGCCGAAGGCGGCGACTGTCTTTTCGATACCGGCATTGACGGCAGCCTCATCGCTCACATCCATGGCGACGGCAAGTGCGCGCAATCCCAAACCCGTGAATTCCGCGACGGTGGCTTCGGCCGCACTGAGGGCAAGATCCGCGATCACAACTTTGGCGCCCTCCTGCGCAAAGCGGCGCGCGATTTCCTTGCCGATGCCGCTGGCGGCGCCGGTCACAATCGCGACTTTGTCTCGAAGCTGAGTCATTTTTTGGTTCCGATTGTCAGCGAGGGGCCAGGTAGTCGTACACGACCTCGCCAAGATCGAGCGTAAGATCGGCGACGAGGTGAACGCCCGAGAGAACTTCAAGAACGGGTAGATCGGCGACCGGTGCGAGCGCGTGGGGATTAAGCGAAAGCGCAGCCGGTCCCGTCCATGCACCTTTGAGATGTATATCGCGCAGATAGTAGCGGACGAGTTCGCAAATCCGCGGCCGACCATCGACGTGAGGGATGATCTTCAGAAGAAATCCAGGTTCCTCCAACGCCGGCATGACGGCTTCGGGCGGCAGCAATCTGTGCTTGTATCCCATCGTCCCGGTGGCAATCCTGGTGGGACCGAAATTCAGCGTTCCGACGAGCGTGTCGCGTTCCACCTTGAGGGTCGGCGCCGCGAGCTTCTTCGGAAAGCCCCACAATTCGCGTCCGCCCGCGATCGGAGGATCATCGTCCAGGAACATGGCATGGACATAGAGACCAGCCTGACCCTTCAGCCGAACCGGAATCACCTGGCCGGATTCGGTGTAGTCGCCGAAGCCCGTGCTGTCGGGCATGCGGATGAATTCGTACTTGACGACCGGTTCGGTCACTTCCAAAGGCGCCGGAACGACGCGCTCCAACGCCTCTCGGTCGGTGCGATAGGTGATGATCAGGTATTCGCGATCGATGAATTTGTACGGGCCGACCGGATAGGACGGGCTCGTAAGCGGCATCGCGAAAGCGGATTTTCGCACATCTTCGGCGTTCATCGCGGTGCACGCTCGCGCGCGGCATCACGGGTCGGTTGAGCTCGCCATGCCTTGGTCACGTCGAACGTGCGTGCGCCGACGCCGTTGGGCATTGGATCCAGCCATGGCGACTGTGCCAGCGCCGCTTGCGCATCGTTTTTTCCCTGGGCCCAGCGCGCGAGCATCGTCGAACGGCTGAACTCATAGTCCTTCGACGGACCTTGCGGCTCGGCCGGTCGGTAAATCAGTTCGACGATATCCATTGTCGTGACGCAGCCGAAATTGTAGAGAAATTTCGCTTCCGGCGTGCCGCGGATATCCTCGGGAAGTTGGTCCCACAGCCGATTGATGTTGTGTCGGACGTCATGCATCTTGCAAAAGGTGTTGGTCACCGCGCGGGTCTTGCTTGAATAGCGGATGTCTTTTTCGCGCTCGTTGACTTCTTCGAGATCTTTCGGCCGACGTCCACGGGCGTGGAAGAGATCGACTTGGAAAGTCAGCCGGCTCCGACGCGGCACATACTCCAGCACGTACTGCAGCGGCGTGTTCGAGACCAATCCGCCGTCCCAATAATGCTCGCCGTCGATCTCCACACCAGGAAAGCCGGGCGGCAACGCTCCGCTCGCCATCACATGTTCCGGTCGGATGGCCATGGTCTCGTTGTCGAAATAGGCGAAGTTGCCGGTTCGGATGTTTACGGCACCGACGCTGAAGCGAACTTCGCGCGCATTGATGCGATCGAAATCGACCAGACGTTCAAGCGTGGTCTTCAACGCACTGGTATCGTAGTAGCTGGTCGGCGTCGCTCCGAGCATCCAGTGCGTGGCGGGGCGCGGCAAGAAGAAGCCGGGTTGTCCGAACATCAGCGCATTGAGGGAGGAGCTGCGCCGGCCGCCCGAGAGCATCGCGCCCGAAACCGCCGGCCAAAGCGAGGATGGCGCGGTCACGCCTTCCCAGAACTTCCGCAAGCGTTCGCAGCGATTTTCCGGCGCGTTCCCGGCGATGATCGCAGCGTTGATCGCGCCGATGGAGATTCCGGCTACCCAATCGGGCAAATATTGCGAGTCGGCGAGCGCTTCATAGACCCCCGCCTGGTAGCTTCCCAGCGCTCCGCCTCCCTGCAAGACGAGGGCGACGCGCTTGTCGTAGCTTGCCGGTCGAATCGGAATCGTTCGACTCACATCGGTACGGTCGTTCACTGTCAGAAATCCAGGGCGTTAGGCGCTTGTTGCTTCGCGCTGTTGCAGCGCTTCGCTGAAACTCTCATCGAGGCGCTCGTTGATGATCTGCATCGGGACGTTCGACGCTTTTGTCGAGAGCTCGAGAAGGGCGCGGGCATTGAGCAGATTTTCCTCGAAATCTTTCTTCAAGAATTCCACACACACGGACAATTGGTCGCCCGGCGAGCCGCGTTTCTGATCAAGATCGACGAGGAGACTTGAATGACGCCTGACCGAACTTTCGGCAAAATCGAGTTGGCGACGCCACACGGCAACCGCGCCGTCAAGCGCGGCTTGGCTTGCGCGCATGATGCCTTCGATGTTCTTGCGCTGACTCGCCATAATCAGTTCGGCGACCGAATTTGACGTCGTCGAATCGCCATTTGCACGGTCGCGAGGCAGTGCCCCGCGCTTTCTTGCGCCAGGATCATTCATGCTTACCCCACGCGCCATCGTTCTTGACGGCGAAGCAGTTCAATTGCCTGGAGGAGATCAATTCGGGGCGGGCTTTATTCCGTAGCCGGAACTTTTTTTGGCACAGGGGCGAACCCCGCGCCGATCAAAGATAGGGGGGCTTGTCCCAGCCTTTTGGGGAGCGGGTGAAGATTTCGAAACCCGTATCGGTGACGCCCACCGAGTGCTCGAATTGCGCGGACAGGGAACGGTCCCGCGTGACGGCCGTCCAGCCGTCGTTCAAGATTTTTACACCATACGCGCCGAGATTGATCATCGGTTCGACCGTGAAGAACATCCCTGGTTTCAACCCAATTCCATGACCCGGCTTGCCGTAGTGAACGACATTGGGGAGGGCATGGAAGATGCGGCCCAAACCGTGACCGCAGAAATCGCGTACGACGGCGCAACGCTCCTCGCCTTCGGCATAGGACTGGATGGCATGACCGATATCGCCGGTGGTGGCGCCGGGTTTCACGGCGGCGATGCCGCGCATCATCGACTCATAGGTGATGTCGACGAGGCGTTTGGCTTTGAGCTTGACGTCGCCGACCAGAAACATCCTGCTGGTGTCGCCGTGCCAGCCGTCGACGATCACGGTGACGTCGATGTTGATGATGTCCCCATCGCGTAACGGTTTGTCATTCGGGATCCCGTGGCAAACGACGTGATTGATCGAGGTGCACACGGTGTGGCGATAACCGCGATAACCGAGACAGGCCGGAATGCCGCCATGGGTGGTGGTGTAATCGAAGGCCAGCTTGTCAAGATATTCGGTCGTGACGCCCGGCTTCACTTCGGGGACGAGCAAGTCCAGCACTTCGGCAGCCAGGCGCCCGGCCCGGCGCATGCCTTCGAAATCGGCCGCGCCGTGCAAAGTCACCGCAAAGTGGGCGCGACGGGTGGCTTCAAACATATTCGCATCGGGCATGACGGTCATGGCGTCTGGCTCATCGGCGGGGATCGCTTGCTGTGGGGGCCATCCCCGTGTTTTCTAGGCCCCTCGGACTAAACGATTTCTTACACCGGCCGGAAGCAATGAGCCAGACCGAGCGCGTAACAGCCGCCGTTCTTGTCATCGGGGATGAAATTCTCTCCGGTCGGACGCAGGACACCAACACGGCCTATATCGCAAAGTTTCTCGGCGCGCTGGGCATCGATCTGTGCGAGGCCCGGGTGGTAGCGGATGTGCAGGACGAAATCGTCAACGCGCTGAATGCGCTGCGCACACGCTACACCTACGTCTTTACAACCGGCGGGATCGGACCGACCCATGACGACATCACGTTCGATGCCGTCGCCGTCGCCTTTGGCGTGGGCATCGACTACCACCCGGAAGCGATGGCAATGATGGCGGCGCGCTACAAGCCGGGTGAATTCAACGACGCACGCAAACGCATGGCGCGCATCCCCTTGACGGGCGAGCTGGTGCGCAATTCCGTTTCCACGGCGCCCGGCGTTCATATCGGAAATGTCTTCGTCATGGCGGGCGTGCCGATGGTCATGCGCGCCATGCTCGATGCGATCGAACCCCGCTTGAAACGAGGGGCCGTCGTCCATTCGGCGACCGTACAAGCCCGGTTGCCCGAAGGCCGCATCGCAGAAGGACTCGAAAGGGTCCAGCGCCAGCATCAGGCGTTGGCGATCGGGAGCTATCCCTACTATCGCGAAGATGGTCCTGGTGTGCAGCTTGTGGCGCGCGGTCGCGACCAGGCCGAAGTCGAAACAGCGGCGGCGGAAATCGAGGCTCTCGTGCGTGGGCTGGGTGCAGAACCTTTGCGCGTGAGGGGCTGAGGGGGCTCAACTTGGGGCTGACAATGCCCTCGTCCTTGTGTAGGTTTTGTCCTGAACCGAGACAGATGCCGCCACGAACGGCACGCCAGGTTGGGGCGGAAATCAGTAGAACGTAGGGCTTGGGCCCTTTTTGAAAGGAATCGGATCCGCGCGAGGGTCCTTCACCGTCGATTTTGCGGCAGCTGGGAGTTCGGAAAAATGACGATCAAACGGGTCCTGGCGGCGGCAGTCGGAGGGGTATTGGTGGCGGTGGCCGGTGTGGCCGTGGCAGCGAACATCACCTCAGCCAAGCAAGCTGATTTCTTTGCGCCCGGACGGCATCAATTCTACGTCTGGTGCGCCGGCGGGTCTGACTACATGACGGCTGAGAATGGCAATTCGGCAGAAGACGCCCAGCTTCGGCTGTACAACGAGACGAAACGGGCCGGTAAGACCAATTGCTGGCCTGTCTGGCAGGGGCGGATATCAGGCTGATCTCGATCTTGAACTCGCTCGCGGCGGCTTTCGGGCCGCCGTTTTGTTTGGCCACGCGCCCCGCTTGACTTGGCGCGCGTCGCGGTAAGTATGCGTTTACGACCGAAGTGGAGGCTGCGACGTGAAGTTTAAATACGGAATCGATTACCGATATTTACCCAAGGGCGCCGCTACGCCGGTCGACAACACCGTCCCGGTAGACGTGGAGGTCGACTATGAGCAGTTCGCCCTCATTCCCAATGTCGGGGACTATGTCGATATACCCGGCGATGATCCCGGCATGCGCAACGTGCCGCTCAAGGGCAGGGTACGCTCGCGCCTGTTCAAGTATGTGATGAACTATTGCTACATCACGATCGTGGTCGAAGATTCCACCGACGACTGGTCCAAGATCCGCGCCAAGGCGGCTGACACTTAGAGTCCAAGCGATTTCTGCTCGGCATCGAGCGCTGCAATCTGTTCGGGTTGCGCAGCCATGGCCTTGCGCGCATCGGCGATGGCCCGGCGGGCTTTGTCTTTCTCGCCAAGCACGGCATAGGCCCGGATCAGCCTCTGCCAACCTGGGCCGTCATTTGGACTTGTCTTCAGACGCGCCGCAAGGGACGCGACCATCGCGGAAATGTCGGGAGCAGCCCCACCTTTGCGTGCGGTCAGCATAGCAATCCGATCGACCAGGTCTTGATGCGCTGCAGAGTTGGGTGGGACGTCGGCAAGGAGGCTTTGCCAGAGTTCGAGCGCCTTCTCGCCATTGCCGCGTGCCGCGGCGGCCAGGCCGAGATAGTAGCGCGCGGCCTTGTCTCTCGGATCGCCGGCAAGCGCCTCAGTGAAGGCGGCTTCGGCTTCAGGTGTCACAGCACCGGCTGCATCCTGCGTCAGCGCTTCGCCATAGGCGGAATAGAGAAACGGCTGGATCGGGCCGCTCGCTCGTTGCGCGGTGATGGCGCGCGCAAAGGACTTGGCAGCGTCGCTCGCGTCTCCGGCGGTCAGATATGCTCGCCCCAGAATGGCCCAGCCGCGGGGGTCGGTTGACCGGTTTCGCACCACGACGGCGAGACGACCGATCAAGGCATTCAGGTCGCGCGCTTCGTCGCCCTGCAACGTGCGCGCCGCAAGCTCGGGATGACCGTACAAGAGATACAGCGCCCCGCCCGTTCCCAGCACAAAGAGCATGGCCGCAGCCGCCAGTACGGCGCGTCCGCGATTCGCCTTGCTGCGCAGAACGGGCCACGCGACGAAAGCGCCGGCGCTCGCGGCGATGAGAGCGAGAATGACGTAGGTCAAAACCGTCATGCGCCCTCCGGCGGCTTCTTGCGATACTTGCCCTTGGCAAGGGAGACGATGACGCCGCGCAAGGTGCGCACTTCCTGGTCGGTCATGTCCGCGCGGTTGAGGAGCGCGCGCAGATTGCGGATCATCGGCGTTTCCTTGGAAGGCGGATAGAGAAATCCGTTTTTCAGCAGCTCGTCTTCGAGATGCGCGAAGAGCTGGAACATTTCCTCGCGCGTCGCCTTCTTTGCCACCGGACCATGGTCGATCCGCACCGCGGGCGTTTTGTCGCCAGCGCGAAACCACTCATAGCAAAGAAGCATCACCGACTGGCCAAGATTGAGCGACGAAAAGTCGGTCGTCGGAATGGTCACGACCGAAGTCGCGAGCGAGACTTCGTCATTGTCGAGTCCCGCGCGCTCGCTGCCGAAAAGGATGCCTGAGCGCGTACCGTGCGTCGCCGCCTCGCGCAACTGACGCACGGCTTCGATCGGGGTCAGCACCGGCTTGGTGACGCCGCGTTCGCGCGCCGTCGTGGCGACGACGAAATGCAGATCGGCGAGCGCGGAAGAGGCATCGCTGAACAGCTTCGCCTGTTTCACGATATCGACGGCGCCGACCGCCATGTGGTTCGCTTTTTCGTTCGGCCAGCCTGAGCGCGGCGCGACAAGGCGCAGTTCTGAAAGGCCGAAATTCTTCATCGCCCGCGCGGCCGCGCCGATATTCTCGCCCAGTTGGGGCCGAGACAGGATGATGACGGGTGTGCTCATGGCGCGGCCCACCCGGCTCCGGTCAATTCCGCAAGTGCACCAACCGCAAGATACATCAGGAATAACGTGCTGCTTTGACCTGTCTGGGTTGCGCCGGTATACCCCGCGCCAGCAGAAATACCGAGGGCTTCATGGACAAGATCAAGGTTGCCAATTCCGTCGTCGAACTCGATGGCGACGAGATGACCCGCATCATCTGGGCGCTCATTCGCAACAAGCTGATCCTGCCCTATCTCGACATCAAGCTGGAATATTACGATCTCGGGATCGAGCATCGCGATGCGACCTCGGACCAGGTGACCGTCGATGCCGCCGAAGCGATCAAGCGCGTCGGCGTCGGCGTCAAATGCGCCACCATCACGCCCGACGAGGCCCGCGTCGCGGAATTCAAGCTCAAGAAGATGTGGAAGTCGCCCAACGGAACGATCCGCAACATCCTGGGCGGCGTCATCTTCCGCGAGCCCATCATCTGCAAGAACGTGCCGCGCCTTGTCCCAGGCTGGACGAAACCGATCGTCGTCGGGCGTCATGCGTATGGCGATCAGTATCGCGCCACCGATTTCCTCTTTCCCGGAAAAGGCAAGCTGACGATCAAGTTCGTCGGAGACGACGGCAAGGTGATCGAGCATGACGTCTTCCAGTCTCCCGGACCAGGCGTCGCGTTGGCGATGTACAATCTCGATGAATCCATTCGCGAGTTCGCGCGCGCCTCGATGAACTACGGGATCATGCGCAAATGGCCGGTCTATCTCTCGACCAAGAACACGATTCTCAAGGCCTATGACGGCCGCTTCAAGGACATCTTCCAGGAGGTGTTCGAGTCCGAATTCGCCGCCAAGTTCAAAGAGCTCGGCATCACCTATGAACACCGGTTGATCGACGACATGGTGGCGAGCGCGCTCAAATGGAGTGGCGGCTATGTCTGGGCGTGCAAGAACTACGATGGCGATGTGCAGTCCGACACCGTCGCTCAGGGTTTCGGCTCGCTCGGCTTGATGACAAGCGTCTTGCTGTCGCCGGATGGAAGGACCGTGGAAGCCGAGGCCGCGCACGGAACGGTCACCCGACACTACCGGGAGTATCAAAAGGGCAAGTCGACCTCGACCAATTCCATCGCGTCGATTTTTGCCTGGACGCGCGGGCTCGCCCATCGCGCCAAGTTGGACAACAACACAGCGCTCGACACGTTCGCGCACACGCTCGAGAAGGTCTGCGTCGATACGGTCGAGGCGGGCTACATGACGAAGGATTTGGCCCTTCTCGTCGGTCCGGAGCAAAAATGGCTGACGACCGAGGGCTTCCTCGACAAGGTCGACGAGAATTTGAAGAAGGCGATGGCCTGAATCCGGTCGATCACGAACATTTGTTCTTGATTCGTTCCAAACGGACCTATAGCCTGTCCGGCCAACCTGGGGAGCAAGAAACATGATTGGCTATGTGACGATCGGCGCAAAGGACAGCGAGGCGTCGGGCAAGTTTTATGACGCCGTGTTCAATGCCTTCGGTCATGAGCGCAAATTCGCCGATGGCGGGTGGATCGGTTATGGGCCCAAGGGCAAAGACGAAAACAGCGTCTTCGTCTGTCCACCGTTCAACAAGGAAGCAGCGACGTTCGGCAATGGCTCCATGGTCGCGTTCAAGGCGAAGAATGCGGACGAAGTGAAGGCCGCACATTCCGCAGGTCTCAGGTCCGGCGGCTCCGATGAGGGCGCCCCGGGCTATCGCCCGCCTGAAAAGCAAAGCTGGTATGGCGCCTACCTGCGCGATCCAACCGGCAATAAGATTTGCGTGTATTTCACGCCCTGAAGATTTCAGTCGGCCGGTGCGAGGGCCGACAGTCGTTTCTCGATCGCGGCGATGGCCTCTGCTGCCTTTGCGCCGTCCGGGCCTCCGGCTTGCGCCATGTCGGGGCGCCCGCCGCCGCCCTTGCCACCCAGCGCTTCGGAGCCGACGCGTACCAGATCGACGGCATTGATCCTGGGCGTCAGATCGTCGGTCACGCCCACGACGAGCGAGGCTCTGCCGTCCGCCACGGCGACGAACGCGACGACGCCGGATTTGATACGAGCCTTGGCGTCATCGGCCAGGCTCTTGAGATCTTTGGCGGCGACGCCTTCCACGATGCGCATGTCCGTCCGGACGCCGCCCACAAGCTTGGTATCGGCGTGAGACGCCGGGGCCGCAGCACGCGCGCTCCCCGCACCGCCGCCGAGAGCCAAGGCCTTTTTGGCATCTGCCAGTTCGCGTTCGAGACGACGGCGCTCGTCCGACAGCTGTGCGACGCGGCCGGATAGTTCGGATGCACTCGTCTTGAGGACTGCAGCCGCTTCGCGCGCGATTTCCGCCTGACGCGAGAGATATCTGCGTGCGCCTTCGCTGGTCAATGCTTCGAGGCGTCTGACGCCCGCGGCGACGGCGCTTTCCGACAGAATGGTAAAGAGACCGATGTCGCCCAAACGGCGCACGTGTGTACCGCCGCAAAGTTCGACGGAATAAGGCTTCGCTTCCTTCAAGTCTTCGCCCATCGTCAGAACGCGGACCTCATCGCCGTATTTCTCGCCGAAGAGCGCCTCGGCGCCCGCCGCCACGGCCTGATCCGTCGGCATGATGCGGGTCAGCGCGTCGGAGTTCTGGCGGATGACGGCGTTGACCATTTCTTCGAGCCGTTGAAGCTCGTCCGGCGTGACCGGCTTGGGATGACTGAAGTCGAAGCGCAGCCGATCGGGCGCGACGAGCGAGCCTTTTTGCGACACATGCGCTCCTAAGACCCGCTTGAGCGCCGCGTGCAACAAATGCGTCGCCGAGTGGTTGGCGCGGGTCGCGCGCCGCTTTTCGGAATCGACGACAAAATCCACGGCGTCGCCGAGCTTGAACTCGCCTTTCGTCACCTTCACGACGTGCACGTGAAGTGCGCCGAGCTTCTTCTCCGTGTCCTCGACCACGCCCTCGCCGCGCGCGGATTTGATCGTGCCCTGATCGCCCACCTGACCGCCGGACTCGGCATAGAACGGCGTTTGATTTGCAAGCAGCAGTACGGTCTCGCCCGCCTTGGCGCTCTGCACCCGTTCGCCATTGCGAATGAGAGCCAGGATCTTACCCTCCGCTTCCTCGGTCTCGTAGCCCAGGAACTCGGTCGACCCGAATTCGTCTCGAACCGCAAACCATTGCGTGTCGCTCGCCGATTCGCCGGAGCCGGCCCAGGCCTTTCGCGCCTCGGCACGCTGCTTGGCCATCGCCGCTTCGAAGCCCTTGGTGTCCACGCCGATGCCCTTGGTCTTGAGCGCGTCCTGCGTCAGATCCAGGGGAAAGCCGTACGTGTCGTAGAGTTTAAAGGCGATGTCGCCTGCGAGCCTGTCGCCTTTCTTCAGCGCACTGCTCGCGTCGTCGAGCAGCCTGATGCCGCGGGCAAGTGTTTCCCTGAAGCGGACCTCCTCGAGCTTCAAGGTCTCGCCGATCAACATCTCGGCCCGCTTGAGCTCGGGATAAGCCTGACCCATCTCGGCAACGAGAGCCGGAACGAGCCGGTACATCAACGGGTCCTTCGCGCCGAGGAGATGCGCATGGCGCATGCCGCGCCGCATGATCCGGCGCAAGACATAGCCGCGGCCCTCGTTGGACGGCAGCACGCCGTCGGCAATGAGAAACGAGGTGGCCCGAAGATGATCGGCGATGATGCGGTGGCTGAACATCGCCTCGCCTTCCGCCTTGGCGCCCGAAATATCGACGGATGCGGCAATGAGGTGGCGGAACAAATCGATATCGTAATTGTTGGTGACGCCTTCCAGGATGGCGGTGATCCGTTCGAGCCCCATGCCCGTGTCGATCGACGGTCGCGGCAAATCGATGCGCGTGTTCTCGTCGACCTGTTCGAATTGCATGAAGACGAGATTCCAGAATTCCAGGTAGCGGTCGCCGTCTTCCTCCGGCGAGCCCGGCGGGCCACCTTCCACCGCATCGCCCTGGTCGTAGAAGATCTCGGAATTGTAGCCGCACGGGCCAAGCGGCCCCATCGCCCAGAGGTTATCGGCGTGATCGACGATGCGCGCATCGGGAAGACCGGCGATCTTGCGCCATAGATCGCGTGCCACATCGTCGGTGGGGTGAACCGTGACCCACAACTTGTCTTTGGGAAGGCCCAGCGTCACCCGCATATGTTCCCAGGCATATTCGATCGCCGCTTCCTTGAAATAGTCGCCGAACGAGAAGTTGCCGAGCATCTCGAAGAAGGTGTGATGGCGCGCGGTGTAGCCCACATTGTCGAGATCATTGTGCTTGCCGCCGGCGCGCACGCACTTCTGCACGCTGGCCGCGCGCGCATAGGGGCGCTTTTCCGCGCCCGTGAAAGCGTTCTTGAACTGCACCATGCCGGCGTTCGTGAAGAGCAATGTCGGATCGTTGCGCGGCACCAGCGGCGACGAGGGGACGACCGCGTGCTGCCGATCGCGGAAGAAGTCCAAAAAGGAAGTGCGGACGTCGGCGAGGCTTGTCATGGGACGTTTATGTAGCCGCAGCGTCGATAGCTGTCATCCCCGGGCGCGGCATAGCGGGTTTTCTGCCGTCAGCCCCGGCGCAGGGACGGAATCGAGAAGAAAAACGAAGGGGCGCCCCATGGCGGGAGCGCCCCTTCGCCGGAGTCGTTCCCTCATGCCACTAAAGGAACGAATGCTGTGACGGACCTATTCGGCGGCGTCCGAATCCTTTTCTTCTCCGCCAATCACCAGGTTCTGGCTGATCAAGCCGGCATTCGCGCGGATCGCGGCTTCGATCTTGGCGGCGACGTCCGGATTGGCGGCAAGGAACGCCTTTGCGGCTTCGCGCCCCTGGCCGATGCGCTCGCCATCGCAGGAGAACCAGGAACCGGATTTCTCCACCACGTTCGCCTTGACGCCGAGATCGAGCAGCTCGCCGGTTTTCGAAATGCCGGCGCCATACATGATGTCGAATTCGACTTGCTTGAAGGGCGGCGCGACCTTGTTCTTGACCACTTTGACGCGGGTCTGGTTGCCGACCACTTCGTCGCGGTCCTTGATCGCACCGATGCGGCGGATGTCGAGCCGCACGGAGGAATAGAATTTCAACGCATTGCCGCCGGTCGTGGTTTCGGGATTGCCGAACATGATGCCGATCTTCATGCGGATCTGATTGATGAAGAGCACGATCGTGTTGGATTTGGAGATCGAGGCGGTGAGTTTGCGCAGCGCCTGGCTCATGAGCCGCGCCTGCAGGCCCGGAAGCGAATCGCCCATTTCGCCTTCCAACTCCGCCTTGGGCGTGAGCGCGGCGACGGAATCGATGACGACGATGTCGACGCCGCCGGAGCGCACCAGCGTGTCGCAGATCTCCAGCGCCTGCTCGCCGGTGTCGGGTTGCGAGATCAGCATCTCGTCGATGTCGACGCCGAGCTTCTTGGCATAGCCGGGGTCCATCGCATGCTCTGCATCGATATAGGCCGCGATGCCGCCCTTCTTCTGGATTTCGGCGACGACATGCAGCGCCAATGTCGTCTTGCCAGACGATTCCGGTCCGTACACCTCGATGACGCGCCCGCGCGGCAGTCCGCCGATGCCGAGCGCGATGTCGAGGCCGAGCGAGCCGGTCGAAACCGCATCCGTCGCAACGCCCAAATCGCGCGCGCCCATCTTCATGACCGAGCCCTTGCCGAAGGCGCGATCGATCTGAGTCAGCGCCGCCTCGAGAGCCCGCTTCTTTTCTGTATTTTCTTCCTTGCCCACTACCCGCAAAGCCGCCTGTGACATGAGAACCCTCTCCTTATTTCAGAGCGGCATGGAAAACCCAAGCCGCCGCCATGGAGGCATCAAAGTACACGCTTTGTTCTCATTGGCAAGACACTGGCCAATGTATTGAAAATACATACTTATACCAAATCTTGTTCTTACCTTGTTCCAATAACGATCGGGACGGATCGGCGGCCGCGAATCCCCGCGGTTTTCGCCGCCGGTTCGAGGGGCTGCTCGGCTCGGCCGAGCAAGTCCAGGCCCGGCTGGAATATGTAGCGCGTAAAAAAAGTATAGCCAGCGCACGCTGCAAGGCTGGCCATGCGAATTTCCCCACCTGTTGCCCTGCCCGACGGTCGAATCGCGCGCGGGCGCTTTGATGCTGCGACCATCGCGCTCCATTGGACGAGCGTGTCCCTGGTTCTTTTCCAGTTCGCCAGCGGTTGGGCGATGTCGGAGTACGGCGCACTCGCCACGATGCCGGACTTGCTGATTTATCACCGCTCGGCGGGAACGCTGGTCTGGCTGGTCACTCTGGCGCGCCTTTGCTGGCGCCGCTTCTGGGCGACCTTTCCGCCCTTTCCGTCGCATCTTTGGCAGATCGGACGATGGACCGCGCAGGTGACCGAATATGCGCTCTACACGATGCTGGTCGCCCAGCCCACCACCGGCCTTGTCTTCACGCTTCTCCGAGGCCGACCACTTCCGCTTTTTATGGTTTCGATCCCCGCAATCCTGCCGCGCAATCTGGAACTGTCGGAACAGTTCCATCAAATTCACATTCTGGGCGCCATGGTGTTCGCCGGCTTGGTGGTGTTCCATGCTGCCGCGGCGCTGGTGCATCATTTGGTCTGGCGCGACGATGTCCTGGAGTTGATGGCGCCGGTGCTGCGTCGCCGCGCCGAGCCGAGCGATATGGGCGACGAAGTCCTCGAAGGGCAGCCTTAAGCAGAAGCCGCCGCGAATCAGGGGCGCCGGAATTTCAGAGCGTACTGGTCGGTCTTGCCGCGAATGGCGGTGTCGAAAATCGGCTTGGTGTGATCATCGCCGGCGCGGCGCAGGAAGTCGCCTTCGGCCACAAGCTTGAATCCCGCCGCTGTCACCTCACGAATGACTTGCGACTTCTCGATGCGATGAAGCTTGGCGATGTCGTCGGCGCTCAGGCCGGGATTGGCCTGGTGATCGAGGATGAAATAGATGCCGCCGGGCTTCAGAGATTCGAAGACGTGTTTGTTGAACGCCATCATATCGACCGCGCCATACGTCTTGATGTGCAGGTCGTGGTAGTTCTGCGTGATCCAGAACAGGTCGACTTTTTCGGGCAGGCTGAAAGCGCCGAACGGTGCAGCGCTGATTGAGATGTTTTTCCGACCCGGTTCGGCCGCCATCTTCCGGTCGGCAGGCTCGCAGCCCTTCCAACGCGTCGTTTCAAGGCCATAGATCTTGCCGTTCGGCCCGACGACATCGCCCAGCAGCCGCGAAAAATAACCTCCGCAGGGGTAAAGCTCGCCGATCACCATGCCAGGCTTGATTCCAGCGAACGCGATCGTTGCGACGGGAGCGCGCAACGCGTCCGCGTCGCGATCGCTCTTGGGCCTTGCCGTGTCCGCAACCGCCGCCGCAATCGGATCCTTGTCTGCGAGTGCCGCTGTGCTGAACAGGGCCACGACCAACAAGCTCGCGAGGTGAAGGAGTTTCATGACGGCTTCTCCCAAGTCGGCCGACAGGCTAGGCAGAAGTCATGCCACGCGCCCACACACAAGCCCGTTACGCGAACTAGCCGACACGTTTGGGAGCCGGCGCTCCCGCGAGCACGTCCTTGACCTTTGCCGCGAGCTGCTTGAGGCCAAAGGGCTTCGGCAAAAAGTGCAGGTCTTCCGCTTTCTCGTCGTTGCGGCGGAACGCCTCCTCGGCGTAGCCGGACATGAAAATCACCGCAATTTCGGGCCTGATGCGCTTGACGGCGCGCACCAACGTCGGGCCGTCCATATTCGGCATGACGACATCGGTGATCAGAAGATGGATCGGCGCCTTGGCATTCTGCACGATCTCGAGGGCTTCTTCGCCGCCCGCCGCTTCCAGCACGCTGTAGCCGCGCAGTTTGAGCGCACGCGCCGCAAAACTGCGAACCGCCTCCTCGTCTTCGACCAGAAGGATCGTGTCCTGCCCGGTGACGTCGCGCGGTCCGCCGCGCTCCAATTCCGCCGCGACCGGTGCGCTTTCTTCCGCGCGTAGCCGCGGCAGGAAGATGCGGAAGGTCGTGCCTTTTGCGACCTCGCTATCGACCGTGATGAAGCCGCCCGTCTGCTTGACGATGCCATAGACCGTCGCCAGACCGAGTCCCGTGCCCTGTCCCACGGGCTTGGTCGTGTAGAACGGATCGAAGATCTTCCCCAGATTCTCCTTTGGGATGCCGATGCCGGTGTCGGATACCTCGATGCGGACATAGTCGCCGGCCGGCATGATGGCGGTACCAAGCGTTGCAGGTGCTTTGACGATCTCGTTCGCGGTGCGGATCGTCACGGTGCCGCCCTTGGGCATTGCGTCGCGGGCATTGACGACGAGATTGATGATGGCATTCGAGAGCTGCGCTTCGTCGGCATGCACCGGCCAGACGTCGGCGCCATGTTCGAGCTTGAGGTCGACGCCCTCGCGCAGCAACCGGCGCAGCATCAGTGCGAGTTCGCCCACGACGTCGCGCACCGCCAGGACGCGCGGCTGCATCGTCTGCTTGCGCGAGAACGCCAAAAGCTGACCGACCAGCGTCGCGGCGCGGAGCGCGTTTTGGTGGATTTCGTTGATTTCCTTGAACGAGGGATCGCCGGCCTGGTGGCGCATCAAAAGGAATTCGGAATTGCCGATGATGACGGTGAGCAGATTGTTGAAGTCATGCGCCACGCCGCCGGCAAGTTGGCCGACCGCCTGCATCTTCTGCGACTGGGCAAACTTGGTCTCAAGCGCTTTTTGTTCGGAAACATCGACCAGATAGAGGATGACGCGTCCGCCGCTGACGGGGCTTGCGAAGAGTTCCGCCGAGCGTTGTTCGTGGCCGGCGGCGCGCAATTCCGCCGACGCGACGTTGTTCTTGCCGCGCGCCGCCTGCGCAATGAGTTCGGCGATCCGCGCCCGATCCGCTCCCTCCACCAATTCCCCGAAGTTGCGTCCGCCAAGCGCGCCGGTTACTCCGAAAAATCTCGCGAAGGCCGGGTTGGCATCGACCAGCTTGCCGGCGCCGTCGGCGAAGGCGACGCCGACCGGCGCGTCGCGGAAAATGTCCCCGAGGTGCGGCGGCGCGTTCGCCGCGTGTGTCTGCTCCGCTGCCGCCGCCATGGCCGCTTTTGAAGCCGCCAATCGCGGCGCGAACCACCACGCCGACTGCGCATCCTTGAGCGGGCGGACCGCCGCGACGACCTCGATGCCCGGACTGACGGCAAACGATTCCTCGCGTGCCTTGCCCTCGGCCGCCGCGCGGGTAAGACGGTAGAGCACCGCGGCCGAAGGCTCGCCCGCGAGCGCCAGTTCGGGCGGCGGAGCGGCCTGTCCCGCTTCGGCTCCGGACATCTTGCGATAGACGTCGTTGCATTCGAGCACCGCGCCGTCTTTGCCCGTGATCGCCCAGGCGATGTTCGCACGTGCCGCGGCTTCGGCGACGCGGCGGGCGTCGGCCGTGCTCAGGCTTTCCTTGGGCCAGACGGCGAAGAGAAAGAGGCTCGCGACCGCGCCGATGGCGGCCAGGAACATGACGCCCATCCAGCCGACATAGCTCGCGGATACCACTGCAAGCACGGCCGCACCCAATGCCAGGCAGAGAAAAAAGAGCGCCGCCCAGCGCCAGGCGCCGGCCGGAACACCCATGCTCAGGCTCGAAAGCCCGCGAGTCGCCATCATGATTCGAGTCTAGCGGCCTTCCCCGGCAAGGACGAGCACCCTCGCGCGGGTTCCGCCTTTGCCGCAGGACCGATGCTTCAAAGTCCTTGGCAAGACCCGCTCCAGGGTGATTTCGTGTTTCTGAGACCGGAGATACTCGATGTCCAGCGTTGTCCATTCCGATCTGGCCCGTCCGGCTGCCCCTATGGATGAAGCCAGGCAAAAGCTCGACAGCGAGGGCTATTGCATCATCGAGAATGTGCTCTCGCGCGCCGAGGTCGCGGCCCTTAGGTCGCGACTGGAGGAGCAGGCCGAGGGCGAACGAGCGCGCGGCGTGGCCTTTCATGACGGCGGACCTTCGCGGCCCAACCAAAGGGTCTGGATGCTGGTCAACAAAGGCCAAGTCTTCCGCGACTTGATGCTTCATCCCATCGTGGATGCGTTGATGGGGCATCTGCTGGGTGCGGACTATCTGCTTTCGAGCCTGACCGCGAACATTGCGAGCCCCGGCGGCGAGCCGATGGTCCTTCACACCGATCAGGGCTATGTCGGATTTTGGACGCCGAAGCCGGTGGTGGCGAACATCGCCTGGATGCTCGACGACTTCACCGCTGCGAACGGCGGCACCCGCCTCGTGCCGAGAAGCCACCTCGATCGGAATGCAACGCCGCGTTCCTCGTCATTCGTGCCTGACAATCTCGCGAATGTTCCAAAGCCTGAAGACACGATTGGAGCCGAGGGCAAGGCGGGCAGCATCTTGTGCTTTGACGGCCGGGTCTGGCACGGAACGGGAGCCAACAAGACCGATCGCTCGCGACACGCGTTGCTCAGCTACCATTGCCGGCCCTTCGTGCGCCAACAGGAGAATTTCGTGCTCGGACTTCTGCCAGAGATCAAAGATCGCGAACGGCCCGCGTTGCTCAATCGCCTGGGCTTTGCGGTATGGGCCGGTCTTGGCCGGGTGGAGAGTCCGCGTCCTTCGACTCCGCTCTTCAAAGAGCCTGGCGCCGTCGGCGCACTCGCCAAGGATGGAACAGCCATTGACGATTGAACGCATGCGCAAACTCGGCAACACGGGCCTCTCGATCGGACCTCTCGGGCTCGGCTCGGTCAATTTCTCCTGGCTGACGGAAGAGGCCGAGAGCTTCGCGATCATGGACGCAGCGCGCGATCTCGGCGTGAACTTCCTCGACACCTCCGACAACTACAATGCGGGCAAGACCGAGTCGCTGATCGGGCGTTGGTTCGGCCAGGGCGGCGGCCGGCGCGAACAGACCGTGCTTGCGACCAAGGTCTTTTCGGCTCCGATGGAGTGGGGTTCGAGCGATCCGGTCAAGCGCAGCGGGAGTTGGGTCGGGCCAAACCAGAAGGGCCTTTCCGCCAAGCACATCCGCGAGGCCTGCGATGCCAGCCTCAAGCGCCTCAACACCGACTATATCGACCTCTACCAGATGCATCATGTGGACCGGAACACGCGTTGGGAAGAAATCTGGCAGGCGATGGAGTTGCTCGTCCAGCAAGGCAAGGTCCTTTATGTCGGCAGTTCGAATTTCGCCGGTTGGCACATCGCGCAGGCGCAGGAGCTGGCGAAGCAGCGCCACTTCCTAGGTCTTGCCTCGGAACAAAGCGTCTACAATCTGATGAAGCGCACCGTCGAACTCGAAGTCATTCCGGCATGCCGCGCCTATGGCATGGCGTTCTTTCCATACAGCCCGCTCGCGGCCGGTATGTTGGGCGGCAAACCAACGGAAAACGAGCGCGGGCGTCGCGCGTTTCTGCGTCAGTCCGACCGCATCGATTCCTTTGAAGAGCTCTGCCGGACGATCGGCCAAAAGCCCGCCGACGTGGCGCTCGCCTGGTTGGCGCGACAGCCCGGCGTGACGGCACCGATCGTGGGCCCGCGGACGATGGCGCAATTCAAAGCCAACCTTGCGGCGCTCGAAATCGAGCTCAGCGTCGATGTGCTGAAAAAACTCGATGAACTGTTTCCCGGTCCTGGCGGGCCCGCACCGGAAGCGTATGCCTGGTAGGTCGTCACCCGACCATTAAGGAGCGTGTCATGAACAGGCCTGAGCGGATCACGAGCGATGAAGTCCTCTACAGCGTGAAGGATCATATCGCGACGATCACGCTGAACGCCCCTCAGCGCATGAACACGATCTCGGGCGAAATGCTGGGCGCGCTGACGCAAAGCCTGGTCGATGCCGATGCCGATCGCGAGGTGCGTTGTGTCATCCTCACCGGCGCCGGCCGCGCTTTTTGCGCCGGGCTCGATCTTGTCGCCCAGACGCAAGGCAAGGGCCTTGCCATCGGCGGCGCGGGCGCCGTGTCGACCGACATCGACCTGCGCAACACTCCGCCGACTGTCCTTCACGCGATGAACAAGCCGGTGATCTGCGCGATCAATGGCGGCGTCGCCGGTTATGGTGCGGACACCGCACTCGGCTGCGACATTCGCCTGATGGCGAAGTCCGCCAAGTTCGCGCTCTCCTTTGTCAAACGCGGCATCCTGCCTGAATCCGGCGGCACATGGCTTTTGCCGCGCATGCTGGGCTGGTCAAAGGCCGCCGAAATCTTCTTCACGGGCCGCACGCTGACGGCGGATCAGTGTCTCGAATACGAACTCGTCTCCGAAGTGGTTCCTGACGCGGAGTTGATGCCGCGCGCCTTGGCTTTGGCTTCGGAAATCGCCGCCAATGCGCCGCTCGCCGTGCAGGCGGCGAAGCGCATGATGCGGATGGGACTGAACGAGCCATTTGTCGAGCATGTGCATCATGTCTATCTGCAGCTTCTACCCATGATGCGGACCGAAGACGCGAAGGAAGGCATGCTCGCCTTCGTGGAAAAGCGGACGCCCGTCTTCAAGGGCCGCTGATACAGGGCTTATTCCGCGGCGATCTTGGCGTTTGCAGGCTTGCGCGAGCGGTGGAACGGCCGATCGCCGAGGATCGTCGCGCGATTCATGATGCGGCGGTGGGGCAGGTAGTCGTTCACGGCATAGTGCTGCGTGATGCGATTGTCCCAGAACGCGATGGAATTCGCCGTCCACTTCCAGCGCACCTGAAACTCCGGCTTCTGGATATGAACGAAGAGCATTTTCAACAGAGCATCGCTTTCCTCGCGACGCAGGCCCTTGATCCGATCGGTAAAGCCGTAATTGACGAACAGCGAATCGGCGCCGGTTTCCGGATGGGTCCTGACGACGGGATGTATGACGGGCGGATGCTCCGCAACGGCGCGGGCATGCTTGTCCGCACCTGACTCCTTGGCGACCTGGCCGCGTGCCGGAAAGCCGCGCGCAAAATCATGGATCGCATCGAGCTCGGCCAGAAATTTCTGCAGCGGCTTGGAGAGTCCCTCATAGGCCGCCTGCATGCTGGCGAAGCAGGTGTCGCCGCCCTCGGGTGGGAGAAGCTTGGCGTAGAGGACTGCGCCCAGCGGCGGCGTCTCGATGAACGTCACATCCGTATGCCAGGCATCATTGTCGGTGGGATTCCCCGAATGATTGTCGAGAACGAACATCTCCGGCGCTTCCGGAACGCCTGGATAGAGGGGATGGGTGTGAAGCTCGCCGAACCGTGCCGCGAAATCGCGTTGCTGCAGCGGCGTGATGTGTTGATCCTCGAAGAAGATGACCTTGTGCGCGAGCAGCGCGGCGCGGATCTGCGCGATCTCCTCATCGTCGAGGCGTCTGGACAAATCCGCGCCTTCCACGACAGCGCCAATGGCCGGCGTCAACACTCGGGTCGTGAACTTGGCCATCATGTCCTCTCCGCAAGGCTCATCAGTATGATCGTTTTGGGGTGCCGCGAAAGCCGGGCGGGCTAACGCCAACTTTCTGCCGAAGTCCCGGTCGCAGCGTATTGCATTGCCCGGCTTGACAAAATCTATATTTCTACTATTTTGGAAATATGGAATCTAATCACGCGCTCATGGGACTTGCGGCGCTGGCACAAGAGACGCGGCTGGCAATCGTCCGCCGCCTGGTGCGTGCCGGGACGGGCGGAGAACGGGCAGGCGCGATCGGAGAGGCTTTGCGCATACCGGCCCCCACGCTCTCGTTCCACCTGAAGGAGCTTGAGCATGCCGGGCTTGTAGCGCAGCGACGCGAGAGTCGAAGTCTCATCTATTCGCTTCGTTTCGACGCGATGCGCGATCTGCTCGTCTATCTCATGGAGGACTGCTGTGCCGGCAATCCTCAAATCTGCAATCCCAACGCGAAGGAGAGTTCCGATGAAGCGGCTTCATGTTCACCTGCATGTGAATGATCTTGGGCAGTCCGTGCGCTTCTACAACGCATTGTTCGACAGCAAACCGGCGAAACTCGAGCGCGATTACGCAAAATGGATGCTTGACGATCCGCGCGTAAACTTCGCCATCTCGACCGGCGCTGATGCCGGCCTCGGCCATCTCGGGATCCAGGTCGATGACGCCGCCGAGCTCGCTGTTGCGACTGAGCGCGCAGCGAATGCCGCAGGAAGCGCGCGCGAAGAGAAACAGGCGAACTGCTGCTACGCTATTGGCGACAAGGCCTGGGCGACCGACCCGCAAGGCGTGCGCTGGGAGATGTTCCACACCACAGACGACCTCACGGTCTTAGCGGAGTCTGTGCCAAAGACGGCTGCACCCACCGCCTGTTGCACTATCGCGCCGGAATGACGGCGGGCGTCGCGTTCGCCAAGACCCGTCGCCCGGCCGCGACGAAGCCCGCGCCGAACGCCACGCCGGCGGCGATGGTCATGAGCGAAACGAGCACGCCGAATGCGCCGACGATTGCGAAGAGAAGCGCCGCGAGCCAGAAAATCGGCGCCGGATGGAGGGCGCGGTCGCGAAGCAACTCTTCAACCGAAAGAAGGCCGAGACCGATCAGGGATATGGCCGCGCCAAGCTGATATCCGTTCGCGCCCGGCATGACGGAGGCCGAGATTCGAATCCAGATGATGCCAAGCGCAAATGTTGCGGCTCCGAGTGTGCCGGCGATGCCGAGCCTCGGCCTTCGGCTCCAATAGATTCCCGCGATCCCAAGCAGCAGAAGTGCGTCCGTGACGACATAGAGCAGAGACAGCGTCGACGGCGAAAAGATTTCCGCCGTGAAGCTGTCGACGATTCGCAGAACGCCACCTGCGACTGCCGCGATCCCCAGCACGCGCACGAGCATAGAGCTCAACCTTCCTTCGCGATGAAATCCCGCGCCTGGGTGGCAAGGCGCAGACCGTGATGCCGCTTCTGGGGCGAATGCAGGTAACGGTTCATCGCCGCGCACATCATTGCTGCCCATGGCGCGTCCGGCTCGGCCGCCAACTCGTCCTCAAGAGCGAAGAGCATCTTGATGCGATGGCAGGCGATGATCGGTTCGACGATTCCGTGATCGAAGAGCTGGCTCATTTCATCGGCGATGAACCTTTTGCTGTCGGTTACCCGAAATGCATCCAGATCCTGCTGGGCGTTGACGTAGGATTTGTTGCGCCCAACGAAGAGCGCAAGCTGCAGCAGACTTTCCGGCCAAAGCTCAGGTTGCGCTTCGCAAATGTGTCTCGAGGCATTTGCAAACGTGAGGGCGTGGGTGAAGTCGAGCCAGCTGACATTGTCGGCAATCTGATTGTCCGTCGCGCGGTCGAAGGCGGTGTCGAAGTGGAGAAGGTTCCAGCCGGCCGCACCGAGAAGCGCATCGTAAAGCCTGCGCGGCGCTTGACCTGCCGATTGCAGCACGCGGTCAAGGGCGGCATCGATCGAGAGTCCCACAAAGTCCTGCGCGCTGACGGCCGCGGTCTTCGTTGCGTCCCATTGGGCGCGCGCCTTGCCATACGTGCGAAACTCCGGCAGGCGCTCCTCGCGCGTGGCGTTCGTCAGCGACCGCACGAGCGCAAGCAGAACAGGCTCTGTGGAGTTGGGACCAAGCCTCTCGATCAGTTGCCTGGTCTTGAAGGTGTAGATGGCGCTGTGGCCGAAATCGGCATAGTGGGCCAGCGCCGCACGGCCAAGGGCGCGACTGATGTCGCTGAGCGAGACGCCCTCCTGCAGCGCGCCGCGGAGGTGTGCGATGGCGTCGCTCTCATTCTCCGATTCGATCGCGGCGACGAACGCATCTGCATCCCATGCTCTCACGGCGGCGGCATAGGGAAAGAAGTCGGCGCCCACCGTATCCCAGGCGAGATGAGCGATCGGTTCGATCATCGCCGTCAGTCGCGCGGCATCGGAGGGCGCGCGCTCGGCGAGTGCCAGCCAGTCCGCGGCTGCGGCATGGGCATGGGTCGTGCCGAATTCCAGCCGCTCGTTTTGTCTCAAAATCGCGTGCGAAACGGCGGTATGCGCGTCAAATCCCGCGCGCTCCAGCCGCGCCACTTCGCGTGCGATCCGCGCCTGATCGTTGTCGGCGATGGCTGCAGAGAGACCGTCGAGCGCGCGTTTTCTCTGCTGCTCGGGCGGCGGGTCGCGCAAGTCGACAAAGATCTCGCCACCGCGAAGTTCGACCGGATAGGTGCGGACGGGATCACGCCCGACCAATGCTTCGCCCGTGGCAAGGTCGAATTTCCAGTTGTGCCAATTGCAGGTCAGCACGCAACCTGGCCCTTCCGTGCCTTCGCTCAAGGGATAGCCTTCGTGCGGGCAGCGATTGGCAATGGCAAACTGTCTGCCGCCGACCGCAAGCAACAGAACCTGCTTGCCGGCGCGCCGGATGACTTTGCGACCGCTGCTGCGAAGTTCGCTTTCGCTGATGCCCGTTGCGGTGAACATGGCGGCCTCTTTTTCAAAGTCGGGGCTTTAGAATACCTTCGGCCTTGATTTAATCAAGCAACACCTTTAGAAAATGACGCATGCCTGACCAGCACAAATCGCACGCTACGACCGGACGCGCCGCCGTGCGCGAACTTTTGAAGCGCGAAGGGCCGATTTCCGCCGATTCGGCGGCCGAAAGACTGGCGATCACGGCCATGGCGGTGCGTCAGCATCTGTATGCGATGGAGGCCGACGGCGAGGCGACATATGCCGCCGAGGCCCGACCCCGCGGGCGACCGGTCAAACTGTGGCGCGCGACCCGAGCGGCGGATTCCCACTTCGCCGATTCCCATTCCAGTTTGGCGACCGATCTGATCGTCCAGATGAAAAAGGCTTTCGGCGAGGAAGGCGTGGACCGATTGCTCAAGCTGCGCAATGCCGAGCTTGAGAAAACCTACCGTGCCAAAATGGACCGCGCCCCGTCGTTGCGGGCGAAGCTTGATGCGCTCGCCAGGATCCGCAGCGCCGAGGGTTATATGGCGGACGTGCGGCGCGATCCTGAAACAGGTCAATGGTTGTTCGTGGAGAACCATTGTCCGATCTGCTCGGCGGCACGCTTATGCACCGGTCTCTGCCGTGAAGAACTCGCGCTGTTCAACCGCGTTCTGGGCAAAAACATTCGCGTCGAACGCGTGTCGCATATCCTGGCCGGCGCCGGCCGTTGCGCCTATCGCGTCACGGAGACCTGATTTAGGATCGCCGCGCCCCGCGCCGGACTCTCCGTGACCGAACCTGTTCTAGAACTCCACGACGTCACCAAGCGCTTTGGCGATTTCACGGCCGTCGACAGGCTGAGTTTCACCCTGACCCGGGGACGCATTCTGGGCTTTCTCGGCCCCAATGGCGCGGGCAAGACCACGACTTTGCGCATGCTGCTGGGCATCTTGCAGCCCGACAGCGGGACGATTGCGATTCTGGGCAGCAGCATTGCGGATGTACGCTCGCGCATCGGCTATCTTCCTGAAGAACGCGGCTTCTACAGGCGCATGCGCGCCGATGCCGCCATCGCTTATGTCGCAACGCTCAAAGGCATGAAGCGCCCGGCGGCGCTGACGAGCGCGCGCAGATTGCTCAAGGAATTCGGGCTTGAGGCCTTTGCGCGCGTGCGCATCGAGGGCCTCTCGAAAGGCATGGCGCAGAAAGTGCAACTCCTCGCCGCCGTTGCACACGATCCGGAGTTCGTCATTCTCGACGAACCTTTTTCGGGTCTCGATCCGGTCAATCAGGCCGAGCTCGAGATTTTCATCCGCAAGCTTGCGGCGGCGGGCAAGACGATACTTTTTTCAACGCATACGATGCAGCACGCGGAGAGGCTCTGCGACGGGCTCGTGGTTCTGACGAATGGGCGCAAGCTGTTCGACGGCACGCTCGACGCGGCGCGCGCGCTCTTTCCGCGAAGAGCCCGCGTCGGTGCGGATGCGGATCTGAGCTTTTTGCGTCAGGTGCCCGGCGTGCAGCAACTCACCACGCCCTCGGCAGATCAACCATTCTGGACGTTGGACATGGCGGAAGGCGTCGACGGCCGCGCCGTGCTGGCCGCCTGCTTTGAAAGGGGCGTACCTCTGACGCATTTCGACATCTCGCCGCCAACCCTGCACGACATCTTCGTCTCCCTGGTCGAGGAGGCGGCATGAGAAACGCCTTCCTCATCGCGCGCCAGGAATTCATCAAGTATGTCACGCGCCGCGGCTTCTTCATTTCGATCCTGATGTTCCCGATCTGGGTCGTGATCGTGCTCCTGGTGCCGCGGTGGACGTCGGGCGCGCCGCAACGTGCGTTCACGATCATCGATCGTGCCGGGGAATATCGCGCGGCCATTCTGGACTCGCTCTCGCGCGAGGATGCCGAGCGCGATCTGAATGCGTTGGCGCGCTATGCCGCCGCAAATGTCAATCTTTCCAGGCTTGAGCGTGCGAAGCCGCGCCTTTCCGGCCTGCTCGAAAATCCGACCACGCCGCGCGCCGTCACGGCCTTTCAAGGGTCAGGGGGTCGCGAAGGGGCGCTTTCCGCAATGCGGCCGTTTCTGAAGCCGACAGCCAAACCGTTTCGGGCTCCGGCACCGCGATTTGTCTATCTCGAACCGCCGCCCGAACTCTTGTTCAGCCCAAGCGAACTCTTCGCCAGCGCCGCCCGCAACGTCCTCGACTCGGGCCGCTATTTTGCCGTGATCCTCATTCCGCAAAATTTCGGCAAGGACAGTCATGCGACCGTGCAATATTACGCACGCGATCTGTCGGACTCCGACCTGCTCGATTTTGCCACCGGAGCGCTCGACAACGCGCTGCACAAAAATGTTCTCAGACGCTACGCGCCGCAATTGGTCGACAGCGATGCGCTCGAAGAGACGACAGCGGTCGAGACCCACAACCCCACAAAGGCCAATTCTCAGTCGAGCCGGGACGATTCGCTTACCAAGATCGTACCCATCGCCCTGGCCGTCATACTCTTCATCGTCTCGGTGATGAATGCGAGCGTCTTGCTTCAGGGTGTGGTCGAAGAAAAGTCCACGCGGATGATCGAGGTTCTGCTGTCCTGCGCCACACCGCGCCAGATCACGAGCGGAAAAATGGTCGGAGTGATCGCGGTCGCTCTGCTCACCATTATCATCTGGTCGCTGGCTTTGTTTGGCTTGATGGCGCTGGCCGATGCGCGCACCGTCACGCTGGTCTTCGATGCGCTGGGATCGGTCGCGACATTCGACACGCTGCCGCTGCTACTGCTCTACTTTTTCTGCGGGCTTCTGATCTACGGCTCGGTGTTTCTCGCAATCGGCAGCATGGCGAACTCGCTCGCCGATGCGCAGTCTCTCTTGGGACCATCGATGCTCATTCTGATGCTGCCCAATCTCCTGATCTCCGGGATCATGCGCGATCCCAATGGTCAGCTGGCATCGCTCGTTTCCTGGGTGCCGTTCTACACGCCCTTCTTCATGATGTTGCGCATCGCCTCGCATCCGCCTGCATTGCAAGTCTGGGGCACGACGGCGCTCGCGCTTGCGACGACGGCTTTCCTGATCTGGTGGACGGGTCGCGTATTCGCCAACCATGTCCTCACGACGGAACGGCCGCCATCGCTCGGCGGGCTCATCCGCCGCGGTGCTCTCGCCGTCCGAGGTCGGAGAGTCTGAGTCTGGCGTATCGGACAAAACAAAAGGCCGTCCGATTGGACGGCCCCTTCGAAATGATATGAGCTCGTCTCAGCGCGGGATCAGACCCTCGCGCTGCAGGCGCTTGCGCTGGAGCTTGCGGTAGCGGCGGATGGCTTCTGCGCGTTCACGCGCGCGCTTTTCGCTCGGTTTCTCGTAATGTCCCCTGAGTTTCATCTCGCGGAAGATGCCTTCACGTTGCATCTTCTTCTTCAGCGCTTTGAGCGCCTGGTCGATGTTGTTGTCGCGAACGATGATCTGCAAAATGCACTCCTTCGGGGCCCAAATTTGGGAGGCGCGGGTGATAACAGAAGGGTTTCCGTGTGTCCATCGCACTTGCCGGATGCTGACTTCATTCCTATATAGTGGGGGCCAAGGTCGCCGATGGAGGATTTGTCCGATGTAAATGAGTGTTTAGAGGGAGGGGGAGGGGGTGCACGAAAACTCCTAAAAGCCCGGTTCGAATGTACGCGGATGTAATAGAATCAAACACATGGCAATTCTGAAAATAGCCCGCATGGGCCATCCCGTGCTGGCGCAAGTGGCTGACCCAGTCGCCAATCCCGCCGCGCCGGAGATACGGCGTCTGGTCTCCGACATGATCGAGACGATGATCGACGCGAACGGCGCTGGTCTCGCTGCGCCGCAGGTCCATGTCCCGCTGCGCGTCGTCGTTTTTCAGGCGCCCGAGGGGCGCAGCGATCCCGAACTGTCTGAGCGCTTCGATCACACCGCGCCACTGACGGTGCTGATCAATCCCGAGATCGAGGTCATGAGCAGCGAGATCGAAGGTGGCTGGGAAGGATGCCTGTCGGTACCCGGCCTTCGCGGTTTCGTCGAACGGCCGTTTCACATTCGCTATCGCGGTTTCGATGTGGACGGCCGCGAAGTCGCGCGCATGGCAAAGGGATTTCATGCCCGCGTCGTCCA
>Ga0105237_10000918_pt1 | contig 39613 bp, 33 predicted proteins | sample KBSC24metaG_FD_81520 | JGI IMG/M metagenome (GOLD analysis project Ga0105237, IMG submission 81520) | Corn rhizosphere microbial communities from Kellogg Biological Station, Michigan, USA - KBS C2-4 metaG | ecosystem: Host-associated > Plants > Roots > Rhizosphere > Soil | place: Michigan, USA...
CCCTCCTTCATCAAAAACACGCCCCGCCATCGCCGCCAGACTGTTCAGTACCCTATTGGCCGGGCACACGTCAAAGGCAACGAATCCCGCAGCCGCCGCCACGCCAACCTCACTGCCAGTCGATCCACCCGAGCCAACCCCGCCAGCCGCCCCGCTCCCACCGGACGCGCCGCCAGCCCCAGCCGCGCCAGCCCCCCCATGCCGCGACAGATTCGCGATCCCCCCCAGGTTGAGATAGAAATCATACCCCGGCAACAACAGCTTCTCCCCTATCGGCACTATCGGCGCCCCCTGACCGCCCAGCGCCACATCCATCGCCCGCAGATCGCTCACCACATTTATTCGCGTCACCGCCGCCAGCGCCGCCCCATCCCCCAACTGCGCCGTCATTTTCCGCGCCGGCATATGAAAGGCCGTATGCCCGTGACTGACGATCAACTGCACCTGGTAATGCAGCCCGAACTCCTCGATGAATCGCAACACCTGCTCCCCCAGATAACGCCCATATTCCGCATGCAACAACTGATAATCCAGCGCAGACTGCCCCGGCGCCGCAGCCAGACGCTGCCGCCACTCCCCGGGATAGGGATAACAGGCCGTATGCACCAACGTATACTCCCAGCTCTTAGGCCCCTTTGCCGTACCAGCCTTCTCCTGCAAAAACGCATAGACGATATCCAGCCCATCCAGCGAGCTGCCGCTCATTAGTCCTATTACTTTATACACCATAAGACGGCAAAATTATACAATTGCCGGCAATGCCTGTCATCCATTTCAGGCCCCGAATGGACATGGCCGCGTCAATCACGTCCCGAATGGACATGGCCGCGTCGAATGACGGCACGACCGCGCCGAATGACGGCACGACCGCGCCAATGCGCGGCATAATCGCGCCAGCTAACTAACGTAGATATACAACCGCACAAAAGAAATAAAATATCGCCCTCCTGCCTTGCGGATCGAAATTTTTGATACATTAGTATCACAAAAAACACCTTACCATGACCTGCCATCCCCTTCTCCCATCTGCCATTCCTCCCATTATTCATACGCTTATATCGCTTCTCCCTCCGGATAAGCGCTGACCACACATCAGCGCCGACCAAAATAGACCATAAAATTCAAACACTCCTTTCACCTCAACACCGATCTCTTTATGCTAAAGGGAACATTTCCCCGTAAGGCAGTAGCCGCTACTTTCCTTGCCATCCTATTCACCCAGACATTCGCCCCCGCCGTCGCCTACGCCCTCACCTCCGGTCCGACACAGCCCGAAGCCACCAGCTTCGAACCCATCGACACGACGGACATGGTGAACATGCAGACAGGCAGCTTCACCTACAATATGCCGCTATTGGAAGTCCCGGGATCAGAAGGCGGCTACCCATTATCGTTATCATATCACGCCGGCATCCAGCCCAATGAAGACGCCAGCTGGGTGGGACTGGGCTGGACGCTCAACCCCGGCTCGATCACACGGAGCGTCAATGGCTATCCCGATGACTGGCAGTGGCAAACAAACACCAGCCGGGTATACTGGAATGGCGGCCAGACGACGACCTATACGGTAGGTCTCAACGTGGGCATCGCCAACACCCCGGCGACGGTCGGCTTCGGTCTTTCCTTCTCCCAGGACACCTACCGCGGATTTGGAGTGGGATTCGACCTCTCCCTGGGCGGAGGGCTCCAGCTGGGCCCTGTCAATGCGTATGCCAGCGTGGGACTAACGAGCTCCCCGTACGGAGGGGATGTCGGCTTTGGCGCCTCGGCAGGCATTGGCATCGGAGGCAGCGTGGATGGGCTTACCGGTAGCCTGGGAATGAATGTCAATACAAATTTCAAATCGGTGAGTTCGGGGTTCACAGGCGGCATCGGTTATGATATAAAAAACGCCTCCGGCGGCTCGAGCATGCACGGCTCGCTGCTGGGAACCTCGCTGTCGACGGGCGGAGGAAAACCTTCCCTCTCCATGGGCGGTCTGACGGCATCGGTGAGCAATTCAAAGGCCGGGAAGATCTCTACGGAATCGCATGGATTTCATGTGGACGTCCCCGTCTTTTTCGGGGTCAACCTGTCATTCGGCTATAACAAGACCCGTTATTGGACGGACGAGACGGTCAACGTAACCACCCATGGCAGCCTGTTCCCTACCCTCCCTAGCATCGGCAGCAAAGTATATGATGATTACTCCTATGATTCATATTCGCTCCTGGAGGATGGCTCCTACAAGAACATCATAGACTATCCCGACCCGAAGACCGTGCAGGGAGGCGCCTTCCCGGATTTCGACGTGTACAACGTCAATGCACAGGGTCTGGCTGGCAGCATGCGCCCTTACCTTTTCCAGAGCGCGCTCCTCAACCAGAATATCAAGAATGGCAGCACGCCCAAGGTGACCTATTACGCGCAGGGTCAGGGCGCCACGGCTGCCGTCCCCTTCTTCCGGTTCGAGAACGATTTCTCGAACAGCTATCGTCAGAACTACCCCGCCTATGATCCGGGCACCATCAGCGACATGCGTTACATTGCTCCTCCCATGGACCCCAGCCCCGTCTATGGCAACAACGACGGCACCTTCGGATACGGCTCCGGCAATGCACTGGCAGGTTCGAAACACGTAGACGTCGGAATAAAGATCCATCCTGTCAACGACCTCGGCTATAACAGCGCGCAACGGCTGCAGCCGGGCATGATAGAGGGTTTTTCCATCACCAACGAGTCGGGCATGGTCTATCATTTCGGGCTGCCCGCCTACAGCTATGGCGAAGAGAACTACCAGCAGAATACTACTTACCAGAATGGCTATCCGTACAACCGCCAGACAAAACCCGCCCCCTATGCCTACACCTGGTATCTCACCACCATCACGGGTCCTGACTTCGTCGACAGGAACAACGATGGAAAGGCGGACGACGGGGACTGGGGCTATTGGGTAAACTTCCAATACGGCAAATGGTCGGATGACTACGTCTGGCGTAACCCCTCCGAAGGGTTCAAGTTGGATGAGGACAACCAGTTCGAAGACTGCTCCATCGGTCATAAAGAGATCTATTACCTGAACGCCATTCGCACCCGGACACATATAGCGCTTTTCGAAAAAGACCTCCGGCAGGACGCCAAAGGCGAATCGCAAATCGTCTTTGCATCGGGAGCCGCCAATCTCGATCCACTCAATAATCCCGCCCAAAGCGATTATTACCATGCAGGTCTGTTCGACATATCCTCCAGCCAGAGCCTGCTATTGAGCCATATCTATCTTCTGAATGCGTCGGATGAGAACTTTGTAACGGCGGCTTCCGGTCCCAGCTACGCCTATATGCCCCCGACCCGCAATGGCGCCTGCACCACCTGCGAGCTGGCTTCCAATGTCCTCGACAAGACGGACGTCGACGCCGTGGGAAGAGCCGCGCTGGAGGCAAAGGCCATCCGCGTCATCGACATGAGATACGATTACTCCTCATGCCCGGGCACCACGAACAGTTTCGACAGCTATGGCACGGGCTTCACTTTTGCAAAGAATGGCAAGCTGACCCTGAAGAATGTCGTCGCCCGGGGGAAAGGCGGAGCCAATCTCCTGCCTCCCACCAGCTTTTCGTATGAGCTCACCGCGGCTGAACAGAATGCCCAGCCGGCCACTGTCACGGGATACACTTTTATTACGGCGACCAATGCCTACAAGGTGGGCGACCTGATCATGCAACGCAACACGGTAGCCGGCGGCCCCGACATCTTCCTGGGCCCCATCCTGAAAGTAGATGGCAGCGGCCCTTACACCTATACGACCTATCATGGGCCCTATACCAGCGGCTCGGTGCAGGCGACGGTTTTCCGCACCAAGGATCCTCCCTATGACAAGAATGCGTACGACATGTGGGGTCTGTATAAAGATGATGTCGCCAGCAGCGCCCTTAATGTCAATGAGAATATCGGCAGGTACACCTCCGTCTTTTCTTCCGCCTCGGTAGACGCCTGGTCATTACGGACCATTACGACACCCCTGGGCAGCCAGATAAAAGTCAACTATGAGTCGGGCACCTATAAGCAGAGCGCGCTGGACAACAACTATTCTTTTATTCTCAGCAACATCAGTTCTACCGACCGGAAAACGCTCATCTTCAACATCGAGACGTATAGCTCTTCGCAGGACCCCTTGACGATCGCACCCATAGGAGCTAAGTTCAACCCTGTGGTTTTACTGGTGTCTTATGGCATGGGGAGCCAGCAAGGCACGGGGGCGCCTGTGCATAAGATAACCGCGACCAATCTGGGTAACCTGACCATCACGGGCTACAACCCCACTCCTTCGGGCTTAATGGGGCATTATACCGGTGTATTGGATATCCCCGTCCCCGCCTCGGTATCGGTCCAGGGGCAAGGTGGATCCACCTATGGCGCTGCCTTTTCGGGTTTCTACACCGGCAACGCCTATAAAAGCATCAACACCGATTTCTATGGCGGCGGGGTCCGGGTGGCATCGCTTTCGATAAACAATACGACAGACAATAGCATCACCACGACGTCTTACAACTATAATGACCCTGCGACCGGACGCAGCAGCGGGATAACGTCCTATCTGCCGACAGAATTGGACGCATATGATGCGCTGGCTGCCAACAGACAGGATCCCGACTATAGCTACCCCAATTTGACACAGGAATTAACGACGTACAAGGAAACCCTGTATAAAAATGCCTCGCTGGTCTACTCCCTTGGCCGCGAGCTGCCTCCTCCCGCAGTGATGTACCAATACGTGACGGTGACCAACCAGGTGCAAAGCCCCTATGAACAGACCGCCCGGAGCCTGCCCGGATCGACACAATACCAGTTCGAGGTGTTCAACCCCAATATGGTCGGCATCTCCGATGTCACGCCGCGTACCCAGGGCTCCAATAGCTATGGCGCCTATCGTTCCCGCAACGCGGTCCTGCAGAAATTCACGGGAGCCATCGGCAATCTCCTCCGCACCGTCAAGTATGATGCCAATGGGGCCATACTAAGCGAGACAATCAACCACTACCTCCACGACCCCTACCGGAATGCCGGCAGCCTCAGCGCTTTCATGACGGGATACAAATCCGCCCTGGCTCAATACTTCTACCAGGGCTATCTCCAGGAACGTTATTCGGAGGTGAAAGAAGTGGAGAACCAGACCAGTGCATCCGATAATGCCGTCCTGACCACCTTGTCCGCACGAGAAGAATTTCCCTGTATCCAGACGGGGCAGACAGTGATCAATTATGTCAACGGCACGCAGTCCTCCAGTCAGAACCTCGCCTTCGACTTCTACAGCGGCGCGGTGACGCAGACGGTGGAGACGGACGCCTATGGCAACAACTTCATGACCCAGACGGTGCCGGCCTATCGTCAATACAGTCCGATGGGTCTGAAGATCAATGCCAACAGCAACGCGAACATGCTGACGCAGACCGCCGCCACCTACCGGTGGAAAGTGGACGGCAGCAATAACAGGCTGGGACTCGTCTCGGCCGGCATCAGCACCTGGAGCAACGCGGTCCCCGCCGTCAGCGCTGACGGTACCCTATATACGCAAAATGGCGCCAACGGAAATGTGTGGCGGCCACAGTCTGTTTATGGCTGGATGCCGACGGGACAGACGAGCGACGGACTGACGCCTTACGCCAGCTTCACGGACTTTTCCTGGAGCAACCCCGGCGCCTCGGACCCCCGTTGGGTGAAGAGCTCGGACATCACCTTGTATGATGTGTACTCCAGGGCGCTGGAGGCAAAAGATCTCAATAATAACTATGTGGCCACGCGGATGAACTACAAAGAGCAAAAGGTCATTCTCACGGGCGGACCCGCCAATTATTATGAGCTGGCATACAGCGGGGCGGAAGACGCGGCCCTCAACCAGACCAATAACCTTTTCGTAAAGGCCGCCGACGGGACGATAGCATCGGGAACAGCACACACCGGCGCCCAAAGCCTGCTGCTGGGGACGTCGGGGAAACGCGGCTTCCTCTATACCGTACCGATAGTGACCACAGGCAGCGGCGGGGTAATGGCAGGCCAGACCTATATGGCCTCCGTATGGGTGAAGCCGGCCAGCGGCACGATGTCCGGCGTCAAGCTGTATTACAGCGTAGGAGGCACGGTCAAAGGCAGCACCTCCGGCGCCAGCGCCAAAACCGCGGGGGCATGGAGCCTGGTGAACCTGGCGATCAACGGGAGCGACCTGGTGTCAGGCTCGACGCTTGCCGTATGGTGCCAGAATGATAATACCAGCGTACAGGCGTATGTGGATGATATGCGGTTCCAGCCGCAGGGAGCGTCGACGACGGCCTATGTCTATGACCCATTCAGCGGGGAGCTCACGCATGTGCTCGACAACAGCAACTTGTACACCCGGTTCGAATACGACGCAGCGGGACGGCTGGTGCGCACCTACAAGGAGAAGATGAACATCGGCGAATTCAAGACCAACCAGTATCAGTATAATTATAGCGCCACGAATTACGCCAGTGCAGCCATTACCGATCCCTACGCGTATGCAAAAAATACTTGCCCGCTGTACTACTCAGGGACCAGCGCTCCGACCATGAACATCCCTGCCGGCAGATGTACGAGCTTTATCTCCCAGGCAGATGCAGACGCCCAGGCCGCTATCCTGGCCCAGGACTATGCCAATATGAATGGCGGCTGTATCTGTACGCCCAAATTCACTTATGCCGCCGGGATAATCCCCGTCCTCTGGCAACTGAACGCTCCGAACAGCACCATTAAGTTCACCCTCTTCTTTCAATATCCGGCGGGTGCGACCACCGTCGATCTCGGTACCATTGCCGGAAGCTGCGGGCTCCCGACGGCAGTCCGGACCGTGCCGATCCTCATCGGATCATCGACTTTCAATGTCATTATTTCTCCTTCGGGAAGCGTGCAGATCAAATTGATATCAGGACCCGCGCCCGGAGCCGGAAGTCTTTCCTTTTCCGGCACCTATGATACACAGGTGAACCTTTCCTATAGTAATGCGAAAAGCGGGACATTTACGAAAAGCTGTACTCCGCCCCAGATTGGCAGCAGCGTAACATACCTGGTGCCTCAATATAAATATGCGGCTATCGATCAGACTACGGCTGACAATCTTGCCGCTGCGGATGTACAGGCCAATGGACAAGCCGCCGCCAATGCGGATCCCAATGCCACCTGCAGCACCCCTTGCTCCTTTTCGCGTACCAGCAGCCTCACCTGGCTGACATCAACGGTCAGTTCCACCTCCGGCACGAGTGCTTTCAAATTTGTATTTATCAGTCCAAGCAACGGTTATTCCTTTGGCACGCTCGGCACGATCACGGGCGGATGTCTACCCTCCCTTGCGCGTTCGGTACATGTGACGGATGCCGCAAATACCGGCAGGGTCTGGAATGTGTCGATATCTACGACGGGCGGGGTACAGATAACTCTCTTTAGCGGGACGGCGCCGACAGCTGGAGTCCAGATATCCTTACAAGGCACTTATAGTTTGTAACAAACGTAAAATATTGATTATGCCATTCCTTCCTATTCGCTCCCGGATCAGAACATCGGCATTAGCCGTGATCGCCCTGCCGCTATATGCCGGGGCGTATGCGATGCCCGCTGCCGGGACCTCCTCTTATGAGACCTCCTCTTATACGATCCCCCCCACCTGGGACCTGACAACATACGATCCGATGGTCACCCTGTACGAGGCCTCCGAGAGCATTACCCTCGAATCGGGTTTTGAGACGCCGGATGGCGCCATCCTGGTCATGCAGATCCAGCCCAATTACGGCGTTCCCCAGGCCGCCAACGGGACCGGCACCGCGGACGCGAACATTGCCTGGGTCCAGACGACGCGTTATGATGAGACGGGGACGGTGATAGCGGGCAGCAAACAGTTCTATGATAACAACGGACGGGTGGTCCAGACGCAGTCAAAAACATTCTACCGATCGACCCCTAATACAGTGTTCCCGCATGTGCTGGCCAGCCAGCCGATAAAAGATGCCTATGGGCGGAATGTGGCTAAGACGCTGCCGGCACCGATCAACTACGCCGACTTCAGCTACCGGCCGAATTTCCTGCAACATAACCCTTCGGGGAGTAACTATACCCACCAGAACTTCGATCTGTTTACCGACGGGACGACCAATACCGATAAGACCAACAACCCCGATCCGCTCTGGGATGGGGCGAGCAGCGCCCCCGTACAGGGGACCCTGGCCTGGTATTACAGCACGTCGAACAACTGGGAGCCCTATACGCCTACCACCAGTTATCCCTACAGCCGGCAAACCTATTACTCGGATGGGACGGGGAACGTGAAGAAACAAGGGGGCACGGGAGAGCCATTCATCATGGGCAGCGGTCACGAAGGCAGCAGCTATATCACACCGGTAGCAGGCGAGCTGAACTTCTATCTGCAGGTGCGCAACCAGATATTCGCTGCCACCGATCTTGGAGGCTTGCCAGCGTCGCTGCAGAGCCAGGCGATCCAGACGGTGTCCCATGACGCCAATGGAAGAGAGGTCGTCTCCATCGCGGACAGGTCGGGAAACATATTGATGACGGCCCGGCCGGGAGGCAGCGATCTGATGGTAAATAATGCGATCACGATAGCTGTCGGAAGATTCCAGTACGTCAAATTATTCGCGAATACCACCGTAACGTTCGCCGGCAATGGGATCGTCTATCAGATGGACGGGAATGAGACACCGGCAACCGCTATCCTGCCCGGGGGCGCATTCGCCAATGGGACGAGCTATTCATTCCCGGCGGGATACTATAAGGTAGTGAATACCGATGCGACGAACCCTGCAACGGTCAGCTATGGCAATGGGTATACGGATGTCAGCTATAGTTATTATAACCAGTTGGGCCAGCTGGTGGCAGCGGTAGACCCCGAGGGCGTGAAGAAACTGTATGCTTCGCCCGGCAGCTATACCAGCAAGACCTCAGTACCTTTTATCAGTCTGTTCACCTACGACCAGCGGGGCAGACTGATGAGCAGCCAGGACCCGGACGGAGGACTGCGCCAATATATCTACCGCCGCGATGGAAAGGTCCGCTTCTCGCAAAATGCCGTACAGGCGGCAGCGGGAACCTTTAGCTTCGTCAACTATGATCAGAACGGACGCGTCTTGTCCAACGGCCAATACGCTCCCGGATCCGGAGGGATCACCTTCGCAGGCACCGCCGGCATCCTGGAGACAACAGGCCTTTGGGGCGGGCTCGTCAACGGGACCATGACGGACGTGTCCATCACCTCGTACAATGTGCCGGACAACAGCCATGGCCTCGCCGGCTATACGCAGGATCCCTTTACATTATCCGGGGCCATCAGCCTGACACAGCGCTACGGCAGCATCGTGAACGACGCTCCCACGAGCGCCGGCCTGGTCAGCGCCACCTGGTACGACTACGACGAAGAAGGGAAGACCCTCTGGGCTATAAAGTACATCAACGGGCTGGGTTATAAGACGGTGGACTATTTCTATAATGCCATGGGACAGCTGACCAAAAGGGTCTACCAGAAGAATACTTCGTCGGAGACCTTTGTGCATTACTACGACTATGACCCCGCCAACAAACAATTGTGGCATGTCTATACCAACACGGCGGATAACACCGGCACCTGGAAATTGCAGGCCACTTATTACTACTATCTCCACGGCGGCATTAAAAGGATAGAGGTGGCCGGTAGCTTGCAGGGTATCGATTATAACTATACGCTGCAAGGGGCGCTGAAGGCGATCAACAACAGCGACAAGACGCAGGACCCGGGCAATGACGGCAACAACAACGGTTTTGCCGCCGACGCGTTCGGGGAAGTGCTGGATTATTTCCCCGGCGATTACACCAATGGCCGCAGTGGCATCGCCTCCCTTAATGGCGTCAACACTTCAGGCATCATCACCCGGGAGAGCTATGCGGGCAATATCAAAGCCATGTCCTGGTATAGCGAAAAACCCGTGTCGACGGGTCTGACGGATGCCCCAACCACCTATGTCTACCAATACGATCCCAAATACCAATTCACGGAAAGCACCTGGGGGACAGGATTAAATTTCGGGAGCAGCCCGGCCAGCTTCACCGCCACCGCCTTCAACAAGGAAAAGGTCGGCAACGCCTCCGGAACCCTCGCTCCCTATGACGGCAATGGAAATATCCTCTATCTCCAGCGGACGGACGGCAGCGGCAACCTCACCGACCAGTTCACCTACAACTATACGCTCAATACCAACAGGCTTGCCAGCGTAACCAACGTCGTGGGCGGCGTCTCCCAGACCTATGCGACCTTTAGTTATGATGCCAAAGGCCAGGTGACGGCAGAGGCGACGGCAGACGGCAGTCCGCAGAAATACCTGGTCTATGACGTGACGGGAAAAGTGACGGCAGTGTACCGGGACGCCACTCTCAATATCCTGCTGGCATCGTTTGTATATGACGAATATGGTCAGCGGATAAAAAAGCTCAGCTACAACGGCTCCGGCGTGCTCGCGCAGGTGACCTATTATATGGGGGATGTGGTCTATACGCAGCCTGTCACCGGCGGCTCCACCTATGGAGCTATAACCGTCCAGGAATACCAGATCAATGACGGCAGCAACAGGATAGGGGTGTACTACGCGCAGGGGCCGATATACGCCTATGAGCTGCACGACCACCTGGGCAATGTCCGGGCGGTCATCGCACAGAACGGCACGACTTACCAGGTGCGGGTATATTCGGACTATTACCCATTTGGAAAGGTGGTCGGCACGGGCGGCACCAACGACTACCGCTATGGCTACCAGGGACAAAATGCCGGGCAGGATGGCGAGACGGGCTGGAATAATTTTGAACTTCGCATGTATGACAGTCGCATCGCAAGGTGGCTGCAGTATGATCCGAAAGGTCAATTCCATAGCCCGTACGTGGCAATGGGTAACGACCCTGTAAATGGGGTCGATAAGGACGGGGGCTTTTTCCAGGAATTAATAAATCTCTTTCTTCACGGCATGTTCATATCCAACGAAGGGTACAGCGCCTATCAGGCTCTCGAGGCTCAGGATCTCGCCCCAAGCTATCATTGGGAAGGCAGCAGGATAAAAGGTCATGGCGTGCTCACCTGGCAGACGTCGATGCAGGATGAAAGCGATCCGAACAATTGCACCCCAGTGCCTATCGGTCATTCCGAAAAATTCGAACCCATAAGAGACGTCATTAGGAATGTCAACGGGCAGATGTATGCGATGTATCCTGACCTCGAATTGAAAATTACGGGCGGTCTCCGGGCGGCGGAAGTTATGCCGATGCATATAGAAGGCATCGATATTAATATTTTCAGCGTCGACCTGGTAAAATACAGTTTTGCGGAGAATAAGAAATCCTACATCTGGGATCCCCGCGACTGGAAGGATCTGAGCTTCAATTCAGGCGTGGAGGGCGATCTGGATGGCCTTGAAATTGGTGCTGGATTTTCCATCGGAGGAGGAAAAATGGAAAGCAGCATCAGCATGAGTGCGGGTATCCTGACCATAGAAAGGACAAAAAATTTAATGGAGAAGGAGGCCAGCGCAGTACTGGGAGTCGGCTTCGGGGGAGATGGCAAGTTCGGTGTTGGAATTGTGGCTGAAGCCAAACTCATGTACAAACAGGAAAAGATACCGGGCAATGATGTCGATGCCTGGTATAAAAAGGAGTAACCCTCCACATAGTTGGAACACCCCACTCGAAGTACTTGTATTTTCGATTCGAACAATGCTTCAAGTAAAGACGCGAAGCAATTTCACACAATACGGCGCGTTTCCTTTTCTAACGAAACGTACCCCTATGAATAAAATTTTACCTTTCCTGACAGCCATTGCTATCCTCGCTCATTCAGAAATTCATAGCCAGTGTTTGAAGGATCTGACAGACACACAGCCATATACAGTCAGCCAAAGTGGTCAGGCAGCAGGTTTCCCCGCAACCAACGTCTTCACCAACTCGGGCGACGCGACGGCAGGATGGCAGGAGAACAAAAATGTCACCGTCGGCAACCCCAGCTGGGTAAGCGCCACATTCACCGGCGGGCCACAGGTGATCAGCGGGTATTCCATCTCGGCGATGGACTATAGTGGTATTGGCGCCAATATCGCGCCCACCAACTGGAAATTCCAGGCTTTCAACGGCGTGACATGGATCACCCTCGACACACGGGCCGGCATCACCTTTTCAGCAGGCCAGACACGCATCTTTACGGCGCCGAACGCTACGGCATACAGCGCCTACCGTCTGTATATCACCAAGGCCTTTTCTTCCACCACAACGATGGGCGTCGCACAGCTACAATTATTCCAGAGCGTTTGCATCACCGGAAGGGTGTTCCAGGACGGGGGACTTCGTGATAAAGTTTACAATGCTGCCACCGACGTACCGCTAAGCGGCGTCACTGTGAGCATAGTCGGTGAAACGTTGGGCGGCATCGTTGCTTCCACCAGCACCAACGCCGCGGGAGTATATACATTTAGCAGCGCACAGGTCCCTTCGGCAGGTAACTTTTCCGTCATCGTCACTCCACCCGCCGGAAAGAACTTCGTAACAGAATCCACCAATCTGCTGAATTCCAACGTCACGCTGCTTTCGCCCGAGGAAGAGCCCTCTTCAGGTGCCGTGCTCTTTGATTATTATATGAACCAGCAGAGCACATTTCAGAGCGCGACCAATCGCATGCTGTTTCCCGGGGGCAACCTGGACTTTGGATTAATGAACGCAACTCCCACATCGGCCCTTGCCTGCGGCGGCTCCGGCACTGTCGGGTCGAACCTTATTACGGCGGCAAACAACGGCACTTTCGGCACGACGGCGGGCGCTCCGACTACCGTACATCCACACCAACGGGCATTCACCGTAAGCGCCGCCTCCCTATACAGCAGCTTACCCGCCGCCAATACCACCTATACTTTTTCAAACGCGCTTGCCAATCCCGGCATCAATAACTCCGGCCTATTATACAATGAAGGCAACTATAACATCACCTCCTATCTCGGGACCATATCCGATCTCGCCGACGAACCCTATCTCTCATCCTTACAGGACAGCTACAACGGGAATGGATGGCGAAAAACGTTTGGCGCAACTACCGGTGATACGTATGACCAGTTCCTGTCGGTAAACGGATCGTCAACCAGCGGCCAGCCCTTTTTTCAGCAATCGGGCATTGCCCTCACGGGCGGCACCTCCTATTCCTTATCCTTTTTTGGCAAACAGGCGAACAGTTACGCCCAGGTGGTCGCCCTGGGCAATATCAGCGACGCGCCCGTCGTAGCGACGATCACCAACAATTCCGGCACCGTGATCGCCAGCTCGAGTATCACCCTCAACGCCCCCGGCGCCTATACCCAGGACCGGCCTGAAACGCCCTGGCAGTTCGGCACCCTGTCATTTGTCGCGCCGGGCGCCGGCGGGCCTTTTACCGTCAGCCTCACCGCCTCCAGCCTGGCAACGGCCGGTAACGATTTCTATATCGACAACATTACATTGACGCCCTGCTCGTTCGTGGTAGTCCTGCCGCTGAACATCACCACATTTACTGCCACGGCCGATGATGCCGGCAACGTTCAGCTGGCATGGGATCTCTCCTCGCCCCACACAGGCACGACAGTAATTGAATACAGCAGCACCAGCGACAATTTTAAGGCGATCTCATCGGTATCATCGCAGGCCGGCGCCAAAGATTATCAGTTCCTCCACAGTCACCCCGGCCATCAACACAACTACTACCGGCTAAAAATCGTCAACGCAGACGGCACCTTTTTCTATTCGGACATCCGGATGGCAACTATCGACGACGGCAACGGACAGATCCTGTTTTATCCCAACCCTACTACCAATATGCTGTATATATCAGGTACGGCGGATATATTCCACATCGTAGTGACGGATGTCGCAGGCCATACGGTTTTATCGGAACCGGTCAATCATGAAAACAATCTAAATATCAATACAGCCCTCTGGCGATCGGGTTGCTACTTTGTCAAACTCATCGGCAGGGAAAATACTTCGCTGAAAAGAATTGTGATCACGAGATAAACCCAAGGATCTGAACGGTAAGCCCCATGCTGATTCGAATAGGAGGCGCAGGCTGAGTCCCTGCGCCATCCTTTATCTGGCAGGTTACTTTAAAAAACCGTTCAGGTAGGTCAGGATCGTTGTTGTCTGCATCATCAGACTGACATGTCCTTGTGAAGGAACAATGGCCAATTGCGATTTCGGCATTGGCCCCATATCAGCAGCAACAGCGCCTCCCAACAATTTATATGTTTTTATCAACTCAATTTTATCCAGTCCGTCATTGTCACCGGATATGATCAATACAGGCGCTGAAATTTTCGAGATATTAGAGTCACCGAAGTCGAATGGCGCCTGGGCGAAAGCAATCATCTGCTCCAGGAACTTTGTCCATTTTGTTTTATCAGGAGCAACCGCGTCGTATGCGGCTTTCATGGGACTATTCGTAAAAAATTCAGGTTTAAATGTCTTAAACGCATTGGTCACCTCGGGTAGCCAGCCACTATTTTTATAAGTTGAAGAAATGATCACTAATTTTTTCAACCGTCTGGGGCTTTGTATAGCAAACTGGTAAGCCACAGAGCCGCCCATACTAAATCCTGCTACATCAGCACTGTCAATTTTCAGGTAATCCATTACTCCTTCCACATCACTTGCCAGGGTAGGAAACGATAATTTTCTATCTGAGTACTGTGTATGTCCGTGTCCCTGCAATTCGATGGCAATTACCTTCCTGGTTTTTGACAGCTCAGGGATCAATTGGCTCCAGTTCATATCAATTGTCCAAAAAGCGCCATGTAGTAAAACTATAGGTCTACCCTCGCCATATACTTCGTAATAAACTTTTAGGCCATTAACAGGTGCGTAACCGCTGTTGGAAGATCTGATTTGTTGTCCGTTCGCTCGGGATGCCGCAAACATAATTGCAATAAGTAGTATTGATCTAAGAGGATTACGTGTTTTGAGCAAATTTTTCATAACGCTGTCTAAATTTTAGGTTGAATTTTATTGACAATACAAAACTAAAATTCACTTCAGGATTTGACACGGTGTAAAAACGACAACTTAGGGGATGAATTCCGCCAAAACAGGTCTATTGCGTACTTATCGGCCAGTTACTCTGCGCGGGAGCGATAACTTCGACAACACCTCCCGCCATCCCGGCATCGCTTAATCCTATATAAATGGCCAACTTTACCTGAGGGAAAACACTTATCACATGAGAAGCATTTACCAAATCCACCTTATATGTCGAAACAGCGAAAACAAGGCCGGCAATTGCGCATGCTGCGACAAAAAATCCTCCAACATCATCGACAGCTGCTACAGTTGCAGTCCCAGTACTTCAAACTCCTCGCGGAAAAAGAATGGCTCATGAAAGAGGTGCACCACAGGGTGAAGAATAATCTGCAATTGGTCATCAGCCTGCTCAACATGCAGACCGGCTATCTCAAAGATGAATTTTCCCGCGACGCGTTCGGCGACATCGGTTCCCGTATCAGGGCCATCTCGCTCATCCATCAACGTCTCTACCAGGAAGAGAACGACATGACCAGCATCAATATGCCCGATTACATCACCGAATTGGTAGGCTGTATGGAACCCAGTCTTTACAAGACGGCGTCTGTCGAATTCCGGCTGGACATCGCGCCCATCGACCTGTCCGTCTCACAGAGCGTGCCGGTGGGCCTGATCCTCAATGAGGCCATCACGAATTCCGTCAAATATGCTTTTTCCACGGAGGCTACGCCTACAATAGTCATTTCCATGCGGCAATTGGAAAACGATCTTATCAGTCTCACCGTCGCCGACAACGGCAAAGGGCTGCCGGAAGATTTCAGCCCCGAGACTAACGCATCCATGGGTTTCCGGCTCATCAAAACCCTCAGCGATCAGTTGGAAGGCGACCTCAGCATCCGTAATAAGGATGGAGTATTGTTAACCCTGCTATTCGCCCGGCAACCCGAAAGTTATTGAGCCCTTCCCGGCCTGCCTTTAACGGCCGCCGCCCCTCTAACTCCAGGCCCGCCTTTAGCGGCCGCCGCCCAGCGCTCAGCCCCCCACCTTCCGCCCCAATGCGCCAATCCGCACCCTACGGGGACCTGCCCCGCACCAAACCACGCCCCTTCTCGCTCGTTCCATTCGCTCCGCTCGGGAACGCTCCGCTCGGAAACCCCCGTTAACAATTTTTTATGTAGGTTTGCCCGCAAATACACCCATCTTATGGTCGTCAATTTAAGCCAGCAATATTCCCTATTGTCCAACTGGGTCAGCGAGATACGGGATGAAGAAGTGCAGAAGGATCGCATGCGGTTCCGTCGCAACCTCGAACGCATTGGGGAAGTGGCCGCCTATGAGATCAGTAAGACCCTGCCCTTCGTAGAAAAAGAAGTGCAGACCCCGCTGGGCATCGCCGTATCGAAAGTGCTCAAAGAGCAGCCTGTAGTAGCCACCATCCTGCGGGCAGGTCTGGCCATGCATACGGGCCTGCTCAACTATTTCGACAAGGCCGACAACGGATTCATCTCCGCCTATCGCAAACACAATCGTGACGGCAGTTTCGAGATCAGCCTCGAATATGTCTCCTGTCCCGAACTGGAAAATCGCGTGGTCATTATCTCCGACCCCATGCTCGCCACCGGCTCCTCCCTTGTAAAAACCATCCAATACCTCCGGGAAGAAGGCCACCCTTCCCAGATCCACGTCGTGGTCGCCATCGCCTGCACCGTCGGCATCGAATTCGTCCTGCGCAGCGAACCCAACTGCAAGATATGGTGCGGCGCCATCGATGACGAGCTGACAGCCAAGGGGTACATCGTTCCCGGTCTTGGTGATGCGGGCGATCTCGCCTTCGGGACGAAGGTCCAAATGTAAATTCTTGTTTTTGCCCTTTTTTTATTACTTTTTCAGCGATTTTACCCCTGCAATAAGCCAACCGTTCGATCGTTTTATCCGTCTTATGTGTGGCTGAAGCCCGGATTTGCCTGCGCATAGGACGACAACCGTATTTTTATTGATAACGAGAGAGACCTTGACTGTTTATGAACCCTCAGCAACCTTTACAAAAGATCCTTCAAAAGTCCGCAGAAAGTGCGAACGGGCTCCTCCTGGCCGCCCATGCCGCCCAAGCCCTCCGCTCACGGGTCTCGCTCCTGCTGGCCTTCCTCCTCACGGCCCTGCTGTTCTCCGGCCGCGTCACGGCCCAGGACCCGGGTTTTTCCCAATTCTTTGCCTCCCCGTTGACCCTCAACCCCGCCCTTACCGGCAAATTCAATGGGGTGGTGCGGGTGGCAGGCAACTACCGCAACCAATGGCCCAGCATCAACAACGCATTCATCACCTCCACCATATCCGTCGACGCCCCCATCCTTCGCAACAAACTGCCCGAGAACGACACCTGGGGTCTCGGCATCATGGCCATGAACGATAAGACGGCCGGCGGCGCCCTCAACAGCAACTATATTTCGCTGTCGACAGCCTATCACAAGGCGCTGGACGAAGACGGCTATCATCAATTGGGGGTTGGTTTCCAGGGTACTTATGCTAACAGGAGCCTGGACGGCACCCAGCTGCATTTCGAAGACCAGCTCAACCTCAACGGCACCTGGGATCCCATCTCTCCTTCGGAAACCAATATCAGCGGCCGTTATGTCAGCGTACACTACTTCGACGTCAATCTCGGGGCCCTGTACAACGCGTCCACCGATGGCAACAACAACTACTATTTTGGCGCCTCCGCCTATCACCTCAACCACCCGAAAGAATCCTTCCTCGGCGTGGATACCGTCAACGTCCCAACGCGTCTGACCCTCCATGGCGGCGGATACTTCCCGATACAGGGCTCCCCAAGCACCATCTATGTCAGCGCGCTGTTCAACAACCAGGCCGGATCACGCGAATACGTCGTGGGCGGCGCCTGGGCCGTTAACGCCAGCAATGACGAGACGAGTCCCGTGAACTTTTACGCAGGGCTCTGGGGACGGCTCACCAACAATACCACCGATGCGGTGATCCCCTATGTCGGGCTCGACTACAGCGACTTCAGTCTTGGCGTCACCTATGACGTCAACGTCTCCGCGCTAAAGACCGCCTCCCAGAGCCGCGGCGGTATTGAGATATCCCTCATTTACATCAAGAAGCCTTCCAACGGACGCCGCGGGGTGCCTTGCCCTAAATTTTAACTGGCGGATCGACTAATTTAATTCGTCTTTTCGCCGGAAACCTATGCGGGGTCTCGGTTCTTGTGGAGGATTGAGTAATTGCTTCAGGTATTCAAAGATCAACTGTATATCCTGGTCATGACCAAATACCTTTCTTTCTACCTGCTCCAGTTTTAATAAAATATCCTTATGTGTCAATAATATCTCCCGCATCTGGGTAAATATCCTGACAATTTGGATATTAACTTCGATAGCCCGCTCACTGTTTAATACACTGGCTAACATTACAGCCCCGTATTCCGTAAAAACATAAGGCAGGAAAGATGAATATTTTAAACCTTTAAGGTGGTCGCAAAATGCGACCACCTCTTCTTTTTCTTCTTCAGTTAACTGGAACATAAAGTCTTCAGGGAAGCGCTTTAAATTGCGCTTAACCTGCTCATTCAACCTCTTGGTAGATACTCCGTACAACTCAGCTAAATCCCTGTCAATCATTACTTTTTTACCCCTTACCAATAATATCTTACTCATCACTATTTCATCAGGAACTATCAGCCCCTTCTCTTTCTTTGCCATAACCCCTCCTTTTACTTTTAATGTATCAATATTTGGCAATACCAGGAGCAATATAATTTATTCCAAAAGTTCATGCAGGTACAACTTTTTCACATAATCCCGCCCGGTGGGCGTCGTTCGGCTACGGCTCCGCGGAGCGAAGCCTAACCAGGGCCTATTTCTGCTCCGCTTCGCGACCTCCCTCCGGTCGGTCGGGGTCCGCTTACGTACGGATTCCCCCGGATAAAAAACCTGTACGGCAGCGCCGCATCCTCCCCCGCATAATCCACCCCAATCCGCGGGCTGGCCACGATATCCGTCTTCTTTGGCCGGAACCCATCATCGCCGATAAAGATCTCCTCCCCCAGCAGCGACGAACCCGTGTGCAGGGTCAGCAGCCCCATCGCGCGGGAGAGATTACCCGGACCACGCGTCAGCGTATGATCAAGGACCGGTTTGCCGGTTCGTTCCAACATCACCGGGATCCCGTCCATTGGCTCCAGCGCCCGGACCAGCACCGCATGCGGAACATCTTTTTTATTGGTAACGACATTGAATAGATGATGAATGCCATAAATGAGGTATACATACGCAGCGCCGCCAGCCCCATACATGATCTCCGTCCGGCGGGTGCGCCGCCCCGACCAGGCATGACTGGCGCGATCGATCACGCCGTTATACGCCTCCACCTCCACGATACGGCCCGATGTCCGCTCGCCATCGAAATTCGTAACCAGCACCTTCCCCAACAGATCACGCGCGACAGCAACCACGCTACGGCGGTCGTAGAAGGTATTACCAAGTTTTTTTATAGCTGAAATGGGCATTTTAACGTACGTTTACGGGATAGAAACCCCTTATCCTTGTCTTCCGTCCCGTTTTTGGTCGAACAAAATAAACAAAAGAAAAAAGACTTTGCTCAAAGAAATTATTATAGCCTTCCAGTCTTACGTCCGGGCTCACCAATTTATTAGCAAACATCGGTTGTGGAAGTGGATCCTTATCCCCGGCATCTTATATACCATCCTGTTCTGTATCGGCATGTATTTTTTCTGGACCTCCTCCAATGAGGCCGTCTCCTGGTTCAGCCGTCTCACCGGCATCCATCGCTTCCTCAATCATCAGCACAGCGCCGCCCTAAGCTTCCTCTTTCTGATGAGTGGTATGATGGTACACGTCGGTCTTGTATTCTCTTACTTCGCCCTGTTCAAATACCTTTTTCTCATCATCGGTTCGCCGTTGTTCGCCTACCTGAGCCAGCAGACCGAAGCCCTTATCAATGGGGGTGAGAACATTATATTCGACCGCCAGCTGTTCGACGACGTGCAGCGCGGCATCCGCGTGGCCCTGCGCAACTCGCTCTGGCAAACGGTCTATGCCGTCAGCATCCTCATTCTGTCCTTTATCCCGGTGATCGGCTGGATCACTCCGGTGATCTATATGTTCGTGGAATGCTATTATTATGGGTTCTCCATGTTAGACTATAGCTGCATGCGTCACAAGCTGTCCCCTTCCGCCAGCATCGCCTATATCAGCCAGCACAAAGGCCTGTCCATCGGCAACGGCATGGTGTTTTACGGTATGCATTTTGTCCCTGTCCTGGGTTGGGTGCTGGCGCCGGCCTATGCCGTCATCGCCGCCACCATTAGTTTATATCATCAGAATCTGGAATAACATGCTTCCCGCCAATACCCCCCCATCCGCGGCCCACGACGACTCTGCTCCGGATCCCGCAGGCCCCGGCCAGACTCCGGCTCACACTGCCGCGCCAGGCCCCAACGCGGCGCCCGTCCTCAGGCCCTCCCCCGCCGTATCCCCCGGACCCGCCCTCTATCTCATCCCCTGTTATCTCGATCCCCAGGCCATGGCCCCTCTCCCCGCCTACCTGCTCGACGCCGTCAAGACCTGCCAGGTGTTCTTTGTCGAGAACGAACGCAGCGCCCGCCGCTATCTCAAAGCCCTCTGGAAAGAAATGGTCATCGACGACTATGAATGGTACCCCATTCACAAGGCAGAAGAAGAGGTCAGGTCAGTCTTTTTGAAGAAACTCAAGGAAGGGAAAACCATCGGCCTCATCAGCGAGGCAGGGTGTCCCGGCATCGCCGACCCCGGCCAGATACTCACCGAAGCAGCCCACCAGGCAGGTGCGCCCGTACGCCCCCTTGTCGGCCCCAGCAGCATCTTACTCGCCCTGATGGCCAGCGGGCTCAACGGCCAGCAATTCCGCTTTGCCGGCTATCTGCCCGTCGACAATGCCGGCCGCGCCAAGGCCATCAAAGACCTCGAGACCGAATCCCAACGCAGCAACTGCACGCAGATCTTTATCGAAACCCCCTATCGCAACAATCAATTGCTCGAAACGCTCCTGGCCACCTGCCGTCCTACGACCCGGCTGTGTATTGCAGCGGGTCTCACCGCCCCGTCGGAATACATTCGGACCCAGACCATCGCGCAGTGGCGACAGCTGCGCCCGGCCCCGCCCGCTACAGCTGCGGGCGACCCAAGTGGCAAGAGCGACCCGGCCACCCCCGCTAACGCTCCTGCCGACCCCAACGCCGATACGGCACCCACGACTCACCGTCCCGCTGCCCCTATCGCAGCCCCCGGCCATCTCCCCAATCTGCACAAACAGCCGGCTATTTTCTGCTTTCTGGCCTGATTTAAGTAACTGAATATCAAGCCAGATAAAAAACATCCCTGTCTTTAGGCATCATATTGCCTAAAACAACCCTTACTTTGCGCATGTTCCACCGGGAAATCATACAACAGCTTGACAACTGGTCGCAAAAACCCAGTCGCAAACCTTTGGTTCTAAGAGGCGCCCGACAGGCGGGAAAAACTACGGTTGTAAATACCTTCGGACAACAATTTCAACAATACATCTATCTCAATCTTGAGACTCAGGCCGATCAAGCTATTTTTAGTGACAACCGGGACATTGATGCCCTGGTGCAATCCATTTTTCTACAGAAGGATCAAAAGTTTGCACAAAGACAACATACACTATTGTTCATTGACGAGATCCAGGCATTTCCTGGTGCATTTAACATGCTGCGCTATTTTTATGAACAATATCCTGAGCTACGCGTCATCGCAGCAGGCTCCCTACTGGAAACTATCTTCAACAGAGGGTTGAGTTTTCCTGTAGGCCGGGTTGAATTTATGGTCATCCGTCCGGTGAATTTTCCTGAATTTATTGCAGCGATTGGACAAGGCGAAGCACTCAAACAGCTTGAAAAGATACCCGCCAGTGATTTTGCTCATACCCGGTTGATGCAATTATTCCACATCTATGCGCTGATAGGTGGGATGCCGGAGATAGTCGATGAATATGCAAGATCAAAGGACTTTACAGCGCTTTCCGAGATATACGATCGATTGATCACTTCCTATATAGACGATGTAGAAAAATACGCCCGTAACAGTCACCTGCAGCAGGTGATCGGTCACTGCATCCGCGCGAGTTTTGCAGAGGCTGGCCGCCGGATAAAATTTCAGCATTTCGGCCGGTCGGCCTATGGTTCCAAAGAGGTAGGCGAAGCGTTGCGAACGCTGGAAAAAACATTTCTGCTATCGTTATTATATCCTGCAACTGATACCCGGCTTCCTTTAATACATGATTTAAGAAAATCTCCCCGCTTACAAGTGCTCGATACCGGGCTGATGAACTACTCGCTGCGTATTCAAACAGACATACTCGGCTCTGACGACCTGAATATGCTGCAGCTCGCAATACTTTCGGAGCCGCTCTTCCTGGTCGCGCTGCGAATAGCCTTTATCAGCCTGTTCGTCCGTGGAGACACGGATATACAAATCTGCTCTCATAGTTTTAGGTATTGATCCAGGGCCGTATTGGCCAGTTGCCACATAAATTCCAGGATGATCATTGCTTCTTCCAAGGTCACCTTGGTGCCGTGTTCGGCAAGGATCTTCACAATTTCTTCGGGTTTGATACTTTCCATGTTTCACCTCTCTTCACTCGTCTATATCGACTTGTAAAGTTAGCGGATGATGGAAGGCATAGGTTGACTAAAATTTGAACAAGTTCAAGGTTGGAATGAAGGATAGTATGACGTCCATTTTGATATACAAAAGCCGGATACTGCTGTTGAAAAAAGATATACTGCCGGGTAGCTTTTGTGTGTCAAAATGGATGCGCCAAGGCCGTTACTGGTGTTTGGATTGGTTATGCTGCTGATCGGCCGCGGCCGCCTGTTCACCGGCCTGCTTTATTCTTACTTTCAAGGTATCTTTTTCTCACTTCGTCAACGGAGTTCATGTCCCGTGCTTTTACTTCAGATTCGCCTTCTTTTAGGAACCTCTTGCCCAAGTATTGCAGTACCCATTCCGGTAATTTTTCTGCTACATGTAGCGCCTGCCCTTTAGCTATTTCTGCCACCAATTCCATGGCCACCGAGTTATCAAATAGCTGAAGTTTGTCCGGCTTGTCGAAATAATGGTTTAATAAATTCAAGCCTGCCATGTACCGCTCCCTTACCACCTCCGGCAACACAAAATGGCCCCCTAGTTGAACACGGCTTTCAATCCGGGAATTCAATACTTCCAGGTCGCTGGTTGAAATATAAATCACCTCTATCAGGTATCCCAGTTTTTGTATTTCCAGCAGCGATTTCCAGGTTTCTACATCGCAAAGGTTTGTTTCAAATCCGAACGAGACCTTTTGATTCAGGTAGGTATCCATCAGTTCAGATGCCTTGCCGTTGGCAACCTCCTGGGTATTTATAATAGACTGCCCTGATCTTTTTATTTCTGCTGCTATTTCATCGGAGTTGATAACGGGGATGTTGGTGGGAACAAAGTCGTAATCAGAAGAAGTTTTTCCAATTCCATTGGGGCCGGCAATCACATATAAAACGGGGGGCATTATTAGTCCTTTTTAACTACTTCGATACGTCCATCGGGGTATTCAGCCATCACCTTACCATCCTTGCTAAAATAGATGGGCAGGCCTTTGGAGAAAGCCTTTTCTTTGACCCGGCGAAGAATGGATTGAGCAGCCTGTTCCAATTCCTCATGATTCATTTCGAAGGTCGATTTTTTCGCACCTCCATATCGCAAATAAAGCGGCGTTATAGGCTGGTTATTCATATGCTCCCTTTACAGCAAAATTACATTAAATTCTGGTTGCTTCAACCCTCAATTACTGGCTCATTGACACTGTCAAATGATCATGCCCACGCTTAAAGACTCAGCCCTTAATCTGGCCAAATCTGGCCCGCCGACTTCGGAGGCAGGGGGGCCACAAAAGGAATTGCGGACCTTTGTCCGACAATTCTACATCTCGCCATGACCGGGCAACCGGGTCATTCCTTGTGCGCAAGTCTCCTTTGCACAGTATTACTTTAAGATTGAATTCTTTGTCATTTTGGCAGGGTATTGCAGGTCTATCTCCCGACATTCCAAGCCCTCCCCTGTTTTAAGGGAGTTTTTTTAGCTATGTATGACAGTAAGCATTCGACCTGGGGCATGTTTGACAGCACTAGCGTAGCCCCTATTTTTGTATCTGAAGAGCGAGGATAGTGAAAGTTCTTTGATAGGCGGTTATTGGCTGGCAGCGTTGGCCTAAGGCTTGGGAGCCGGCTTCCAGTAAGGAGGCAGTAGCTGGATTAGTTCACTCGCCGGGCAGTCATGGAGTCTGTCGTATACATCGTGCAGGTACTCGAATGGATCAATACCGTTCAGCTTGCAGGACTCCACCAGGGAATAGAACAGGGCTGCCCGCTCACCTCCATGTGCATTACTGGCAAAGAGGGAGTTTTTTCTGAACAGGGTAATGGGACGGATGGCCCTTTCAATGGAGTTGTTATCGAGATCTAAGGTGGCCACTTCAGTAAAGCGTTGTACCCGATCCCATTGGTTGAGCGCATAGGTAATAGCTTTGGCCATAGGCGTACCCGGAACATGATCTTGTGCCTGTTGCTCTAACAGCCAGGTCTCTATTTTATCAAGGAAAGGCTTTGAGTATTTCTTGCGCAGCGCCAGCCGTTGTTCATCATCCAGCTTTTGTTTATCTGCATACGCTTCAATCTTGTAGATGATGTTAAAGTAAGTCAGTACTTCGCCCGCCAGGGCTTTGTTTTGCTTTTGTGCCTTCTGGAACCCCCTTCGGATATGTACCAGGCAGCCTAATAAAGTAACGTTGTCGTTATCCTTAAAGGCAGCCGTATAGGAAGACAGGCCATCTACCTGAAGGGCTCCTTTAAAATCTTTCAATATTTCCTGTGGTACCTGGTGTGCCCGGGTAGGATCGAACTCGAAGAGGATGAGCTTTAGTTCCGGAGCGAGGAATACCCACAACCACCCCCTGGAGGCCTTACCTTTTGCTTCGTCATGCAGGAAGCGCAGCGTGGTCTCGTCCGCTTTGATGTAGCTGGCTCGCTGTATCATCTTCTTCAGCAACTTTAAAAGCCGCTTCAGCTTTTTAAAGCAGACCTCCTCCCAATGGTCCACCGTAGAGGCAGCAAAGGATAATCCCATGGTCCGTTCAAAACGTTGCAACTGGCGATAATAGGGAACGTAGTAGACGAACCGCTCGCTGTGCAGGTGCGCCAGCAACGCATTGCTCACCGTCCCTCTCTCGATCATGCGCGGCAGTACAGGCGTGCACAGGATCGTTTCTCCGTCCTGAGTCTTGTATTGCAGATGTTCTTCGATCTTTTTAATAAGTTTACCTGGAACAAAATCATAATAGATCGACACCTTTTTCCCATCGGCTTAAGGCCAGTCTTGTCGCCCGGAAGATCAAAGACGATCTTCTCGGTTTGTATGTGCGTAGGGATCGCTCGTCTGCCTTTATGTACCTGATGCCGTTTCCGCTTCCGGCTGGTTTTAAGGATGGCCTGTGCAATACTTTCCGTGGACGCCGGCACCGAAGCCTGCTGAATAATAGTTTCCAGTTCCGCCGCATCAAAATCCGTTCCCAGTGTTTGCTGGATGGCCGCCTGCGTAGCTACCGTCTCCGGAACGAACTTTTCGCTGCGCTGACCGAATAACATCGTTTGCAACTCCTTCAGCTGCCATTCCTTGCGCAAGCTATCTTCTTCTTTTTGCTGAAGCTCAGTCAATTGCCCCTTCAATTGCACGATTGTATCTTGTAATACCGTAATCTGCCTATCTTTATCTATACCCCGGTCCTGCTCGGATGCCAACCAGCGCGTGAGTTGCACCTTGTCTTGTTTGAGCTGACTATTTTCAATAGTCTGGTCCTGTATGATCCGGGTAAATACCTGTCGTTCCAGTGTGAGGGTATCGGAGAGATCAGCCTTCGCCTGCTGTAAGGCGGCGATTTGACGAAGTGCTTCGGGGAGCGTATAAATGATCTCAGGCTTCACTAAAGCAAATATAGTAACGTATACGTATATACGTATAAATATCTACTACAATTTATAAATTATTTTTGGTGCAGTTGGCGCACGGCAGACCTGCTGTAGCGCTTTCGGTAACGGATCTCCACTCCTTCCAGGATCAATAGCAGATCCTTCTTTTCCAGTACCATCATCCGCTTGGCCGGATCATAAACAGGTGCTCCAAAACTACCTCTGGAAAGTCGCTTGTAATAGATTCCAAACCCATCCCCCTCCCAGGCGAGCAATTTAGCCTGCGTGCGTCGCTGGTTGAAAAAGGCATACAGCGTCCCATACTGAAAAGGATCTTCCTTCATCTCATTGACGACCAGTCCGGACAATCCGTTAAAACTTAACCGCATGTCCGTTGCTCCGTTCCAGAGCACCAGGCGGTAACCTGTCAGGGACAACATGTTATAAAAGGGATTTTAGGTAGGAGGCTTCTACCCGTTGATAAAAGATGATTCCCCGGAACTCCGCAAATATCCGGTCCTGGCTCGCCGCAACATTAACCTCCGACATATCCACCGGAATAAATCCAGTGCCCGGTGTGTTCTGCTTGTCCTTCGCCCGGTACCGCTTCCGCCAATTGTAAAATGTTGCCTCCGACACCTGGAAGGCTGCCGCAAATTCTTTTACACTGATGTTACCCGCTTGCTCATACTGCTCTATCGCCGCAAATATCTCCTGTTCCTTTAAGGATTGACGCTGCCCGGGCGTCCGAGGCTCTTTTGATCGTTTCATGCTTACTGTTTTTCAGACAGCAAAACTATTAACCTCTTCCCGAATAACATCGATGCCACAGATCGAATGCTTACTTATTATCAACAAAAAAAACTTATTTGTTTATTATTATAAACGTTATAAAATACTTGTTGATAAAACAAATACAAGATGCTGAAAATCAATTTGATTGTTGGTCGCCAATTCTTCCACGAATGAGGTTTTCTGTTAGTTGCTCCATTTGCTAAAAGATGGCCGCCCCCCTACTTCACCTCGCTGATCGCGATAATGCTATCCACCACAAACTCACTGTAACCCCTCCACGGCAAGGATGCTAAATATTCTTTGTAATGTAACTCCACCACCCGCCCGCTGTTCAGCATCAGCCGCCGCGCCACGGAGTCGTCGGACACCGAGAATACGAATTCATAGGACTGTACCGTACCCGGCGCCTTCGAGCGCAATCCGCTCTGGATGAGCTTGCCCTCATAGGTCTTGAAAATAAATCCTTTCTGCACCACATAATTCAATTCGCCAGCCTTCACTCCCCTGCCAAACACAAAAAAATACCGGTAATAGACGAACACCGCCAATCCGATGATGATCACCGCGGCGGCAATGCGAAGGAATTTCTTCATACTATTCTTTTTTATTCGATGCGGATCGCCCGGGGCCGGCACCCTAAAAACCATATTTATCCACCAGGTATATCAGCGCCGCCATCGTCACCGCCCCCAACTCCAGCTCCCGCTTGTTCACATTCTCCAACACATCCGTACGGGCATGATGATACTCGAAATAGCGTTGCGAGTCGGGCCGCAGCTCCCCTACGACGGCTCCCAGCTGACGCTCCATCGGCCCCACATCCGCTCCGCCGCCGCCCTTCGCAAGGTCATACACGCCATAAGGCTTTAACAGCCGTACCCAGGGTTGGATAGCCGCCAGCTTGTCATCCGGCAGCGACAGCGTGAACCCGCGTGGTGTGAATCCGCCGGCATCGCTCTCCAATCCCAGCAGATGTTTTTCGTTGTTCTCTTTCCCCGCATCGGCATATTTCCTGCCGCCACGGCCGCCATTCTCTTCGTTGGCGAACAACACCGCCCGGATAGTATGGCGGGGACGATAACCGATCGCCTTCAACGCCCGCAACACTTCTATCGACTGCACGCAGCCTGCGCCGTCATCCATTGCTCCTTCAGCCGGATCCCAGCTGTCCAGGTGACCGCCAACCGTAATATATTCATTGGGAAATTCCGTCCCCTTCAGCTCGCCGATGACATTATGCGCCAGCGTATCCGGCAGCATGTGCGCGCCCGAACGCAGGAAAACACTCACCGCACCCGGATGTTGCTCCAGCTGTCCGGCCAGCAGGTCCGCATCCCGAAGCCCAACGGCAAGTGCAGGTATCTTTGGAAAGGAATCATTATAGAACATCGCTCCCGTATGCGGGACATTGTCGACAGAAGAGCTCATCGAACGCACCAGCACACCCACCGCACCATACCTGGCAGCCCGGCTGGCGCCAAACACCCGGTAACCCACCGCATCCCCATAGGCCATGAAGGTCTCTATGAAAAGAGGGTTGAAGGGATAGTTATAGAAAACGATCTTACCCTTCAGCTCATTCTTTTTCTGCTCCAGCTCGTCGAAATTATGGATCAGCACTACAGGCGCATTAATCCCTTTTGCATCCGTCCCCTGCGAATTGCCCAGGGCCAGCACGTCCAGACCGCCGCGAGTCCCGACGCCGCCGCTCACAGCCCATGACGCCGAATCCTTTCCGCCCCGCACCCAATGCGGCACCATACACTCCTGAAGCCATACCTTATCGGCCGCCGCCTCCTGTAAAGCCTGCTGCCCCCATTTTTCCGCCTTATAATACCCGGCGCTGCCCGAAACCCGCGCTCCGACCGTCTTGGTCAGCAGACGCAGATTGCCATAGGTGCGGCCATCGGTGAGGATCGTATCGGCCAGCCGGCGTATGAGGATGGAGTCTTCGGGGGTCTGCGCCAAACCGCCCTGCACGGGCACAGTCTGCGCGGCGCCGCCCTGCGCCAGGCTAACTAAGAAAAATAATAGCAGGTTGCCTTTCAACAATTTAGGGTGCATCGATGTTAATTTGCGCTAAAGTTAAGGAAAGGAATCGAGCCGTAACCCGGCCCGGCTGGGTTCTTCTCAATTTGCATTACCTTCGGAACCCGGGTCCGAACCCCAATCTCATAAATACCTACTATGCGTATAGGAATAGTCTGTTATCCCACTTTCGGCGGCAGCGGCGTTTTGGCGACAGAGTTAGGAAAGGCCCTGGCCGATAAAGGCCACCAGGTGCATTTTATCACGTATCAGCAACCTGTACGGCTCAACGAGTTCAATGCCAACATCTTCTATCACGAGGTGCGGGTCGCGACCTATCCCCTCTTCGACTACCCCCCCTACGAGACCGCTCTTTCCAGCACGATGGTCGATGTCATCAACAACCATCAGCTCGATCTGCTCCACGTACACTATGCCATTCCCCATGCCTCGGCCGCCTATCTGGCAAAAAAGATCGTCGAAGCCCAGACCGGCCGCTATATCCCCGTGATCACGACCCTGCACGGCACCGACATCACACTTGTCGGCCGCGACAAAACATTTGCACCCGTAGTGGCATTCTCGATCAACCAGAGCGATGCCATCACAGCCGTTTCGCAAAATCTACGGGATGAGACATACAGCTCCTTCCCCATCGAAAAGGAAATAGAGGTCATCTATAATTTTGTCGACACCCGCCGTTTTCATAAAAAAGCCATCGACGCCTTTCGGAAAGTCATCGCCCCCAACGGCGAACGCATCCTCATGCATGCCTCCAACTTCCGCAAGGTCAAGCGGGTCCAGGATATCGTCCGCATCTTCGAGATAGTCCACAAAAAGATCCCCAGCAAACTGCTTTTTGTCGGTGACGGCCCCGAACGCTCCGCTGCGGAAAGCCTCTGCCGCGAACTCGACATCCACGACGACACCCGTTTCGTCGGCAAACAGGAGCAAATGGAAGAGATACTCGCCGTCGCCGACCTGTTCCTGCTGACCTCCGAATACGAAAGTTTCGGCCTGGCCGCTCTCGAAGCCATGGCTGCCGGCGTACCCGTCATCTCCACCAATGCCGGCGGACTGCCCGAGATAGCCATCCAGGGAAAAACCGGCTTCCTCGACGACATCGGCGACATCCACGGCATGAGCGATCACGCCATCCAGATCCTCCAGGACGACGACACCCTGAAAAAATTCAAGGCTCACGCCCATGCACATGCGAAAAATTTCGACATACACAATATCGTGCCACAGTACGAGGCGCTTTACAACAGGTTTTTGACGAAGGCAGTGGTGCGCTGACGCGGCCGTCGAAATCCTATCCGCCGCATAAAAACGAAAACCGCGCCCGGCTTCCCGAACGCGGCTTCAATATCTTTTCGCCCACTCCTAGCGTCTCAGCCATGTCTCCGGATCATACATCTTATTCTTTTCATCCGACAAAATAAACTCCAGCTGCCCCGCATCTCCTACCCGCCCGATGATCTGGCCGGTCTTCACCTGCTGGCCTTTGGACACAGAGACGGTACCCAAGTTGCTGTAGGTGGTGAAATATTTCCCGTGACGGACCATGATGGCCTGGACGTCGCCGACATTGAAGACGGTCTGCACTTCGCCGTCAAAAACAGCCTTCACGGAGGTGCCCGAAGCGCAATCTATCGTGACGCCCTGGTTGTTGTGATAGATGCCTTTAATATATTCGTGCGGACCGAAGGCCATTGAAACCGTCCCTGACACCGGCCACGGAAGCTCGTGTTTGTGTTTCTCGAAGTTGCCGGACAGGTGCAGGTCCTCGTCACTGGTGAAGACCGTTTTACTATATGCCTTGACGGTGTTGAGTTTTGCGGGCTCTGCCGGCTCTTCGCTTGCCGTCGCAGGACGTGAAGTCTTGGCCGCGGCCGCCGCCTTCTCAGCCGCTGCCTTGTCCGCGGCGCTCTTCTTTGCCGCCTCTTTTATCGCGAGATCACGGGCCCGTTTGATGGCAGCCGTGATAGCGCCGGCCAGACGAAGATCCTGTTTCTGTTTGGCGGCCATTTCTTTTTTCAACTCTTTCTCCCGCGACTGCAGCTGATTGACCACCGCATCTTTTTCTTTCTTTTCGTCTTCGAGCATGCTGCGCTCCTTACTCTGTTTCTTCAGCGCCTCGTCCTTCTCCAGACGCGTCACCTTGAGCCCGTCGATCTTGCTCTTCAGCATGTCCTGCGTGTTGCGGATATTCTCGGCCCTTTCCTCCCGGTAGGCCCGGTAGGACTTGAGGTATTGAACGCGCCGTATCGCGTCGTTGAAGCTGGTGGCCGAAAAAATGAAGTTGAGAAAGTCGTAGCTGCTGCGGTTCTTATAGGCGAACACGATGCTTTGCGCATACTGGATCCGGAGGGTGTCCAGCTCGGAACGCAATTTGGTGATATCGCGCCACGAAGCGTTCATGTCGCCCTGGATCATGTCTATCTGGGCGTTGATATTGCGGATGGCGGACTCGCGCAGCTTGAGCCGGCGCTGCAGCAGGTTCAGCTGGGCGAGAGTCTCCCGCTTGTTCTTATGGGTCTCATCGAGCGTTCGCTTGACGTCTTCGATCTCTTTCTGGATGGCCGCCCGCTCCTTTTCCAGATCGGCCTTGTTTTGCGAAGAGGTCTGCGCCGCCAGCCTTCCGGCGACGACCAGTACCAGTAAGATCCCCGTAAGAAGTTTTTTCAACATATTCCCGAATTTAAGGATATAACGCTTACCGACGTTTATAATTTTTCGGAATTGAAAAAGGATAGTTTAAAAATTCGTTAAACTTGAACTGTTTGTAATTGATCTCCACATCCACCTTTGATTTTTCCGCCACCGACACCTTACGGTAGGTAGAGAAAGGCACCGTTGAGGAATAGTCGTATTCGCCGTAGGTGATATCCCCCGTCCGGGACCGCATCGGGTCGGTATCATCCAGCTTGCTGTGCAGGGGCGTATGATCCGGCCCCAATGTCAGGTAGTTGCGAAAGATCGTGCCGGCGCTGAACAAGGATATCCCTTTGGTCTCGTTCTTATAAAACACGATATGCGCCGTATCCAGAAAAATGGGATTTCCGAATAACAGGTCCTGTAAGGTCTTGAAGTCGACGGGCAGATGAACCTCTTCCTGTAAAAAGGATACGCTGCGCAGACGCGCCACCTTCTTCAGTCTGTCCAGTATCTTCACGCTGTCGGGTGTGATCAGCATCCTGAAAGCCTCAAACCCCAGCACCGCGTTGACGGATATCCAGATGAGACTGTCCTTCTGTATACGGATGAACGCATTGAATTCGTTGTCCTTGCCATCCCCGCCCTCATACCGCACTTTCAGCTTGGCGCTAAAGGTATTGAAGTCGACATGATTGCGACCCAGCTGATCGAGGGTTTGCCGTATCACCTGCATCGAGTCCGCGTGCAGGTCACGCACAGGTGCAGCCGCGTCGCGGGCGGCAGTGCCGGTCGTATCTTTATGGGGGGGCGTACTGATGACTTTCTGTATCTTCTTTGTCGAGCGGCAGCCCGTCGCCGTCACACCTATCAATGATACCGCGAGGGCGACAGCAGCCAGAAATCTATACATGCTATTGGATTGTTTTTTAAACCTTTCCCGTATGGCCGAATCCACCGGCATTGCGGACCGTAGTATTTATCTCTTTCACGGCCTCCCAGCCGATCTGCACCACCGGGCTGATCACCATCTGCGCTATCCTGTCCCCGGGATGCAGGACCTGCTCCTCGTGGGAAAGGTTTATCAAAATCACCTTGATCTCGCCACGATAGTCGGAGTCGATGGTGCCTGGCGTGTTCAGACAGGTGATCCCCTGTTTGATGGCCAGCCCGCTGCGCGGCCGCACCTGCGCTTCATAGCCCAGGGGAAGTTCCATAAAGAGTCCGGTCGGGATCAACTGGCGCTCGAGGGGCTTCAATACCAGCGGACCAGGGAGATGAGCCCGGATATCCATTCCTGCCGATCCCTCGGTGGCATACTCGGGCAGTGTATTAGGAGAATGATTAATGATCTTTACCTTCATATTTGATGACATGGCGCAAAAGTAGGGAATTTAAAGCGATCCGCGTCGCGCGCCCCGCCCGGCAGTCCTTCGTCGAGGCTTCGTCCCTCGCCTCTCCTCGGCCGTTCCCTTCGCTACACTCGTGAATCACGCGGAGCGCTCCAACAACACCGTTGCATACGCCACCAGCCCCTCGCCGCGGCCGACGAACCCCATCTGCTCGGTGGTCGTCGCCTTGATCGAAATATCGTCCGTCGCGACAGCCAGAATTTCCGCCATCGCCCCGCGCATCGCCCCTGCATACTTCATGATCTTCGGCGCCTCCAGGCAGACCGTGCTGTCGATATTGACGACACGCCAGCCCTTCGCCCGCACCAGCTCATAGGTCTTTTGCAATAAAATTTTGCTGTCGATATCCTTATAGGCCGGGTCCGTATTGGGGAAATGCAGACCGATGTCCCCGAGGTTCAGCGCCCCCAGCAGCGCATCACAGATGGCATGCAGCAGGACGTCGGCATCACTGTGCCCCAGCGATCCCTTGGTGTGGGGGATGAGGACTCCGCCCAGCCAGAGTTCGCGCCCTTCGGCCAGCTGATGAAAGTCGACTCCAAAACCGATTCGATAGGCCATCGCGCTTCTTGTTTTAGCCGGCAAATGTAAGAAAAGTGCGGGTTTGGCCGGACAAAAACAAAGAAGCCCGGGAGATCCCGGGCCCAAAGTAATTTATGCGAGCGTTCGTCTACGGCGTCGTAGTGCCCGACGAGCTATTATCATTATTACTATCCAGATCGAACGTCAATCCGAAACGCAGCGTATTGGACAGCGGATTGCGGTTGGTCCCGCTGCCGGAAGGCACCAGGTAAGAGAAATTCAGCCCCATCACATTGTACTTCAGTCCTACGCCCACGCTGAAATATTTACGGTCGCCCTTCGTCGGGTCTTCGTAATAATAGCCGGCGCGGAAAAAGAACTGATCCTGGTAGGCATATTCGGCGCCCAGCGAGAACTGCAGGCTTTTGAACTGATTCTCCCCGCTGAAACTGCTGAACCAGCTGCCGACAAAACTCTTGCTGTGATAGTTGGCCAGGTTCGCTGAGTCCGTTGACTGAACCCCTGTATAGGTTGGCGGAACAGGGACCAGCAATTTATGCATGTCCAATCCGACCATCAGTTTGTTATCCTCGTTGAAGACGGCGGTATAGCTCGCGCCCAGACCGAGGTCGGCAGGGATATAATCTTTTTCTGTGGCGGCATTGGTATAACCGATCTTACCACCCAGGTTGGTCAGGGCAGCGCCAAAGTTCCAACCGCCGTTTTCGTCCGTCACTCCATGATAGAATAAGGAGATGTCGGCGGCAAAGGTCTTGCCGGGCTGGTAAGTAGCGCCACTGGCGGCATAGCCCGAAGCCAGATTGGAATAGATATAACGGCCGGCCAGCGCGATAGCCAGCTTGTCGCTGAGTTTGCGCGAATAGCCGAGGTCAAAGCTGAATTCCCTTGGGTGGCCTTCACCCAGGGCGTTGCCATTAAAGTCTTCGAACTGGATGTTACCCAGGCTGAAATAGCGGATGCCCGCCGACAAGGCCGAGAACTCATCCAGCTTCTTATAGCCGGAGGCAGCCAGCAGGTAAACGTCGTTAAGACCCAGGTCTTTCAACCATGGAGTATACGTCAATCCGATGCCGATGTCCTTTTTAGCAAAAGGGGTCTTCGAAAGATTGTAAAAAGATGAAGACGCATCCGGAGAAGTGGTTAATCCCAGATCCCCCATCCCCCCCGCGCGGGCATCCGGAGATATCCGAAGAAAAGGAACTGCCGTCGTTGTAACATTAATGCTGTTAGCCTGTGCCATCACCTCCTCAGTACCTGCCCACCCTAATAGTAATAAAGCAGCTAATCCCTGGTAAAATCTTTTCATGAGCTTGTTTAATTTTCTTTAAAAAAGGAAATCGCAACTTTTACGATCCACGGATTTCTCCCCGTGGGTCATCATTCGCGCTTGCACCCTGAGGCGCGTATAGACACGCAAATTTTGACGATTTGGTTTCCCCGGCATACCTGGTTTTTTTGCGTACCGGATGGTCTCCATGGAAATATTCCTGTAAAAGAGGACCTCTCCAAAAAAAAGTAGATTTGCTAAATAGGCAGATAACTTAATGATTATTAATTATTTAGTCCTTACCAGATCAGACCCTTAGGCTGGTGGCGCCAGTAACTCTCCTCCAACGGATTACGGCGAATTTTATTGTTTCTTTCACCGCCCATTAACCAAAGTCCGTGCCGGTTATCCCTCTCCCCCGGTCCGCGAAACTCCCATGCCCGCCAGCGCCTGCCCCCGGACAATTCCCATTTCGGGAAGAATCCCGCCGCCAGACGGCAAAATTACGTCATTACACGTTATCTTCGCATCCCCGGGCAACTGTGGATAACTAAGGCCCGTATTTTGATACAATAAAGAGCACAAAAGAAGCGTTTTTTCTCTTTATCACCCGTCGGGCTTTCTCGCCCGTCCGGAAAAATTTGGGGGCATACGCCCGTCACGAATAAAAAATTACGGCAAAAAGCGTCAACTATGAATCTGAAAAACCTAGCAATCCTGGCATCCACCGTATCCCTCATTGCCTCCTCCTGTCATAAGAAGCCGGAGCAGTCCAGTGCAACAGGATGGAATTACAACGATTCCAAGATGGGTGGTTTCCAGGTTTCCAAAGAAAAAGAGCAGCGTACCGGTCCGGGCCTGGTATTCGTCCAGGGCGGCACCTTTACCATGGGCGCTACCCAGGAAGACGTTATGCGCGACTGGAACAACGTTCCGCGTCGGGTCACCGTCAACTCCTTCTATATCGACCAGACAGAAGTGGCCAACATCCACTACCGGGAATATCTCTACTGGCTCAACAACGTATTTGACGCCGACGAATACAAAGCCGTACGCGAAGGCGCCCTTCCGGACACCCTCTGCTGGCGCAGCGAACTGGCCTACAACGAGCCGATGGTAGAATACTACTTCCGTCACCCTTCCTATAACTACTACCCCGTAGTAGGCGTCACATGGAAACAAGCCCACGACTTCTGTCTGTGGAGATCCGACAGGGTCAACGAAAAAGCGCTCATCGACCGCGGCTATATCAACGCCAACTCCGTTAAGAACCTCACCGGTCTGGGTCAGGAGAACTTCAACACCAAGGCTTACCTGATGGGTGAATTCCAGGCTACCCCCGATAAAAAGGCAAGATCCAAGAGCAACCCCCTCAAGAACCCCAACGGGACTCCCCGTACACAGGTCACCTTTGAGGACGGTATCCTGCTGCCTAACTATCGCCTCCCGACAGAAGCAGAATGGGAATATGCCGCACTGGGTTATATCAACCAGAACCCCCTGCCCGGCAAGAATGATAAAAATCGTGGTGAAGAGCTCATCGCCAACAAACAAGTATATTCCTGGAGCAACAACGTCAACGGCCTGCGCGACACGCGTCACGGCAGCTGGCAGGGTACCTTCATGGCCAACTTCAAAAGAGGTTCGGGTGATAACATGGGTGTCGCCGGTGGTCTGAATGACAACGCCGTTTACACTGCCCCCGTCAACTCTTTCTTCCCCAATGGCTTTGGTATATATAATATGTCAGGCAACGTATCGGAGTGGGTTGGTGACGTGTACAGACCTATGACAGGCCAGGACGCCGACGACGTAGCTCCTTTCCGTGGTAATAAATTCGAAACCGTAGACTACGGTAAAGAAGGCAAGGCTGAAAGAGATAGCCTCGGTCGTATCAAGACACGTTTTGTCACCGACTCCGAGAGTATCAAACGCCGCAACTACCAGAAAGGCGACGTGATCAACTATCTTGACGGTGACTCCACCATCTCCGGCATCGCCTACGGTTACGGCAAGACCACCCTGGTCAGCAACAAATCCCGCGTCGTCAAAGGCGGCAGCTGGAATGACCGCGCCTACTGGCTCAGCCCCGGCACCCGCCGCTTCCTGGAAGAAGACCAGAGCAACAGCACCATCGGTTTCCGTTGCGCCATGGACCGCGTAGGCAGCCCCGCCGGCAATGGCCGCCAGACAGGTATCAATTACAAACAAAGAAGACAGAATACGCGCAAGCAATAAAGACATTTGCTGTATTAAAAAGAGGCCGTCTGCTTAATAAAAGTAGACGGCTTCTTTCTTTTGGGGGGCCGGCGGTCCGCCCTCTTTGGGGTCGGCGACCTTCTCTCTCTCGGCCAAGCGCGGTTGCAACACTATCAAACACGATTGACATCTCAAACAACTTTGCTGCTTTGTTTGATATCGCCGTGATCAACAATTGGAAACACCAACAATTGATCAGCAAGGGCTGTTGACCCAATGCGCACTGCTCCCGACACTTATTATACCTATTTTGCCCAAAATATCCAACACAATATATATGCCTTCCAAGATACTGCTCAGAAAGGTCCTCCCAATCGATATCCAAGCAGCCATACCCATCAAGCCTCGAAGACTCCGCCTTGAGGACTACAACCCATCCTTCGGGCGTTACTATTTTACCGAAGACCTTATCAGTCTCTTGGGAAACCGGCTTTTCCAAAGCTCTGACTCCGCCATAGCAGAATCAATACTCTCACTACTAGACAACTATGTTTAAATAGAGAATTCAAGTTTTTGCTTTACATGCTTCTTTTCGCTATCAATAATTCTTTTATCATGTGTTAATTCATAGGCCCTTTCTTTTTCCAATACTTTAAACCATAGTAGTGCAGGAAAGTTCCTATTAGAATGCAACTCTAATCTGTAAATAAGTTTTTCTGTGGGACGCCTATGTTTGTTAATAACCTGACTAAGCTCTGTAGGGGCAACATCAATTTCCCCTGCAAATTCTTTATTGTTTTTTTCTATCCTTGAAATATACTCTTTCAAGAAGTAACCAAAATGATATATAGCATTATAGTTGTCTGTAGTTACATAGTCTTCTATAAGGAATTTCAATTGCAGCAACTCCGCGATAAGTTTGTTTTTAGCAGATTGCTTACTGGAAATTTTTTTCCTGTAATCCCGGTATACATCCAGTATTTCTTTTCGATCCTTCTTATCCTTGGCCCCAGGGAAAACATAAGATTCTGCAATTTCTTCAGGAGTAAGTTCCTTTTCAATGTCTTTTAACGATTTCATACAATCCGATTTTATTAATTCTACAACTGGTAAAATAGTCAATCCAGATACTTTTTGATCAATTTTCTGGAAATTTCATCAAAAGCGACCATAAACCCTAGCGGTCGGGCAAGTGACGTCATCGGCACATGGATGAAGCCGTATTTCTGAGGATAAACTTCTAGCAGGTAGGATTTAGGGGTTAAAAAGACATGCCCCCCATGCCCCCGCTTGAACGATTCCCTACAGGCATATGCGATCAGACAGCATCCTATTCTATCCCATTTTTTGGTTGATCGCGTATTCTCCGTGCTCACCTCCAATAACTCGATTTCTATGGCATTAGTTTCAGGATCAGCATGATCAATCAAGCACATCAATCCCAAAATAAGATCGCTCGTTTTCAGCCTCAATTTATACACTTCCTGATCTTTATATATGCTCCAGTCAAAAGCAAACCGGTCTTTACTTTTTTTTACTATTTTAAGGTCTTTGGCTGTAATCGGCTCGATTACAGCCTCATGATTTTCTTCCGTAGCACAATTCGTTAGTGTCATTTTTCCGGCTTTGGGTAAATGTACAAAAATGTGAAGTATTTACAAAATTGTTAATCATGAATTTCAATTATGCATTCGTAATTAATTACATATATGATTTAAAATCATTCTCCTCTAGCAAAAATCAAATCCTATTTGCCGTTGATCTTATATATATCGATCCAAGATTTGCGTTTTTCATAGACAATCGGAGAGAGGTCATGCAAGCAAATCGGTATATGATTCCACCATACCTCTTCCAATCGTTCTCCAAAAAGGTAAGCAGAGCCGTGTTGCCCTGATACCATTTGTTGAGGCCTGTGAATTCCTGGGTACGGTACGCCCAAATGAAGGTCGGCAGGCAGTAGTTTATTGCATCTGAAACTTACTATCATTACAGCCATGAAGGCCTGTTAAAAGTCTTCGCGGAATGATCCTCGAAAATTATCGTTAAACAATCGTTTTAGAAAAAGGAACAAATTCCTGTATAGTGTATTGTCTCAAAGCCCGAAAACGATAATAGGTCCATTTTTTATAGGCATAGTTAAAATAAATTTGCGCAAGTTAAAGCTTGCGCATATATTTGCAAGAAATTACTTGCGCATTATGACACAAACAAGAGACGTCTTTCAGGCAATAGCAGATCCTACCCGCAGGCAAATTATAGGAATGCTGGCCCGGAAATCACTCAACGTCAATGCCATTGCCAAGGAGTTTGCTATTACCCGGCAAGCAGTTTCATTGCACGTACAATTCCTTAATGAATGTGGTCTTATTGTGATCAAACAACAAGGAAGGGAAAGATATTGCGAAGCTCAACTCGAAAAATTAAATGAAGTAACAGATTGGGTAGATCAATATAGAAAATATTGGGATACTAAATTTGACTCCCTGGAAAGTTATCTGGCTAAAATTCAAAAAAAGAAGAAAGGTGGAAAACTATAACACATTCAAACAAGAAGAGAACATTCTTATACATACAAGAATTCTGGATGCTCCAAGGGATTTAGTTTGGGAAGTCTGGACCACCCCGGAACATATAAAAGAA
>Ga0105237_10000919_pt1 | contig 39583 bp, 34 predicted proteins | sample KBSC24metaG_FD_81520 | JGI IMG/M metagenome (GOLD analysis project Ga0105237, IMG submission 81520) | Corn rhizosphere microbial communities from Kellogg Biological Station, Michigan, USA - KBS C2-4 metaG | ecosystem: Host-associated > Plants > Roots > Rhizosphere > Soil | place: Michigan, USA...
CAGCCCCGACCCGGCCGCCAGCTACCCGGCGTACACCCACTTCCTGCTGGCGGCCGACCAGTCGACGGATGCCGACGGAGATCCGCTGGACTACACCCTCACGCTCGACCAGGCGCCGCTGGGTTCGACCGCGATGCTGGCGCCTTGCGCGGACCCCGCCACCGCGGCGGATCCTCGCTTCCGTTGCCTGGAGGCCTCGCTGCCAGGCCAGTACGTGGTGTCCCTGGCGGTCCGGGACGGCACGACCACCCGCTTGACGTCGCTGAGCCTGAACGTGCTCGCCGATCAGCCGCCGTGCATCGCCATGACCACGCCCATGTACGGCAGCGCCCTGTTGAAGGACGATCGGAGCGCGCCCAGCCCGATCACGGTGAACATGGTGACGGATGACGGCGACCCCTACCCGAACGCCCAGAATCCGCTGCAGACCGTGCAGTTCACCTGGTTCAAGGGCAAGAACGACAGCCCCACCCTGCAGTACGTGGACAACGGCAACTTCTCGATGCTGAACCTGGTCCCGGCCGACTACAAGACCGGCGACACGGCCAACGTGCGGCTGGAGGTTCACGACCGGAACACGGCCGCGATCGACGCCATCCTCCTGGGTTGCGGCGACGCGCCGTTTTGCCCGATTGCGCCGGGCTCGACCTGCTTCGTGCGGGTGAGCTGGCGCATCGAGATGGATCTGTGAACGGCGCCACGCCCAGGCTCCGGGCTGTGGTTGGGCCCCAGCTGGGCCCCAAGCTGGGCTGCGCTCTCCTGGCTGCCGCGCTGTCGATGGTGGTGGGATGCGGCGCCAGCACGGGGACCGGGGCGGCCCCCAGCGGAGGCGGTTCGGGCGGCGGCGGTCACCCGGGCCTCGGGGGCAGCGGCCATCCGTCCGGCGGCGGTGGGGCCGGTGGGAAATCAGGGCCGCCCTCCGGCGGCGTTGGCGGCTCCAGCACGGCCACGGGGGGCCGGGGCGGGTCGACCGGCGTCGCAGGCTCGTCCGGACCTGGAGGCGGCGGCTACGGCAGCGGCGGATTCGGCGGCGCCGCGCCCGGATGCTTTCTCAGCATCCAGCCGGTCGCCCCCACGTCCTTTTCCATCGAAGCGGGCCCGGGCGTGATGATGCGGGTGCAGGGCCGGGCGGCGGGGACCAACGCCGCGCTGACCTGGTCGTGGACCGTGACTTACGCCGACGGCAACGGGACGCAGGTGCGCACCACCCCGGTGCTGCTGGACGGGGCGAACCCCGGCACGGTGGTGGAGTTCCCGGTGGAGCACCCGGGCCTGTACCAGATCTTCGCCAGCGTCAGCGGCGACACGCGCTGTACCGTCGCCACCCAGGTGTTGACGGCCGTGGCGTCGACCGGCCTGTCCTTCGTGTTCCGAACGACGACCGCGCAGTACCCGGTGCAAGAGACGGTGCTGAAGTCCACCGAAACCGGACCCGTGTTGCCGATCGCCCAGGGGCTACCGGTCGCCGTCGAGCCCGTGGACGTGACGTACGGTCTGCTGTTGCCGAGCTACGTGCGCATCACCAGTCCCAGCACGTCGTTCGCGATCGAAGGCGACACCACGCGCACGCCGCTGGCGGCGCTGTTGCTGCCCCACCTCAGTTACGACGTGCTGATCGTCCCCGAGGGGGCCTTCGCCCCGCTGTTGCTGTCGCTGGGCCCCACCGGCGGTGGCTGGCGACCGGTCGTCGATCCCGGGATCGACGTGCTGGCGCATGTGCGGCGGGCGGATGACAGCCCCGTTCCCGACGCGCGCCTGCTGCTCCGGCGAGGGACGGTGCCCTCCACGCTGGGAATCAGCGACGCCGCGGGCCTGGCCATGGTGCAGGCGCGCCCGGGAAGTCTGACGGCCACCATCGTGCCACCCGATGGTTCGGGACTGGCGGTGGCCACCACGAAGGATCCGTTCGATCTGGCGATGGTGGGCGCGCCGGAGTTGACGATGCGGTGGGACGAGCTGCCGGCAGGTACGCTCAGCGTGCGGGCGTTGGGGCCCGACGGCGTCACGCCGGTCGCCAATGCCCAGGTCTGGCTGTATTCGGCGCTCCCCGGATATCGGGCGGGCGTGCTGAGCGTGGGCGACACGCTGGCGCTGGACGCAGGGGCGTCGGTCGCGTCCAGCGTGACGACCGACGCCGCCGGGCAGGCGACGTTCCCGCCCTATCCTGTCGGCCCCTACCTGGTGACCGTGTTGCCGCCCGACAGCGCCTCCCCGGCCGCGGTGACGACGGTGCCCGTGGTCCTGCCGGCGGGCGCGCCCTGGCAGACGGTCACGCTGTCCAGCAAGGTGATCGTGTCGGGAACGCTGCGGCCTCTGCCCGACAGCGGCGGCGCCTTGATCCGGGCCGTCGATGCGGGCACACCGCCTTCCGGCAATGACCCGGGGACCCCGTCGACGGGGCGGGCGGTGTCGACGCAGGCGGCGAGCGACGGCACCTTCTCGCTGGCGCTGGATCCCGGCCGTGACTACCAGCTGATCCTCCAGCCGATCTCGAACGCTGCGGGCAACGTGGGCAGGGCCGTCTTGAAGGTCTCCTCGGCCGGCAGCGCGAGCAGCTTGGGCATGGTCACCCTGCCCGCCGGTCAGCTGTACCAGGGGACGGTGATGTTGGTCGACAGCACCACCCCGCGCTCCATTCCCAACGCCTTCATCCAGGTATATTGCGCGTCGTCCTCGGTCGGCTGTGTGGATCCCGCGATCTCGCTGGCCGAGGCCACCAGCCGCGGCGACGGCTCGTTCAGCCTGGTCCTGCCCCAAGCGGCCGCCACCGTGACCTCGGGATCGCCGAGAAAGTGACGCCCGGGCGGCGGCCACGCCACCCACACGCGGGAGAGCCCCTTCCCTTGGCGACGAAATCGCGACAGGATTGCCGCGTCTCGAGGGTGCGCGGTGCTGCGACGCTAGCCGCCCGCGCGGATCGGTCTGATCGCGAGGACACTGGATTGGCCCATACATTGCTGTTTCCGTACCGGTGCGTGGCGGGACTAACGCAACGTTTATTTTCGCGGCAGCGAGACGGCCTGCCGGGTGCGCTGGCGGTCGCGACGCTGGTCGCGGCGTCCGGTTGCTTCACCAGCCCCATCAACAGGCCCCCCGTGATCACGCAGATTAGCCCGGCGCAAAATCCCACTCCCAAGGGTCTGCCGGCGACCTTCACGGCCATCGGGTCAGATCCCGATCAAGATCAGCTGACGTGGACCTGGATCTCCAGGCCGGGCGGTTGTCCGGACGCGAAGGATGAGAGCACCTGGCCCCATGACACCACCAGTGGCGAGCCCGGTGCTCCCGCCACCTTCGTGGTCAGTGACGAAGCGCTCACGAAGTCCCAGAAGTACTGCGTCTGGGCCTTCGCGACCGATCGTTACGGCGCCGTCGGGGCCGCAAATCTCACCGTGATGCCGGGCGACAACGCGCCCGTCGTGACCCTTCGAATGGTCGCCGACCCGGGCAGCGAAAATCCGCCGCCTGGGCCCGTGTTCCCCGCTTACACCAGCTTCCAGTTCACCGCCGTCGCCAGCGACCCGGACGACGATCAGCTGTCGTATACCTGGAACCTGGACCAGCAGCCCATCGGGTCCACGGTCATGTTGATCCCGTGCGCCGGACAGTCCAGCTCGGACGACGGGCCGCGCTGCTTCACCGCCGATCTACCCGGCACCTACGCCGTTTCACTGTCGGTGAGCGACGGGATATTGACGGCGACCGCCAGCTCCCAGCCGCTGGTGGTGCTGGCCGATGCGCCCCCTTGCATCGATCGAACCACGCCGATGTTCGCCGTTGATCCGACCGTGAACGCGAAGGCGCTCACGTCGCAGGGCTACTATGTCGACCAGAAGATCAGGGTCGACTCGGTGTACGACGACGGCAACCCCTATCCGCAGCTGCCGGGCCGGGAGCGCCCGCACTTCACGTGGTTCCTGGGGACGAACGACACCGGGCTGCACTACGTCGACAACGTCGACTACCAGGAGCTGCCTCTGTCGAAGAGCGACTACCGGCAGGGCGATTACGTGAACGCACGCCTGGAGGTCAGTGATCCGAACGGGGGCGTCATCGACCAGATCCTCGCGAAGTGCGGGGAGAACGCCGACTTCTGCGCCACGCCGGTGATCCCCGGCGAACGCGCCACCTGCTGGGTCCGCGTTAGCTGGCGGATTCACCTGACCCTGACCAACCCACCGCAATGAATGCCCCGACGCGCGCCGGTGGAGTCAGACGATCCTGGTACGTCGGGATCATCGCGCTCGCGCTCTACGGCTGCTCGTCCAGCAACTCTGGCACCGGAGGGACCGACTCCGGCACGGGCACGGGATCCGGCGGGGCGTCCTCCAGCGGCTCCGGTGGCAGCGGCGGTTCGAGTGGGACCCAGGGCTCGGGTGGATCGACCGGCAGTGGCTCTGGGGGCATCAACGGGTCGGGGGGATCGACCAGCGCGGGATCGGGCGGCAGGTCGGGCTCGGGGGGGTCCTCCTCGGCCACGGGTGGTGCCCCCGGCTCGGGCGGCAGCTCGGGCGGTGGTGGTGCCGGGCCACCGCATTGCCTGACGTCCATCGAGGTCATCAACCCCACGGGCAACATCGAAGCGGGGGCAGATGCGACGGTGCAGGTGCAGGCGTTCGCGAACGAGTCCCCGATGATGAAGCTGGTCTGGACGTGGACGGTCTTGGATTACCAGAACATGATGTTCACCCCGACCAATCCCGACGGGAACCAGGCGCAGGCCATCGCCCAGTTTCGCGTGCCCATGAGGGGCAGCTACCTGGTCACGGCCACGCCGACCGGCGACCCCCTGTGCCCCCCCGCCAAACTCACGGTGAACGTCATCGATCCGCCGGGACCAGGGTTCAATTTTCGCGTGACGGCGAACGGATATCCCACCCAGGACAAGACGGTGAAGGTGTCCGACGGCTCCAGTGGGACGCTGATGCTGGAGGCAGGCCAGGCGTTCACCATCAAGCCGCTCGACGCCTTGAGGGGCAACCTGCTGGACAGCTTCGTGCGTGTCAGCAGCGCGAACCAGGCGTTCGCCTTCGAGGCCACCACCACCACCAGGCCGGTGACGACGACGCTGCTGGCCATGCAGAACTACAGCCTGCTCATCGCGCCGACCGAATCAGCCAGCGCGGGCGCCGGTAGCGCCGCCGCTTCGAGCGTGTTCGCGCCTTACATGCGGCTATCGACGCCCAGCGACTGGATGGGGCTCTACATCGATCAAGGGACCTTGGTCACCGGTCAAACGACGACCGCCGCGGGGGAGGCGCTTCAGAACGCCCGCATGCAGCTCCGTAGCACGACCGGCACACCCTCGACCATCGGCTACAGCGATGGCAACGGCGCGCTGACGCTGTGGGCGCGGGAGGGCAGCATGTCCGCCGTCGTCATCCCTCCCGACGGGTCCGGGCTGCCGGTCGCCACGACGGCAGACGGCGCCTTCGCCGCGCCGGGCGGTGTGCCCCTGTCGCTGACCATGCGCTGGGCGGCGATGGCGCAGGGTGCGTTGACCGTCCAGGTGACCGGCGCCGATGGCACGTCGGCGGTCGCGAATGCAAAGGTTCGTCTGGCGTCGTCGGGTGTGGCGTACAGCGCCGGCACGCTGACCGTGCAGTCGCCGGGGGCGGACGACCTGCTGGTTCCCACCACGGCCTCGGTGACGGCCAGCGCCCAGACCGGCGCCGACGGGCGGGTGGCGTTCCCGCCGTTCCCGGCCGGCGTCTACACGCTGACGATCATCCCACCAGCGGCGGCGGCGCCAGCCGCGGTGACGACCGTGCCGGTCACCCTGACGGCCGGGGCCGTGACCCAGACGATCGCGCTGACCAAAAAGGTCGCCCTGACAGGGACGTTGACGGCGAAGATGGTCCCCATTGGCGGGCAGGTGACCGCCATCGACATCGGGAACGCGTGCACCGTCGGCGCCGGATGCCCGCTGGGCGTGGCGGCCAGCGGCACCAGCGCGGCGACGGGCTCGGTGGTCTCCGGACAGGCGGACAGCAACGGCGTCTTCACGCTGGCGGTCGATCCCGATCGCACCTACGAGCTGATCGTTCAGCCATCCAGCGGGGGCGCCTCGACAGCGGGGCGGGCGGTGCTGCCCAGCTTCCACCTGTGCTCGACGGCGACGGCGCCGTGCACCGCCGTCAACCAGACGGGCTCGGTGGGGAACATCTCCTTGCCGATGGGGATGCCGTACCACGGTCTGCTGACGGACATCCAGACCGGCGCGCCGGTGGGTGGGGCGTCCATACAGGTGTTCTGTTCCCTGGCATCCGCGACCTGCGATCCGACCGTCTCGCTGGCCGAGGCGACGTCGATCGGCGACGGCACCTTCGACGTCATTCTTCCCGTGGCCTCGACGACCTCCGCGCTCAGCAGGTGACCGGCAAGGTCAGGTGGCGCTGGTAGATGCGGTCGCGATGCGCGCGCAGCACCGGGGGGACCAGCGCCTTCACGTCGTCGTCGATCGTCTCGCAGGCGTGGCGGAAAACGGGGAGCGTCGGACAGAGCTCCTCGGGCAGCGGCTGCAGGATGCCCATCGCGGCCACGGCGTGGATGTCCGCCGCGCTGAAGTGATCGCCCACCAGATAGTCGCGGCCGCCTGACAGACGTTCGCCCAGCGCACCCAGCACGGCGGCGATGCGCGCCCGCGCGCCGTCGATGCGATCGGGCGCGTAGCCGTACTTCGCGGCCAGATAGGACGCCGCGCGCGTGGGAAAGCCCCGCGCGCCATCGGTCGTCAAGCCGGCGTGAACCATCAGCAGGCGGGTCGACCACGCCAGCCCGTCGGGGCCCAGCAGCTCGTGGGACAGGCCGAACATCTGGACGCGATCGCTCTCACCCACGGGAAGCAGCGACGGCGACGGTGCCAGCCGCTCGGCCAGGGCCAGGATGTCGGCCCAGTTGGTCAGCGGCGGCTCGGCGCCGAACATCGCCACGGGGGCGTTGTGGTGCCCCGTCCAGGCGCGCGTCTCCACGTCGCCGATGCGCTGCCGGACCCCCAGATAATCGATGCCCTTCACGTCGAAGCAGCCCTTCGCCGCCTCGGACCACGGACTGGGGATGTTGCCGGCCAGCACCAGACGCAGGCCGCTCGCCGCCCGCGCCTCCTCGACACTCACGAATTTCACCATGCCGGCGCCACCAGCAAGCGTGATACCACGCGCGCGCGACGCGAAGACCGCGCGTTTTCGCGGCGGTGGTGGTGCCAACCGCGCTTCACCGCAAAGCCACGGTGACGGGGGCGGCGCGTCGGTTGCGCAGGGGGCGGCGTCCTCGGGAGGCCGGTGTATCCTGCGCGCGTGCCGCCGCCTGCCACGGTCGATCCGCTGTCGCCGCCAGAGGCGCCCGTGGTCCGCGACCCGGTGAAGAAGCTGGAAGGCTTCGCCGCCGTGCTGTTCGGGGCCTGTGTGCTGGGCCTGTCGGCGATCTTCGTGAAGTTCGCGGTCGCGGGCGGCGCCACGTCGACCACGGTCGGCTTCTACCGGATGCTGTTCGCGCTGCCCGGCGTTTATCTGCTGGCGCGGCGCCGGGGTGGCCTGGGCGCCCGCGCCGGTCGCTGGTGGGGCCTGGTGGCGGGCGCGGCGCTGTTCCTGGACCTGTGGCTGTGGCACGCCGCCATGCACGAGACGACCGCCGCGAACGCCACGCTGCTGGTGTCGGGGCTGGCCCCCGTCTGGGTGGCGCTGTTCGCGGTCAGCGTGCTGCATCTGCGTTACGACGTGCTGGCCTGGCTGGGACAGGCGCTGGGGGTGGGCGGAGCGCTGATCCTGGCGCTGGCCAAGGGGGCGCGGGGGGGCACGGGCCGCGGCGAGCTGCTGGCCATCGTCGCCAGCGTTTGCTACGCGGCGTTCACGCTGGCGCTGAAGCGCGCGCGTCGCACGCTGCAGGCGGAGCAGGCGCTGTTCTGGATGACGGCGGGGTGCTGGCTCTGTTTTCTGCCTGCGGTGCTGGCGACGGGGGCGCCGCTGCACGGCTACACGTCCCGGGCCTGGGGGTCGCTGCTGGGCCTGGGGGTGATCGTTCACATCGTGGGCTGGTGGTCGGCCAGCTGGGGCCTGGGACACACCAGCGCCGCGCTGGGAGCGATCGCGCTGCAGGGGCAGCAGGTGGCGACGCTGTTCCTGGCGGCGTGGCTGCTGGCCGAGCCGCTCCGACCGCTCGGCTTGCTGGGGGCGGCGCTGATCGTCGCCGGCATCGTGCTGGTGGCGCGGAACAGGGATGCGTGAACGCTAGATCGGTTCTTGCTGGGTCATGCAGTGCAACGTGCCCAGGCCCCAGACCAGGTCGACGGCGTGGATGCCCACCACTTTTCGGGTGGGGAACAGGTCGGCCAGGATGCCCAGCGCGCGCCGGTCGGCCGGGTCGTTGAAGGTCGGCACCAGCACGGCCGCGTTCCCGATGTAGAAGTTCGCGTAGCTGGCGGGCAGGCGAACCCCGTCCAGCATGACGGGCGCGGGCATGGGCAGCCGCACCACCTCGATGCGGGCGCCGTCGGCCGTGGTCACCGCCTCCAAACGCTCGCGGTTCTCGGCCAGGGCGCGGAAGTTCGCGTCGGCGGGGTTCGTCTCGGACGCGAGCACGACGGTGTGCGGTCCCACGAAGCGCGCCAGATCGTCGACGTGCCCGTGGGTGTCGTCGCCGGCGATGCCCTCCCCCAGCCACAGCACCTTGCGGATGCCCAGGTAGTCGGCCAGCGCGATGTCCAGCTCTTCCCGGGTCAGGTCGGGGTTGCGCGCCTGGATGGGGCTCAGCAGGCACTCCTCGGTGGTCATCAGCGTGCCCGCGCCGTCGACGTCGATGCTGCCGCCCTCCAGCACCACCTGGCGCGGCGGATCGCCGCCCATGGCCACGAACCGCTCGCGACCCAGCCGCGCCGCCAGCCGCGCCGGCACGGCGTCGTCGCGGCGGTGGTTGGGATACTTCGCCCAGCCGTTGAACTTCCAGTCCGTCGCCGCCACGGCGCCGTCGCGGTCGCGCTTCACGAACAGCGGACAGGTGTCGCGCGTCCAGCTGCGGTCGGTGGGGATGCGGAAGAAGTCGACCTGCCCCAGGTCCACGCCCACCCGCGCCAGCAACGCGCGCGCCCGCTTCTCGGAGGTCGCGTCGTCGACCAGGATGCGCACGCGCTCGCCGGGCGTCAGGTGGCGCACCACCTCGCCGTAGACCCAGGGGATGGGGGCCAGCTTCCCCGGCCAGTCCTTCGGCTCGTGCGGCCAGCCCAGGATGGTGGCCGCGTGCGGCTCCCACTCGGCGGGCATGCGGTAGCCCAGCTCGGCCGGCGTGCGCTCGACGCGCTTCGCCGACGGCTGGTCGCCTCGGGCCGCGGTGGCCGTCCCCGTGGCCGCGCGCTTCGCTGTCGCGCGCTTCGTTGATGCGCGCTTGGTGGCCTGCCCTTTCTTCATTCGTCGAGGTATCGCTTGGTGATGCCGCCGTACGCGTCGACGCGGCGATCGCGCAGGAACGGCCAGTGCCGGCGCACCGTCTCCTGGTGCGTGCGATCGACGGTGACGATCAGCGTCTCCTCCTCGGTGCGCGAGGCCTCGGCCAGCACCACGCCGAACGGATCGGAGATGAAGGTGCCTCCCCAGAACTCGATGCCGCCGTCGGCCGGGCCCTCGTGGCCGACCCGGTTCACCGCCGCCACGTACACGCCGTTCGAGATGGCGTGCGCCCGCTGCATGGTGCGCCAGGCGTCGGCCTGGGCGGCCCCGAACTCCGCCTTCTCGGACGGGTGCCAGCCGATGGCGGTCGGGTACGTCAGCACGTCCGCGCCGGCAAGGGCCGTGAGGCGCGCCCCTTCCGGGTACCACTGGTCCCAGCACACCAGCGTCCCGATGCGCCCGACGCGGGTGTCGAAGGCACGAAATCCCAGGTCACCCGGCGTGAAGTAGAACTTCTCGTAGTACAGCGGATCGTCCGGGATGTGCATCTTCCGGAAGATGCCGCCCAGGTTGCCGTCGGCGTCGATGATGGCGGCGGTGTTGTGGTACAGCCCGGCGGCCCGCCGCTCGAACAGCGACGCCACGATGACCACCTTCAGCTCGCCGGCCAGGGCGGTCAGCGCCTCCGTGCTGGGACCGGGGATCGACTCGGCCAGGTCGAAGTTCGCGTGCGTCTCGGTCTGACAGAAGTACTGGCTGCGGAACAGCTCGGGCAGCACGATCATCTGGGCGCCCCGCCCGGCCGCCTCGCGGATCTTCTCCACCGCGCGGCGCAGGTTGACCTCCGGCTCGGGCGCGCAGCGCATCTGCACCGCGGCCAGCTTGAACGTCGAGGGTTGGGCCTTTCCGGTCATGCGGTCCGTCTAATGGATCCCAGGCCGTCCCGCAACCAACGAGTTTTCGAATCTGCCATCACAGCCCGCCGTCAGGGCGGCCCGGGGCCGTGCACCGTCGCGGTCACCGGGCGGGCGGCCCCAGCGCGCCCCGCCGGCGCCCCGTCGACAGCTTGCCCAGCAAGTTTCCGGCGAGACCGACCGCGGCCAGGCACCAGGCACCAAGCGCCACGTAGACGAAGGGCCGGGCGATGGCGAGCAGGCGGGTGACGTCCAGGGCAGCGGACATGCGAACCGTCGCCACGGTGTACATGCCGAGCGGGAAGACCGCGCCCCAGTACAGCGGGTCGTAGCGAAGGGGAAACTTGCTGAAGACGTGCCGCCACACGCCCAGGCTGACCAGCATCGGGATCCACCACGACGCCGTCGCCCACCACATCAGCGCCAGGCCGCGCACGAAGGGCAACAGCTCGCGAATGACCACCGAGCTGGGCGCGGCCAGCACCAGATTCGCGCCCGCCAGCGCCGAGATGGCGGCGGCCCCCATGTTGATCCAGTACGGCGGCGCCAGATCCGACGGGCTCATGGGGAAGAACGTGTACCGATAGAAGATGAGGCCGATGATCCAGATGTAGAGCATCCCGCCGCCCAGCCACATGGCCAGGCAGAACACCGCGGCGGCCTCGCGCGAGGCGGGTTCCCACCCCGGCAGCAGCTGCGCCCCCAGCACGGCGACCGACTGCGAGGCGACGACCGCCAGCAGCCATCCCCCGTTCAAACCCTCGGCCAGCGAGGGCTTCTGGCGCTTCACCGTGAGCACGGTGAAGATCGTGTAGGTGAGGAGGGCCCACAGGACGATGCCGGCGATCCACAGGGCGAAGGCAGCACGGGTCGCGCCAGCGACGACCAGCCACTGCGAGCCGAGCACCGAGGTCGCCGCCACGGTGGTGAAGAATCCGACCGCCCGCCCGTGGTGAACGAGATCGGCGACCACCTGCGAGCGGTAGCGAACCGCCCGCACCAGGGTCAAGGCCCAGATGGCCGGATAAGCCACCAGGTTGAAGACCAGCAGCCCCCGCGCGATGGTCGCCGATAACAGGAGGGACGCCGCTATCGAGACGATGCCGCTGGCCATCACCAGCGCGAAGATCGCCGGATGCAAGGTCGCCAGCCCAGCTGCCGGCGCCGGCGCGGTCGCGGCCTGGCCCCGGGGCGGCTGGAGGCCGCTCATCGCAGGTAGCGCAGCAGGCCGAGGTTCAGCGCCAGGCAAGCGGCGCTGGCCGCCAGGGCAGGCAGCGCCAGCCCCTGTTCGCCCCCCAGGAACGCATTCATCGTCGCGGTCAGCAGCCATAGCTGTCCTATGACCAGGACCAGCACGAAGCAGATGATCCCGTACACGATGGTGAGTCGTTGCGCCCGTGCCTGGGAGCGCCTGGGACGCAGGCGAGGGGCGTAAGGCGTGAGCAGACCGGGTTCGTCCGACGCCGTGGAGCTGTCGCGGGAAGTTTCCATCTAGGTCAACGTCCTGGCCTGCGCACAAACCCTTTGCGGGCGCGGGGCACTACGCCGCCGTCTCCTCGACGCCCACCGCGTAGACCTCATCGCTCGCTATCTCGAGCCGGATCTTCGGCAGCGGCCGCGGCGGAGGCCCGGCGATGTTGCGCCCCGTCCGCAGATCGAAGTAACCCTCGTGGCAAGGACAGTGCAGCACACCCTCGGCGATGCGCGGCACGACCGCACACGAAAGGTGCGTGCAGCTTTGACTGAAGGCGACCAGGGTCGCGTCGTCCGGTCTGATGAGCAGGCACCGGTCCTGCGGGCCGGGATATGTGAACACCATCGCGGTCCCCACGGGGATGTCGCGCAACGCCGCCACGCGCGTCCGCGACGCCGGCGGCCGGTTCGCGCGAACCAGATGCCGCGCCGCGATCCACGCTTGCCCGGCCACGAAGGCGCCGCTGGTCAAGACCAGGAAACGCCCGAAGTCCCGCCGGGCCACGAACTGATCGGCCGGCCAATCGATGGGAAATTCCTGCCGCCAGCGCGGCTGCAGCTCCGCGGGGCGGCCGTCGGGAGCGATCGTGATGTCGTCCGGCTCGGGCGCCGCTTCGTAGACCCCCGTGCGCGCCGTGCCGGCGAGATATTCGCGCCCCGGCGACTCGAGCCGCGGATCTACCTGGGCAGCGGCTGTTCGGACGGGCCCCTCGGGATGGTCGGCCATCTCATACCTCCACGTCGTGGAACGGATCCGCGGATGAATCGCCGCTCAACAGCCTCAGCCTGGGGGAACGTGCCTCCGCCTTCTCCGCCATGGCAGACACCACGTCCAGGATCGGGGCCGGCGCCTTGGCCCGCGGCACCATCACGTTCACGCGCGTCGTGATCGTCTGTTCGCCGAAACGGAACTCGTTGGTGGGACGCGACTGGGGCCGCAAGGCCTCGATCTGCTGGCGGGTACCGTAGAACAGGGCCTGACTGGGGCAGACCGTGGCGCACATCGGCTTCTTGCCGACGGAGGTGCGGTCGTAGCACATGTCGCACTTCATCATCAGCTGACGATCGGTGTACAGCTCGGGTACGCCGAAGGGACAGGCGAGCACGCAGTTGCCGCAGGCGATGCAGCGGGCCTTGCGTGCGGACTGCACCACCCCGTCGGCGGTGCGCTTGATGGCGTCCGCGGGGCAAACCTCCGCGCAGGTCGGCTGGTCGCAGTGCATGCAGACGACGGGCACGGTCTGCACCGAGTGTGCGCGATCGATGTACTCGAGATGGATCATCGAATCGCCGCGGTGGGTGTCGCATTCGGTGCATGCCTGCACGCAGGCCTGGCAGCCGATGCAGCGGCTCGGGTCGACGAAGAATTCCAGGGGTCCTGCGTCCGGCATGCTCGTCCTCCCCGGGTCACTGCTGCGGTTGAAGTCGCGCGGCGTAGGCGGGTGCGCCCTCGGCGGGACGCAGGCGACAGCCGCACACTTTGTACTGAGGGATCTTGCTGATGGGATCCTGCGCCGCCACCGTCAGGCGGTTGGCGCTCTTGTCGCCGGGCCAGTGGTAGGGGATGAAGATGGTGTCCGGCCGGATGGTCGCCACGACCTGCGCCCGCAGCGTGATGGCGCCCCGCCGCGTCTCCGCGGTGGCCCACTGGCCGTCGGTGATGCCCAGCTTATCGGCCAGCCGCGGGTGAAGCTCGATGCGTGGCTCGGGGTACTGTTTGACCAGCGGGCCGATGCGCCGGGTCTGGGTCCCCGACAGAAACTGACTGACCACCCGGCCGGTGGTGAGGAACAGCGGATACTCCGCCGACACGTCATCGACGGCGGCGCGGTACTCGGCCACGTTGAAGCGGGCCTTCCCGTCGCCGAAATAGAAAGGCCCCGCGCCCTTGGCGACTGGATTGTAGCTGCCAGGCTCGAACAGGCGCGGCGTCCCCGGGTCGTCGGGCGTGGGCGCGCCGGTGCGCGGATCGGTGCTGTAGCAGGGCCAGAACACGCCCATCTGCTGCTCGATCTTCTCGTAGGTGATCCCGGAGTAGTCGGCGATGCCGCCCTTGCTGGCGACGCGCAGCTCCTCGAAGATCGCGCGGGGGCTTTCGAACGTGAACCCGTGCGGGCGGCCCAGCGCCCGCGCCAGGTCCTGGATGATGATCCAGTCTTGCCGGGCCTCGCCGGGGCAGGGGACGGCACGGTTGATCTTGATGACGCGCCCCTCGACCTGGGTGACCGTCCCCTCGTCCTCCTCCTGCAGGCTTCCCGGCAAGACCACGTCGGCGTGGCGGGCGGTGTCGCTCAGGAAGAAGTCGATCGCCGTGAAGAACTCCAGCTTGTCGAGCGCGCGCGTGATGAACTGGTTGTCCGGCAGGGAAACCTTCGGATTGATGCAGATCGAGATGAGCGCCTTGATCTCGCCGGCATCGATCTTTCGAAACAGCTCGTAGGCGTCGACGCCAGGGCCGGGGATCTCCGACTCCTCGACGCCCCACACGGACGCGATGTGACGGCGGTGCTCGGGATTGGAGATGTCCCGCAGGCCGGGTAGCTGATCGCACTTCTGCCCGTGCTCGCGTCCGCCCTGCCCGTTCGCCTGGCCGACGATCGTGCCATAGCCGCTCTTGGGGCGCCCGATGCGCCCGGACGCCAGCACCAGGTTGATGGAGCCCAGAGCGTTCTGCACGCCATTCGAATGGTGCTCGATGCCGCGCGCGTGAAACAGGAAGCTGGTCTTGGCCTTTCCCCACAGCTCGGCGGCGGCCTGAAGAGAGCGCACCGGCACGCCGGTCACCTCGGCGGTGCGAGCGACGGTCCAGTTGCGGCAGTAGGCCGCCACCTCGTCGAAGCCGACCGTGTGTTCGCTGATGAAGTCCTGATCGACCCAGCCGTTCTCGATCATCAGGTTCAGGACCCCGGCGAACAAGGCGGCGTCGCGGCCGGGCCGTACCGGCAGATACAGATCGCAGGTCCGGGCGATGGGGGTGATCCTTGGATCCTGGACGATGACCTTGGCGCCGTGTTCCCGGGCCTGCCAGATGTAGTTCGTGGTGATGGGCGAACATTCGGCCACGTTCGATCCCGCGACCCAGATGACCTCGGTCCCCACCATGTCCGACCAGGGGCTGGTCGTGCGATCGACGCCGAACGCCTTCTTGTTGGCGGCGCCGGCGCTCACCATGCACAGCCTTCCGTTGTAGTCGATATAGGGCGTGCGCAGGCAGACGCGCGCGAACTTGCCCATCAGGTAGGTCTTCTCGGTGGTCAGGCTGGCGCCGCTCAGCACGCCCACGGCCGCCGGACCGTGCTGGTCCTGGATACGCTTCACCTCGCTGGCCACCCGCGCGATCGCCTGGTCGTAGGCGACACGCCGGAACCCGCCGTCGGCCTTCGGATCACGCTGCAGGGCCGCGGTCAGGCGGTCCGGATGACCGCCCTGCAGATAGCGCTTCACCCCCTTGGGACAAAGAAGGCCGCGGTTGAAGGGGAAGTCCTCCCACGGCTCGAAGCCGATCACCTCGTCCCCTTTGACCTTCAGCTGGATCCCGCACTGCTGCCCGCAGAAGCAGCAGTGGGTCTTCACCAGCTTCTCCGGATCATCGGTGGAGCTGGCGCGCGTCCCCTCCGACAGGTGAGGACCGAAGACGCGCAGCATGTCCAGCTCGTCGGCGGGCAGCTGAGCCACGACTCATGCCCTCCCGTTCCACAGCGCGCCCTGCGCCATCGCGTACAGGCTGCGCCGGCAGCGGGGGCAGATCTGCTGGTAGTGCCCGCGGTCATCGGCCAGGGCATAGCGAAAGCCGAGCTGCCCCTCCACCGCGGCCAGCTCACGCACAGTCTTCTGGGGAGCAAAAGGATTGCGGCAGCGGAGACACCGCGCCTGCTCGGCGTGCTGTTCGGCCTCCTTGTACAGCGCCACGCCGATCTGCGCCGGCCGCTGGAACACGTGGAACAGCTTTCCGAACGGCAACCACAGCAGGGTCACGATGACGGTGACGGCGTGGAGGATCGCCAGGAACTCGTACGCGTAGCCCTTCAGCCAGGTGTAGCTGATGGTCAGCAGCAAACCGGTGATGCTGATGGCTCCCAGCATCAGCAACGGCAGGATGTCCTCGCCGAATTGCTGCATGGCCGCGGCGCCGTGGTCCAGCATGCGGCGCCTGAACGCCACGACCACGCCGAACAGGACCAGGAAGGCGCTCCATACCAGCCCGTGGAACACCACGAACGCCAGCACCGATCCCAGCTGGAACTCGCCGGCCGGGACGCCGAACAGGAAGGCGCGATAGCGTTCGAACGTGCCCGGCACGGTCTCGAAGTGGATCCATCCCCACACCAGCGGGAACGTGATGGCCGCGGCCAGGATGCACCCCCACATGATCGCCAGGTGCGCCAAGCCACGCAGGCGAGACCGCCGGAAGATGAAGCGGTTCGCCGCCACCTCGCGCGTCAGGCGACGCGCCAGCTCGGCCACATTCGAGACGATCGAGCGCGGGCGCGCCAGCGTCTGCCACCCCAGCCGCCAGTACATCCGGGTGGGCGGCCGTTGCAGCCACATCGAGTACCGGTAGGTGACGGCGAAGGTCGCGAACAGCGTCGCGAACGTGTAGGCGACCAGCGCGGCGTCGAAGCGCGCCAAGCGTCGCGAGCCGACGACGATCAGTGCGCCCAGCACCGCCGAGAAGAGCAGCCCCGTCACGATCGCTCTTCGCTGCGGGGGCCGCTTCATGAGCGGCGCTATCTTAGCGGCTGGGGCGGTTCCTTCAAGGGGCAGCCTCGTCGGCGCGGACCCGCTTGCCATTCAAGTCAAGGTGAAGGCAAGGCCCCACCACGCGACGTGGCTCCGCGAGATTTCTGGACCTCCAGCTCGATCGCGCGCGGGAACAGGAGCTCGTTCTCGAGGGATATGTGTCGGAGCAGATCGATCCGCAGCGCCGCCAGCGCCGCGTGGACGGCCCGGGTGGCGGTGCAGGCTCCGCTGGGTGGCTGGAAGCCGTTCGTGGCCTCGTGCAGGGCGGCCAGCAGCTGGTCCGCCGTGTCGTGTTCGCGCATCATCATCCGCACGGGGTTGCGAACGGTGCCGAACGGCGGCGTCCCGATGCCTGTTCCGGACGTCTCCAGCGCGCGGATGTACGGGAACAGGATCTTCTCCTCGCGCAACATGTGCGGCTCCATGTCCGTTGCCAGCTGGCCGAACAACGCCGCGACGGACGCCAGGTGGGGATGCTCGGTGCCGTGCTTCGCAACCACCTTGGGCAGCAGCCGAGAGATGCGCGCCATGCAGGAACGCGTGAAGGCGTGATGGGTATCGAGGATGTAAGCGATCAGCTCGCCGAGCGGGCGCTGGTTCCAATCTGCCGGCGACACGCGTGCTTCGTCTTGGCCTGCCGCTTCCAGTTCGGTGAGCAATGTGCTCACGTCCAGCCCGTGCGAGGCGCAGGACTGGGCCAGCGTCTGGGTTCCGCCGCGACAGAAGTCGAAGCCGTGTCGGTCCAGCAACGCCGCGTAAGCGTCGCCCCGCAGGGCGATGGAGGCGAGAGTGGTTTCGGGACTCACAACGGAGATCTTTGCTTCGTTCGACATCATCGTTCTCGTCGTTCCTTGTCGTTCCTTGTCGTGTCCGGTGCAGCAAGCGACGCGCCGCCCTTCGACCCGTCGTCACACGGCGCCCGGTGATACGCGGCGGTGCTCGGTCGCCGAAATCATTGCGGCGGCGCGGCTGGCGCCCGCGAATTCTGCGCGACGGGGGATCGCCGCGGGCGCACCCTTGGTCACCGCTACGTTCCAGCGCGCGCCGCTTCCCACCGGGCGTAACGTACGGCCACGTCCGTGCCGCGCACCTGTGTGGTGATCGCGTCTCTCGGAGTCCTGCTGTCGCCGCTGTACGGGGCCGCGGTGGGCGGGCCGTCGCAGCCGGCCCCCCGTCTGGCGCCGTAGGCGCGAGGCCTACTCCGCCATGCAGCCGATGATGTTGCGGATCAGCCGGTCGCCGGCGGCCCGGGCCTGCTCGGCCAGGCGATCGCTCTCCGCGATCACCAGCGCCGGCCCCTCGGGCCCACGCGCCGCGCGCACGAAGTCCGCGTCCTCGATCGCCCAGCGCCGGGCGATGTCGGCGCTGGCCTCGACGTGGAACTGCAGCCCGAAGGCGCGCGGGCCGATGCGGAAGGCCTGATTCGGGCACAGCTCGGTAGCGGCGAGCCGCACCGCGCCTGCCGGCAGGTCGAAGGTGTCGCCGTGCCAGTGCAGGACCGTGGCCTCCGCCCCCAGACCCGCCAGCGCCGGCTCGTGCGGCGCCAGCAGCTTCACCGTCCCCCAGCCCACCTCGCGGACCGGCACCTCGCGTCCGTTCCGGTCTCGCCCGACGTTGGGATAGACCCGCGCGCCAGCGGCGTGGGCCAGCAACTGCGATCCCAGACACACCCCCAGGATGCCCCGCCCCTCCGCCAGCGCCCGCTTCAGCAGCGCCGCCTCCTGATTCAGGAATGGATAGCGCGGGTCGTCGCGGTCTCCGACGCCCATACCGCCCCCCATGACGATCAGCAGCTCGCCTGCGGCGACCCCTTCCGGCACGGCCGCGCCCGCGTACACCTCGCGCACCTCGACCTCCACGTTTCGTTCGCGAAGTAGTTCCGCGATCCGCTCGGGGCCCTCCATGGCCACGTGTTGAATGACGACCGCCCGCATTGCCCCGTTCTAGATCGGGGCGCCCGCCAGGAGATCACTTTTTCGCGGCCGCGCCACCCGCCGCCTCATTCGGGCATCCGTGGTAAGCGGAAGTGACAATGCGGCCGTCTTCGCGACAAAGACCAGGCATGAAGTCCGCAGTTCTCGGTGTTCCGGCAAGGGCTAACCTGGCGTCGGCACTGGCCTTCTCGGCACTTTCGCTCGCCGCGGGGGCGGCCCGGGCCGACAACCCGATCGTGCAGACCAGCTACACCGCGGACCCCGCGCCCATGCTCTACGACGGCAAGGTGTACCTCTACACGTCCCACGACGAGGACGTGACGGTGAACAACTTCTTCACCATGAACGACTGGCGGCTGTACTCGACCACCGACATGGTGAACTGGACCGACCTTGGCACGCCCGCCAGCTACAAGACGTTCAGCTGGGGCACGGGCGATGCCTGGGCGCCCATGGGCGTCGCCCGCAACGGGAAGTTCTATCTGTACGTGCCCATCAACAACTCGACCGGCTCGAAGATTGGCGTGGCCGTGGCCGACAACCCCGCGGGCCCCTTCAAGGACGCCCTGGGCAAAGCCCTGATCTCGACCGGGTCGGGCAACATCGATCCCACGGTGTTCATCGATGACGACATGCAGGCCTACCTGTACTGGGGGAACCCGAACCTCTACTACGTGAAGCTGAACACGGACATGATCTCGTTCCCCGGCAGCCCCACGCAGGTGAACCTGACCACGGCCGGCTTCGGCACGCGCTCGAACACCGATCGCGCCACCGCCTACGAGGAGGGCCCGTGGTTCTACAAGCGGGGCTCGCTGTACTACATCGTTTATCCCGCGGACGGCACGCCCGAGAAGATCAGCTACACGACCAGCAGCGGCGCGCTAGGCCCCTGGATGTACCGGGGTGACATCATGGCGAAGGAGTCGGGCTCGACGGGCAGCTTCACGAACCACCCCGGCGTCATCGACTACAAGGGCCACTCGTACTTCTTCTATCACAACGCCGCGCTGCCCGGCGGCGGTGGCTACAAGCGCTCGGTCTGCGTCGAGGAGTTCACGTACGGCGCCGACGGCACCATCCCCATGATCAGCATGACCACGGCGGGGCCCAAGGCCGTCGAGAACCTGAACCCGTTCGTGCAGCAAGAGGCGGAGACCATCGCGTTCTCCGCGGGCCTGAAGACGGAGGTGTGTAGCGAGGGCGGCATGGACGTCACCATGATCAGCAACGGCGACTACATCAAGGTGAAGTCCGTCGACTTCGGCCCTGGCATCGTGTCGTTCGACGCGCGCGTCGCCTCGGCGGGCAGCGGCGGAACGATCGAGCTGCACCTGGACAGCCAGACCGGCACCATGCTGGGCACCTGCGCCGTGCCCGGCACGGGCGGCGCGCAGACCTGGATGACGAAGACCTGCGCCGTGACGGGCGCCACCGGCGTTCACGATCTGTTCTTCAAGTTCACGGGCGGCAGCGGCACCTCGCTGTTCAACTTCAACTGGTGGAAGTTCACCTCGGTGGACGGCAGCACCGGGGCGGGCGGCGCGGCAGGGACCGGGGGCACCGGGGGTTCCGGGATGACGGGCGGCGGGGGCGGCAGCGGAACGGCCGGAAAGTCTGGGAGCGGTGGCTCGGGCGCCGGGTCCGGCGGAATGAAGGGCACCGGCGGCAGCGGCATGACCACGGGCACGGGAGGTTCGAGCAGCGGGAGAGGCGGCGCCACCGGCTCCGGCGGAGCGGCCGCCGGGACGGGCGGCACCAGCGGCGGCACCGGCGGAAGAACTGCCGGCAGCGGAGGCGCCAGCGCCGTGTCCACCGGAGGGACCAGCGGCGGCAGCGGCGGCGTGCACGGTGGCTCGGGCGGAGCGTCGTCCAGCTCGGGTGGCTCCGGAAGCGGTGGCACCCCGACGACCGGCGAGAATGGTGGCTCGGGCGGCTGCAGCTGCCAGACCGGCAGCGGCGCGAACGATGCGCACCCGCTGACCCTGCTGCTGGCGATGGGAGCCCTGTTGCGGTCCCGCCGCCGGCGCGAGACATCCCTCAAAGCGTGAGCGCAGCCGGGCCAGAACGACCTTCTGCCTGGCGCCTGGGATCGGCTGGCTCACCCTTGCCCTCTCCACGATGTGGAGAGGGCGACCGGCTGTGGGGCGACCGGCGGCGCAGAAGGACGAGGTCAGCGGGCGGGGCGCGAAGGCAGCGACGGCGCACGGCGCCCGCGACGAAGGGCCCACTTCAACCTCGCCCGCGCAGCGGGAGAGGTCGGTGCGGCAGCACGGGGTTGAGGGGCGAACGAGGACGCCTGATGAACCGACTCAACGGCCGGTGAACAGCGGCTTTCGCTTTTCCAGCAGCGCCGACATTCCCTCGCGCGCGTCGTCGGTCGCCAGGCTGGCAGCCTGAGCGATGGCCTCCGCGCGGGCGGCGGCGCGGATCTCCGCGGTCGCGCCCTGCCTCAAGGCCGCCTTCGTCGCCCGCACCGCGAAGGGCGCGTTGGCAGCGATGGCCCGGGCCAGCGTCATCGCCTCATCCATCACCTGGGCCGCCGGCACCGCCTTGTTCACGACGCCCAGCCGCTCGGCCTCGCCACCGTCGATCAGCCGCCCCGTCAGCAGCAGCTCCGACGCGCGCGCCACGCCGATCAGCCGCGGCAGCAGGTAACTGATGGCCATGCCCGGAGCCAACCCCACCGCGACGAAGTTCGCGCCGTACTTCGCCTCGCGCGCGGCCACTCGCAGATCGCACACCAGCGCCAATCCAAAGCCGCCCCCCACCGCGTGCCCGTTCATCGCGGCGATGACCGGCACCTCGATGTCCAGCAACGACAGGAACGGCTCGTACATCGCGTAGCTGCGCTCCGCGGGTGACAGCGCCTCGCTGCCGGTCTGCACCCCCGCCTTGAAATCTGCCCCCGCCGAGAAGCACGAGCCGGTACCCGTCACGACCACCGCCCGCACCGTCCCATCCCCCCGCGCCGCTGCGCTCGCCCCCGCGAAAGCCCCCAGCAGCTCCGGCGTCATGCTGTTCCGATTGTCCGCGCGATCGAGCGTGATGATCCTGATCCCGTCACGCGCCTCATACCGAACCGCATCCGCCATGGTTCACCTCCGCGGCCAGCACCAACGCCGCCGCACCCCAAGACCATAACTCCCCCCACACCGCCAGAGCGCGCAACCGCGCGCGGGTTCAACGACGAGAGGCGCGGCTTCGCCGCGCCGGCCCCCAACGGCAGCGGGGGGTCAGGAAGGGGGGCTCCGCCCCCCTTCCCCCACTTCAGGGGGGTCAGGCAGGGGGGCTAGCCCCCCTGCCCTCTTCTAGCCCCCTGCCTTCTCATTGCCCCTCGCCACCCTCCAGGTGCGCCTCGTCGGCGCGCTTCAGGATGATGAACTCGACGCGGCGGTTCTTGCTCCAGCAGTCCTCGTTGTGCTGGGTGCACACGGGCTTCGTCTCGCCGTAGCCGTGGCTCTTCAGGCGGCCCGGCTCGACGTTGCGCTCGTACAGCGCGCGCTTCACGGCCGCCGCGCGGCGCTCGGTCAGATCCAGGTTGTGCGCGTCGTCGCCGCGCTCGTCGGCGTGACCCTGGATCTCGATCAGCTGGATCTCCGGGTTGCCCTTGATGGTGGCCGCGATCGCGTCGAGCAGCGGGAAGGACACCGACTTGATCTCGTCCTTGTCCGTCTCGAAGTAGATCTTGTCCATGATCTCGAGCTTGCTCTTCGTGACCTTGACCATGCCCTTGTCCGGGCAGCCGTCCTCGTCCTGGTACCCGTTGTAGGTCTCGGGCTCGTTCGGGCACTTGTCGTTCTGGTCCAGGATGCGGTCGTGGTCGTTGTCGGGATCCGGGCAGCCGTCCTGATCCTCGAACCCGTCCTTGTCCTCGGGATCGTTCGGGCACAGGTCGTTGACGTCCAGGATGCCGTCCTTGTCGTTGTCGGGATCCGGGCAGCCGTCCTCGTCCTCGAAGCCGTCCTTGTCCTCGGGATCATCCGGACACTTGTCGACGTTGTCCGGGATGCCGTCACCGTCGCGATCGTTCGTGGTGCTGTCCGGGCAGCCGTCGGTGTCCTGGAACCCGTTGTAGGTCTCGGGATCGTTCGGGCACTTGTCGTCCTCGTCGAGGATCTTGTCCTTGTCGTTGTCGGGATCGGGGCAGCCGTCGGCGTCCTCGAAGTCGTCGAAGTCCTCGGGATCGTCCGGGCACTGATCGACGTCGTCCTTGTAGCCGTCACCGTCGCGGTCGCCGATGTTGGGCTCGAAGATGAAGCCGATGAAGGCCCGCGGCGCGCCGGCGCCGTAGGTGTTGTTGGTCAGGCGCCAGCCGCCGCCCACCATGAAGAACGAGTTGCGCGCCAGGTACAGCTTGATGCCGCCGATCGCCTCGATGATGGGCGACAGCGTCTTCTCGTTCCCCGCCTCGATGCGCTTGGCGGACAGCCCCTGCTGGCCGTAGACCTCGCCCACCACGTCGAACTTCTGCGGCACGATGCCGAACGACAGGCCCACGCCGCCGATCAGCTCGTTCTTCACGCGCAGGCCGTAGTTGGTGTTCAGCATGGGGCCCATGCCGCCGTACGTGCGGGGCGCCGTGTACGTGTTGCCGTCGTCGATGAAGACCGACTCCGTGGTGCGCAGCCGGGCGCCCGCGTTGATGGCGACGCGGAAGCGGCCCAGGTAACCGAACTCGCCGTCCAGAACGGCCGACGGCTGGAAGATGAAGTGCCCCTCACCCAGGAAGCTGTTCTTGTCCCCCGTGGGCAGCACCATGCTGGGGATGATTGCCAGCCCGATGTTGTTCCGGCCGGCGTTCAGCAGCCGGATCTTCGGGTGGACCATGATGTCGCCGATCCCCTGGGCGGAGATCGTGTGCTCGTTGTCGTCGTTCGTGCCGGCGGTCAGCCCCGGATCGGTGGGATAGGCGCGCCCCGACAGGATCGTGAAGGGCACCACCAACCCCACCTCGACCCCGAAGTGCCCGTACGAGAACGCGCCGATCGCGCCTTGCAAGGAGGGCGTGATGATGTTCTGGATCTTGAACTGGGCCTGGCCGCCGCCCGCCGTGATGTTCGGGTTGGTGAACTCCAGCGGCTTGCCCGCCCAGGTGCTGACCAGGCCGAACGAGAAGTCGCCTTGGCCCAGCACCTGCGACGAGTTCAGGGTGATGTACCCCTTCGAGTCCATGGCCGGCCGGAACACCTGCAGGTCGATGGGGGCCAGCTTCAGCTCCTGGGCGCGCGCGCGCTGCGGTGCTACCGTCAGCCCCGCCGCAATCGCCACGGCGACGACCGAGAGACGGGAAACAAAGGACCGAAGGCGAACGCGCATGGAACCCTCCCGGAACGCGAGGAGCCGCTGAAAAGGCAGATCTCCGTCGGAAAAAAACTAAGAAACGCCGCCATTTATATCAACGCGATGATCCCTGTCAATGAACCCCGGCCCGTCGAAACGATGGTTTCCCGGAGCACCCGCGCCCCCGTGACCGTCCCATGACGCTGCTGGGGACACCCCATCGTCCCGAAGACGACCGCACGCCCGCGGCGCTGATCAAGGCGGCCGGCGACGCGGGCTATCAGGGGCTGGCGCTGGGGCCCTGGTGCACGCGCACCCAGGCGATGGAGCTGGTGGCCGCGGGTGCGGCGGCGGGCCTGGCCGTCCCGGTGGCCGCGGCGCCCCTGGTGGAGGCGTTCCCCCTGCCCCCGGGCAAGCGCCTGCCCTTCTTCGCCTCCGAGGACGACCCCGAGGAGCGCCTGGCCGCCGTCGACCTGTTCGCCGCCTCCCTGGAGGCGGCCGTTCCCCTGGGCGTGACCCTGTACACGCTGCATCTGGGGGACGTCGCGCTGGGCGTGCGGCCTGCCGAGGTCGCCCGTCGCTTCAAGCGGCGCGAGCTGGACGAGGACGAACCGGGCGCCAGGGCGCTGGCCGCTGCCTTCGCCGAACGGAGGGCGCGCTCGCCGCGCATCCTGGACGCCTGCCGGTTCTCGCTGGAGCGCGTGCTGGCGCGCGCCGAGCGGGCGGGCGTGACGGTGGCGCTGGAGGTCAGCGGGGGACCGTGGGGCGCGCCTTCGCCGCGCGAGGCGGCCACCTTGCTGGACGAGTTCCGCGACGCGCCGCTGGGCGTGGTGTGGGACGACGCGCGCATGCAGGTGCTGTGGACGCTGGGCGCGGCGCCCGCGCCGGAGCGGGCCCAGGCGCTCAGCGCGGCGGCGCGCCTGCGCCGCGCGAACGAGGCGGTGGGCATCGACGTCGGCTTCCTGCCCGGGCAGGGCGACCCGGATCCCGACGCGGCCGCCTCCCTGCCGCCGCCTGGCGACCCGGCGCTGCCCGTCGTCGTCAGCGGCCGGGCCGACAGCACCGTCGACGAATGGCGCCGCGCGCGCGCAATGGTGGCGCCTCCCGCAGCGGGCTCCTGATCGCTCCTCCCGCCTGCAGACGTTCCTTGACAGCGGCCGGGGTGTGCCCGGACCATGCACGCGTGGGTCAGCGGCAGGCTTGTCTGGTCGGACTGTTCCTCACGGTGGTCGGCGCGCTCTCCGCGGGCTGCGCCGACACGATCTCGCTGGGGTACCAGGAGCAGATCTTTCCGCCGCATGTCCCCGGCGGCGAGCGGGCCACCGTCAAGGTGATCGTTCACGACTTCCGGCAGAGCGACAGGGTGGGAACCAAGAAGGGCTTTCTCTTCGGGATCTTTGCGGCGGTCGACATGGGACCGATCGTGACGGCCAACGACGTACGCGACTTCGTGGAGGACGCGCTGCAGGCCGAGCTGAGACGCAGGGGTTTCCATTCGTCCGGACCGCCGAACGTCATCGTCGCGGTCGCGCTTCGGAAGTATTTCAACGAGTTTCAGACGACCGTGGCTGCAGGTGACGCCCAGGCCGAGGTCCTCATCGATCTCAGGGTTTACCGGGGATCGATCGAGCAGGGCCCGCCCGTCTACCGCGGTCGGTACCAGGGCAGAGAAACGCTGGAGAAACTCGACTCCCTAGGCGGAGAGAGCGCAAAGCGCGCCCTTGATGCTGCCTTCGCGAACATGATGCGGACCCTGCTGTCCGACCGCCAGCTGATGAGGGCCCTGCTCCAGGCGTCGCAGCAGCCGGCCGCCCCGACCGCGCCCTCCGCCGCCCCCGAGGCGCCCTCCGCCGCCCCCGACGCGGACCCGGCGCAGGACGCGCCGGCGGGGCGAGCCACGGGGGCGGGTAGTCGGTAACCACCGAGAAACGGCCGGCAGGGCCGCTCAGACCATCGTCCCCAGATCCACGCCGCGGGTCTCGCGGGCCCGCCGCAACGCCACCAGCGCGGGGACCGTCATGGCGGCCGCGTACAGCGACACCGGCACCGTCGACCCATAGGCGTTCAGCAACGCCACGCCGATCAGGGGCGCCACGCCGCCCGAGATGACGGACGCCACCTGATACCCCAGCGAGAAGCCGGTGTAGCGCGCGGCGGTGGGGAACAGCTCGACGAAGAAGGCGGACATGCCGCCCACGATCAAGCCATGGAACAGGCCCCCCACCACGGCGGCGATGGTGATGAGCGCGGGGCCTCCCCGGGCCGTCAGCGGGAACAGCCCGAACGACCACAGCGCCGCGCCCACCAGACCCACGGCCGTGACGGGACGCCGGCCGACGCGGTCCGACAGCGCGCCGGCGGCGAAGATGACGGGCACCTCGATGGCCGAGCCGATCAGCGTCGCCGCCAGCGCCGTGCCGCGCGGCCGATGCAGCACGCGCGTCACGTACACGACGAAGAACGTGGTGAACATGTAGAACAGGGCGTTCTCGCCGGCCTTCACGAACAGCACGGTCAGCACCGCCCGCCAGCGCGCCGCCAGCGTCTGCCCGACCGGCGCGCGCGGAAGCCCGGCCCGGCCCGCCCGGTAGGCCTGGTAAAGCGGCGACTCCTCGATGCGCGCGCGCATCCAGATGCCGACGCCCACCAGCCCGCCCGACGCCAGGAACGCGATCCGCCAGCCCCAGGCGACGAACTTCGGCTCCGACAGCCGGGCCACCAGCAGGGCCAGCACGCCGGCGGACACCAGGTTGCCCACCGGCCCGCCCACCTGCGGCCAGGCGGTCCAGCGCCCGCGGCGCTCGCGATCCAGGCTCTCGGCGACCAGCACCACCGCGCCGCCGACCTCGCCGCCGACGGCGAAGCCCTGGCACAGGCGCAGGACCACCAGCAGGGCGGGCGCCGCCGCGCCGATCGTCGCGTACGAGGGGATCAGCCCGATGGCCACCGTGGCCAGGCCCATCAGGAACAGGCTGCCCAGCAGCGCGCGCTTCCGCCCGTAGCGATCGCCCAGATGACCGAACACCACCCCGCCCAGCGGCCTGCTCAGGAAGCCGACGGCATAGGTCATCAGCGCCAGCAGCACGCCGCGCAAGGGTGTCGCGGACGGGAAGAACGCCTTGTCGAACACCAGCGCCGCCGCCGAAGCGAAGGCGAAGAAGTCGTACCACTCGATGACCGTGCCGACGGCGCTGGACACCAGCAACCCGCGCAGCCCCGGCGGCACCGCCGCGGCCGCCGGTCTCGGCGCGATTCCGGCCTGGGACGGCATCCCCGCGACTATAGCGTGCGCGGTCCCGACCGAACCGGCGGCAAGGGCGCGGGGCGGCGCCGGACCCGGCTACGCCAGCAGCGAGGCCAGCTCTTTGGCCAGGCCCGACTTGATGGGACCCGCCATGGGCGTCAGCAGCAGGCCCAGCGACATGTCGATGTGCACGCGCGAGGGCTCGATGGTCAGGGTGGCGTCCAGGCCCTTGCGCGACACCAAGAGCTGCCGGTCGCTCGTCCACTTGCAGGCGGCGCCGTACTTGGACTCGATCTTGGCGGTGGCGCCGTCGATGCGCTTCTTCGCCTCGTCGAGGGGCAGGCTGTGGGGGATGTCCACGTCGTACTTTGGCATCAGGAAGTAGCTACCATTTCCGGCGCCGCCACGCCCGTCTCGGTGGCCGGGTCGAAGATCAGCTTCGCCACTTCCATCTGGTTCAGGGCCAGCTTGATGACGGTCCCTTCGCCCTCCAGCAGGCGGGCCTGCTGGAACAGGTGATAGGTCCGCATCCCCTCGCGGACCGGGGGCTCGCCGTGCGACTTCTTCCCGGGCACGCCGCTGACCACCAGGATCTTCTCCCCCGGCTGCAGCATGAACCCCGGGTCGATGATCCCCAGCATCGATCCGCGCTGCTGCTTCTGCCCGGGACGGGGCAGCCGCGAGCTGATGACCTGCAGGCGGGCGGTGTTGATCGCTGTCGCGCCGTCGTTCTGCAGCACGAAGTACTCCTCGTTGATTCGCTTCTTGTCGGGCGCTGCGTGCGCCTCTCGAAAGACCAGTGCCATCGTTTTCCGTTGCCTCCGTGCGCGGACCGCGGGGCGGGCCGCTCAGACCTCGAGAATTTCGCCCTCTTTTTTGGCCAGGATCTCGTCGATGCGCGCGACCGCCTTGTCGGTGGTCTCCTGGACCTTCTTCAGACCGTTGCGCTCATCGTCCTCGGTGATTCCGCCGTCCTTCAGCAACTCCTTCAGCATCTCGTTGCTGTCGCGGCGGGCGGCGCGCAGGGCGACCTTTCCCTCCTCGGCCATCTTCTTCACCAGCTTCACCAGCTCTTGCCGGCGCTCCTGGGTCAGGGCCGGCATGGGCAGGCGCACCATCTCGCCGTCCGAGCTGGGGTTCAGGCCCAGCTGCGCCGAGCGGATCGACTTCTCGATCTCGGGGATCAGAGAACGCTCCCAGGGCTTGATGGTGATCAGCCGCGGATCGGCGACGTTCAGCGACGCCACCTGATTCAGCGGGGTCATCGTGCCGTAGTAGTCCACGCGAACACCATCCAGGATGGCCAGATTCGCCCGGCCGGTCCGCACCTTCGTCAGGTCGCGCTTGAAGGCTTCGATGCCCTTGTCGAGGCTCGCCTGCAGGTCTTTGAGGACATCGTTCAGCATCGCTCTTTTGCTCCTTTACTCTCGTCCGTCTTCGAGCACCAACGTGCCCAGCGGCTCGCCCAGGATGACACGGCGGATGTTGCCCGGCTTGGTCATGTTGAACACCAGGATCGGCAGCTGATTGTCACGGCACAACGAGATGGCCGTCGAGTCCATCACCGCCAGGTTCTTGTTCAGCACGTCCAGGTAAGAGACGCGACGGTACATGCGCGCCCCCTTGTGCTTGTTGGGATCCTTGTCGTAGACGCCGTCGACCCGGGTCGCCTTCATGACGATCTCGGCGCCGATCTCCATGGCGCGCAGCGAGGCGGCGGTGTCGGTGGTGAAGAAAGGGTTGCCGGTGCCGGCGGCGAAGATGACCAGGCGTCCCTTCTCCAGGTGGCGGATGGCGCGGCGGCGGATGTAGGGCTCGGCCAGCCGCTCCATCTCCAGCGCGGACATCACGCGCGTGCGCAGGCCGCGGCTCTCCACCGCGTCCTGCAGCGCCAGCGAGTTGATCACGGTGGCCAGCATGCCCATGTAGTCGGCGCTGGCGCGATCCATGCCGCGCGAGCTGGCGGCCAGACCGCGGAAGATGTTGCCGCCGCCGATGACGATGCCCACCTCGACGCCCAGGCTGTGCAGATCGATCAGCTCGTCGGCGATCTGGGACAGCGTGGCCCCCTCGATGCCGTAGCCCTGCCCGCCCATCAGCGCCTCGCCGGACAGCTTCAGCAGGATGCGGCGGTACCTGACCCCGGGGGCCAGCGGCGGTCGCTCGGAATCGGTGGCGGGGGCGGGACCGCTGGTCGGCGCGGCGGGGGTCAGCGGAAGAGGAACGGGGATCTTGGAGGGCTTGCGGGAACGCTTGGCCGGCGGCATCGGCACGCACTCTAGTGCAGAAGGATCGTATTGGGAACCGTGCGCCGGCGCGATCCCCAAGGCGGATCATCCCTGGACTTCCCGCCGGGGCCTGGGCGATAAATCCCTGCCCCATGGCGAACAAGGCGCTGGAATGGATCTTCGTCACGGACGCCCTCCGCGCGGCGCGGGACGAGTTTCGACGGGATGAGGCCGTTCGCGGCAGGGCCCTGCAGCAGGCCCGGCTGCTGGGCGAGATCGCGGGACGGATCGCCGAACCGGCAGAGCCGCTGCCCCCCGGCGATCGGGCGCCGATCGTCATGCGGCTGCTGCGGGAAGCGGTGGCGCTGGCCCTGACCGCCGGCAAGCCGGCGGCCGAAGCGGCGGCGGGCGCGGCGCCGCCCGCGGTCGAGGCGGCTGACCTGGGCCTGACCTGGAACGCGACCCCGGACGGGGTGCTGCGCGACGCAGCGGAGAACCCCGACGAGCTGTCGGCGGTGAAGGCGGCGTTGCTGCCCACTGCCGGCGCGGCCCCGGTCTCCGACGAGGCGGTGGCGCGCGCGCGCGCCTTCCTGGACCGGCTGCTGTGGAACGCGGACGCCCCCCGCCGCCGGGTCGAGGGCTTGTTGATCCAGCGCTGGCTGCGGATCATCGGCGCGCTGGTGGTGCTGGCCGTCCTGGTGGTGGGCATTCGCTTCGCGGTGCGCGGCAAGAACGTGCTCGAGGGCAAGCCGTTCTCCGTCAGCTCGAACTGGCCCGGCTGCGCCACCGACCCCACCTGCGACGGCGTGCTGCTGTTCCACACCAACAACGAGAACGAGCCCTGGGTCATCTTCGATCTGCAGAAGCCGACCACCATTCACGAGATCGACGTGACGAACCGGCCGGACTCGTATCAGGAGCGGGCGCTGCCCCTGGTCGCCGAGGTCAGCACCGATCGCCTGCACTGGAAAGAGGTGGGCCGGCGCACCGAGGCGTTCACCACCTGGACGGATAGCTTCCCGGCCACCACCGCGCGCTACATCCGGCTGAAGGTGGCGCGCGTGTCGACGCTGCACCTGAAGTCGGTGGAGGCGCGGTAGGCGACCGTCACGACCGACGCAGGCGTCGCCTGAGGCGCCGTCACAGCGCCAGCAGGCCCACCGCGATCGAGGCGGCGTTGGCGATGGCCGACGCTGCCACGGCGCGCGACAGCGACAGTCCGGGCAGCGCGATCGCGTAGAAGGCGGTCTCCGCCAGCCACGCCCACCCCTCCGAAAGCAGCAACGACGTGCGTCCGGTCAGGCCCACGATCTGGGGGAAGACGAACCACACCAGGGGATGCGTGGCCAGCTGCGCGAAGACCGCCAGGGCGGCCCGGCGCGCGGGGCTGACCTGACACGCGCGCGTCAGGGCCACGACGATCGGCACCTCGACCGCGACCGTGATCAGGAACGCCAGCAACCAGGCCTGCGGCGTCGACATCGCCTCAGGCGGCCCTGACGAACGATACCCGCGCCAGAGAGGGGATGCGGGCGGACCTGATCATCGGGTCAGCGGCGGCGGGGACGGCGATCGACGATCAGGGCCAGCAGGCCGATCAGCAGCAGCGCCAGCGCCGCCACCCCGGCGGACGGCAGGTGGGGGACGACGGCGCAACCACCGCCCCCGCTGCTGCCCATGGTCGCGCCAGAACCACCGCCGCTTCTTCCGCCCGCCCCCCCCATGGCGCCGCTGGTGCCGCCCGCGGGCGCACCTGCCGCGCCGCCTCCGGCGCCACCCGCCGCGGGACCACCACCCGCGCCACCCATTGCCGGGGCGCCACCGGCCCCACCCGTTCCGGCCCCACCGGCGCCACCACCACCGGCGCCCCCCGTCGCTGCGCCGCCGGCGCCACCCTGACCGTCGCCCAGGGGCGGGCCCGTCGGCTGCGCCGGTGTGGGACCAGTGCAAGCCAGCTTCGAGATCACCGTGGCCGTCAGGCAATAGCTCGGCAGGACCGAGCAGGTCCCCCCGGTGCCGCACGACATTCCCACCTGGTTATAAGACGAGCAGCTTCCGTCGGTCGTCGGCACCACCGGCGGGCACGCCGCGCACTTGTACACGGCGGTCGATTGCAGCATGTCGTTGGCGCAATACATCGCGTAGCACTGACCGGCGCCTTGACAGGGCTTACCTACGTCGGCCTTGGCGCAGGTGATCAGCGAATCGAGGCTGGAGCACATCGGCGCGACATCCGCCCGACATGGCTCCGTCCAGCCCAGCAGCGCGACCAACACGACCCCGACCACCCCCACGATCCTGGCGAAGCACGACATGTCGTGATGCTAACCCGATTTGGGGTCGGGCGCGTAAGGGAAGCAGAAAGCGTCGCCCCGGGATGAGGTCCAGCCGACCCGGCACCTGGCCGCGGGGTGGCAGACGGAGGGACCTTTGCAGTACCGTCGCCGGCCATGGATGCGCCCCTGGTCCTGATCGGGATCCCGACCCTGGCGCTGGCGCTGGCGCTGCTGTTCGTCGTCACGACCTGGCGCACGGGCCAGGGCCTGACGCCCCCGGCGCGCGCGCGGCGAACGGCCGCCGTGGCCATCGGCATGGCGCTATGGCTGGCCGCGCAGGCCGCCGCCGCCCAGTCGGGCTGGCTGGGACAGTTTCAGAAGCGGCCCCCGCCGCTGGTGCTGTGGTTCGGCTCCATGATCGTGGGGACGCTGCTCCTCGGCTGGTCCCCGTTCGGCAAGCGCTTCGCCGACAACGTCTCCTTCGTCGGGCTGATCGGCTTCCAGGCCTTTCGCCTGCCGCTGGAGCTGATCATGCACCGCGCGGCCGTGGCGGGGATCATGCCCAGCGTGATGTCGTTCACCGGCTACAACTTCGACATCGTCACCGGCATCACCGCCGTCCCGCTGGCCTGGTACGTCTGGAAGCGCGGGCCCGTGCGCCCGCTGATCGCGCTGTGGAACATCACCGGCCAGCTATTGCTGGTCGCGATCATCATGATCGCGTTCGCCGCCTCACCGGTGTTCCGCGCCTTCGGCGACGCCCAGCTGAACACCTGGGTCGTCCACTTCCCCTACGTCTGGATCGCGGTGATGGTGGGCGCCGCCCTGTTCGGCCACATCGTCACGCTGCGGAAGCTGCTGTCGCTGAGCAAGAAGGACGAGACAGGTTCGGCACCACCGCCATAGCTGCGCATTTTCAAGATCTGAGCCGCACGACGGCTGCGACGCCAGAGCGCGCAACCGCGCGCGGGTTCAGCGACGAGAGGCGCGGCTTTGCCGCGCCGGCCCGCTTCCCAAGAGGGGGGTCTGGTAGGGGGGACAAAGTCCCCCCTACCCCTCTTCATCCCGCCTGCTTCTTCACTTCTTCCACGAAGTCGTCGGCGCGCTTCTCCAGGCCCTCGCCGACCTCGAAGCGGACGAAGCGACGGACCTTGATGTTCTCGCCGGTCTTCGCGATCAGGTCGGTCAGCAGGCCACGGATGTCCTTCTTGCCTTCCGGATCCTTCACCCACACCTGATCCAGCAGGCAGATCTCCTTCGCCCACTTGGCCAGCTGGCCCTCGATGATCTTCGGGATGACCGAGTCGGGCTTGCCGGACTTCTTGGCCAGCTCGACGCGGATCTCCTTCTCTTTCTCGGTCATGGCGGCCGGGATCTCGTCCTGGCTGACGAACTGCGGGCTCATGGCGGCGACCTGCATGGCCACCTCCTTCGCGAACTGCACGAAGTCCGGGTTGCGGGCCACGAAGTCGGTCTCGCAGTTCACCTCGACCATGACGCCGATGCGGCTGCCGTGCAGGTAGCTGACGACGGTTCCCTCGGAGGCGATGCGGGTCGCCTTCTTGGCGGCGGAGGCGATGCCCTTCTTGCGCAGGTACTCGATCGCCTTGTCCATGTCGGCGCTGGTCTCGGTCAGCGCCTTCTTGCAGTCCGCCATCCCGGCGCCGGTCCGCTCCCGCAAATCCTTGATCATCTGTGTCGTCACTTCAGCCATGGTCGTCCTCGTGTGTTTCGAATCAGTTCGATGGAATGCTTCAACCGCCCGGACATCAGAGCGCCGTCAGGCGCGAGTCCAGGCAACAGGCGGCGCGGCCTGGCCGCGCCGGGATACTTCCTAGATCGGGGGGCTCGTCGGGGGACGAAGTCCCCCTGCGGGATTTACGACGCCGGATCTTCGGGCGTCGCGGCGGCCTCGGGCTCCGGCAGATCGCTGCGGCGGCGCGAGACGACCTCGACGCGGGGGCCTTCGCCGCCCGACGAGACGCGGATGGTCTGGGCCTCGCCCTCGCTCTCCTGGTTGCGGCTGCGCGCCTGGGTGGCGCGCTCGCGGCCGAAGCGCTGGCCCAGGATGCAGGCGTCCGCCACCTTCGAGGCGAACAGCTTGATCGAGCGGAGCGCGTCGTCGTTGCCCGGGATGGGGAAGTCGATCAGGTCGGGATCGCAGTTGGTGTCGACCACGGCCACGATCGGGATCTCCAGGCGGCGCGCCTCGGTGACGGCGATGTGCTCCTTGACGACGTCGACCATGAACACTGCCCCCGGCAGCTCGCTCATGTCCTTGATGCCGCCCAGCGCCTTCTCCAGCTTCTCGCGCTCGCGCGTGATGCCCAGGACCTCTTTCTTGGTCATGCGATCGAACGTGCCGTCGGTGGCCATCTTCTCGATGCTGTGCAGGCGATCGATCGAGCCCTTGACGGTGTGGAAGTTGGTGAGAGTGCCGCCCAGCCACCGGTTGGTGACGCAGAACTGACCGGAGCGCGCGGCCTCGTCGCGGATGATCTCCTGGGCCTGCTTCTTCGTGCCGACGAACAGCACGGGGCGGTTCTGGGCCACCGTCTGCACCAGGAAGTTGAACGCGCGGGTGAACGCGCGCACCGTCTGCTGCAGGTCGATGATGTGGATGCCGTTGCGCGCGCCGAAGATGAAGCTCTTCATCTTCGGGTTCCAGCGCTTGGTCTGGTGACCGAAGTGGACGCCCGCCTCCATCATCTCGCGGATGGTGATGGGGGTGTCGAACGACGCCTGCTGCTCGGCGCCGGCAAGGGACGGGACGGACGGGTTGCTGCTGGCCTGGGTCTCTGCTTCCATTTTTTCCTCGCGTTGTTTTCCGCCGCTCGCTTCGTCGGGGTTCGCAACCCGCCCCGGCACTCGCCGGTTCTGGGCACGCACGAACCCCTCCACGAACGTGTGGTGTTGAAAGGGGTCGGATATCTACCACCGTCCCGGCACTGCCGCCACGCAAATTCGCGAGGTTAGGACGGTCCCCGCCGCGGGCGGGGCCGGCACCCGGGTTGCACCGTCACAGTGAAGCATCGCGACAGTGTCGACGCGCCTTGGCCGGCGGTACCCTCGCGGGATTGTAAAGGACCCTGCCCAGCGTCCTTTTTTGAGATAGAAGGAGTCCCCTCATGTCACAGAACACCTCAGGAACTGCCGGAAAAGTCGTCGATATTCGACCCGCGAGCGGGAAGCTCGGCATCTTGTTGCCCGGCATGGGCGCGGTCGCGACGACCTTCATCGCCGGCGTCGAGGCCATCCGTCGCGGGCTCTCCAAGCCGATCGGGTCGCTGACCCAGATGGGCACCATCCGCCTCGGCAAGCGCACCGACGGCCGCTCGCCTTTGATCAAGGAATTCGTCCCCCTCACCAAGCTGGAGGACATCGTCTTCGGCGGCTGGGACCTGTTCCCCGACGATGCGTACCAGGCGGCGTCCAAGGCGGGCGTGCTCTCCAAGGAGCACCTGGCCGAGCTGAAGGACTTCCTGTCGACCATCAAGCCCATGACAGCGGTGTTCGATCAGTCGTACGTGAAGAAGCTGACCGCGACCAACGCCAAGACCGGCAAGTCGAAGCGAGACCTGGCCGACCAGGTCGTCGAGGACATCAAGAACTTCAAGAAGAAGAACAACTGCGAGCGCCTGGTCATGGTGTGGTGCGGCTCGACGGAGGTCTACCGCAAGGAGAGCGCGGTGCACATGTCGCTGGCGGCGTTCGAGAAGGGCCTGGAGGAGAGCGATCCCGAGATCGCGCCGTCGCAGATCTACGCCTACGCGGCGCTGAAGTGCGGCGTCCCCTACAGCAACGGCGCGCCGAACCTGACCGTCGACACGCCCGCCCTGATGGAGCTGGCGAAGAAGAACGTCGTGCCGGTGGGCGGCAAGGACTTCAAGACGGGCCAGACCCTGATGAAGACCATCCTGGCCCCGGGCTTCAAGGCGCGCTTGCTGGGCGTCGAGGGCTGGTACTCGACGAACATCCTCGGCAACCGCGACGGCGAGGTGCTGGACGATCCCGAGTCGTTCAAGACCAAGGAGGTCTCGAAGCTGGGCGTCCTCGAGCACATCCTGCAGCCGCACCTGTACCCGGACCTGTACGGGCACATGCACCACGTCGTGCGCATCAATTACTACCCGCCGCGCGGTGACAACAAGGAAGGCTGGGACAACATCGACATCTTCGGGTGGATGGGCTACCCGATGCAGATCAAGATCGACTTCCTGTGCCGCGACTCGATCCTGGCGGCGCCGATCGTCCTCGATCTGGCCCTGTTCATGGATCTGGCCCAGCGCTGCAACATGAGCGGCATCCAGGAGTGGCTGTCCTTCTACTGGAAGAGCCCCATGACCGCCCCGGGCCTGTACCCCGAGCACGATCTGTTCATCCAGCTGATGAAGCTGAAGAACACCCTTCGCTACCTCAAGGGCGAAGAGATGATCACCCACCTGGGCGCCGAGTACTACGACTAAGAGAGCGTAGGGGGGCAAGCCCCCCTACGGGACCCCCCAGATCTTCCTGGCGATCCCGGCGCGGCGGAGCCGCGCCTCTCGTCGTTGAACCCGCGCGCGGTTGCGCGCTCTGGCGTGGTGGCGAAAACGCCGTCGCTGCGGACCGCAGCCGCTGTCGATTTTTTGTATCGAAGGGCGGGGCTGCTCGTTAACTCCGTGAGGGATGAGGCCTGGCGCCCGGACCGCTGGGCTTCGCCCTCTAAAACACACTAGCTTGGTCTAATGCCCCCGACTCGCCTCGCGAGCCGGGGGCTTCGTATTTCGAGGGGTCTTCGCCGGGGACCCAGCGTGTCGAATTCGTTGTAGGTTGGCGGATGGTTGAGATGAGGGTGGCTGAGCTGTGGCGGTATCCGGTGAAGACGATGGCGGGCGAGCGGCTCGAGCGGGCGCGCGTGGGGCCGCTGGGGATCGAGGGGGACCGGGTGGTGCACGTCGAGGACGAGGATGGGCACGTGCTGACGTCGCGGTCTCATCCCCGCTTTCTCGGTCACAAGGGCACGCTGGGTCCCGACGGCGAGCCGCTGGTCGACGGGAGAAGCTGGCAGAGCGCGGCCGTTGCGGCGGAGGTGGAAGAGATCGGCGGTCGCTATGCGAGCCTGGTGCGATACGACGGACCCGAGCGGTTCGACGTGCTGCCGCTGCTGGTGGCGACGGATGGGGCGATCGCGGCCTTCGGGCAGGACGGGCGGCGGCTGCGCCCGAACATCGTGATCGGTGGTGTCCCCGGGCTGGCGGAACGCGAGTGGCCGGGGTCGTGCCTGCGCGTGGGCAAGATCCTCATTGGAATGCAGACGTTGCGGCAGCGCTGCATCATGACCTCGTTCGATCCCGACACGCTCGCTCAGGACAAGCGGATCACGCTCGACATTTACCGGCGCTTCGAGGGCAAGCTGGCGCTGGATTGCTTCGTCATCCAGGGCGGCGAGATCGCCGTCGGAGACGAGGTCACGCTGGTGCGCGGTCGAGGCTGTTCCGGCGCCGCCACCGACTCGCCCTCCTGAAGCGCCCTAGCGACCGGACGTCGACCGCTCGAGCGCGGTGAGCAACATCACGCGCCTGCGTGGTCGTGGCTGGCCGGCCCTCGGCCGCGCCGTCAGTCCACCCCAACGCGAACATGACGCCGCGTTCCCAGGCAAAAATGATGAACACGCGCCGCGACGGGCACTAGATTCACCGAGGCGAGAAGATGTCGTCCCCGGTTTGTTTGCGAAGATCGTAGGGCAGGCCGCGCCCTTCTTCGTTCCCCCTCGATGGAGATGAGATGAGCACACGCCCTGGCCGCTTTTCCCTGATTGCCTTGTTGTCGGTGAGTCTGATCGGCGCCTGTTCGAGTGGGGGCGGCGGAAGTCCATCGGGTAGCGGTGGCAGCTCGAACAGCGGAGGCAGCTCCGGCACCGGGGGCCTGCACGGCAGCGGCGGCAGCGGCGGAGTCACCGGCTCGTCCGGTGGCACCACGGGGAGCGGTGGCCACGCCTCGGGCGGAACGACGGGAACGGGATCGGGAGGCAATCCCGCGAGCTCAGGTGGCAGCGGCTCCGGCGGCAGCGGCTCCGGTGGCGTTGGTACGGGAGGCAGCGGTTCCGGCGGCATGGCAGTGAGCTCGGGGGGCGCCAGCGCGAGCGGTGGCGCCGCGGCCTCGGGCGGCGCAGCCGGCGGTGGAGCGGCGTCAGGCGGAGCCCCCGGTTCAGGTGGCGCCGCGGCAGGCGGCGCGGCCGGTGGGGCCGCCGGCGCGGGCGCCAATGGCGGAGCAACGGCCTCGGGGGGAGCCACCGGTTCTGGTGGCGCGGCGGGCGGCAGCGGCGCAGCTTGCCCGGCGGGGGCCACGTTCTGCTCAGGCTTCGAGGACAGCGGTATCCCGGCGGGGGCCACGTTCGTGTCCGGGACCGGGATCACCGACTGGACGAAGTCCATGGCGCTGGACACGATGGTCGTGCACGGCGGCAAGCAGTCGCTGAAGGTGCTGCAGACATCGACGTTCTCGCAGAGCTACCTCTCGGTGCCGGTCACCAGCGCGTTCTGGTTCCGAACCTATATCCAGACAGACCTGGCGGTGAACGGCATGCCCCACGACGCGTTCCTGGACATCGACTGGTCCGGCGTCATGCGCGGCATCGAGGTGGTCGAGGAGTACTGCCAGCTGGGCATCAACATCAACGATCAGCGCTGGGGGTCGGATGGGACACACAACGAGGGGTCGTGCCCCACGACCGGAATGGCCCAGCTGAAGGCCAACACCTGGTATTGCCTGGAAGGGTTCTTCGACGGCAGCAAAGGCGCGATGCAGCTCTACCTCGACGGGATGAAGGTGCTCGATCAAACCGGCGTCGCCGACGCCACGCACCCCCTGTCAGCCTTCAAGTTTGGCTACACCGACTACAACGGCCGTAACCGCAACGTGTGGTACGACGACCTCGCGGTGGGGCCGAACCAGCTCCACTGTCAGTAGCGCGTGGCCGCCGCAGCGACGTGAGTCATGGCGGCGCGAGGCTCTGCGTGCGCGGTGATCGCCCAGGAGCGATGACCACGCTGACGATTCAGTTCTTGAGAGCTCCTATGCACCCGCTGGGAGAGCAAGTCATGCCGTCGGGGCAGACGGTGTTTGCGTCGCAGGGCAGCCGACAATCCGCCGTGTGGCCGTTGACGATGTAATCCCCGTAGGGCTGGCAGATGGGCCTGGCCGTTCCCGTCGCCGGAGTCGGACAATCGCTGTCCACCTCGCAATAGTAGGTGCACAGACATCCGTCGCCGCTGACGCCGCCGAACCGTACGGCGATGCGACACGCCGTCGGCTCGCCATCGCAAGGCGCGTACGCGGGCGGGCGGGAGCCCCCATCGTCGGGCGTTCCCCCAGTTCCGGCCGACGAGCACCCCGCCAGGCCGAGCACCAGACAGACGACCAGCTTCATGACCGGCGAGGTTAGCGCCGCGCCGCTCGGGCCAGCCTCCTTTTCGGGCAGCTTCCGGGGAGGCACAGCCTCCCCTTCACGAGTCTCGGTCGCCAGAAGGGGCTGCGGCCGGGCGCGCCCGCCTGCCGCAGCATGTCGCAACGCCGATTCTTTGTATCGAACTGCGGAGGTGGTCGTTACTTCTGCACCTGGATGACGACCCAGTGACCGCGCTGGGCCTTTGCCTACCCGCCCCCACACGTACAGCGAGGAATACATGAGGAATCGAACCGTGTCCCGATCCCTGGCCAGCACTCTCTTGACCGCGCTCGGGGGCATCGCCCTGATCGGATGCGGCGGTCAAACGGCGACGTCCTCTGACCCCGCGACCAGCTCGAACGAAGCGCTGGCCGCCATCGTCGCCTGCGGCCTGGATGACGGCACGATCGAACCTGACGCCCACCTGCACGCGTGCGACCCGCAGGACGTCAAGAAGACCACCATCTGCCACATCCCTCCGGGAAACCCCGCCAACGCCCACACGATCTGCGTGGGGAACGCGGCCGTCTCCCATCACGTGAAGAACCACGGGGACCTCCTGGGGCCCTGCCAGGTCGAGACGCCCTGTCCGCCGCCCCCGCCTTCCTGCGACGACTCGCACGGCAAGGGGAAGCATGATGGTGCCGGAGGCGCCTGCGGCGCCGGCACCGGCGGCGCTTCGGGC
>Ga0105237_10000921_pt1 | contig 39558 bp, 23 predicted proteins | sample KBSC24metaG_FD_81520 | JGI IMG/M metagenome (GOLD analysis project Ga0105237, IMG submission 81520) | Corn rhizosphere microbial communities from Kellogg Biological Station, Michigan, USA - KBS C2-4 metaG | ecosystem: Host-associated > Plants > Roots > Rhizosphere > Soil | place: Michigan, USA...
CCCTGACCCAACTGTATCGCATGCACTATCGAATAAGCATTCATCCAGTGAAACCCTTTCAGCCAGCCAGGATGAAGATCCACCATCCATTCCCCACCGGATAGAACGGCATTCCCAGAAATATACCGGAACGTAGGGCCGGACATACCCGCGGCAACATCCGTCCGTATCGAGTCCCCACCAAAAACACTCGCCAGCTTTACGGGGAATATATAATGATCGATCCTGTTCACGAATAGATCCAACTCCGTAGTCACATCCCGGGTCACTATCCCCACCGTACCATCCACCTGCAGACTCGTCTCGGGCGCCAGTCCCGGATCACCGATCTCATAAAACGGCGTACCGTCATGGATCCCATTGGAGCCACTCTCCGCAATATTAGGCGCTCTGAACCCACGCGAAAAATTCAGCTTCCCATACCACTCCTTCGAAAAATCATAGGCCAGACCCAGACTCCCCGAAAGCCCTGTAAAATCAGAATGATAAGCAGCAAACCTGCGCACCGGCGAAGCAGAAGACCCGCTCACCCGGACCCCTGCAGAATCCGTATAAAGATCGTCCCCATGCAAGGCTCTCGAATCAAACCGAAGTCCGCCACTCACGGTCAGCTTGCCAAAGCTTCGCTTCACCTGGGAAAAAACGCCGATATCAAAAGAATGATACTCGGGTACGAGGTACACCAACCCTCTGTCTTCCGACCGCTGTAACATGCCACCCACACCCGCCGACACCTGCCAACCATGGAAGGTCGGCAGTTCATAAAGCAGGTCATAGTTCAGCGTACGTAAATAAAAATAGTTATTGTATATATCGCCCCGGGTAATATCGTTCGCCTCCTGCCGGTAGTTCTCCTGTATACCGACCTTCAACCCAAGCCTTCCCTGTCCCAACCGGACACTGTTATCCCAGACTGCCTTATAATGCCGGACATGCTGATGGATGATGGGGTACTTTCCATATCTGGTATAATCCGAAGCAGGCGCGATACCCATGCTATCCGACCCATCCCCCGCCCGGTAGTGCGCCGTAAACTCACCGGTAGCGCTATCCCTCGCCCCCTCGATGATCCCCAGCTTAAGGTCGAAAACACTCAGATGCAGATGAGAATAACCCCAATCCCGGTTAATACCTAATATCGTCCGAAAATCATTCTCCCCGAATCCCGAATTCCATACATAGCCATCATATTTATTCCGGTAGGCATGCGCCAGTTTGTTCGTATATCGCATATCCCACACAAAACCCTTCTTGTTACCCGCAAAATGAATAGTATGGTTGAGCAGTCCGTTGTTGGTTTGGTACTCGGACAAAAGACTGACCTGCATCGAGCCGGCCGCAACAGCGGCAGGCGGAAGAAAGTTGAAGACACCCGCCATCGCATCCGATCCATACCTCAAGCTGGCCGGCCCCTTTAGCACTTCCACCTTGGAAATGGTATTCTCATCGATCTCCACCCCAAATTCATCACCCCATTGATTTCCCTCCTGTCGTACGCCATCGTTGATCACCACCACCCGGTTGTACCCAAGCCCCCGGATCACAGGCTTGGAAATTGCAGGCCCTTCCGTAATGGCCGACACGCCGGGCAAATCAGTCAGCGCATCGATCGCATTCCCACTGGCAAATCTTAAGTGGTCAGCTTCCGTAAGGCTGACCACAGGAACACCGGTCACGATCACCTCCCGCAATTGGCTGGCAAGAGCAATAGTGTCCGGACCGGACCGGACAGCGCCCCGTCCTTCCGCACCGAGCCGGCCTTTCAACAGATCCTGACTCCTCCCGACGGCTGGCCATAGTATCAAGGTGGCCGGCCACAGTATCAAGACCGCCACAGTATAGATAAGGTTTCCATTTTTCATGAGGATCTATTTTTAAGCACCGTTCTTATTGGACCAAAACGATCCCACTGGCTTTCTTCCCCCCCAAACCGACCGCCTTATACAACACAGCCTCCCGAGGTAGATTGGATATCCGCACTTCACCACCACCTGCCACACGATACATCCTCAACAGCCGTCCATCCATCAGATAAAAGGATATCTCGACAGGGCCCTCACCCAGATTGCGTACGGTCAATGGCTGATCATGCTGCACCGGATTCGGCCATACCTTGATAAAAGACGCCATCTGCGTTTTCTCAATGGACATAACAGGCAGAACAACAGGAGCTCTCGAAGTGGTTATATAGAATTGACTGAATGAGCTGATATTATTCCCGGCGCCAAAACTCAGGTTCCCATAACGGCCAGCCACCACCGACGTCGCCCGCGCCTGCACCCCGCCCCAGCTGCTATCACCCTCTGCGTTGTCGGGTCGTTTGTACAGTCGGAAACTGGAAGGCGAATCAGCCGGACGGACGGAGAGAGCCCCGTTGAACACGATAGAATCAAGAACAGAAAAACTATTGGAAGGACCATAGTTATTCACGATCCAATAAGCAGATGATCCCACAAAAGCATTGGGCAGACCATTCGGCCGCAGGTTGATCCTGGATACCCACACATCCCCGCCGGGAACGGAACCCGCACCAAAGCCTATCGTAACCCCTGTACCGCCAAATCGATATACGCCAGGTCCGGAAACCGTCGCCTTTGCACTGACGCCACCACCCACAGGAGCGGTAGACAAACCCTCAGCGGCCCTGCCGGTAAAGGAATACACACTACCCGACACAATATTGACGGCAGCAGTGTCCGAAGGACCATTAAATTGGAAATAACCGACCAGGCTGCCATCGTAGGCAGAAAGAGTATAGTTTATTTGCTTCTCCTTGGTCAGATGCCGCAACGCCCTTATCTCATCGTCACTCAACACCCGGTTCCAGATCGCCATTTCATCCATCTGCCCGCTGAAACTCCGATTGGTATACCCTCTGTTATCCTCTCCAAAACAAAATCCGTTCAACGACAGCAAAGGATTATTCAGCCCGGTCCGGACAGCCTTCTGATCATTCAGATACAGCGTGGCCGAATCAGGACCAACTACCATGGCGACAAAAGACCACTGATCCGCCGGAACAGTGAGCCCGCTGCCCCAGGACCAGCCGTCATCATTCCACTGATAGCCCAGCTCATTGTTGTTGCGGAGCATAAAGATGGTGGCCGTCGCCGCATTCGTGACCAGTGCCGAAAAAGGTTTCTGTATGCCTGCGGGTTTTATCCAGCCGGTGATGGTAAAAGTATTCAAACCACTCACCGACAGATCATTCACCAGCAGCTTATCCGGGTACCCGTTCAATACCAGCGCCTTTCCCGGCACGGTATCCGCAACAGGCGGCGGGATAAACCCCTTTACAACGATCACCTCATCCGAGCTGTTGACCGCTGCCTTGCCAAAATTCAGGCTCCCCGGATCGCCGGCTACCGCCTTGCTGGCCTTGCCTGCAGGCGCACCCCACTTGATACCATCCACTCCCACTTCCCGCTTGAACAGGAAGAAGCTGTCGGGGCTGGCAGCCTCTCCGGCCGTTATATTCATAGCACCTTTGATATTCAAAAAGCTTAGACCCGAAAAGAGACTATCCTTTCCATAATAATTGATCACCCAATATCCAGGGCTCGATGCCAGAGCTCTCGGAGTGGTGTCCGGCAGTTGATTGATCTTTGTCACCCAGATATTTCTGTCCGGGCAGCTGCTTTTCTTGTCGAATATGAGCCGCATGCCGGTCGCACCAAATCGATAGGTCCCATCAGACTCCACTTCCGCCTTACCGCTAACCCCGGCCCCGACAGGAGCAGTCGACACGATCTTATCAGCGCCATAGCCAAACGGGAAATAGCTGCTGTCCACCAGGTTGTAGCTTGATGTTGTGTTGTTGTCATTGAACTGGAAATAGGCCGCCAGCGTGGAGTCATGTCCCGACAACCCTCCATTCGCGATCTTCTCCTTTGTCAGATGCCGCAGACTATCGATCTCATCGGTGGATAAAGCCCGCCGCCAAACGGTCAGCTCATCCATCGCACCCAAATAATAACCCGCCCCCTGGTTGGAATTACCCAATATCGGATTGGTAATAGCCGAGCTCGCCTGTGAAATGACATGCGTAGCCATCTTATCATTCAAATAAAAATTGGCGCTGTCCGGTCGCACGACCATTGCCACAAATGACCACTTGTCGGCAGGGACATACAACCCACTCTGCCAGGCATCCGTTAACACATTCCCGTTCCAGTCATATCCCAGCTCATTGTCGCCATTCTGCCCCAGGAATAAATACCCGTTATCCCAGGCAACAAGTCCGGACTGGTTGAACTGCATGCCCTTCGGCTTGATCCATCCGGTGATGGTAAAGGTATTGGTGGCAGGCACCGCAAAAGGCGCATTGAAATAGGTATAATCATAGAATGATAAAGCACTGCCAGGTATAGTATCCAGAGATGGACAGCCATTGGCTGAGCCGCCGGCACAAGGAGGTATCGGGCCGACATAAACACTGTCGATATCCGTGACGCATCCCTTGCCGGAGGCAGCCAGCCCTGCAAACACAGCAGCATTCAGAGGAAGTGTATAACTATTGTATGGAGTCCACGTTTTACCGTCGGATGAATAAAAAGATGTAATGCTCTTACCCTTCCGTTGCAATTTCAACCACATAGGCATAGCCAGGCTGGTCACAGGATGATAGCCGGTGCCGCCGCCGTCGGTGGTACGCCAGATATCAAAGACACCCCTCGTGTCCAGAGAGTTGAGGAATACATAGGCGCTGTTGGGGGCCAGTGTATTCCGGATCATGATCCCCCCCGTATAATTATAATTGGACGAGACGTCTTTCACCCTTGCCATAATAACACCGTCGCCTTTCAACGTATCATAGACAAATGAAAAAGCATCATTGGGATCGCTCAGTCCCGTACCGTTGCTGGTGATCTTAAAATTTTTATTCGGAGCGGTATAGCAAAGACTCCCCGGTACCCCCACAGCCCCGATGTCAGTGAACTGCCACCCCGCAGGAGCGCCCTGGCAACACGTGGTGCTGTCATAGCTGATAAAACCTGTCAGCGTCTGTGTACTCGACCCATACTGGTCGGTCACGGTCAGGGTAACATCGTGCTTTCCATTACCAGCCCCCAAATAAGAAACGTTCGGGTTCTCCAGGTTGGAAGTGGCCGGTGTACCACCGGGGAAACTCCACGAGTAAGTCGCGCCGCTGCCTCCGCTGCTGACCACGCTATAGTCACGGAACTGGACCTGAGGATTCTGACAGGAAGGCGTAGCAGTGCTGGCAGCTATCTGCGCCATAGTAGACGAGTGCTCATAAAGGTCATGGTCCCACGCCCCACGGCTGGTGCCGATCAATAGCTTGCCCTGATTGCCTTTATAGTAGTTGATGAACATGAACCGTACATCGGTCCTTGGCAGACCCTGACCAAGCTGCTGCCAGTCGGACATGGTATTGTTCCGGTAAAAAACACCGGATTTGCCGCCTACATATACTCCCCCATTGGTCCCCCGCTGAAAAACGATCTTGGTAATAGGAAATGACGTCAATACTGGTGTCGTAAGGTTCGTATAAGTTGCCCCTCCATCCGTCGAATGAAGTACCTGACAGGAATTTTGTACCCCGGAATAAGTTACCCAGATCTCACCCGGGTTCACATCGCTGACAGCCACATCGCTGATATTCGTGACACTACCGGTCAGCGAACTGCCTGGCGTGATCCCGGTCCAGGTCGCACCTCCATCGGTGGTCTTCCAAAGATGGTTGCTCGTAAGGCCTTCCACCACATATATCACGGACGGATTGGTATAACAGATCTTCTCCCGGAACACCTGGGTCGAAAAAGTATGGATCACAGAGTCGATGGTCACCCCATTGTCGTCACTGCGTATCAGCGATTTCTTCCAGATATCCTTTGTAGCCTGCGGAACACTGGAAGGATATTGCCCCGCATGATGAGTAATCAGCGTATTGAACAAATGTGGATGGAACGACATGGAATTGAAATACGCATAAATGCCACCCGGGTCTACCTGTTGTCCCCCATTGGTAAAGGTCTTGATCCCTGTTCGGAGAACATGATAGCTGTCATACCCCTGCGAATACAAGGTTACACTATCCAGCGGATTGACATCGGTATTCCCCTGATCCGCTCCCAGCGCAGTATACCAGCCTCCCGGCGCCTCATAGTCCCGGATACTCAGCGGTCCATGATTACAACCCGCACCCAAAATATCTGATTTGAATGCGGACCCGAAACCCCAAAGCTCATGATTCGAAATGCTCGACGTGACGATGGTGAAATTATTCCCGCTGTCGGTAGAGACTACACCGGAGCCATCGGTCCCCATTATCACCTTTCCATCCATCATGCTCACTCCTCTCAGGTCGGCATGAAGCTCAGAGGTCGAAGTCTTGAACGTGGCGCCATTGTCAGTGGAATATTGCGCATGGGTCTGGCTATAGGACCCCCATACTATATTCTGGTCATTATGGATATCCATCGCGATATCCCCGTGATGCAACGAGGTCGGAGAACCGTAGTCCTGATCCACCCCGTCGACCATATTTGTTCGCGTCAGCAAGGCCGCTCCCGAAACTGCGTCGATCTTGAACAGATGTACAGCATGATGCGAATAGGCATTGGGACCTGTCCCGATCGCCACGTATATCGCTCCCGGCGCGTTGGTGGCAGTAAGTATCTTCGACCAGCCTGTAATATTATTGCTGCTGATAGCAGGCGTCAAACTGGTGATCTTGGAAAAGCTGACCCCTTGGTCGCCCGATCGCCATACATCCACTGTCACGTCATTATCCCCTCTGTCGGTAAAATAGACGGCATCCGAATCAGTACCGCTCCAGTCGATGACCTCGCCGTTGAGATCGCTGTCCCAGGTACTAAAAAGTTTAAGACCCGAAGCCACTATTGTCCAGGTCTGCCCGCCATCCACTGTCCTATAAACATTCCCGCCCCACCTGGCCAGCACCACATTCGGATTGGACGGACTGACAGCAATATCATATCCCTTGGAACCCGGAAAATTGGTTGCATTCAGCGCAGTCGGCATCCAGCTAAGACCGCCGTTGGTAGACTTGATCACCGCCGAATCGCTGACGGCGTATACATAATTATTGTTCGCCCGGCAGACATCGATATCGTAATAGCTTAGATCGGGTAGATTAGCGTCGGTCAGTTGCCAGACATTCCCCCCATCACTGCTCATCCAAAGCCCACCGGTGACGAAGCTGATAAAGTATTTATTCGGGTTGGTAGGATCGAGCCGCACACAGTACCCATACCCGCCGGCATTCCCGACACCGGCGCCCACATGCACGGTATTTCGAGGTCCCAGCATACGCCAGTCCCCGGCCATGGTGTCTGTGGCAGCAGCGAAAGGAGGCGCGGGCAATGCTTTAATAGCATTGTAATTGATGGCAGGAGGACGTTGCACCCGGTTGCGCCGGTCCAGATAGAACAGGTTCTGCAACAGCCACTCGGTACCGTATTCCTTTGTCGCACTGCCCTCGAAAGGATGCTTCCTGAAGTAACGGTCGAACTTGTTTTTGATCTTTATATAATCAGGATGCTGCTCCCTCATCAGCTTATACCACCGCTGCCGCATATGCTCCTCATTATAAGATTCATTCTCCCGCTCTTGCGCATATAAATTGACACAAAGGGGCAATAAGATAAGGAATAATAGTTTTTTCATGATTATTTCATTAAAACAATGTAGCAGAATTATTTTATCACCACCTCCACCTCTTTATCCACCGCCCACCGTCCGCATTGGATGGTCAACACACCGTTCCTGTCGGATGGATCATAACTCCATTGCACAGCAGCGCCATTCACCAGCACAGATACGGGCTTCCTGGACATATGAACATATATGGTATAGCAGCGGCGCTGAAGCATCCCTTTATAGTGCCCGCTAATTGCATGTATCCGAACAGTCTTCCCACTCACGGATATAGTTGTAATGGCATAGGCCCCCGTCCTATGCTCCCTCGTATTCCCATCATCTTCATACAAGGTATACGCAAACGCCCGCCCGGATGGATAGATATCCAGCGACAACGTATCCAATGGCTTCTCTCCATCATAATCCATCTGCGGATACATGGGAATGACCGAACCGCTCCGGACGAACAAAGGCAATTTGTCCAGGGGCGCCTTATATCCACGCAACCAGCTCTTGCCCTCATAGGCAGTCCCGTCCCAATAGTCGATCCACCGGCCCTCCGGAAAATATATGCTGTCCCGTTTTTCCTCGTCCTTATACACAGGCGCCACCAACAGCGATGATCCTAACATGTACTCATACTGCGTGGCAGTCCCCCAGGTCACGGGATCTTTCGGATATTCCAAAACCAAACCCCTCACAGCCGGCACCCCCGTACGGTAAGCCTCATTCATGAGCGTATACATATACGGTGTCAGCCGCATCTTCAAACGCAGATATTTCCGGTTGATGGAAGTATATGGCTCGCCATAAACCCATGGCTGCTTGTTATTACGAGCCCAACCGCTCATGGTCATAAACACAGGCGTAAAACATTTCCACTGGAGATCCCGTACATAGGTCTTCGGACTCCCTCCGAAAATAGCATCTACATCCCCCGTGGCGCAATTCTGCGCCGACAGGCCGGAGCCGATGACGGTGGGTATGTGGAATCGTATGTACTCCCAATTGCCGGATTGATCCCCTGTCCATACCACGCTATATCGATGCGTACCCGCCCATCCCATCACACTCCATACAAATCCGCGCGAATCACTGCTCTTTTCTATTCCTTCATAAGCCGCGCGGCAGCCGTCCAATGCAAATTTATACCCCGGCCCTACCCAGGCTACATCCAGCTTACAAAGCCGGGTCCCATATTCCCCCACCTCCCGGGCGATCTTATTCACGCCATTCTCCGTCCACAACCCGGTATGAAAACCACGTTTGGCCAACTCCTTCACCACAGAGTCCAGCTTCGTATAGCCGCATCCGTAACCGTCGTTCGGCAGGATCCAGCCGCGGGGCATCTCCTGTTTGATATATTCATCGGCCACCAGCGGGATCACATCCGGCGTAGTGCCATTGATCCCCGAACCCGTATAGTTTTTTGTCTTATCTCCTTTTACCCCCCGGTTATAACAGTTCGCATCACCCATCCCCAATGCCCATCGGGGCGGAAGAAAAGGACGGCCCGTTATAGATGTATATTGGTCCAGTATCTTCTTAAAAGACCCTCCATAAAAATAGAACCCGTCAAACCGGTCTTCATGATGGGAGAGCCTGAGCGTATCCTTGAATGAATAGACTCCCGCGTCGAAAGTATTACGCAGGACGCCATACCCATTGCTGCTCATATAAAAAGGCACAGGATTAGGCCTTCCCCCATCATCCCAGCCGCCGCCCTTTTCAATAAGTACGTCTTTATCACGATAGGTAAAGCGACCGTTTTGCATCCCGCAGCCATAGAACTGCTCATCAGGCTGCCGGACTATCTGCTGCACCGTTGTCGATCCAAGTTCCATTGGCGACGACTCTTCCCACACCCGGCGCACATCCTCCCGATCATACAACGCAAAATGCAATGGCCGTTTGTAGACACGCACCACACACGCAGGAGATCGCAGCATATAGTACGCACCCTTGTCAAGAACGCTAACCCGTATGTTCTCCCCGGGCCGCGCGATAGCAATATCCGACCCGGCCGCATCGGAAAAAATACCATCCGGAGCCACCTGAAGGCGAAAAATATCTTCTTTATAAAATTGCAGCCGGGCACGGGTCACACCGGCTTCCATCTCGCACAGCCCACCCTTCATCGTCAGGCTCGTCAGGTCCCCAAGGATATACTTCAACGCATTTATCCGGATGTCGAGGACATTGTTCTCCGGACGTTGGTCCCCGGGCAGGTCAACCGCAAAATGCAGCGTGTGAGATGGGTATTTGCTCAAATCCACGGCTGGCATGCGGACTTCATACTCCGAATCAGACGCCAAAGGATACGCAGCAGCAGGGATCACCGCCTTAAGTTCCTTCTTTCCATCCACCAGGCACCTGACCGTAAAGTCACCGGCAATGCTCTCCGACCCGGTATTCTTGACCCGTAATACCAAAACATCGTCTTGAGTAAAAACGTTACCAGACTCGTGATAGGAGATCAGCCCGCTGATACTGGCGTCCTTTCGGAGCGCCTCCGACAATTGAATATCATCCACCATCCAGTACCAGCCGTACATCCCCTTCCAAAACCAGCGAATATAGACCTTTGGCTGACGAGCCGCCCACCGGGATATATTGACCTCCACCTTCATCGGCGTCAGCATATCGGTGGAAGCAGGAGCTCCGTTCCTTACGTCGAGATCCACCCAATTCTCCCCGTCCGTGCTGATGCCCACGAACAAACCTCCATCCTTTGATTTTTTGTGTCTGTTCCAGCGAAAGGTCTGCTGGAATTGTAAGATGACGGTCCCCTTGCCCGAACAGTCGATAGCCGGTGTTTCTACAAAGGCATCCGGATACCGGCCTTCCTTCTCCCACGACGGCTGATCCTCATCCACGATATACCCGGCCTGATACTGAAGATGGTTTCCCCTGCTGGAAGAAGCAATAGGAGGCGCCTGCTGCTGATAGCCAAACGAACCCGGGTAAGGCTGGTCGGTGACAAGCCATTCACACCCTTTTTTGCTCATATCCACATTTCTCCACCCGGCCGGTAACCCCGGACCGTTAAATACCTCCTTCCAGAAGACGAGCGAGTCGGCGCCCGCAGACTGACAATTCCCCGAGAGACCCGCAACAATCCAAAGGGTACAAAATATCGATCTTGTGATGATAGAACAACCCTGCATAATTCACTAACGATGTGTCGTATTTAATAATTTTATGGCAATCTCATACGCTCCGGGTACCTGCACGCGCATGGGTATGCGCAAATAGTAATTGTATTCGTCATCCACATAGACCCCTTTATAGTGACTGTCGCTGGCCCCATGGTAATAACCACCGGATGTATTGCTGGACCACGCAGACGTGCTGTCGATTTGCACATACGCAGAAAGGATATTATAATACATATTGAAGCCGTTGCCCAGGGACGCAATAGGAAAAGGCACCAGCGGGAACTTAATGGCAATGGCCGAGTCATTCACCTGATAGGTATCCGGCGCATAATCCTGTAGATTCTGCAGGAACGGCGGTGTAGGATTCAATCCGGTATTTGGCCTTTTCGTCAGCTCGCCGGTACGGGGATTGAACGGCACGCCATTCCTGTCCATGACCTTCAGGATAATGGTATTGGGCGTATCTGCATAACGGGTGACGGTAACAAGGTCGTAGGGATTGTTCTGACCGTTGAACAGCGTCAGCGCAGCAGCTGCATTCCCCACACGCGCCAGTGAATTGCTGAATGCACCCGTCTCCGGAGCCGTCTCCAGGGGCTTGCCATCGGCAATTACTATCGTCATGATCTTATTCAACACCTCCTTGCCCGCACTATTGGACACGGACAGGTCCATGCTATACGTTCCCAGCGGAAGAAAAAGGGTCCCGCTGTTTGCTTCGATGGTGCCATTGCTCTCATTCACCCGTAAAGGAGCCATGTTGACGACGGACTGCTTGGCCAGGATACTGCTGTAAGTCACATCAGTCAGGTTATTATAGGCCGACGTCCAGACCGTCACCGGGTATTGCTTGGTGAACAGCGAATCGACGATACTTCCGGTAGAGTCATAGACATGCAGCCACTTCACATGCAGCGGAATGCTGGATCCGTCGGTGATCAACGAATAGGAGGAGGTGGTTCTTCCTCTTACGACCGTGAACTCGTTGACAGCATACTGTACATAAGGGCTGATAAATCCGTCGCCATATTTCGTGCAGGCCGAAAGAAAGGTGACTATGAGTATGAATAATATTCTTCGCATAATTTTTACTGTTTGTCGGACTTCGAAAGATCTACCGTGTCCCGTAAAAGAATAAAGTGTGTGAATTGCTCAGCGCATTGATCATTCCGGTCTTGGTGACAACACCCGACGTCGTGCACAGCGTATGCACGCCTATGTCAGGCGTAATATCCCCCGCAGGATTGGCATCACTAAGAGCATACGGCTGCCACAGCTGTGTGAAATATACCAACTGCGGCACCCCCGAAACAAGGGGATTATAACCCAGATTGCCGTCCTTGGTATATTCATAGGATACGATAACAGTATCCCCCGTCAATTCCGTCGGATAAAATGCACCCGTATTGGTCAGCACACTATACGTCAGCGGCTGATGAACAAGGTACATCAGCAGGGAATCCCGCGTCCCGTTAATATTATTCCGGAGATAGTAAAAGAGAGAATCCAGCGCAAACCTGGCCGTAGGGTCAGCGTTCTGCACCTGAATAGTTCGCTGATTGAGATAATTGTATATCGAATAATCCGAAGGAGCAAAAAAAGTAACTCCCTGCTCGTTCACCTTGTCCATTATCCCCGCCGTATCGATAAGCTGCACCAGGGTGTCATAAAGAGGAAGGCTCTTCAATACATCATAAGTGGTAGTACGGCTATACGCACCGGTATTCTCCGCCGCTCCCCCGACGATATAATCCTTCTTACAGGCCGTCCAGGAGGTCCCGATGCACACCAAAACAAACACCCCCAATAATTTATTTTTCATTCGTATAATATTTTTTGATTAGTATCTGTCTGAAACAACTATTAAAAACCTATTTATGCGAAGCCCACCAGGGATTTTGTACCAGTAAATTGTCCTGTGGGAACAGCGTGCTCATATCCAGCGGCCAGTAATACCCTTTGTTGGCAGCCGTCACCCGGGCGCCAAGGTATCCTACATACTCCAGCCAGCCTTGCGTGGACTCCGTCCGGATAAGGTCATAATACCATTGCCCCTCTCCTACAAGTTCACGCCCTCTTTCCGCAACGACCTCGTCGATCATGTCGTATTGATTCGTGGGATTCTGATACGAAGTGATGCCCGCGCGATCCTCCGTCATGGCCAGATCGGTCGCCGCCCCGCCCAGATCGCCCAGATTCGCAAGGGCTTCCGCGTCCAGCAGATAGATATCCGACAGGCGCAAAAGCACAAGGTCATTGTTGTAATAAGGAAGGGTCTTCGTATTCGGCTGCTGGTAAAGGAAATTCGTATACTTCAACAGCATATGACCGGACGCATCTCCACCCGATGCCGGCGTCGTCTGAAATATAGCATGATATCGCGCATCAGCCGTATCGAAGATCTGATCCAGTATCCCTCCCTGCGGGGCTATCCAGCAGGTACTATTCTGGTTCCCCGACAACGGCCCCTTCAAAAATGTCCCGAAAAAAGAGAACTGCGATTCGGACCAGTCGTTCTGCGCCGTAAAGTTGGGATCGCTGTAGTTATAGGTCATAGGCATCTCAAAGATGCTCTCCCCGGAGGTTTGGCCATTCCAGATATTCGTGTAGCTGCTCATAGGCTCCAGACTGTACCCCCCGCCGGTGATCACCTGCTGGCAATAAGCATGGGCGCTGTCATATTGATGCTTCCACGCATATATATGAGCGATCAGGGAATACGTGCTGCCCTTGTTGGCCCGGATGGCCTTCGTAGGATCACCCCCGGAGAAAGACAGGGCGGAAGCAGCGGTCTTAAGATCACGAAGACAGCTGTCCAGCACAGCCGACTCAGGTGTCCGCGGCAGCGGCGGGATATTACCGTAGTCCACATTATCATAAGTGCGCGTGACATATACAGGATCTCCCCAGATACGTATCATATAGAAATAAGTATACGCACGTATAAAAAGAGCCTCGGCGACATAGCCGCTGCGGACGGATTCAGAGGTAAAATCCGCAGAAGGCATCGTCGGCACATTGCGCAGTATCAGGTTGGCTTGCGCTATCACCTGATAGAACCTGGACCAGTTCTGCAATACACTCTCGAAATAGGGCACATACGAGAAGTTGAAGGGCGGATTATTAGATGCCTTCATGGTGGCCAGGTTCCATTGATTGGCATTTGGAAGGAATGTCCCTGCCGCCAGATCGCCATTGATAAAATGGGAATTGCTGTTACGGACACAGCTGCGCAGCTGACCATACATCGCCGTCGCCGCCTGTTCCACAGAGGTCTGCGAAGTCCAGAATTTAGCGCTGTAGGTGGAGTCGATCGGCGCCTCATAGATATATTTCCTGCAGGATGCAAAGACGGCCGGCAGCAGGAACACAACGAGAACTTTAAAATTGTTCATACGAATTATTTTGAGATTAAGCTTCGGGTACCCGCTAGAATTGTATATCGATGCCTAAGGTGTATTTCTTCGGTAAAGGATAAAGACCACCGGTATAGACACCCAGCTGGTCCACGGATTCCGGATCAGGCATGGTCCCCTTCTTGAATGTCAGGAAGTTGTCCACGATACAATAAACCCTTGCCCTGTTTAATTTCAGCCTGCTCGTGACGCCCCGGGGGAACTGGTAGCTTCCCACGATCGTTTTCAATTTGAAATAGCTCCCGTCTTCGTTGAACATGCTGGAGATGGGTATATACTGATAGTAGCTCGCCCCGAAAGGGTTGATGGAAGGAAAATTCGCCCTGTACCCGGAAGACTTGGCCTGCGTAGGCGTCCAATAGTTGATCTTGCTCACATCCGGCAGCCTGTCCGAGGCAAAAGTATAGATGCTGCTGGAGTAGCCGCCCACGATATTGCTGATCTGCTGCTGGAAATAAGTATTGATCACATCCCTCTTCCACGTGAAGACACTGACAATGCTCAGGGCAAAATTCTTATACGTGAAGTCATTGACCCATCCGCCGGTGAATTTGGGGTTGGGATTGCCTGTTGGTATCCTGTCCCCATACTGCGCGCCATTGTCCTCATCCGTCCATACATCCCCGATCTTATTTACGTCCAGCCAGATGGGATCGCCCGCGGTCACTTTGTGATTCCCTTTGAAATAGGTGAGAGAATTGCCCGTCAGAGGATTAAAGGGAATATCGCTCTGCTTGTTGTATACACCCATATATTTCATCTGGAACATTTCATAAATGGGCTGCCCTACGGCAAAGATCCTGGATACTCCATAGCTGTCATCCACCACAAAGGTCCTGTTGTTGTTGGGAAGCTTGGCGATGGCGTTCTTGTTATAGGATATAGTCAGCTGCATGTTCCATTGCAGCGGGCTTTTCCTGGACAGATTACGCGTACTCAGCGTGAAGTCGGCCCCCCTGTTGCTTACCCATAGATCATGGGCATTGAATCTGACGGTTTGGAAGCCCGTGTAGAATGGCAGCTGAAAATTATAGTAATCATCCTTCGAGGTCTTGTCATAAATATCCGTTATGAGAGAGATCCTGCCGTCCAGGAACTGCATCTCGATACCCAGGTTTTTCTGAATGGTCTTTGTCCAGGTAAGGTTGTCCTTTGTCAAACCATTGTTATAGCTGGGCTGAATGGATGCCGAACCATTGTAAGTTCCTGGAATAGTATAGGCATTGTACGGTGCATAAAAATCATCGGACTGCGAACCCGCCAGCCCATAGCTGAAACGCACTTTCAGAAAATTCACATAGCTTTTTATCCCCTCCATAAAGCGTTCGTCGGATATTACCCATCCTACTCCGCCTGAAGGGAAATAACCCCATTTAGTGTCGTTGCCAAATCTGGAAGACGCATCACCCCTGTAAGAACCATACAAAAGATATTTACCATCAAGATCATACTGGGCCTGCCCCACAAAAGACAACAAACCATCGGCGGCGTAGTCGGATTTACCATACAGGTTGGCCTGGGGCACGCCATTGACGACCTGCACATCATTCGAAGGCAGGTCAGAGCCGCTCACAACGCTGCTGTTGACCACGTCCCGGTTGAATTGTTGCGATCCCGTGACGGCTATATGATGGCTATGTCCGCCAGCCCCGGTAAAGGTTTTGAAAAAGTTAAGAGTATTCGACAGGAAATAGGTGGAATAGGTCCCCTTATCCGACTCGGCGAACGAAGGCTGGGCGGTTGCCCCCGTCAACGCCGCCACCTGATCGATATTCGAAGGCTGGAAATAATCCCGGTTGGAACTCGATACATTGGCAGACCCCTGGGCGGTATAGCGCAGGGAGGGAAGGATATTGTAATTCACCGTCATCGATATGGAATACAGATCGTTGACATTCTTATTGCGCAGTTTGCTGTACAAACCCGTAAAATTCGCCGAGTCGAAGGACGTCAGCCTGTAGAAGGAAGAAGGCTGGGCTGACCCGCTCACCGGAGTATTGTCGTCGCTGTTGCCATAATATTTCCGGCCGCGTTGACGGTCGCCCTTTGACAACGATACGATAAACTGACTGTTGAGCTTCGAATTGATCTTAAAGTCGAAATTGCCCCTTAACCCATAACGCGTATAGCCAAAGGCTTCGATGATACCCTTCTCGTTATAATAGTTGCCGCTCACCCGGTAGCTTACGTTCGGACTCGCAGCCGACATCGTCATGTCTACATTTTGAATGGCGCCGTTCCGGTAGAACAGCCCCTGCCAGTCGGTAGCATTGTTAAAATAAGGGTTCAGACTGTCAGTGAGCATCTGAGGCACATTTGCCAATTGCCCCGGCGTAGCATACTCGTTGATGATCTGCATCTTCTGCATCCGCTCCGTGGCGCCGGTGGCAGTCTTTAGAAGGGGCGGCTGTTGGGTAATACCCCCATAGGTATTGATCCTGAATTCCGGGGTGGAAGAAGTTCCTCTTCTGGTCTTTATATAAATAACGCCATTGGCGCCCCTGGACCCCCAGGCAGCAGTGGCTACCGCATCTTTCTGCACTTCGATGTTTTCGATATCATTGATATTGATCCCGGCCAGGTAGTTGGTGCCGGTGTTGTCGATGCTGTTGGAAATGTCTTCAGGATTCACCGGGATGCCGTCGATGACATAAAGGGGACCGCTCAAAGCCCTGGCCTGCGCAACATTGGCATCGCCGATATTGGTATTGACCCTGGTATTGCCCCTGACAACGACGGTTGGCGCGACGCCGGGTTCGCCTGAGGCGACCTGAACGTTCAGACCCGCTACCCTGCCCTGCAATACGGCGTCGACAGACGCCGCCGGCATATTCTCGATCGCCTTGCCGCTGACGGTAGACACAGCCGCCGTAGTAGTTCTTTTACTTTGCTGCTGTGATCCGACCACCACGACATCCTGCATGCTTTTGTCTTCGGCCTTCATATGCACTTCCAGCGCCAGCCTTTTGCTGATCTTCACTCTTTGCGTGACAAATCCCACCGAGCTTAGCTCGATAGTCCCGTCGGCATCCTTCACATGCAGCGAGAACTCCCCCTTGTCATTGGTCACAGTCCCGCCCCGGCTACCCGCCTCGTGCACCGATACGCCCGGCAACGGCCGGCCGTCCCCATCGAGCACCTTACCCTTGACAAGACTGTCCCGAGCCTGGTAACCGCCCTCTCCAAATACGACGAGATTGTTCTCCAGTACCCGGTAATGAAGCGCCGTTCCGGCGATCAGTTGATCGACGACACTTAGCACAGGTTTGTTACGCACATCGATTGTGATGTTCGCCAACGGGGAAAAAGAGCTGTCGTGGTAGAGGAAGCGGTAGGAGCTTTTTGACTCTATCACTGTAAGGGCCTGTTTCAATGTGACATCCCTGCACTCGAGGGATATCTTTTCTTGAGACAGCCCCACCGAGTAGGCCTGCGTACAGACCACCGTCAGCAAGAAGCTCAGAAATTTCATAACAAGCAGAGTTTGTCTTCGCACGCCAGAGGCCGCGCGAAATAGTTTCGGTAATACAAAAGATAACATACCTTTATCGCATGATGGTTAACAATGGGAAGACCCCGGATCTCCAAATTCAAGGCCTTCTTATTTACATCTTACAGGGGGATGTTAGCGCATCTCCCTTATTTCTTTCTTTTAATAAATACTTCGCTTTTTTTGATGACGTAGTCAAAGGGATAGCTGAACTGCAGCGCCTTTAAACCTTCCTCCAATGTCTCTTTGCTGAATGATCCCGTGAACACTTCCTTTTTAAGGTCGTCATCCTCAAAATAGAAGCGCACGCCATACCATCTTTCCATCTTTTCCGCAACGCTCTCAAAGGACTCCTGGTTGAACACCAGCTTCCTGTACATCCAGGCGATCTCGGGGATAAGTTTGCTTGTACGTTCGGCGTTTAGGGGTTGCCGGTTATAGGATAAAGTATCGGTGGGATTATGTTTGTCTTCCAGCTGCTGACCTTTCACAGGGACGCTGATCACTGAGTCGGGCGCCTGTATCTCATCCGCTTCGTTTTTCTCCGGGATGGTCTCACCCGAGACGGCGATGTTCACTTTCTCATTCGGCCGCAGCACTACCTTCTGGTCCGGATAGAGCTTTGAGCTTACTTCCACCGCACCTTTGATCAGAGAGGTTTCCACTCTCTTGTCCGATGGATAGGCCTTCACATTAAAGGAAGTCCCCAGCACCTTGATATCGACATTCTTGGCATGGATGATCAGCGGGACCCCGGGGTTCTTGGCAACATCGAAATAAGCCTCTCCTTCCAGGATGATCTCCCGTTTCACTTTCCCGAAATCCGCATTATACGATATCTTGCTGTTCTCGTTCAGTACGACAGTAGTGCCGTCGGGGAACTGAAGATTGGAATGCGATCTTTTCCGGGTGAAAAGCACAAGCATCTTTTCCTCTTTGTCTTTCCCTCCCGATCCATGAAAAGCTATGAAACAGATACCAGTCAGAATAACTGCCGCCGCCCCTATCAGCCACCTCCCCGTCCGGCGTCTGGCCGGCGATATGCCCCGCCTGGCAGGCATTATGGTCCGCCCCAATGCAGTGTCGATCCTCTCCCGGATGGCATCGCCGCCACGCACGGCATCACTACTGCCGGAGTTTTCGTTTTTTTTCCGGCTGTTCCACATGCGCTCGATTATCTCAACCATATCCGCATCCTCACCATATGCCAGCAACAGGAGCTCCAGTTCCTGTAATTCCTCCTTCGTCGCAGCTCCTGCCAGTTTCTTCCCTAATAACGTCCATAGTCGTTCCTGTTCCATGATGATATGGTAAGATGTATTGTCACTCCCTTTATATAAATGACACGGATTTTCGTGCCTACCCCCAAAAGTTTAACAATAAATTTTAAGAAATAAACCAGCTTTTACGCCCGGAAGGGTCTCGTCTGAGGGACAGACAGATCAGGCAGCGTCGGTAGAGACTTTGTAGGAGATGGCCAGGCGTATTTTTTTGAGTGCGATGCCGATCTGATTCTCTACCGTCTTTACGGATACATCCAAGAGCTGCGCCACTTCTTTATAGCTCAGCTCCTCTTCTTTCACCAGCCGGAAGATCATACCGCATTTTACGGGGAGTTCTGCCACCGCCTTGTCCAGCCGGCTGGCCATTTCAGCCGTGATCATGAGGTCCTCGGGGCTGGCTTCCAGTTTCCACTCTGTCATGGAAACCTGCTCCAGGTCGAGGTATTCGCCATGCTTATGCGCACGAAGATAATTCAGCGATGCATTCTTGATACACATGAAGAGATAGAGACGGCAGTTTCGTACATCGGTATTCCTCATCGCCTCCCTGCGCTCCCACAGCCGGACAAAGACATCTGCCGTAATTTCCTCGGCAGGTTCCCTCAGCTTTACGATAGCCAGCGCAAAATCATATAAGCTTTTGTGCATCGTCTCATACAATGCGGAAAAGGCGTGCATGTTATTGTCATCGACAATCCGTCGCAGCAGTTCGTTCGTTTTGGTTGTATCCATGTGCAGCAGTTAAAGCAATGCCTGAGTCTATATTGAAGATAACCAAATTTAGACCCAGGCAGCCGCGCAAACGTTTGCTTAAAATACTCATTTACTCCTTTATGAACTTTTCCGTCTCACCGGAGATCTTTACGAGATACACTCCTGGCGCAAAGGAAGAAACATCGATATCGAAATGCCGCTTTCCGGCAACAGCCTGGTACACGCGTGTTCCGGATATGGCAAACACCTGCACCAGTGGTCTTCCCTCCGGCAACTCCTTCAGAGAGATATGCAATATCCCCCTCACGGGGTTGGGATAGATCGAGAGCCCGCCAGGAACGGACAATACGGCGCCGTTGCCAGCCGTCATAGCAGCTCCGACAGACGCACCGGCCGTGGAATCCACCCGCTGCATGATCCATTGCTGATTGGAAGACCCCGTGCTCCCATTGGGCGAATACAAAATAATATTGGTCCCGTCCACCGGACTGCTCGCAGAATCATCCAGCACATAATGATTGGACAGATTGCTTTGGATCAGGTACTTGCCCCCGCCCACGGAGACCAGGTTCCATTGCTGGTTCGTGTTATCATTTTCCGAATACTGCACCAGATCCGTCCCAAGGTTCTGTACGCTGCCAGGGACATCTATAGCCTTTCCGCTGTTCCTGTTCAACAACACGGTGGCATTGTTTACACTCTTCAGTGACCACTCCGAAGCATTGTTCAAGGCGGCATACTGGGCAATATTCGCCAGGTTGGCAGTGCTGCTGTTCTTCACAGACAGGTATTTGCCGGTGCTCACGTTCTTGAACGAATACCAGTACGTATAGGAAGAACCCACCGTGAAAGAAGCCGTAACGGAATTGGAGGTCTGATTGAATATGTCCTTAAAAAATACTTTTGCCGTATAGCTCCCCGGCGAAAGACTTCCGGTCAGCGTATCGCTCCTGCGCTGAGGCACCGTGTCGGTAAAGGTCAGCACTACACTCCCTGTACTATTAAGCACCTGCACCGTGGCAGCCAGCTGCGGGCTCTTGGTCCCATCGATAGTCCAGCTCACATAGGTCTTGCCTCCGGTATAGGACGCGGACATGCCGCTCACGCTCCCGGTGGTAAGAGAAGGAGCCGTCCCCTGATCGGACTGGACGGGTAACGTCAACGTCCTGCCGCCGTTGAATGCAGAGGAAGGCGTGGTATTCCCCCCATGCTGCATAAAATACGCATTCACGGTATTATCATACCCCGAATTAAAGGCGTTGTTATAGATCCCGTTTCGCGCCGAATCGTTCGCATTGGCGCTAAAATACCTGCTCGTGGATTTATCCCAGCCTCCGCTCGTATTCAATACCCAGCAATCCTTAAAATAAGCCTTCCGGATATAACGGCCATCCCAGGCGGCATTGGAACCATCCCAGTTCTCTAAAAAAGCGTCATTGCCGGAACCAAGGTAGCGGCCGGGATCAGGTATCGACAACGTCACGGTATGGAACCACGCGCCCGACCCCAGATCGTTGATGAAAGTGGCTATGTACAGCTGACCTTTGCTCTTCCAGCCGCGCTGCACCAGGTTGTACCACCTGTTCAGCGTCCAGTTATAAGGGTTGATGGATTGCCAGCCATCCCCTTCCCCGCCAAATCGGCCCGTGTACGTATTTGTGGCCGCATACTGCAGCGTCGAATAGATCCCCCCGGCCGTATTAGGGTCCCATAACGAAGATATCAGGATATGCGAGCTGCCATGGGAGCTGTCAGGGGTCTGCTGCAACCCTGCATAGCCATTGGTAAAACTATTCACCTCGAAGTACGAGGCATAGGCTGACTGTACGATCTGCACCTTCTGCATTTGAAGGACAGCGTCATTTGGAAAAGAATAGGTAAGATGCTCGGAAGGAGCGGCATTTTCTTGTGAATAGATCCTGGCACAGCATGCGCCAAGCAGGATCGTCAGATGGATAAGACGTTTCATGGTTTTTTTGGTTTTGTGCATATTATAGCGGGTAAAAAATAGGCACAACCCCTAATCAAACCGTAAATATTATTTAGAACTTATTTTCTTTTCTCTTCTGCAGACGGGCGATAACCTCCCTAAGCTTCACAGGATCATTCATATAAGGCCCCAGGTCAAACAACACCGCCTTCCTGAATTCACAGGGATGACTTTCACTCTGCAGCGAGATAGTCCCCTCCGGGATCAACCCGCCATCGGGCAGTCCGGCTCGCCTGACATACTCATCCCTCCCATCATATTGCGGCTTGGTATAAGTTAGCACCGTATCGTTACCAACGATATGCCGGAGAATGGAATCCCCCAGCACAAGCGCTTCCACATGCACCCACTGGTCACCGTGATAGGTCTTTGCCGTGGAGTTGACACAATGCGGGGTGAACAGGCTGTCATACAGCACCACATTGGTGCCGGGTGTACACAGATTGGCAGTCGGCCGGTCATCTTTCCCATTGCCCCCTAGCAGCTGCTCTTCCAGAGAGATGGGAAAATCCTGATTCAGTTCCATACTTTCGGGGGTCTGACCAGCCAGCATAACTCCGCTGTTACGGTAAGCCCAGTCCGCACCATCCTTCATCTGGTCGCCGGTGAATCTGTATTCCACCACTACCAGGTAGGCCGAGAACTTCTTCTTATAAAAGATATGACCATACCGCGCTTTGAAGAGCCCGTCATAACCATCATAATTCACTTTCATCACCCCATTTTCCACCCGGAATGTATTGGCAAAATTTTCGCCCGCAGGATATCCTTTGATCTTGACCGTCCAGTCTTTGAGATCCTTGCCGTTAAAGAGGTTTATCCATTTCCCTTTGGACGCCGCCTGCCCCGCCCTCTGTGCATCAGCCGCCTGCCCCGCCCCCGGTGCATCAGACCCCGGCTCCCTATACAGCCCTGCCTCCGCAATAGCTGGCTCCAGCCGCGACGACAATATCCGCAGCCGCACCTTCGAACCAGTATAAGGATCGAACTTCAACAGGCGTTTGTACCCAATAGTAGTCCCCTCCGTGATCTTTTTCCACTCCCCATTTTGAAACCCCTCCAGCACATACGACTCGACCCGTTGTCCCTTGCTGATATCTTCCTGCAAACTGCACACATCAAAGGTCGAAGTTTTTGGCAGGTCCAATGGCAATACATACTCCTGCCCCGCCTTGTCCCCGGCGCCCTGCTCTGCACGCCGCATCACCCCCACTTTCCCCGCAAGGTTTACCGAAAAAAGTTTATCACGAAGCTCTTTCCATCCCAAAAGACTTTTTACATCCGCATCGCTTAACAATCCCCGTCTGTCAGGCGGAATATTCAATAACAATACACTGTTCTTACCCACTGAATTAAAATAAATATCCATCAGCTTCTCCGGTGTTTTCACCTCCTTATCCTCATTGCTATGATAAAACCACCCCGGACGTATGGACACATCCGTCTCCGCCGGATACCAGCCCAGGGCGTTCGCTTTCAGGATCTTTTCACGGCTGCCAAGCACATCTCCCGTCAGATCCCCCACAGGCTTGACATCCACGGATGTCTGTGACCCATCTGCCGTGGCCGTGGCTTTTGTACTCGACGCATCAAAAGGCACCACACTCCACTCCTGCTCCCGTCCATAGCCGCTCTCCGTCCCTACCCAGCGGACATCCGGCCCCATGATAGCTATCACCGCCTTCGGCTGCAGCTTCCTTATCACCTTATACCAGCGGGCGAAATCATATACCTGCTTCTTCCCATTGGGACCTTCGCCATTGGCGCCGTCAAACCATACCTCATCCACCTTCCCATAGTTGGTCAGCAGCTCGGTCAGCTGGTTGACAAAATAGTCGTTGTATCCCTCTGTACCATAGGCTTTGTTATTCCTGTCCCATGGCGAAAGATAGACGCCAAACCCTACCCCCATCTCCTTACACGCATTGCTCACCTCTCTCACCACGTCCCCCTTCCCATCCTTCCAGGGAGAATTTTTCACCGAATGCTCCGTATACTTACTGGGCCATAAACAAAACCCATCGTGATGCTTGGCCGTCAGGATCACCTGCTTGATACCCGCCCGCTTACAAACGCTTACCCACTGCCGGGCATCCAACGCCGTTGGATTAAACAGCTTCTCATCTTCAGTCCCATCACCCCATTCCTTATTCGTGAAGGTATTCATCCCAAAATGAAAAAATGCCGTTAGCTCCAGCCGCTGCCACCGCAATTGCTCCGGTGTAGGGGTTACCTTCGCCGCCTTTGCAACGATATCTTTCTCGCTGTCGGACGGACCTATAACCACATAGTTCTGCTGTGCAAAGACAGACAGCCTGCTTGACAGGAACATCAACACAAATACCAATAGCCTTTTATAATTATTCATATCTTAAATTCATTTTGTCATAAATACCCAGTTCACATCCCTCGCATATCCATACGGCTTACCCGGCGGCGGATCACTTATACCACCCGCCTTATTCCCATTGCTGTCACTCCGCACACTCAGCGTAACAAAAGAGCTTGCCCCCTTCTCATAATTAAAGCTCACCCCGTCATCATCATACAATACAAAGCTTCCATCGGCTTTTCCATAATGACGGACGATCAGCTGAACCTTCTCCCCGGGCCTTGGCGCCTGCCGCTGTGCAGGGATCATAGGTATAATGCCGCCATCCCTTACAAACAGCGGAATTTTTTCCAGCCCTGGCGTGATCGTTATCGTTTCATTTTCACCCGCCGGCTCACCCGTATAGAAATCATACCATTTCCCCGCCGGCAGATATACCTTTCTCGTTTTTTCCCCGGTGAACATAGGCGCCACCAGGACATTGTCCCCCATCATATACTGGTCTCTTAGATCTTCACTCCCCGAACCCTCGACCAGGCCCATAGCCCTGAACGGCGGCTTCCCTTCAAACTTGTACTGGGCATACGTACTGTAGATATAGGGTAGTAATTGCATCCGCAGGCTCGCCACCTCCTTCACCGCCTGCTCCACCTCCGGAAAGCTCCAGGGCTTGGTGCCATCGGCCCACGCATTGAGCATCGCCATGGGTGAAAAACACACGCTCTGCATCCTCCTCACCCACTCCTCCGCACTTTCCGACGCCCGCACTTCAGGCGTCCATTGCACCCCGGCAAAACTGCTGTTGATCAGGGCGGTTATAAAATCCCGATGACTATAATAATCATCATAGATCACATAGGGAAAGGAACTGGCGCCCGCATTCGACGCGCGGACCAGCCCATAGGTCCGCTGATTTTTCTCTTTGAACCAGCCTGCCGTCATACGCTGCATCAACAATCCATATACCTGCCGCATTTGCTCCCCGCTGGTGCCCGATGGAAAGGTAGCCACATCCGGCCAAAGCCAGTTGTCAAAACCATCGATCTCATCGATCTTATACCCGCTGACACCGATATTTATATGATCTTTTAAAAAATGCTCCTTCAGCAACGCCCGCGCCTGCGGCAATGTATAGTCCGGAACAAGACCATTCCACACCGTATGCGATCCGGACAACCCTTTCATCGATGGATAAAGCGATGCCTTTGGAGACACATAGGGATTCAGCCATAAATTAGCCCTGACACCAAGAGCAGACAGCTCCTTTATAAAGGCCGCCGGATCGGGAAATCGTGTCTTGTCCCACTCGAATGTACAGGGATACGCCATGCTTTGCCAGCCGGGTTCCACCCCGATAAAGTCCAGGGGAAAATCATGCTGTGCAAATAATTTTGCCTCATTCACGATATCCGTCTGACTGGACAACGTAGGCATTCGCTCCGTAAAACCAAGCCCCCACTTGGGAGGAAGACAGCCGCCGCCATTCATCAGGTTATAACGCTGGACGACATTCATCGGCGAAGGCCCTGCAAATACATATACCTCACACCCCTGCGCCGGCACCAGCACCTCCACCGCATCCGAATAAGGCTGAGCGCTCCAGCCCTTGTCGGTATTCCGGTCATATAGTTTCGGCGGATGCTCCGCATCGACCCGTACGGCAGAACCCGCATACACGGTCATATAACGCGCTGCATCGATCAGCACCCCATACCCGCTGGAACTTACATAAAAAGGCACGGGCGCATGCGTCCGCCCATTGTCCCTCCCGCCATAATGATCCACATGCAGTTCCAACACCCTGCCCCGCTGATTCACCGTCTGAAAATTCAAGCCAAAGCCATATATCTTTTCCTCCTTTTGCAGCGGCAGTCGCAAATATATCTTCCCGTCCCGGAACTTTACCACGATCTCCTTCTTGTCCAAAGGGAAGCCCGCGGAAGGCAGTGCAGCAAACCCTTTCTCATACGCGCTCACACCCGCCGCCCTTAATAAACTGATGGACTCCGGCTTCCCGATCACCGCCTTCCATATACCGGGTTGCACCGGGGTCCAGTTGACGCCCACCTGCGCCCGGACAAAAGCCCCATGCAGCAATATCAGGGCAGCCAAAAAAAGTCTCACAAATGATTTATTCATGTACTACCTATAAACAGGGAAATTCCGCCGGATGTACCAATCTCCCGTCAAAATAATATGTCACCTACTTAAGCAGGATTTCGATCACCGGTATCGCCACATTGGGTTTCCTTTCCGGCAGCATCAACGTAACATCATCCCCATCGACCTTCGACTTGATCTCCGAAGCATCATGCAGGAACTGCACATACTTTATCTTATCCTTATATCCGGACAGCACCAGTGTATGCGACTCAGGATACTCCATGAGATGCACATACAGCCGCCGGGTGGTCTTGTTATAGGTCAGCCTCGTATTCTCCGGCGCCTTGTATTCCTCGGGCGCAAACGTACAGCTATAAATAGCCCTGCTGTTGGCATGCATCCAGTACGATAGACTGTCCAGCGCATTCTTCGCCCGGTAGTCGAACTCGCCCCGCGCCGTCGGCCCCACATTCAGGATCAGATTGCCGCCATTGGCCGTGGAGGTGATCAGCAGGTCCAGCAATTGGTGATCCGTCTTCCAGGAATTCTCATCCCTGTAATACCCCCACGATCCGGAGAAGGTCTGACACGTCTCCCATGTCTTGCCCCTGTATTTAGCCAGCTCCGCGGTCGACACCTGCTCAGGGGTCACAAAGTCCCCTCCATCCTCATAATCATCCAGACCCAGCCGGTTGTTCACCAGGATGCCCGGCTGCAGCTTCTTTACCAGCTTTATCAGCTCCACAGCGCCCCAGTCCTCGGCATGCTTGCCGCGCTTCGACTCCTTGCCCCAGGTCCAGTCCAGCCAGAGGACGTCGATCTTGCCATAGTTCGTCAGCAGCTCAGTGATCTGATCCCGCAAATACTGCCTGTATTTACGCATATCCCGCCCTTTGTTCAATTTGTCATAGTTCGCCTGGCTGGTATCCGTTTGCGTCAGCGGATGAACATCATCCATCGTATAGTCCGGATGATGCCAGTCCAGCAATGAATAATAAAAGCCAACTTTCATCCCCTGCGCCCGGAAGGCATTTACATATTCCCGCACCAGGTCCCGATGAGCCGGCGTGTTGGTAGCCTTATAGTCGGTGAATTTCGAGTCGAAAAGACAAAACCCGTCATGATGCTTGGTGGTAAGCACCGCATACTTCATACCCGCCGCCTTAGCCTGTTTGGCCCAGGTCGTAGGATCGAACTCGTCAGGATTGAAGAAATTAAAGTACTTCTGATACTCCTCATTGGTCATATGCTCATTATGCTTCACCCACTCATGCCTTGCCGCCATCGAATAAATACCCCAGTGAATAAACATCCCAAATCTGGCGTTGGACCACCAGGCCATACGCTGCTCCTTCGCAGCCGCAGATTCGTTAAATATCCTTTTGGTCTGGGCCTGCAACAGCGACCCGGACAACAAGGTTGCGATCAATACTAGCCTTATCTTATTCATGCAATGGAATTTTATTTAAACTTCCGAATGATTGCCCATTCCTCCTGCTTCGCAATTACCCTTTTTTTCTTCAATTTTATCATGCCCCCGGCTGGCCAGTCCTGCCCCTCCCGGCCCTCGCCCAAGCCCCGCCTCGCCTGGCTGACAAGTGCCCCGCCCCCTGTGCAAACGAATGCGTAATTTTTTGGCTCCCGCACGCAATCAATCAATTATTTTTTTACTTTGTACACAGCATCGAAGTACTCCCGGCCCCGCCCGGGCCTTCACACCATCACCATATGAGAGTCATAAGAACAGAGATCACGCTTCTGCACAACAGCCGATTGTCCATCATCGACAGGAACGAAGATGCATTCAATCCTGCCTTCCATTTTCATCCCGAGTTGGAGCTGGTCCTGATCAAGGAAGGACACGGCCGGCGGATCATCGGCAACAGGATCGACCCCTTCGAAAAAGGCGATATGGTCTTCATCGGGTCCAACCTGCCCCATATCTGGCTCAATGACGATATCAGCGGAGGCCATCGGGCCCGCTCCGTAGTAGTACACTTCCGCAAAGAAATATTCAGCGACGAGTTCTACGACCTGAAAGAATCCAGGGAACTGGCCCGCTTCTTTGACCTGGCCACCAGAGGCATACAGATCACGGGCCCCACCCGGGACAAGGTAGGCCGAAAGCTCGACATATTGGTCGGACAACGTGGATTCCGGCGCATCCTCCTGCTGCTGGAAATTTTACATATCCTGTCAACTTCCCCCGATTGCCGCTGCATTACAGACGACGTCTACAGCGCCGCCGACAATAAAGAAGACGCCACCGACAGGCTCAGCGAGATTTACAGATATGTACAAAGTAATTCTCACAAAGACATCTCCCTCAAAGACATAGCCATTATCGCAGGTCTTACCCCGCAGAGCTTTTGCAGATGGTTTAAGAAAAGTACCAACAAACATTTCTTCGACTACCTGAATGAAATAAGGATCTTCAATGCCTGCGAGATGCTCATTGGTTCCACAACCCCCGTTGCAGGCATCGCTTACCACTGTGGATATAATACCATCTCCAATTTCAATAAGCTGTTCAAAGACGCCACCGGCCTAACCCCCGGTGAATTCAGGAAAAAGAGCCTCACCAGTCAGCCCCCATGGTAAAAAAGAACAAGAAAAGGGTAATATCAAATCATTCCAATTCAAAAATACTTCGGATGTTTATGGAAGTAGTAGGTTTACGAGTTTAACTTTGAATGGTCGTAAACTAATTTAAACAGGGCATTTCCATGCCCTGTTTATTACATTTCAAAAACTCAGACCGGCATCGCTCGCCTCCAAATCAAATACCATTCTATGTTCATGAACGAATCCCTATTGAAGTCGGACTTTTCGTTGCTGAATACAGATCATGTACAATTGGGCCGGGAGTGGGATTACAAAAATGTCACCAGTACTTTTATCCGCATGTATCTTATTGACGAAGGTCATGGCATTCTCTCCACGCCCGAAGCATCCTCCACGCTTGAAAAAGGCTTTTTATACCTGATCCCCAGCTTTACCACCTGCAGTTACCACTGCCCCGTTTATCTGAGCCAGTATTACCTTTCCATCTTGGAAGAGTCCACGGACGGCATCTCCCTGTTTGCCAATAATAGAAAAGTAATGAAGGTACCCGCCGTCGAACAGGATCTCGCCAGTTTTAAACGTATCCTTGCATTAAACCCCAATCGACATTTAAGAGCGTCACACGACCCGAAAGTCTACGAAAAGACAAAAGTTCTCCAAAGCTTCCGGGAACTGAACAACCGTACCTCATTACCTGCCTATATGGAGACGAATGGCATTCTTCTTCAATTGCTATCCCGGTTTGTCGGACCCGAGAACTTCCGGATAGATAAACCAGTAACCGCCATCCCTTCCAAAGTGCTGGACGCCATAAACTTCATACAAACCCACCTGACCAAAGATCTTACGGTAAGCCAGCTGGCTAAACGCGCCAACCAGAACAGCGACTATTTTGCCCGCCAGTTTAAAACAGTCACAGGGGAGACCCCGGTCAATTACATACAGTCCGTACGAATGGAAAGGGCTCAGTTCCTTCTCATCACCACCAACCTGACACTGACAGAAATTGCAAATGCGACGGGCTATAAAGACATCTCTTATTTTTCCAGGGTCTTTAGTAGAAAAATTGGCCAAACGCCCGGAGAGTACAGGAAAAACAATAGAATGATCTGATAAGGTCGGATTTATACAAAAAAAGGTGGTTTTATTGTATTTTTTGGTGCACCGGCTGTCTGTACCTTTACGATGAACAACGTATTTTGCCATGCCATCGAATAAACTGCCGGCGCTTCTCTCCGTCATGATTGCCTTATCGTCCTGCTCACCCTCCCTGCCAAAAGACGTTGCGGCGGTTTACGAACAGCTTAACAGCCCCCCGGATTACAATACGGACGTAAAACCTGTTCTTTCCGATAAATGCTTTCCCTGTCATGGCCCTGACCAGAACAAAAGGAAAGCAGGATTGCGCCTGGACCTCCGGGATGCCGCCTACGGAGCGCTGCCCGAAAGCCCTGGCAAAGTGGCGATCTATCCAGGCAGCCTGATGAAGAGCGAAGTTTTTAAACGGATCATTTCCGACAACGCGGAGTACAGGATGCCAACCCCTTCGTCCCACCTGAGCCTCACGGCGAAAGAAAAAGCCATCCTGGTCAAATGGATAGAAGAAGGGGCCGTTTATAAGCCGCATTGGGCCTTTGTCAAACCCATCCGGCCGGAAGTGCCCGCAATCAGCGACAAAAGCTGGCGGTCCATAAATCCCATAGATAATTTCGTTTGTAAGAAACTGGAACAGGAAAAACTTCAGCCCTCCCGTGAAGCAGAGAAGGCCATATTGCTCCGCAGACTGTCGCTGGATCTCACCGGCCTTCCGCCCACCCTGAATGAACTGGACGATTTTGAGAAGGATAATTCATCCAATGCATATGAGAAACAGGTAGACAGACTCCTTGCCTCTCCACACTATGGTGAAAAGATGGCGGTGGACTGGCTGGATGTGGCCCGCTATGCAGACTCTCATGGCTATACGGTTGACAGGCTCCGCGACATGTCCCCCTACCGGGACTGGGTGATCAACAGCTTTAATAACAATATGCCCTATTCTACTTTTATAGAGTGGCAGCTGGCCGGCGACCTCATGCCCCACCCTACAAAAGACATGATCATCGCCACCGCCTTTAACAGGAACCACCCTCAAAACATGGAGGGGGGCATCATTGAAGAAGAATTTCAGACCGAATATGTAATAGACAGGACCAATACTTTTGGAAGCGCATTTATGGGTCTGACTGTCGGCTGTGCCAAATGCCATGACCACAAATTTGACCCCCTGACGCAAAAGAACTACTATGAGCTTTTCAGCTTTTTCAATAATGTAAAAGAAGCAGGACAGATCTCCTTCGACGACGCACTCCCCACTCCTACACTCATGCTGCCCACGCCGGAAAAGGAAAGGATCGTAGAATATATAAAGAGCCGGATACAAGACAGAGAACAAAACATTTCAAAGGCGGCGGCGGGATCGGAGCCCGCTTTCGACAAATGGCTTTCTGCCAATAATTACAGACGCCTGGCCGCCGAAAAAGTACCGCGTGAAGGTTTACAGGCTTGGTATACGTTTGACAATTCATCTTTAAAAGATGCCTTGGGAAAGAACCCCGACGCCGTAATGAAACGGGAAACAGGGCAGCCGGGAGACCCGCCGGTATTTGTAGCCGGCGTACATGATAAGGGCTTGTCGCTGAATGGCGATACCTGGCTGGACCTGAATAAAGCAGGTCTTTTCCGGAAAGCAGACCCATTCTCGATTGCCCTATGGGTGAATATCCCGTCCTCGCTGAAGGAAGGGGTTATCTTTCACAAATGCAGCGCGGAGCGCCTCTATAACTTCAAAGGCTATCACCTCTATCTTCGGAATAACAAGCTCGAGCTGACAATGGCACATACAGCGCCATCCAATGCCATCAGCAGGATCAGTAAGGAAGATGTGCCGCGGGATACATGGATCCAGGTTACGATGACCTATGATGGGTCATCCGGGGCAGCCGGAATGAAGCTCTTTATAAATGGTAGTGAATTGCCCATGGAGACGACGATGGATCAGCTGACAAAGGACATTCTATTCAACGGCGCAGGCCCCGGTCTGCAAATAGGCGCCTGGTGGCGGGGCAATGGATTCAAAGGTGGGAAAGTAGACAACATCATGGTCTATGGCCGGGTTCTTACGCCTTTCGAGATCGGGATCCTGGCGGGAAAGAACACATGGACGTCGATTACATCCAAAAAAGCACAGGAGCTTGACAATACCGACAGACAGGTTCTAAAAGACTACTTCCTTGCCGTAGCGGACAAGGACATACTGCGTGAGGAGGATTCCCTTCACAGGCTACGTCTGTCGCTGGCGGACACGATGGAAAACATAAAGGAGCTCATGGTCATGCAGGAAATGCCCCACCCAAAAAAAACCTGCCTGCTCAGGCGGGGTAACTACGATATGCCCGGTGAAGAGGTATTTCCCAATACCCCCGCTTCTATCCTGCCGATGGATAAAAAACTTCCGCGTAGTCGGCTCGGTCTCGCACAATGGCTGCTCGACAAAGACCATCCCCTTACGGCCAGGGTCGCTGTCAATCGGCTTTGGCAAAACTTCTTCGGAGTGGGTCTTGTAAAAACTTCCGAGGACTTCGGCAACCAGGGAGAGATGCCCGCCAACCCCGCACTGCTGGACTGGCTGGCGGTGGATTTCAGAGAGTCCGGATGGGATATCCGGCGGCTGAATAAGCTCATCGTCATGTCAGCGACCTACAGGCAGGATTCCCATGAAGCAAAAGGACTTCACGAAAGAGACCCTGCTAACCGCCTCTTATCCCACGGCCCGTCCAACCGCCTGAGCGCAGAAATGATCAGGGACAATGCCTTAATGGCCTCCGGACTCCTGAACCCGAAAATAGGAGGCGAAAGCGTCAAACCTTATCAGCCGGCAGGACTGTGGGAGATCAACAATACTTCCTACAAGGCTGATACCGGCGACGCCGTATACCGCCGAAGCATTTATATCGTGATCAAACGGTCCGTTCCCAATCCAACCCTTGCGTCTTTCGACGCGCCTTCGAGAAGCAGCTGTATTGTCCGGCGGCAGCAGACCAACACACCGTTGCAGGCGCTTGTAACCTTAAATGATCCGACTTTTGTCGAGGCGTCGAGGGTCCTTGCGGAATACATGTGCGGTATATCAGACGACCGGCTGGCTATCACCGGGGCTTACCGTAAGCTGACGGCCGTGCTGCCCAACAAAAAAGAGCTCGACCTGCTGCTGACCGTACGTGCCGATGAATACAAAAAATTCAGGGAACATCCCGAAAAGATGTCCGGCTGGCTGACATCGGGCAATCATCGCGGCAAAACACAGGATGCTGCCATGACAGCAGCAAATGCCGTAGTCGCCAGTATGATCATGAATTCCGACGCGGCATTGACGAAACGCTAGACATCGACCATTAATAAGAGTTATTATACTTACCATATGTCACATCATCACGAGGACTTCAGGATACATACTCCTGATTTCGCGGAACTGAATAAAAAATTGGACAGACGCCGCTTTTTGACCTACACATCACTGGGGCTCGGTGCTGCTGCCCTTAGTACGCTGCTGGGCAAAAGGCTAATGGGTCGACCGCTTCCGTCTGCAGGCAGCGACGGAGCCGGCGGACTGGAAGAGGATGTTCTCAGCTCGATACCCCACTTCGTCCCCAGGGCAAAAAGAGTGGTCTATCTGTTCATGAGCGGCGGACCTTCTCAGATCGAAACATTTGTTTACAAGCCAAAGCTGGTGGATATGTTCGGGCAGGACCTGCCCTCCTCGGTAAGGAATGGTCAGCGTCTCACGGGAATGAGCGCCAACCAAAGCATACTCCCGATCGCACCGTCCTTATATAAGTTCGGCCGGGCGGGAAAAAGCGGTACCTGGGTCAGCGAACTGCTGCCTCATACTGCGGAGGTAGTAGATGAGCTTTGTATCATAAAGACCCTCTATTCGGAAGCTATCAATCACGATCCGGCTATTACTTTTTTCCAAACAGGTAACCAGCAGCCGGGGCGTCCATCCATCGGGTCCTGGATAGATTATGGGCTCGGTTCGGACAACGATAACCTGCCATCCTTTATCGTCCTGATCTCCAAAAATGGGCAAAAGGACCAGCCCCTGTATGCACGTTTGTGGGGCAACGGGTTCCTGCCCTCAAAACACCAGGGTGTACAATTCGGCTCAGGCAAAGACCCCGTGCTATTCCTGAACAACCCGGATGGATATGACGGAATGGACCGAAAGCAAATGCTGCAATATCTCTCCAGCCTCAACAGACTCCAGAACGACTCCTATGGCGATCCGGAGGTGGAGGCACGCATCGCACAATATGAAATGGCCTACCGTATGCAAACATCGGTGCCGGAGATCATGGATATCTCTAAGGAGCCGGACGATGTGTTCGAAATGTATGGACCGGATAGCCGCGATCCGGGCACTTATGCGGCAAACTGTATCCTGGCTCGTAAGCTCCTCGAAAAAGATGTAAAATTCGTACAATTGTATCACCAGGGCTGGGATCAGCACGGCAATCTGCCTACGGCGATTACACAGCAATGCAAAGCCACGGATCAGGCCACGGCGGCGTTGATAAAAGACTTGAAAAGAAGAGGCTTGCTGGAAGATACTCTGGTAATATGGGGCGGTGAGTTCGGCCGCACTGTATATTCACAGGGCAAGCTCACCCGGACAGACTATGGCAGGGACCATCACCCAAGATGTTTTACCATGTGGATGGCAGGCGCCGGCGTTCGGCGCGGCTTCACATATGGAGAAACAGACGACTTTAGCTATAACATCATAGACAATCCGGTGCATGTTCATGATTTCCAGGCCACCTTATTGTATCTTATGGGCATCGACCACGAACGGCTCACGTATAAATTCCAGGGAAGGAGGTTTAGACTGACAGACGTGGAAGGAAAAATTGTTAAAGGCATCCTGACATGAAAATAATGATGCTCGATATTTCTGTCTTTGTAGGTCATTTGCACCCCGTGCTGGTTCATCTGCCGATAGGCATCTTATTGATGGCGCTGCTTTTCGATCTGCTGGCCCGTATTCCCAGGTTCGCTATGTTGAAGACCGCCGTCCCGGTGGTCCTGTTAGCCGGCTTTTTATCCTGCGTGCCTGCCTGCCTGTCCGGGTATATCCTTTCCGGATCCGGTGATTACGCACAGGATGTTATGACGGCACATATGACTGCCGGCTTTGCATTGGCCGCCTTTACATTGGTCCTTTGGTGTACGACCCAGCCTGTCTTCAGGAGAAGATTTCAACTTCCCGGAAATGTTTTTTCCATTCTCCTGTTCGCACTGACTGCGTTAACCAGCTTCACAGGCCATCTTGGCGGTACGCTCACACATGGCGATGATTACCTGACCTTCTCCCTGCTGACAGAAAGAAGCAGACCCCGGCCTGATAGCGCTGCCAATGCATTCATTTTCGAAGACGTTATCGAACCCATCCTTTTAAGAAAGTGCGGGCATTGTCATCAGCCGGCAAAGCTCAAAGGTAATTTGTCCGTTGCCTCATTAAATGCTTTGCTAAAGGGAGGAAAATCCGGGCCGGCCGTCGTACCGGGGCGGCTGGACCACAGTGAAATGTATAAAAGAATAACGCTCGATCCCAAAGACAAGGATTACATGCCGGCCGACGGGAAGCCCTCCCTTACCTCGTCAGAAGTTAGGATGATCAAATGGTGGATAGAAAAAGCTGGCGCGACAGAAGGTAAAAAAATGTCGGAGCTAAATGATTCACGCAGTATACTGCCCTTGACGGCAAGCCTGCTGGGACTCGCAGGGGGGGACGCAGATGCCGGACAGGATGACAGCCTCCAGCGCCCCGTCAACCCGGCCATACCGGCACAATTGGACCCCAGCCTTATCGAAAAACTGCGTACACATGGCCTGACGGTAAAACTGTTGTATAAAAAGCCGGCAATGCTTGACATTACATTGCCGGCCAATTCAGGTAAAAAGTTGAGCGAGCTGCAGGATGACCTCTCGAAGGCCGGGCGCAATATCGTCTGGTTGAACTTCTCTAACAACAGCCTCGATGACAGCGACCTGGCGGTAATAAGGCAAATGCCGAACCTGGAACGATTGAGATTGGAAGGCAATCCGCTTACCGATGCCATTTTGAGTAACCTCGCTGCGCTCAAGCACTTGGAATCGTTAAATCTGAACAACAGCAAATTTAGTCCCGCAGGCCTGACAAAGATCAGACAGCAGTTGCCCGGCACGAGGATATATTGTGAAAAGTTATAACTCATCACAACATTTTTTCCACACCACCAGGGCCATCGGGGCGGGGCTCATCCTCTCCTCGATAGTCCTGTTCTTCGCCATAGGCTGTACAAGCAGGGCGCCGGCAATAACGTACCCGCCGGCCGCATTCACCACGATGATGACTACTATGACGACGATCACGAGGGTTTGAACATTCGTCCGGGACTGCGGAATGACATTCGCCGGAAAGGTGACGATGGTCATTATTGCCTCAAGCCGAACCTTTGCTCCTATTCCGACAAAAGAACTGGCCGGATCGAAGGCCGGGTCGGCCCTGCACAGGCACAACATTAGTAATGGCTGTGAATGGCACAGATACCGCCAACGCCATTCCCGAAGATGAAGGAGAGTTCCAGTTGAGAGGGTTGAAACCCGCTATTTTTTTGGACCTTATTGCCCGCCTCGATTGGCAAATAGGAGCAGGTTCCCTAACTTTAAAGCATGGACAACCAAGGCCATCGATACGACGCCATCGTCATCGGCTCCGGTATCAGCGGCGGCTGGGCCGCAAAAGAGCTTTGCGAGGCAGGCCTGAAAACCCTGGTGCTGGAAAGAGGACGCATGGTACAGCATCTAAAGGACTATCCCACCGCCACCACTCCACCCTGGCAGTTCCCACACCACAACGCAATACCCGCAGCCCTCAAGGCAGCCAACCCCGTAGTCAGCAAATGCTACGCATTTCGCGAAGCCACGCAGCACTTCTTTGTCAAAGACCATGAACACCCTTATACGCAGGAAAAACCATTCGACTGGATCCGCGGCTATCAGGTGGGAGGAAAATCATTGCTTTGGGCACGCCAGACACAACGATGGAGTGACTTTGAATTCAATGGCCCCGCACGCGACGACTTTGCAGTCGACTGGCCCATCCGATACAAGGATCTCGCCCCCTGGTACGACTACGTCGAAAAGTTTGCCGGCATCAGTGGCAATAAGGACGGCATACCACAACTCCCCGACGGCGAATTTCTCCCCCCTTTTCAACTCAATGCGGTTGAACTCCACATCCAGTCCTCCGTCAGCCAGCATTACCACGACAGACAGGTCATCATCGGACGCTGCGCACATCTTACATCACCTCAAAAGGTCCATTTGGACCAGGGTAGAGGTCAGTGCCAGGCCAGGAGCATGTGCGATCGCGGCTGCCCATTCGGCGGCTACTTTAGTTCCAACTCCTCCACCCTCCCCTGGGCGGAAAGAACAGGTCATCTCACCATCCGGCCGCATTCCGTGGTTCATTCGATCATATACGATAACAAGACAGGCAAAGCCAGCGGCGTACGGGTCATCGATGCGCAAACCAAAGAGATATTGACATTTCAGGCACGCGTTATTTTTGTGAATGCCGCCTGTCTGAATACGAACCTGCTGCTATTGAACTCAACCTCCACGCGATTTCCCAATGGGCTTGGCAACGACAATGGCCTGCTGGGAAGATATATTGCATTTCATCTGTACAGGGCCAGGGGCAGCGCGACATATGATGGCTACGCTGACAGCTATTATTTCGGACGCCGGCCGACCGCCGCTTTTATTCCCGCCTTCCGGAATATTCAGCAGCAGGACATGGAGTTCAAAAGGGGATACATGCTGTATTTCGAAGCCGCCAGAGCCGGCTGGTACAGGGGAGATGGCGAAGAAGGTATTGGCTCTTCCTACAAGGACGGACTGACACAACCCGGGCAGTGGCAAATAAGCATCGGCATGCAGGGCGAGACGATCCCTAAATACGAAAACCATGTCCGGCTGGACCCCGCCAAAAAGGATGAATGGGACATGCCCCAACTGATAATATCCGTGGGCTATGATGACAACGACGAATGGATGGCAAAGGATGCAATGACCCAGCAGGCGGAGATCCTGGAAAAGGCCGGATGCCGCAACATCAACACCAGCGATAACCACCAGGCGCCGGGCCTCGATATCCACGAGATGGGCGGCGTACGAATGGGCAAAGACCCGAAGACATCCCTCCTCAACGAATGGAACCAGCTGCATCACTGTAAAAATGTATTTGTCACGGATGGAGCCTGCATGACCTCCACCGGAAATCAAAACCCGTCGCTTACATTCATGGCCCTCACCGCACGGGCCGCTCATCATGCTGTGCAGGAATTGAAAAAAGGAAATATTTAGCCCCGCCCCGCGCTTGTCCCTCATACAGTTCCCCTCCATGTTCCCTCCCAAATCCCTCCAGAATAAAGTTCTACTATTACCCCACACAAAAAGCTTAATTATGAAAAACACACTCCTTCTGACCTGCATCGCCCTGTCTCTGACAACAACAGCCGTCACAGCACAAAAAGTAAAAAGCGCCGACGTACCCGAGTCCGTAAAAAGCGCGCTGCTAAAAAAGTACCCCTCCGCCAGTAACGTCACATGGGAAAAAGAAAAGGGCAACTTCGAAGCCAACTGGGGTGGCAAATCAAAAGAAGATAACTCCGTCGTCTTTACCCCCGATGGCTCTTTTGTGGAAATGGTCGTTGCTATACCTATCGCTGACCTGCCCCCCGGTGTCGCCACCTATGTAAAGGCCCACTATCCCGGATCAAAGATCACGGAAGCAGGCAAGGTCACGGATGCAAAAGGAAAGACATCCTACGAGGCCGAGGTCAAAGGAAAAGATCTCGTATTCGATGAGGAAGGTAATTTTAAAAAGATAGATTAACACCTCGAACGCTGACTGGCCCCGTTAAAGCCGCCTTCCCACGGGCGGCTTTTTTGTACTTACCCGCCCCCTGTCCAATTCGCCCCATTATAAAGTCTAATTCACACCCCGCAAAAGTTATAGGCACAGAGTAGCTTTGATCTCAGAAATTACACTATTAACCAAAAAAACTAAAAATATGAAAGAGAAGGATTATTCCACTACCTTCCAGGTAGACCAAACACCGGCAGAAGCATTCACCGCTATCAACAACCCGCGCGGCTGGTGGTCCGAAAGCATAGACGGCGTCACCGACGTACTCAACAGCATATACAACTATCATTACAAGGACGTCCACCTCTGCCGGATCAAGATCATCGAATTTGTCCCCGAACAAAAAGTGGTCTGGCAGGTCCTGGAAAACTATTTCAACTTCACAAAAGATACGGAAGAGTGGAAGGGCACAAAAATGATCTTTGAAATCACAAAAAAAGGAAAAAAGACAGAGGTGAGCTTTACCCACCAGGGCCTCGTTCCCGAATACGAATGCTACGAAGTATGCAACGAGGCATGGACGCATTTTATAAAGGACAGCCTGCGGGGCCTTATCATGACGGGCAAAGGTCAGCCCACACCCGACGAGCCAATTGAAAGCTTTAACTCCCAGCTGGTTGACAAGTGGAATATAGAACAGTAACAGTTCGCCACTTACGGGTCCGCCCTTTCGGGCGGACCCTCTCAAGACAAGCTGCCGCCTCTTCTTATCCCACCGCCTCCTTATTATACTTATTCCTGTACTCCAGCGGAGACATCCCCGTGATCTTCCGGAACACCTCCCGGAATGCCTTTATATCCGAATACCCCACCTCATACATCACTTCATTGATCGTCTTACGGCTGGTCTCGAATGCCCGCTTGGC
>Ga0105237_10000922_pt1 | contig 39546 bp, 27 predicted proteins | sample KBSC24metaG_FD_81520 | JGI IMG/M metagenome (GOLD analysis project Ga0105237, IMG submission 81520) | Corn rhizosphere microbial communities from Kellogg Biological Station, Michigan, USA - KBS C2-4 metaG | ecosystem: Host-associated > Plants > Roots > Rhizosphere > Soil | place: Michigan, USA...
CCCACTGCCCCCATACCCTCAACGTCAGCCGTGAACACCACCACCTGGTACGTCACCCAGACACCCGCCAGCAGCTGCGAAAGTCCGCGCACACCCATCACCGTCACCATCAACGCCGCAGCCACTGCCCCCACCGCCACGGCACCAGCACCCTATTGCCAGAACACCACCGCCCCGGCACTCACCGCCACCGGCAGCAACCTGCTCTGGTACACCGCCCCCACCGGCGGAACAGGCAGCCCCACTGCCCCCATACCCTCAACGTCAGCCGTGAACACCACCACCTGGTACGTCACCCAGACACCCGCCAGCAGCTGCGAAAGTCCGCGCACACCCATCACCGTCACCATCAACGGCAAAGCCGCCGCCCCAACCGCTGCCCCAGCAGGCTACTGCCAGAACGCCACACCTACACCTCTTACCGCCACCGGCAATAACCTGCTCTGGTACACAACTGCCAGCGGTGGCACGGGTACCCCTACCGCACCCACACCATCGACTTCTACTGTGGGGATCAACATCTGGTACGTCACCCAGACACCCGCCAGCAGTTGCGAAAGCCAGCGCACACCCATCACCGTGGCTGTCAGCTCTAACCCTGATGTCCAGATCAGCCCCGTAGACGCATCTGTTTGCGTCGGCGGCTCCGTCAGACTGCAAGCACTCGGCGCCACCGACTATCAATGGAGCCCCGCGACCGGTCTTTCCGATGCCTACATCAGCGACCCCGTCGCCCTTCTGCAAAATGATATCCTTTATACAGTCACCGGCACCACCAACGGCTGCTCCGCTACCGCACAGGTCACGCTGAAGGTAAGCTCAGACTGCATGGGATATTATATACCAAACGCATTTACACCCAACGGAGATGGACAGAACGACCTGTTCCGCGTAAAAACCGGTGACGCGCCAAGATCCTTCAGCATGATTGTCTTCAATCGCTTTGGCGGAAAAGTATTCGAAAGCGCAAATGTCAACACCGGTTGGAATGGCTTCATCGGTGGAACCCCCGCTCCTGCCGGAGCCTATGTATATACCATCATGCTCACGACATCAGCAGGAAATATAATAAAGCGGCAGGGCACGATAATGCTGGTGCGGTAATAGAAGGTTCTTCTTTATCTTGCACCTACTATGAGAAAATATGTCGTCCTCCTGGTGCTCCTTTTCCTATCGGCCTTGACGAAAACCCAGGCCCAGGCCCAATCCAGCGCCTCAAAAACGCCCAGACACAGCGCCCCGGGCGCCCCCCGCACCTCCGGCAACCCCATTTTCCCCGGCTGGTACGCCGACCCCGAAGCCGCCATCTTCGCCAACACCTACTGGGTCTTCCCCACTTACTCAGCAAAATATAACAGCCAGGTCCATTTCGACGCCTTCTCCTCCACCGACCTCATCCACTGGCAAAAACACGACAACATCCTCGACACCACCGCGATCCGCTGGGCCAAACGCGCCATGTGGGCACCCGCCATCACAAAAAAAGAAGGGAAATATTATTTTTTCTTCGCCGCCAACGATATTCAGAATGACTCCGCCAAAGGAGGCATCGGCGTTGCCATAGCCGATAAACCCGAAGGACCCTATAAAGACTATCTGCAAATCCCCCTCATCGACAAATTTCATAACGGCGCCCAACCCATCGACCAGGCCGTCTTCCAGGACAAGGACGGACAGTATTACATGATCTATGGCGGCTGGCAGCACTGCAATATCGCCCGGCTAAAACCCGACTTCACCGGCTTCCTTCCCTTTGCCGACGGCAGCCTGTTCAAAGAAATAACACCCGAACACTATGTAGAAGGCCCCTTTATGTTCCAACGGAATAATAAATATTATTTTATGTGGTCGGAAGGCGGCTGGGGTGGACCAGATTATTCCGTTGCCTATGCAGTAGCCGACTCTCCCGTCGGTCCCTTCCAGCGCATCGGCAAGATCCTGCAACAGGACACAGCCGTCGCCACCGGCGCAGGACACCATTCCGTGATCCATATCCCCGGCACAGACGACTATTACATCGTCTATCATCGCCGCCCTCTCGGCGAGACCGACGCCAACCACCGCGTCACCTGCATCGATCATATGTATTTCAACCCCGACGGCACCATCCGCCCGGTGAAGATCACAAAAGAAGGAGTGGAAGCAAGGATCATACAACCGAACAGGTAACCACCGTCCTGCTATTCTCTGGCCCATACGACAAGGTCAACACCTTTTTTACATCCTTTGCCAGATTCGCATCCACGGCGCAAAGCAACAGGAACCTCCCCGCAGCCGTAAACCCAAAAGGATATTTCATATACCCCGTTATATCACTATACGCACGATCAAACTGCGTATAATTGGCCTGCGACTGTATTTTACCTTGTAACCCGACAATCCCCATGATAAAACTTTTAAGATACCCCTGCAGATCAGGATTGCTCCGGATAACCCCCGCAAAGGAATCCCCAAACGTCCAATTCTCCGGCCTCCCCTCGAATTCCGCCAGATGATCCGCATCATCCATGCCCTGTATTTCGGACCCGGCCAATGCAGCATAATCTGAAGGCTCTCCACCCGGATCGTCCAGGTAATTAGCCCACAACGAAGCATATACCTCCTGCCTCACCTGCGGATTCGCCCTCAATGAAAACTCCGGCAGAAATGTCATCGAACCCGCCATTGCCCGTGAAAGCTGCTTTTTATTTGCCGGCCCCCAGCCATCCGCCGCTATCGCTTGCAACAGCACACGCAGGACCGCATCCGGGAACAACAACTTTTCTTCCACTATTACCTCTTTGCCTTTAAGAGCATCATACTTCCTGACCAGCGCATCCACATCACCCGTATTCACAGCCCCCCACAGACTAGCACTATCCAGATAACCCCGCAAGTCCTTTTCCCCCATATTGGGATCTTTCAGCACGGTATTGAATAGCCAGGTAAAACCGAACTTATCCAGCGTGGACACCGGCGAAAACTCCGGCATGGCAGCGCTGACCTGTCCCATCCACGAACCACTCCCTTTCAATAATTTCCATTTGTAACCCTCGGTACGATCCAGTAAGATCTTACTCTTCGTACGATTAAGGTCGGTCTGTATAGTATCCTTTGATTCTTTATAGTCTTTGCCCGTCAGGATAGTGAAATCAAAAAGGGTGAGCCCCAAACCCCAGGACCTGGTGATGGTCAGAACCGTTTCATTTAAATAGGATTTCAACGAAAAAGGTATCGCGGCACTCCGGACAGCATCTAATAGCTTGCCGGTCTTGAAACGCAACAGATCGTCATGGTATTTTTTAAGATCGCTGCTCGCTATCACCCCGGACAACAACTCTGTTTCCGCTTTTATCCGGTTGTATTGATACGACACCGAAAAGGACACACTTTCAGTCGCCAGTTTGGTTATCGCATTGACAATGTCCTGCTCCAGCTGTTTTAACGCCGGGGTCAGCAGATCGATGGGCTGAGGCAGTTTATCCAAATGGAAAAGAGTAAACAGCTTTTCTACAATAGGCGATTTCTTCCCCTGTTTGAAATTTTGAACGGCCGTATTGATCTCTGTGATGGTATTACCCAGAACAGACTGAACGATCTTATCGCAAAGCGCGCCTACTTGTTTGCCCAGCTCGTCGGGATCGGCGAATTTAACGCCGATGGACGCTCCCAATCCCACCCCCACCGAACTTGACTTTTTCTTTGTAATGGAGACCAGGAACTGATTGTTTGCCTGTTTCTTCAAAAGATACGCAAAGTCATCTGTCACGGACACATTGAATGACGCAGTCAGGGAAGGCACAAGACTGATATCCAGGGTCACCGGCAATGGCAGTTTACTGCTCAGCGTGGTAATACCCGTAGCCAGAATATTCGACCAACTCATTTTCAGGTTACAGGAAAGACTGCCACTGGCCAGAAACCCCAGTCCATTGTTCTCTTCCAGGCCCTCGACATCTTCCCATTTAAAAATGGTCCTGAAATGTTTCAGGTCTTCCACAAAAGCGTCCCGTACCAACTGGCCATTTGCATGCTTCTTGTAATATACCGATCTGGCACTGCCGGCAGCCGACAAGTCCATGTCGAATCCTATTTCGGACAGGGTCACCTGCTGATTAGCCTTTGCCGACACCATATTGGTGTATTTCAGATAGGCGTCGGTCGCCGTATTTAATACTATCGGGGTCTCTTTACAGGAAAGAAAAGCATTGTCGTCAACATCATTTTCATCATTGAATAACTCCACCTCCATGGCCGCCCCCAGCCCAAAGGAAAAAGTAACTTCGTCCAGGGTGATGGGATAGGATTTATCTGCCTTCAGATTGATGGGATTCTCATGGGACATCAGGTCTTTTTCCTTGAGCGCTTTGGGATGCAATAGCTCTTTTATGGCTTGATAGGTCTGGCTTAGATCTTCCATAGTAAAGTTTATTTTTTCATGTTAGCAACAGGTTTACTTCTTCCCCCGCGCGTCCTTTTTCGCCTTCGGCGCGCCCCCCTTCCCCGCCGCAACCGTCCCCCCCGGCGCAGCCTTCTTCCCCGGCGCAGCCGCCTTCTTCTTCGACCTCTTCGCCCGCGCATTAAAATCCAGACAAACCCCGATCCAAAAATCCAATTCCTTCTTGCGCTGCACATCCTCTTCGTTCACCAGTATATACCCCTTATATTCCCTTCCCTTCATCACCATCGGACGACAAGCCTTTTCCTCCAATAACTGGTCGTGGATCTCCGGGTCCACCCGGCACATGATCCTATCCGGCCCCACACTGATACACATTTTGTCATCCACCATAAATGTCACCCCGCTGAACATCTCTTTCTCTTTCACTTTCGGCACGTCGATCAGGGCTTCCCGTATCCGATCAGCCAGTTTTTCACTATATGCCATAAAATAAAATTTTCACATCCTCGGATCGGCCTTCACCTTCAGCTCATACTCCGCCGGCGGCTCCATACCCGCCAGGTTCCTGACAAAATAATCCCAACGCCGCCGCATCATATAAGGACTATACACCCCATATCCATGCGGCGCATTCGGAAAGACCACAAGATCATAGTTCTTATTGGCCTTGGTCAACGCCTCTATCACCAGCATAGTATTGTATGGCGGCACATTATTGTCCATCAACCCATGCGCAAGCATTAATTTACCCTTCAAATTCTTCGCATAGTTCTGGTTCGCCTGCGCCTCATAATTGGATTTTCCATCCGCACCCATCGTCAGCAACCCATCATACCGCTCGCCCCAGTCGTCCTCATAGTTACGATTGTCATGATTGCCGGACTCGGCAATCCCTACCTTAAAGAAATCAGGATAACGGAACATCGCCCCCGCCGTCGCAAAGCCCCCGCCGGAATGCCCCCAGATGCCTACCCGGTTGAGGTCGATAAAGGAATGACGACCCGCCAGTTCTTTGATACCGGCCACCTGGTCGGCCAGCGTATTGGTTGACATGTCCCCATAACTCATATCATGAAAACTCTTCGAACGGTAAGGATTGCTCGTCCCCTCGATCTCGACGACGATAAATCCCAGCTCGGCCAACGCCTGGTTGTCGACCCGGGAGACGGTAAAGGACCAGCTGCCGACACTGCCCCCCTGTGGACCGGGATAGATATAATCAACTATCGGATATTTCTTAGTAGAGTCGAGATTCGTTGGCGTAAACAACAATCCATACAGATCGGTCTTGCCATCGCCCGCCTTCACCGTGATAGGCTTTGGCGCCTTCCAACCCGTAGCAAGCAGACGCGAGATGTCCGCTTTCTCCAGCGCCACCAGCACCTTTCCATCCAGGTTGCGCAACACGGTCACCGGAGGCACATCGGGCTGAGAATAACTGTCGACAAAATAATTGCCCCCTGGGGACAACGCCACGGTATGATTACCTTCCTCCGGACTCAACGCCTTCAGACCCTTCCCGTCAAACCCTATCTTATAGAAATGATTGAAATAAGGATTACCCCCCTCACGTCCGACAGCCAGAAAATAGATCTGTCTCTTCTTCTCATCGACCTTGACGATCCGCGACACCACCCATTCACCCTTCGTGATCTGGTTCTTCAACTGACCCGTCGTCGCATTGTATAAATAAAGGTGCCCCCAGTTGTCACGCTCGGAATACCAGATGATCTCGTTGGACTTACCCAGGTAACGCCAGTCGATGGCATTGCGCCCCGACTCATATTGCGTGGCTGCCTTTTCTTCGAATACTTCCCTTACTTCACCGGTAGCGGCATCGGCTATCCGGAATTTCTCGTCTTTGTGATCCCGGCTAGTGGACACAAACGCCAGCTGCGAAGCATCCTCATTAAACTCCACATCGTCCAGGGTGCCGCTGCTGGCAATGTCATCACTCAGCGTGGCACGATGCGGATCAGCCGGAATCTTTAAAGCGATCACCTTCGGCGTATCCACATTGATGATCACCCGATGGATCACCGCGATCTCCTTATCCCCCGGCAACGGATATTTCCAGGCCTTCAATACCGGCTTGCCTACGTTGGTCGTCACCAGGTACATATCGCTTACATTCCGCTCATCCTGCTGGTTGGTGACGATCTTCCTCGAATCCGCCGACCAGCCCAGTATCGGCCGGTCACTGGTCTTCCAGCCCGCATTGTCCGTGGCATAACCATAATCTTTAATACCATCAGTCGTCAGCTGGGTCTCGGCGCCCGTAGCTACATTTCTCACCCATAAATTATAGTCTTTGATAAAAGCTGCCTTTTTCCCGTCGGGCGACAATACTTCATTCGTCCGCCCTCCACGACCACCACGGGCGCCAGACGCCGGCGCATCCACACCCAACTGTTTCAGGTCTGCAGCCACAGTCCTCGTCCCCCTTACCGGGTCCACCAAAACGAATTCACTCCCCTGCGCAGTCAGCACCTTGTACCAGAATTTATCCTCCGGCAGCCAGTTCGGCCTCACACTGGCCCTGTCCACCAGTTGTTCTGCACTATAACCCAGCATGCTCTCGGCATGCGCATAATCTTTTGCCGTCAAAACTCCAGGCTGCTGCGCCTGCGCACTTGCAGTTACGGTCAATGCAAACATCACCGCTGTAGTAGAGAATTTTTTCATTGTTATTTTCTGTTACTGCCCGAATATACAGCAATAAATTTATTTCCGGTCCCGCCCCTTCCTCCCGATCCCAAACTGATCCCCCGCCCGCACGATCCGCTCCCCCTCCCACTCCACCTCGACCATCTTCTCGCTCTGCACATGCACACCCTTCTCATCCAGCAGCGTCGCCACGATCTTTTTCGTTTTTGCGTCGATGACATCTCCCGTGGAGGGCAACGCATATTTCCCGTCGATGCTGAATGTCACCCATCCCGGCTGATCACTCAGTTTAATGGTCTCTCCCTGACGGGGAACCGCGCCACCGGCCGCCGAAGGACCTCCGCCCGCCGAAGCTCCGCCCTCACGCCCCAGCGAAAATACATGTATCGCCTCGTTAAATCCATCGGCCAGCCAGAGCTCCCGTTCATCCGGAGTCAATGCAATACCATGACAAGGACAGCCATGTCTTTTCACCGGTCCCATCTCAAACCCCTTCACATCGACATGCGTTATCATTTTTCCTGTACGCAGATCCCCCACCTCAAACCCCAACAGACTATCACAATTGACATAACAACGCTCCTGCCGGGCATCGATGGTGAAAGGCCGGATATGATTGAAAAAAGGCCCTGCCTGTGACACGCTGTAATCCGCCGCTTTTACTACCGTCAGATAGTTGGAACGCAGCCCTTCCAGGTACACTTTCTTCCCGTCAGGCCCATACAACGTATTATGCGAACCCGAATGGGTCACTATCTTGTGCAGCACATCACCGGTCCTTGCATCCACCACCTTCCAATCATCTCCTTCCAAAGAAGGCAGATAGATCGTTTTCCCGTCCGGACTCACTGACATCCGGTCGCAGCCATTGTCATACTTTTTCTCCCAGACCAACTTTTCGGTTTGCAGATCGATACACATCAGCGATTGAAGAGTGCTGATATAAATACAATGGGTATAAGAGCTCACCGCAATGCCCTTGACATTCGAAGGCTGCCCTTTATCATCGAGCCCGCCGGTAGGGATACGTTTTACAAATTTGAAGCGGTCGTCCATGTCGAACACCAAAAGACCATGACCGCCATATTGCAGATAATTGCGGATTCCCGGGACAGCGACATAAAGATAGTGGTGGATGACGGGCGGCAGTGAAGGCTGTGCATCAATAACAGGCGGCCTTCGGAAACCACCAGGCACAATAATTATTAAAAACGCCAGGACCACCCCAGCCGCGGCAAGACAATATTTTTTCATAGTAAAAATATAAGGCCCTACAAATTACCAAAAAAAAAGATGCGGGCCACCCGTCATGACTCGGATGTACCCGCAATATCTTTGGCGAGCCCGGTCCGTACCCAATTTGATACGGCCCAGCGCTCTATTATAACGGCTGAATAGCCGCAATCATCTTGTCCGCTTCGGATTGCTGAAAATTCGTGACCGTCCCATCGTCACAGGTCAGCAAATACCAGACTTCGTCGATCTTCGAGGGCCCTTTTTTCACGACCTCTTCAGGCCCCTTTTTCACAGCGTCTTTCTTCGTATCTGGCTTTTTAACTTCCGTAGTTTTTACAACGTCTTTTAACACATCGGCCCGCTTGATACTATAGCCTCTGAAATTGGCAGTCGTCCCTGTTCCCAGCGTCGTCAATGACGACAAGGCCTGTTGAAAATATTTCAACTGCTCCTTATCCTTAAATTTCAACGTGGACATGACTACAACATTAGTAAACTGCTGATCCCGATAGAGCAGCGCATAAGAGGTGTCCTTTTGTTTGATGATCCTCTGCAGATCCAACGGCCATGTATCGGAACCCGGACGCAATTCCACAAGACTGACAGTAGAGGAATTGGTAATGGTAAATTGCGCCTTCGATCTCGTAAAGAATGGAAGCAATAAAGCTAATAGAACGAGTTTTTTCATATTGTCCATAAAAACGGCTTAAATCAGAATTTATTTTGTATGTGAATAACTCTCTATCTAAGTTTTTTGATGGTGCTGCGCAATATATCTACCTCCGGTTGCCTGAATTCGGTAGACCCTTCCTGGTATCGCAGCAAATAGGAGGTTCCATCAATCCTGCTGGTCGTCCTCTTGATGGAATAGTTCGCGAAATTGGCGATATCACCGTCGTTATTCAAACCCGAAAAGGCACTGTCCAGGTAACGCAGCTGCCTCAGGTCTTTAAAGGGCAGAGTATCCATCACCTCCGCCATCATCACCTGCTGATCACGATATAATAATACAAATGCAGTGTCCCGGTGCCCGGTCCATTTCTCCAGACTGATCGGCCATCGGCCCGAACGCACATCCGCTATAGTTGTTGTGGAAGGATCTATCCCGATAAAACCGGACCCGCCGGCAAAAGGCAAGAACAAGGCGCTTAGAAGAAGTTTTTTCATACGATGACTGGATTGCCGCAAGATAAAAATATAAATTTATTCCTCCAATACCCGCAAACATCGTTCCTAAATTACACCCGCCATCGCACCTCACCACCATCCCCCGCACTACCGCGTCAACCACGCCATCCCCCCATTGAACACCAACAGATACAACGGAAACAACACATACAACATATCATGCCCAAAACATATACTCAACGCCAGCGCCGAAGACACCACCCCCAATGTCCAGGCGGACGATCTCTCCGAAGCCGGCTCCCGCCAGGCCTTGGCAACCGTCGGAATAGCCAGCACCGCATCGGCCAGTATGGCAAATACCGTCGTGACCCAGGCATCACTCGACAAATAATAAAGCCCCATACAACCCAACCCAACCAACAAAAACATCCAATCCCGCGCCACCAGCGAAAAATTCCGGCCCACCAACGCCGTCAGCGCTATCGCCACACAACCCGCCGTCGAACACAAAATGCCCGTCATGCTCCATTGCCAGCCCTTAGCCACCACCTGCGACACCAGGCTCGTCCCCATCAGAAAAGCCCAGCCCAGCCAGGACAACACACTCGGTCTGACCTTCCTCCGGATAGTATTCCCCAGGTAAATGAGCTGCGCACTGCCAATGACTATTCCAGCCAATATACCCACCACTCTTTCTATATTGCTTGTTCCCATAATATCCGCTAAAGATAACCATTACTTGCATGGACGCTAAAACAACACCGTCTGTCCTATCGCGTTTGTCACTTTAAAAAAATGTTGCACATGCTAAATTTTTAGTATATTTTTAAAGCGCCCAATCCTTACAGCCAAGTTGAAAAACCAGGAAATACACCCATCTTCCCCTAAAGCCAGATTCTGGCAGCTCAATACCTTCATTGTGCTGGCCATGGGATGCAACTTCATCAATTTTTTGTATTACATCGCCGACGGAATGACGCAAAGCGCCACCATTGAAATAGCCGGCATCTTCGTATTATCCATATTTGTCCTGTTCAACCTGAGAGGCCTCTCCGCCATCCCCACCCTGCTCAGCATATTTTTTGTCAACCTCCATGCTTTCTCGCTTTGCTATGTGCAAGGCACCGACCAGGGTTCGTTTCTATATCTCTTCCCCTTTGTCATGGCCATGATCTTTTTTCTTCGCGTACGAAAGAACGATCTGGTCGTCACGACTTTTGTTATCGCCACGGCGCTTAATCTCCTGGCGATCGTTCTGTTCCTGCCCCACCACGCCCGCATCGAAAAGGTGTCGGAAGCCATCTGCGTCGGCCACCGCAAGCTCAATATTGTGATCAATTTCCTCTTGGTCATCCTGTTTTTCTATGTTGTATTACGGCTGCTGGATGCCAAAGAACAACGCAACAAGAAACATATCTCCTCTTTGAAACAGGCAGAAACAGAGATCCTCCACGCCAAAGAAAAGGCTGAGAAGGCGGCAGCTGCCAAAACACGATTCATGAGCAATATGAGCCACGAGCTGCGCACACCGCTGAACGCCATCATCGGCACTACACACCTGCTCATCCAGGATTATGATTTTTTACAGGAGAACGAACACTTCCGGATATTGAAGGATTCGTCAGAACATATGCTTCACCTGGTAAATGAAGTGCTCGATTTCAACAAACTCGACGAGGGTAAGCTGGAATTTGTCAATGAAGCCTTCGATCTTACCGATATGCTGCAACAGGCTGCAGACGCCATCACGACAACGATACAACAAAAGAATATCCGCCTTCGTGTGGAGACCGGTACCCTTCCCGGCAAAAGAAAGGTCATCGGCGACGAGACCCGGCTGAGACAGATATTGCTGAATCTCCTTTCAAATGCCGTAAAATTCACTGATGAAGGATCCGTAATATTAAAGGCGCAGTTGAAGCAATCTACGTCAACGGAAATGGAAATATATTTCGCAGTCTCTGACACCGGCATCGGCATTTCACCGGAGAAACTACACCTCATCTTCGATAGCTTTACCCAGGCCGACGCCGAGACCACCCGGAAATACGGCGGCTCGGGACTGGGCCTCAGCATCTGTAAGGAATTGGTCCAAAATATGGGCGGCGACCTGCAGGTTATCAGTGAACTCCATAAAGGAAGCACATTTTACTTCACCCTCCGCCTGCCCTTCGAACAACGCGTAATGATCGTAGAAAAGGAAAAGCTGATAGGCCTGAAAAAACTCACTGGGGTCAAGATCCTCCTCGTCGAAGACAATAGCGTGAACATGAAGATCGCCCGCCGTTTCCTCCACAGCTGGGGCGCCAGCATCAACACCGCCGAAAATGGCCTGGTCGCCTGGGAATTGTTTCAACAACACTCCTTCGACCTGCTGCTGGTCGACCTGGAAATGCCCCTCATGGATGGAAAGGAATTACTGACGCAAGTGAGGGCTGTCAACAAAGACGTCCCCGCCATCGCCTTCACCGCCGCCGTCTACGAGAACATTTACGACGACCTGCAAAAACACGGCTTTAACGGCTATCTGCACAAACCCTTCCGCCCCGACGAAATGCACCGGAATATCCTGCTGCACTTAGGGAAGAACTGACTACACTCAATCCGTAATAAACCCCAAATGCGCATGCGCATACTCCGGCTTTTTCAACTGCTCTTTCAACTTCTTGAACGACTCATACGGCCCCTTCGTCGCAAACATATTCACCAGCCACGCCGGAATGTCCCCACCCGGATCCGCCCGCAACGTATACTCCACTTTAATACGACCCTTCCCCATCGGGCTGATGACCCACTTCCCCTCCGACTTCTGAACACGCACGATGTCTTTTTTCACCGGCAGATAATCGGGAAAAGTAGGCCCATATACCGTAACCACCCGGGTATGCGTATCCTGAACCACTTTCAGCATGGCGATAAAATCCCGGTTGCTCGCCGGCCAGGGAACACTTACCTCGGAATAATAATAAAGTTCTGAAGGAGATACTTGCTTTAGCAATACAGAGGACTTGGTGCTATACACCCATTCGGCGCCGGTATTGACATCGAGAATGACAGCCACCAATTGGGAAAGCGTCGCCTCGAGCTCACACTCTACCTTGATGGCTTTAAATTTCGAGTCCGGCAGCGCCCGCATGTAGACGGCGATCCCTCCCTTTTCGGTCTTCAATTTCCAGTTCTCCTGGCCATATCCCGAAAAATATAGCGCCGACAATAAAAAGATTGTTACTAAGCTGATTTTGTGGGTCATATGTTGGTCTGTCTTAACTAATTCCAGTTCAAACTTAACTTATTTACCCCAAAACAACATTTCACCGGTATAGTTCTCAAAAAAGAGGGTATTCCAGAAACTTAACACGGAAAACTACTATTACCAGTTAATGGTATTGTTTATTCGAAATAGTTTTTGAAGATTTGCAATCTATCTTCTCTTCTCTACATCAGACCACCTATCCGGCTTCCCTTTTAAATTTCTGTCCCCGATTCGCGCCCTCCGTAGTAGCATCCCAACCATCATGTAAAGCTTACCCTACAACAGCTTTAGACACTCATTTTGCGCGGAAAAAAGAAATTTTTCGCGAAGGGAAATTTTTGTGCCAAACCATATGATAGATACTACTATAAAATTATTGGCAGACGACTTCGTAGACTACCTTACGGCAAACGGGTATAGTAGCGCCGACGCAAAGGCAAAGGTCGTCATTGACAACATTGCCATGGTGGAAAGCGATACGGCCAGCGCCCTGAATAATTGTATCGTCTTCTCCGTCGTGAACATCGAAGAAGAAAGTACGCTAAAGAATACCCCAGCCCTGAAAAAAGATGCCTCGGGAAAAGCCCGCTACGAAAACCCTCCCGTATACCTCAATCTTTATCTCCTGATATCCTGTTGCACAAAAACCGTCTCTACCGACAATGACTATTTCCAGGCACTGACGAATTTATCCCTGGTGATCCGGTTTTTCCAGGGGAAAAATTCCTTTACGGCATACGACCCCGCCAAATTGGACAAGAGCTTCGACGACATCACCGACTTTAGGATAAAACCTGAATTATACACACTCACATTCGAACAGATCAACCACCTGTGGGGCGTCCTCGGCGGCAAACAAATGCCTTCCGTCATGTACAAGCTGAGACTCATCGCTATCTCCGGCCGCAAACTCCTCCGCGACGTACCACTGATAGAAGAGGTAGACGGCAATCTTACGAACACAACGAAAAATCTCTGATGCAAGTCATTTATAAAATATTATTCGAGGTAAGACTGCTACACGAATTCTTTCTTACCCGATCAGATGGTAGCTCCATCTTCGATGTCACACCGGCCCCGGCACGCGACGCTTTCCTGCAGGACTTTTCAAATCGCAGCCAGCGAAGCGTCAACAGCGACATCGACTATATCATCCCGGACATCTCCCAACGTCTTCTCAATAACTATAGACTAAAACTCATCCCCACATATTCCGGATTTAAGATCGCCATAGCCGTCGACCCGACCACCGACAGCGGTAAAATAGGATATAAACCCGTCGCTCCCCTACCCCCCGGCTTGAATATCCCTATCCTCCTGGTACGCTCAAACACAGAATTTGACAGGTATACCAACGGACGCTTTAAACAAATATTTGACAGCATTTACTATTTGTCAAATGACAACAGTAGCGGCGCCAACGGCAATACCGTCAGGACTTTTCCCTTTCTCACCTGCGCCATTCCCGTCCAGTCTGACACGACAGCCTACGAACAGGGCGAACTTTCCCAATCCGCCGGGACAGTGAATGCCTTTTATTTAGACGCCGGCGGAGTAAATAAATTCGCGCCGGTCACGGGAAAGAATTTCCTCAACGAGAACGACAGAAACCTCGTGGCTGCCTCTTTCGAATATTATTTCCTGCCCGCCGATAACGTAAAGACCGCAACGTTTATCATCACCGGAAAGGATAATAAAGTCGTTTACAAAACAACCATCAAAAGCGATTCACCACTGCAAACCCATCTGCTCCAGGTAGACCAGCGCAGCGTCAACGCCATTCCCTCGACGCAGCTTGCAGCATCCTACGTATACACCCTCGCCGTCACAGGCGACAACGGTTATAATAAGTCCTACAATATCATATTTCTCAATGAGACGCTGAATTCTCTCGCGGCCTGGGGAATGATCAATATTGTAAATCAGCCCGGCAGCTCACCCTATAGCATCATCGATGGAAAGGGCATGCTGATCGCCCGCTATAACCCCGACAAAACCACCGTCATCGCCCCGCCGGTATTTGAAATATGCATCAAAAGCCGGTTCTCTTTCTGGCGATATAGCAACGATGAAGGATCACCGCTAAAGGACAGCCATCCCGCTGTCCTCAGACTGACGGGAAACAATCTCGTCACGCTGGTCCCGAAAAGCCATACCTACGCACCGACCCCGGTTCAGGGCCTGGCACTCCCCAACCCAAAACTCTCTAATCCCGTCAGCCCGGAGGGACAACAGATCTTCGCCGATATCCTCGTCCCCAAATCGGATATATTCCCGTCAGGCCCCTGATCCTTTCCCAAAAAGCTCTTATACGATCACTAAAAAATCCTTCACAAAAAAAAGACTAAACGTATGAATTTTGCAGATTTAAAAACACCGGGAGTGTATATCGACGAGGTACCGAAACTCCCGCCATCCATCGCATCCGTCGAGACAGCCATCCCCGCGTTCATTGGCTATACAGAGACATCCACTGCTGAAAAGGAACCGGGCTCTGCCACTCTTAGCAAACCCGTGAAGATATCCTCGATCTTCGACTACCAACAGATATTTTGCACGGCAGGCCTAAAAACCCCCGCGCCGCCGACAGGCATCACGGTCACCATTGACGCCAGCCTGAGCAATCCTACAACAGCAGTCCCCGCGAAGTCTATGCCCGTGTTTATGATGTATTACGCCCTGCAGATGTTTTTTAACAACGGCGGCGGCGACTGCTACATCGTTTCGGTAGACACTTTCGTCGGCAAGGACGCCCCCTTAAGGGCCGATCTGGAAAAAGGACTGGCAGAGATCGAAAAATTACTCGACGTCACTCTCGTCAATTTCCCGGACGCCATGAGTTTATCCGCCGTAGACTATTATGGGCTCTACACGGAAGCTATCGCCCAGTGCGTAAAGTTACAGGATCGCTTCACCGTAATGGACGTATGGATGAACCCCCAGCCAATTCCCCCTGGCTCTCCGTCAAATATAGACGTGCTTCGGAACACGGGCATAGCAGGAGATACCACCGTCCTGAAGTATGCCGCCGTCTACTACCCCCGCATCTTTGTGGACCTCGACTTTGTATACGACGAAACCGCCGTTCACGTTACGGTGAAGAACGACCCCAACGGTAAGAACATAGACAACCAGACACTGGACTCTATTAAAACCACGGCTAATAATTATTATAATATGGCCAAGGCGGGGATCACCCAGATCAACATGCTGCTCCCAGCCTCATCGGCAGCCCTCGGAGTATACGCAGCGACGGATAACAGCCGGGGCGTTTGGAAGGCGCCCGCCAATGTCAATATCGGCAACGCCATCAAACCGGAGTTTTTGATCACGAATGACGATCAAAAAACAATTAACGTGGATCCCGTCGCCGGCAAATCTATCAACGCCATCCGCACTTTCCCGGGCAGAGGCCCCGCCATCATCTGGGGAGCCCGTACCCTCGCCGGCAATGACAACGAATGGCGCTATGTCTCTGTCAGACGCTTTTTCACGATGGTGGAAATATCGGTGAGGAACGCCGCAGAACAGTTTGTCTTCGAACCCAACGACGAGAACACCTGGACACGCATAAAAGCCATGATCGAAAACTTTCTCACCCAGCAATGGAAAGCCGGCGCCCTCATGGGCTCTTCCACCAAAGAGGCTTTTTTCGTGCACATCGGGCTCGGCCAGACTATGACGGAACTGGACATCTGGGAAGGCCGCATGATCATTCAGATAGGCATGGCAGCCGTCCGCCCCGCTGAGTTCATCATCCTGCAATTCATGCACAAGATGCTCTCGGAATCATAATCCCGTAAATATTTTATTACGCTAAAAATAGTATGTCTATGGCACTTCAAAATCAAAGACCCCAACGCCAACCCAGCGATATTCCCGATTGCGAAGAAAGGGACAACGCCACTCAGAAAAAGATCAACGCACTGAAAAAACTGTATTGCACCGCTCTGACGGCCTCCCGTGACAATGTGAACAAGCTGGAGATCTCCTATTACGGAAAGGAAACGCTGTATAAAAAGAAGGAAATAAAATACCTCCGCACACAGAACAACCTCCAGCGATATGTCAATACGGAGATCAGCATGGGCTCGCAACTGATGCAGGCCAACAAACGCCTCACTACCAACGTCACGAACTACAAGACATGGGATGACGCTCTCGCCGACAAGCTAAAAAAAGCATTTGACGCCATAAAGGACATCAAAAACAAAATGGGCGACCTCCGCGACGCAGGCAACAAGATCGACAACTCAATGCACGACAGCTGCAGCACTGGGAAATGGGCCATTATCACCGGCAAGAACCCCGACACCTGCAAGGATGACCAGAATCCGCCGCCTGCACCACATGAAGGATGTAAGGACGCGGACGAGATCATCGACCTGCTCATCTGCATGCCAAAGGCCCTTTACCAGGATGCCGACTCGATCTTCAAGGCTTCTTCGGATATCATCGGCATCCAGAAATTCGCCAACATCGGCAGCCTGGTAACCTTGCAATCAGATCTTTCGACAAAGACGACGGAATTTGACGATCTGCTGCAGACCGCCATCACGACACGTAAAAAGGATCTGGAAACCGTACAAAAGGACCTCGTACAGTCTCTTGCCGACCGCACCGACTCTATTGTCGATCTCTACAGCGGCCGTTGTGACTATGAAGGCTCCTATAAGACGGTATCGGAGATCTGCTGCCCGAAATGCAATTGCGTATTGACGGATAAGGGAAATTGTGAACCCCGGCTGGAAGACTGTCTCTGCGAGATTTGCGAATTGTGCGGCGAAGTAAGGAATACCTTCTCTGATCTTGTCGGTAAGGTACCGCCCCCGCCTCCTCCCACCCGCTGATTCTATTCACTCATTATCAAAATTCAAGATCATGCTGATACTTAACTATATAAATTGCGAATTGGTTGAATGGGAACCAAAAGTGAAGGAATGCTGCGAAAAAAAGAAACCCAAGTCTCCGAACGAACCTCCCGCCACCGCCACCGGCGACTGTTGCTATGACGAATGGATGGAAGAATACACCGGGGTCACGGGCCATCTGAATTCAGCAGAAAAAGAAGTGACATCGATAACCAACCATCTCGCTTTGGTGAAGTCCCATCGCGACTTCTGGGGCGCCTGGTATGACGAGCTAACAAAGGTCGACGACTCCGCCCGAAAAGTATGCAACCAGCTGGAGATTATCCTTCATCACCTCCACCGCATCAGTAAGAATACGGCTCTCACGGTAAGATCGCTGAAGATCCTCTATTGTATGATCCGGGATTTTTATATGCAGATAGACCTGCTGAAGGTAAAATACGATTCACTGATCAGTTGTATCCAGTGCATCAACAACCCCGCACTGGCCACAGGTCAGCCCATACGGATGCTCATCGATGACTATGGGAAAAAATTGGATGCCGTCATCGGCACCCGGGATGCCCTTTTCGACGCCTTCGTGGCGATCCTCGAACAGGCTAACCGCCTCGACAAAAGCCTTGGCCATCACTTCGGACTCCATACCGTGCTGAACGAATGGAAAAAAGCATTCCATTGTGATGAACATTGCTATGATGAGGCAGCTCACCATGAACATCATAATCATCACCACCATCCCGGAGAAGGACAGATTGAAGACATCGGCCTGACACCCATGCTCGAATTCCCTATCTGCGACAGCGAGTACTTTACCTTCATATCGAATATATATGACGAAGAAGAGGCCCTGGTGGATCAGCTCAATAAGGAATTATTGGAAGCATCTAAGAAAAGGGACAAATACAAGGCATGGAAGGACGGACTGGATGCTGTGATAAAAGCAGTGGATCCAGCCGCCAGATGCGCACCCCCGGTTCCAGTCAAATAACTCACCTGCACAATCTCATCACATTTTAAAACATTAATTTATGGCAGACGATCCTAAAAAAAATTACCCGCTCCCCAAATTTCACTTTCAGGTCGAATGGGGCGAAGATCGCTTTGGTTTTACGGAGGTCAGCGGCCTCGATTTCGAAACGGAAGTCATCGAATACCGCGAAGGCAACAGCCCTGTTTATCACAAGACGAAACAACCCGGTCTCACCAAATATGCGAATATCTCGCTGAAAAGAGGCACATTCCTCGGTGACTTTAAATATTTCGAACTCTGGAAGAAAACCATGATGTTCCAGGAAGGAGCGGAAAAATACAGAAGAGATATCACGATCAAACTACTGGACGAAGAACATAAGCCTATCATCACCTGGTCGCTGACAAAAGCCTGGCCCTCTAAAGTGCAATCGACGAACCTGAAAGCAGACGCCAATGAAGTGGCCATCGAATCGATGGACCTGGTGCATGAAGGCCTGAAGATCGTAGAAGCAAATACTTAAACACCATTTGTATGAATTTTTATCAGAACGTCAACTTCCACTTCAGCGTAAATTTCCCCCTTTCTATATCAACCGCCGTGGACGTAAGATTCCAATCCGTCACCGGCCTGGACGCCAGCATTGACACGGAAACTATACGCGAAGGCGGAGAAAACCGTTTCGAACACGTCATACCGTCCCGGAGAAAGTTCGGGCCCCTCGTGCTGAAGAGGGGCCTGCTCGGACCAAAAACCTCGGGCCTGACGGCTTGGCTGAAACAGACGTTCGATGAAGAAAAATACCAACCCCTCTCCACAGTCACTATCTATCTGCTGGACGAACAGCATAACGCCCTGCTCCACTGGACGGTCAACAATGTATGGCCCAGAAGCTGGAAGATAGGCGAGCTGCACGCAGAAAGAGGTGAAGTATTGCTGGAAACACTGGAGCTGAATTACAATTACCTGGTTTACGACGAAAAAAAATAAACTATGCCGGTTGAGATCAGAGAATTGGTCATTAGAGCCACCGTCACGGAAGGAGAAGGGGCAGGCACATCTACACCTGCCGCCGGTTCGGGGGACAGTTCGTCCCCCGAACAACTGGTGAAATTATGCGTCGACAAAATTTTGGAGATCTTAAAGGACAAACATGGCCGATAGACAAAAACTGGAGAAGGTGATCATCAGGTGTTTTACCGACAGGCAATTCCAGAATGAACTGCCAGACCTGAAGTTCATTGCCCCCATCAACCCGGAGGCTTTCACAAAGAATATAAAAATAAGCGTCGACAAACAACAGGGACACGGCAACGAAGGCACGGAAGTACGATACCGGGGCACCGCACCGGAAGAGCTCCGGCTGGAATTCATCCTGGACGGCACTGGCACGATGGAAGGCTACTCGGGAAAAAGCGGTAATTATGCCACTACGCCGGTAAAAACACAACTACAGGATTTTCTGGATTGCGCCTACTTCATGGACGGCAACATACACCGCCCGAATTTCCTTATCGTCATGTGGGGAAAAGAGGTAAACTTCCGCTGCGTCCTCACGAATTGTGATATTAACTATACCCTTTTCAAACCGGACGGCAGCCCCCTTCGCGTAAAGATCAATGCCACCTTTCTTCATCACAAGTCGAGAGAAGAGATCCTGGCAGAAGCCAAAAAAAGCTCGCCCGACCTCACCCACTATCGGAAAGTGACGCAGGGCGACAGATTGGATAACCTCAGCTTCAAGATCTATAATGATCCGGGATTTCTTACCGAACTGGGTAATGCCAACGGGTTGACTACGATAAGACTGCTGAAGCCAGGCGCTCAACTATCTTTCCCACCCTTATTAAAAATATCACCAAATGGATGATCTGTTAATACCAAACGCCTCGACGCATGACGTTGTCTCTTTTCTCATCCAGATAGATGGCAAGACATTGGACGCCACCTATCAGGTAATGAGCATCAGCATCATGAAGGAGGTGAACCGTATACCCGTCGCCCGCATCGTCGTAAGGGACGGAGACGCCGCCCAGCAGAATTTCGAGCTCAGTAATACCGACACTTTTATCCCCGGAAAAAAGATCGTCATCAGCCTGGGCTTTGACGGAAATAACAACCAGGCATTCAAGGGCATCATCACCCGCCAGTCGATAAAGGTGAAGGAGAACGGCAATACCGAACTGTCTGTCGAATGCCGCGATGAAGCCGTGAAAATGACCCTCGGAAGACATAGCCGCTATTACGAGAATATACTGGACAGCGAACTCTTCGACACGCTCATCGGCAGATACCCGGGCCTTAACGGCAATATCCCTAAAAAGACCAAACTCAAACACAAACAGATCGTCCAGCATCATATCACCGACTGGGACCTCCTGCTCTTGCGCTCGGAAGCCAACGGCATGCTGGTGAATGTAAAGGACGGCACGATCGATATCGGTCAGCCCGACACAAGCACGAACCCGGTAGCACAGATAACTTACGGTTTCTCGGTCATCGAATTCGAGGCGGAGATGGATGCCAGGGATCAGTGGAAGAAAGTCGAAGCGCACTCCTGGGATTATGCAGGACAGCAACTGTTTAATGCGGATACTACCGAGGCTTCCGCCTTTACTCAACCGGGGAACCTGGCCGGCAGCACCCTGGCCGCCGCCGTCAGCCCCGACGTATATGAAATGCACCACAGCGGATATTTGCTGGAACAGGAACTGCAGGACTGGGTGGACGGGCTGATGATCAGGAGCCGCCTGTCTAAGACAAGAGGACGTGCAAGGGTCACCGGGTTCTCGGGTATCCGCCCGGGTGATATGGTGAAACTGTCAGGCGTCGGCGACCGGTTTAACGGCAATACCTATGTCACCGCCGTAAGACAGGATGTCACGGCAGGCTCGTGGGATACGCAGATCCAGTTTGGACTGGACCCGGAACGCTACGCCGAAACTTTCGCTAATATTAATGATCCCCAGGCGGCCGGACTCATCGGGGCCGTTCATGGCTTGCAGATAGGCGTAGTGGTCCAACTGGAGAGTGACCCCGACGGCGAATTCCGCATATTGGTAAAGGTCCCGGTCATCGATAACAACGCACAAGGCTTGTGGACAAGGGTCGCCAGTCTCGACGCCGGCGGCAGCAGAGGCGCGTTCTTTATGCCTGAAATAGGAGATGAGGTCATCGTGGGCTTTATCAATGATGACCCCCGCCATGCCGTCATGCTGGGCATGCTGCACAGCAGCGCGAAACAAGCCCCCATCACACCCCGGAATGCCAACAATGAAAAAGGATTTACTACCCGTAGCAAAATGCGCGTCCATTTCAACGACCAGACGAATACTATCACGATCGATACTCCTGCCGGCAACAGTATCCAGCTGGACGAACAGGGGACAAAAGTGGAGATCATAGACCAGAATAGTAATAAGATCACGATGGATTCCAGCGGCATAACGGTGAACAGCCCCCTGAATGTTACGGTGAAGGCCGGCGCGGACCTTTCGCTTTCCGCCGGCGCCTCTCTGTCGATCAGCGCCGCCTCTATATCCGTGAAGGCCGATGCCAGTCTCGATATGGAAGGCGCCCTGACGAAAGTAGCCGCACAGGGTATCCTGGAGATCAGCGGGTCTATCGTAAAAATTAATTAAACATGCCTTCCGCAGCAAGAATGACCGATATGCATACCTGCCCGCTGTCCAACGGCCCTGTACCCCACGTGGGCGGCCCCGTTATCGGCCCTAGCGTTCCTACCGTCCTCATCGGCGGCCTGCCCGCAGCCGTAGTAGGCGATATGCTGGTCTGCGTAGGCCCCCCGGACGTCATCGCCATGGGGTCCGCTTCGGTACTCATCGGCGGAAGACCCGCAGCAAGACAAGGCGACCTGACAGCCCACGGCGGCGTCATCGTCGCCGGCCTTCCCACCGTGCAGATCGGTGGGTAACAACAAAAAAACAAAAAGTATGAGCAACGCAGAATACCCTTTCCTCGGCACCGGCTGGGCCTTCCCCCCGGTCTTTGAATACGACACCGCGAAGGTCACCCTCGTCAGCGGAATAAAAGACATCGAAGAAAGCCTGAATATACTCCTTTCTACCAGCCTCGGGGAAAGGGTAATGCAACCAAAATATGGCTGCAACCTCACCCAGCACGTCTTCGATCCGCTGGACAGCGCCGTCATCGGGTATATCACGGACAGGGTCCAGAACGCCATTCTCTTTTTCGAGTCTCGCATCACCATAGAGAATATCACGGTCACCCCCGCCGACTCGCCCGAGATGCTGGAAGGTCGTTTCACTATTGCAGTGGAATTCTCGATACCCAACACCAATTCAAGGTTTAATTACGTGTACGATTATTATCTCAACGAAGCGGCACAACCTATATGAACTGCAAAACGCCCATACATCCTTTTCAGTACGACACCGGCATCAGCCAGAACCAGCGGGTCATGAACGACCTCCTGGACGGCCCCGCACTGCTGGATGGCCGTACTATGGCGGATATGCTCGGTTATTTCGTAAAATTCTCGCGGCAGATAAATTTTTATGATGAGGACGGAAGTAAAAAGGACTGGCGGCCCTTCTTCGAGAAAAGCCTTCCCTTTATCACCGCTTCGATCCTCAATTTCCAACAGGAGGGCATAACGACCCAACTGGCGGCATATCAGAAAAAATTCCTCCGCCGGCCCTCCGCCGCAGGACTGGACATTCTGATTAATTATATCTATACAAAGATATTGAAACCCTTCGCCGGATGGGAACGCCAGCTGCAGGACAGCGGATTACCCATTGGGAACGTACTGGACGGACTGATAAAGAAAGATCTCACTTCCCCCTGTGAACGTTTTATCCGCAGCGTGAACACCGCCGTAAGAACATACCACCTGCCCGTCATCGATTTTACAGCGTTGTTCCAACCCGGCGCCGCCCCCTGGAATTTTACCGCCGACACCCTGTCCGCCGCATTATCAAGGGACGAGATGAGATCGCTGGGACGAAACAAAAGAGCCCGCCTGATCGCCCTCTACACACAGGTAGCCGAAATTACCTCCCCTTTCCTGCGGGCGATAAATGCATCCACAGGTGCAGCCGGCATCAGCCTGCAACAAAGCTTCGAGTCTTTACAGGACAGCCTGAAACAAAAACATCAACCCCACCTGGCGCTCATCTTCGCCTTCCTTAATCTCTTCCGCCAGCTTCAGGACAGCCTCAACGGATACACGAAAAAACATCTGGATTTCTTCTACCGGCAGGTGCTGGCCTTCCTGCCAAAGGACGCCGCACCGGATAAGACGCATATCGTTTTCGCCATCCAGAAACAAATGTCCGGCTACGCCCTGAAAAAAGGAGTTACCCTAAAAGGACCTAAAGACAATAATAAAGCTGATATTCTTTTTGCCCTCGATGACGAGCTTGTGGTCAACCAGGCACAGGTGACCGATATACGCACTTTATACGTGAATGATTTGTCAGTGTCTGACGCTTCTTATGTACAGGGCGTATATATGGCGCCCGTCGCTACAAAAGCCGACGGGGTGGACAAGGACTTCCAGGAAGGCGTTCCCGTAAGCTGGCCTACGGTGGGCGCCCGTTACAGCAAATACAGCGATCCCGAAAATAAATTCGTACGCGCCTACCCTAATGCGCGCCTGGGCCTGGTACTGGCCTCCCCCGTATTGCTGCTGAACGAAGGCGCCCGCACGATCGCTATTCAGCTGAAATGCACCTGGAAAAATAAGCATTGCCCGGATAAAAATGCCGAAGACCCCAATACCCTCTACCAGCAGATCACCGACGCCCTTGACAAAACATGGTATTATGTCAATCAGGACCTGATCAAAGCTGCCGTCAAGGCCGGCATCGACCCCGCCACGGAACAATCCCTCCGGCAGTTCCTGATCAAAGAAGCTCCCAGCCGGCAACCCATTTATGAAGCGACGATCCCCGCCGGCAACTGGCCAAAGTTCTCCGATGCCGTAAAAACCTCCCTATCCCCTTTCTTCCCGCCCCAACTGGGCTTAAACATCACGTTCAGCGGCGACAAGGACTGGATCTCACCAAAAAATGTTGCCGCCATTACCGCCGGCCCGCTCACTGCCATAGAAAACACGAATGACTATACTTTCGACCTGACGATCACCTCCACCCTGCAACTGGATGAGCCCCCCGTCACTTTCTATAACAAGGACAGCCTGAAGGAAGATCTCAACACGACCCTTCCCGCCGCCCGCATTTTACTGAACGATAAAATAAAATTATCCCTTCCCGCCATCGCCGAAACTAAATGCTGTCTTCGCCCGCCCGACACCGACCAGGTAGAGGTATCGCTTTACCATTTCTTTCGCAACGTCCTCATCACGAACACCAACATCTCAGTCAAAGCCTGCGGCCTGAAAAAATTCATCGTACAGAACGACGAGAGCATTCAGGACGTCAATAAACCCGTATACCCTTTCGGCACAAGACCCACCGTCATCGGATTCGACAGGGTCACCCGGGTACAGCCCGACACCCCCGCCGCCACCCCCAACCTCATTGGACCTAATTTTTACATCGGCAGCCAGGAAATATTTTGCAAAAAATGGAAAAATGTCACCCTAAACCTCTCCTGGAAGGATAAACCCTCCAATTTCGAAGACTATTACCGCGCCTATTGGGTCAACAAAAGTAAGGACCCGGCCACACCCCTCCCCCGGTACGGACTCGCCGAGAAAGACTTCCAGATCAATATCGCCGTCCTGCAAAAACAGAACTGGCTGGCCGAAAAAAAGGACGCCCCATTTACCGCCCACAACGAAACAACGGACGCCTATAACCGTCAGCTATTCTTTAACGACGGCGCCACCCCGGGATGCCCCGCGACAGCATACAAACAAAGTATCACGCTCACCAATACTTCCTTTGACAACTTTGATCAGGGATTCCACATCGACCCGGCCGCCCCGCTCACTAAATACGAAGCGTCTACCCAATATGGCTTCATCCGTATCAACCTGCAAAACCAGGATTTCCTGCATAAGGACTATGCCTATGTTCTTGCCAGGCAAATGATGGCGCTGAGTAAACTTTCCGGCACGCCCGGTGAAGGCAATGACCAGTTTCTGAAACTCGAGGACGCCGTCTACTACGATAAAAATGGAGACCCTGTTGTCTTCAGTACCGACCAGATCGGTAAGGACATCGAGGAATCCAAGACCCTCATCGACGACGTCCAGCAAAAGACAAATGATGAGCTTGCCCAACATGTACTTCCTAATTCCACCAGCATTCCGTCTTCGGAAGCCGATCATATCCGGTACGCCCTCTACCATCCTAACTCCGCCGCCGGCGGCAAGGATTTTATTGCGGAAGTGAACACGCTCCAGCAAAATATAACAGCCGATTTCGCCATCATCGGCGGCAGCAAAAAGAATTTTCAGGCTATCATCCCCAACGAACCCTGGACACCCATTATACAAGGCATATCGCTGGACTATGAGGCCGATGCCACGGACACGGACGTCACCCTCATCCATCTTTATCCCTTTGCCGGCGCCTATAAAAAAGAAGAGCTCTCCCAATCCCCTTCGCTCTTCCCTACCTTCTGTGACGAAGGCTGCCTGTTTTTGGGACTGACCGCCCTGGCTCCCGGCAGCAATCTCAATATACTCTTCCAGTTGGCTGAGGCCACGTCGGATACAGAAGAAGATCCTACACCCCTGCAATGGAGTTACCTGGACAATAACACCTGGAAACCGCTGCGCACCGGATTTGAGATAGTAGACGACGCGACGGATGAGCTTTCCACTTCCGGCATTATAAAATTCGCCATACCCGGCAACATCTCCGATACCAATACGGTGATGCCCACCGGCCTCTCCTGGATAAAAGCTTCTATCGCCCGCAACAGCGGCATCGTCGCCGAGACCATCGCCATATACACCCAGGCCATTCAGGCCACTTTCACCAATACCGATGGGAATGACAAGGAAAGACTCGATGTCCCGCTGCCGGCAAACTCCCTCTCCAGGTTGGAGACGGCTGACGCTAATATTAAGAAGGTTGACCAGCCCTTTGACAGTTTTGGCGGAAGAGTGCCCGAATCCGATGGCTATTTCTATGTCCGGGTCAGCGAAACCCTTCGGCACAAAGGCCGGGCCATTCAACGCTGCGATTACGAACGTATCGCCCTGGATGCATTCCCACAATTGTTCAAAGCCAAATGCATCAACCACAGCTTCGGCCTTAACGCCCATAAATATGCCGATGACTATCCCATGGCTCCGGGTTATGTACTGCTGGCTGTCATTCCCGACCTCAACAAGCTCAAGGCGGCAGCCAGCTTCGAACCCCGCGTACCGCTAAGTCTGTTGGAAGCTCTCGAGATCCGCATGGCGCAATTGACTTCTCCCTTTGTCCGTTTCCGGGCTATGAATCCCCGCTATGAAAAAGTTGATTTTTATCTGCAGGTTCAACTACTTCCCGGAAAAGACCCCATCTATTACAAACAACGGTTACAGGACGATATCCGCCAGTTCATGGCGCCCTGGTCGGTAGGCGAATTCGACAAGCTGCGTTTCGGCCAGGTGATCAATCGATCTGACGTGCTCCGCTTCCTCGAGACAAGGGACTATCTCGACTATGTACTTGACTGGAGATGGCGACACGACGAGGACGAAGTGCAGGACGGGAACGGTCATACAAAGAAGGCCCCTTTGTCCGCAGATGATTCCGAGATCTTCCCCATCACTCCCCGGTCGATATTGATCGCCGGTCTCGTCGACGTCAGTATCCTCGACAAATATTCTCCCGGGTGGGATAAGACCCCGATAACCGATCCTCTTAACATGGCAAATATTTATAAGAATGGCTAGTACTACTCCCATACCCAATTATCTGGATTTTAATGCCCTTCGCACGGAAGGGATTACTCATCTGGGTAATCTTACCGGTAAGATATGGACGGATTACAACGTGCATGACCCGGGCATTACCATCCTGGAAGCGCTGTGTTACGCGTTGCTCGATCTGGACTATCGCGGCAAACTACCCGCCGCCGACATCTTTGCGCGCGATCCGAAAGTCAGCGCGCCTGACGACAATTTTTATTCGCCCGCTCAGATCCTGACCTGCAATCCCCTCACCATCCTCGACTACCGCAAGCTCCTGTCTGATATCGAAGGGGTCCGGAATGCCTGGCTGGAAGTAGCGACAGACCAGACGGATAACCTGAATGGACTCTATCACGTATTTATTGAAAAGGAAGACAATACCCCGGAAAAAGACATCCGGATAGCTGTTTTGCAACAGTTGTGGATGCACCGCAATCTATGCGAAGACTTTGTCGACATCACCTTCGTCGTCAAACAACCGCTTGGCGTCTGCGCCATCATCGAGTTGGATACGAATGCCGATGCAGCACAGATCTATCTGGACATGATGCAAAAATTGGGAGACTTTCTCTCGCCTACACCCCATTTTTATACCCTGAAGGAGTTGCTGGATAAGAACAAACCCATCGACACGATCTTTGCCGGCCGCCCTTACAACAAGGACAACAGCCATGGTTTTATCGATACGGACGAGTTGGAAAAGATCCAGCTGAAAAGAGAACTCCACCTTTCCGATCTGTATAAAGTACTCTTCGACATAGCCGGTATCAAAACTATCCGTGACCTGCAATGGAAGTCAGGTAACAACGCACCCAGCGGAGCATGGAGACTCAATTTGCAGGAAAACCATGTAGTGGATTTTCAACCCCGCAATTGCGGCATCCAATTTCTTCGCAATGGCAAACCCATTCCTTTTGATCCCACTCAGTACGACGCGCTCTTAGGGCTGGCAATGAAGAAAAATTTGTATAAAACGCTTCTTCCCAATCTCGACCTGCCCTTTCCCCAGGGCAATTTCCGGGATGATCTGGCCAGCTATTACTCGATACAAAACGATTTCCCTAACGCATATGGCATAGCCAAAGGAGGCATCCCCGACGACGCCCCGATGGCGCGAAAGGCCTGGGCGCTGCAACTAAAAGGCTTTCTCCTGTTCTTCGATCAGCTGCTGGCGGACTACCTGTCCCAACTGGCCAATATACGCAGCCTCTTCTCCATGGGCTCCTCAGGTAATGCGCCTGCTGCTAACGATTGTTCCTGTTCAGGCCCAACCCCCGCCGGAACGCCATCTGCGCCCCCCACCGGCACACCATCCGTACCCACCACCGGGACAACCTATTTTCTCAATCCCCTTGACAATAGCAACGATCCCGAGGCCGCGAATTATGTCCCCGACGTGGACAAACTATGGCGGTCATACGTAGATCAGCCCCTCTCCGACCTCCTCGGCGGCGATGGCGCAACGTTGGTCTTTCCTGCCGACCGGAAGACACTGGAAGGAATACTCCAACAGACGATTACTTCCCAACAACCCACCGACACCGCTCCCGGCGACCTCACCCCCCAGAACTTTCCCGGATGGGAAGAGATGCAGGACCTGATCACCGGCCTGAAGGCCGACTTCGCAGCTGGCACAAGCCTCCGTTATAACCAGGTTCCCTATAAAGAGAAGGAGTTTTATTATTATATATCGACCTCCGCCGCCGATACGGTGCTCGTCAGCAAAAAGACCTTCGCCGGAACAAGTGGAGGACAGACCGATCAGCGGGCCGACGCACAAACGCGTGCAAAAGCCCATGCCGACTTCGTCCTCAACAGCGGCATGCTGGACAACCCTTATTCTTTGTTCAGCATCGCTGGCGACAAGTTTACTTTTACCATTGAATACAAACAAACGTCAATAGGAAATATCCTTCACGCCGAAATGGAAGATGCCGCCTTGTATGCCAAACGCCGTCAGTATTTCCTGGATCACCTGCTATCCCGCTTTGCAGAAAAATTCACCGACTTCGCCATGCTCCAATATGCACCGGCAGCCGGGCTCCAGCCTGCACCGAGCGGCATAGCAGCCGAAGAATACTACCTGTCGCATTACGCCACTCTGAGCAGCCAGCGGGGCCAGGCCGGCAACTATACCGCGAAAAAATGGAATACGGACCAGGTATCCGGTTTCGAAAAAAAATGGAAGGCGCTCATCGGCGCTGACAACACACGAAGACAAAGCCTCTGCAATTTCATCACGAAAAACTCCGAACCCGAATATATCTTCACCCTGCAGATAGGGGACACAACATTTTTTAACCCGGCTGATAAATACGACTCCGAAGAAACAGCCCGCCAGACAGCAGCCCAATTACTATCGGCAATGTCCGACCGCTCGAATTACTCCATCCGGGAAATTGCAGCCGCCACCTCTTATTCCATCCACATCACTTACGCCCCCGGCTATTCCATCCCTCTGGCCGCCAGCTATCCCTCCGAAATATACGCCACCACTATCGCCGACCGGCTTTCCGCCCTTTTTGGCCAGCGCCCCTCCGGACGGGATGTCTTTGCCAGCGCCTACACGCACAAATTGCGACTGGTAGACTACTCGGGCAAGGTCAGCAAACTGTCTGTCCAATCTTACAATAGCGCAGAAGATGCCACGAAAGCAGCCGAGGGATCCCTGGTGAATGATCAGGCCCCCGATGCTACGGTCTGGCAGCCAGCCAGCGACAACAGCCGTTCGCCTGGCATACTCTATCGCAACACCCTAAGACCCGATGTACTGCAGTATATGGATCTGGGCGCTTTCAAGATAGACATTAACGACACCATCATCGGGCGGCCGGATAAATTCACGTACGACGTATTGCCCGTCAATAATGGTTTCAAATTCCGGGCTGAAGAAGAGTTCGATAACAAAGAGGATGCACTTGCCCATGGAAAAGAATTATTATTGCTGGCGACCGCAGCCGCTAATTATTGGTTGGAAGAAGATACATCAGGACTATGCGCCATCTGGATCACCAACGCCGGCCGGCGACAGGCCGGGTATCCAACAAATCTGCCCAAAGACGAGGCCCTGAAACAGGTCGAAAAGATACAGGACCAGTTCCGCCGCCAACTGTATACCCTACAGGTAAGCCGTGACCCTTCCCGCTGGAAGTTCCACTATTACCTGGGTTACGAAGACACAAGCCGGTATTGCTTCGACAGCATCACCGAATACGACAGCGCCGCCGCAGCCCAGGACGCCCTCCGCCTGGTATGGCAGGGGCTGCCTTCTCTTACCCTCCAACAGGAACAATCCGGCTGGACATTACGCTCCACCGACCCCGCGATCCCCGTAACTACCCTGATCTCCGCCACCGCCGCTGCCCCCGCCGCACAATTGCACCTGCAACAAGCCATACAAAAGGTCGTCTCCAAACCCGACCCGCAAGACTTCGTCTCTGTCAGCATGGACCCCATCAGCCAGCAAGGCCCCTACAGCTGGCAACTGGTGAATGTCGACCACCCGGTTGCACTCTGCACCCGCGACTATGACGATCAGTCCAGCGCCGAAAAAGATAAGGCCAAACTGGCCGGGCTCCTAAAACAAGGCATCAGGTTCCTCGAGATCTGTATGGATGGTAAGATCACCCGCAAAAGAAAGGACCCTCTCACCGGTGAGTACGGCTACCATTACCTGGTAAGAAGCCATAATTATTTCTATTCCTCCGGCAAACAACTGATCCTTTTCGAAAGTGTAAAAGGATATCCCTCGGAAGAGGAGGCCAAACAAGCTTTCCATGATGGCTATCTGCCCCTTTTTGAATGGGCCGCAAAAGACACGAATTATGGACCGGTGATCAGCCTCACCGAGATCTTCAGCAATACCTCCCCGGCCGGCAGCCCCATCGTCTTCGTACCAAAAGAAACGAAGGTCTCCCTCGGCGGAGCCGACACGGACGTGATAAAGCGACTGGTGGATATATCCGGCTCTTATCCCATCAAACGGATAGAATGCCCGCTGTCCAATACAGACCCCTGCGCCGGCGGTCCACCCAAAACCTATGTCTATTACTGCGGCATAACGATTCCCGATACCACCCCCGTCACACCCCCTAACGCCCCCGATGCCCCCCCTTTCGAATGGCAAAGCACCTGCCGGTTCGCAACTATCGCCGAAGCCCAACTGGACTTCGAGATCCTCATCCGGCTGTTGCAATTCCCCGGCAACCTATTCACCGACGTCTACGAAACGCCGGACAAGACGACATACCGCATATACATACACGAAGTAATGGCCGCAAGCGCCCGCCGCTTCGGGAATGAACCCGACACCTGGGAAAATGTCGAAAAATTCATATGCGCGCTGCGCGAAGAAGATTCTGTCCTCTGCTATCAGACCCCGGACTGCTCTAATAACTTCCTGGTCAACTGCGGTCAGCCCATCTTCCAGCACCCCTGCACCTACTCTACGCCTAAGACCAGGGATGCGGCACTGGACCTGCTCCAGTTTGCACTATGGAACCCCAAGGCCTTTACCAGCTACCGGGAAGACCCCTTCCTGGTGCTCACCGAAGGACAGGGCCTGCCTTTTGCCAAAGCCCCCATGGGGAACACAACGGATGACGAAAAGAAAGACGATATCCAACTGGTCACCGCACTCATCACAAATGTCTATGACGAAACGAACATCTATAGTATAAAGGACGATTTTGCACAACTGGCCAATGCCAACGGTAATGTGATCGCCACATCTTATCAGCCAGGCATCCGGCTGGAAGACTGGAAACAACTCCTGCATTATTTTGCCCGTCAGTATCCCATTGTGCTCACCGACGACCAACGCTATTCCATCGAATTGCACCTGCCGGATCTCCCCGCCGCCGCACCAACCGAACCCGCTTCCCCGGCCCCCACCTGTTACGTCGCCTGGAAAAGCACCTGCCTCTTCACCGACAGCAAAGCCGCTCAACAAGCCCTGGAAAAAGGACTCGACCTGCTCGCACACAGCGACTATTACCTGCCCGTTTTCTCCAGCGACTGCCGCTGTTTTGGCATCGCCCTCGCAGACCCCGCCGACAAAATCGCCATCCACCCCCAATCCTATATTTCAAGGGAGTTGGTGATCGCGGCCGTCCAACGCATGCAAAAAGCCGTCAATGTCGAAAGCCTGCATCTTGTAGAACATATACTGCTGCGCCCCCAGAGCGATCTTCCCGAGGACCGCATCAGCAACGCCAAATGTAGCGAACCAGCAGAATGCAGTTTTCCCTGGAAAGATACTTTGGGCGACCCCCGGACCCCCGTTAAGGATATCTTTTTCATTCCCGGCGACGACCCCTGGTCCTTTATCGCTACCATTGCCCTGCCCGCCTGGCCCAACAGATTCAGTCCCCAGGATAATAAGATCGTACTGGAAAATATACTATACCGGGAAGCGCCCGCCCATGTGATGCTCCGCGTCCTATGGCTCAGACCCCAGGATTGCAGTCTCTTCGAGACGCAATACAAACGCTGGCTCAAGGCAATAGCCGCTCAAAAGAAAGACGGAAAAAAACTGCCCGACCACGCATTTGCCGATTTTCTTTTTTCCACAACATTCACTATGCCGGCAGAATGTCAACCTTGCCATCCCTGCCCCCCTCCCCCGGCAACCATTAATCCCTGCGCCGACAACCTGAAAACTTCCCGGGCAAAAAAACTACCCGTTCTGGCCGCCGAAGTGAACAAACTGTATTGCTGGAAGGCAACGCCGGCGGCAACGAATCCAACGCCTGCCTCCGCGACACCAACACCCCAAACGGCCGCGCCGGCAACACCGCCCCCGGCACCCTCCAACACCGGACAATAAAAAAGACTATGGACCACATCATCCGCCGCCAGCTCCTCGAGCTGACCATCGATAGCCAACAAGAACCCTTCGACCTGCAAAACAGGCTGAACGACCACTTCTATCTTGTTCTATTGCCCATACTGGAAAAATGGTTCGACCATCTGTCCGGCGAAGAAGAGATCATCCATATCGACCAACTGGTACTGGATCTCGGCGTTTTCAGCAAAAAAGAATTCAACGAACAGACGCTGAAAGAAAGACTGACCCAAAAATTACAGACGTTGGATATCCTTCACTCCACGGGAACCAACTCTACACACACGCCCCAACACCGCACCACCCGCCAGAATGCTTTTGAACAATGGGTATGGTATATGGAGAAAGGCTACCTGCCCTGGCAACTGCTACGCATTAATAAGGAATGGGAAAATAAAGTGCTTGAAACACTGGCAACAGATTATAACGCGATCAGCCGGCTGCGATCTATATTGAATACCCAGCCGCAGACGCTCACCCGCATCGTACTTCAACACGATGAAATTTTTTTGCAACGGCTGGTGGAGATACTGACGACTGTAGAACAATCAACACTGCCGCAGACCCTGCAGGAATTACGCCGGCTCTGTGAAAACGCTCCTGGCCTGTTACCCCACACTGCCCACAACGTCAACACCCCCTCCACCAGGAACACGCTCCCCAACACCAGCCCCCCATTGCCTGTTCCCTCTGTAGAGCATATATGGCAGGATACCCTCTTGCTGGCTGCCACCATGGGCCGGGCTGGGACCACCCAACAACTGGGCCATCGCCTTTTCACCCGCTACTGGAATGATCGCCCCTTCTCCCGGTCTGCACTGACCAGCTACCTGACTTCATATCCAATGGCCAAAAGCCTGTTTACCGGCTATGCGCAGGTCACGAACAAATCAACGGCGCCCTCTCATCAACCCATTACCCCCGCCAACCCGTCTGCGACATCCCCATCAACCATGCCCCCATCACCCCCGTCCCCGTCACCCATGCCCCCATCATCCATGACCCCATCACCCGCGACTCCGTCATCCATACCCTTGTCACCCATACCCCCGTCACCCGCACCCCCATCACCTACCACCGGCCAGCCAGCTCAGCCGGCTGGATCATTCCCAGGTCAACCCGATCCGATCCCCCCCACTGCCCCGTCACATCTCACCGGACAGGGAACCGATATACCGGCAACCATCAACCGCCAACCAGCCCCCACCGGACCGCTATCACAATCCCCCAACGATACGACGCCACCAGCACTAAACCCAACTCCTGCCCCGATCTCTACCTTCACCCCCGACGACCTGCCGGACGAAGGCCTTTTTGTCGCCAACGCCGGCATCATCCTTACCCACCCCTTCCTAAACCCTCTTTTCAAACGGGTAGAATTACTTAAGGAAGGCAAATTTATCGACGAAGAAAAAAGACAAAAAGCCATCCACCTCCTCCATTACCTGGCCACAGGCCACACCACCGCGGACGAACACGAGCTGGTCTTCGCCAAGATACTCTGCGCCTGCCCTCTGGATGCACCCATGAAGAAACAACTGGTCTGGACCTCCGATGAATTACAGGAAGGAGATGCCCTGCTGGAAGGCCTCATCAGCCATTGGGGAGTAAAAGGGATCTCTCCGGAAGGCCTGAGAGGCAACTATCTTACCCGCAACGGTAAAATATATACGAAAAATGACAGAATGCATATCACCATCGAAAAACACGCCATCGATATCCTTATCCGCACCTATCCGTTGCCATGGAATATGAGTATTATCAAATTACCCTGGTTCAACCAGACCATTCACCTGGACTGGTGAACCATCCTTTAAAGAAATGAAATCCGCCGATACCAAAAATACAACCCCCGCATCGAAAGCCAATACACCCTTTTTCGAAAAAGGGCAAAGCAGTTTTTTTTCTACCGAATCAGACCGTGCTGCCGACGGAAAGGACAACTTTTTCTCTGCGCCGCCGGCTATCCAGAAAAAATCCGACCCAACCACACCGACAACCCCATCCGCCACCCCAAAAAAAGCCGCAACCACCCCAACCCCGGCAACCACCGCCACTGCCCCGGCCCCAATAACCGCCCCAGCCCCGACAGCCGCACCCGCATCCGCGGCAGTAACACCGGCCCCGGCCGCCCCCGCCCCCCTCGCCGAACTCCCCCCCGAACTAAAAGAGATCCGGTGGGAATCAAAACTCGACGCCGCAAAGATCCAGGACATCCTGCAAGACAACAGCTGGTTAACGGAAGGCGACCAACGCCCGATAATGAACATTATCTGGAAATACGCCACGAAACCTCCCCTGCTGAGCAGCCACCTCTCCCCCTTCGATTATCTGATAGTGGCAATGCAAAGCCAGATCTTCACGGTAGGCACCATCGTTGACCAATCGACTACCGTATTTGACCAACTCATGCGCCGCATGAGCGGCGATAATATCGCCTTGTTCAAATCCTGGATGCATACCTTCGCAAATTATTTCAAAGATGAAAAAGCCAACCCGGAAATAAAGTTCGAAATTAAAAAAGAACATATTATCCAGGGACTGGAAATGGTAGGTGACGTCGCAGCAGCCACAGCTGAACTGGCCGCCGCCGGATTGACAGGAGGCGCCAGCGAACTCGCGATCCTTGCTACCTGGCTGGCCACTACCCTGCCCGAACTGTTCAGCAGCGCCAAAACGATCATCGGTGTGATCGATACCATCCGCAATCTCAAACGGGACGACCTGAAAAAATTGTTCAGCGCCGGCGGCATGGGTAATGTCCTGGTACAATCCCTCTTCGGCGAATTGCAGGGCCTGCCCATTCCCGGAGGCGCAGAGGAAAAGGAAGAAAAAGACGAAGGAGGCCGGGGAGAAAAAGGATTCATGAAACTGCTCGGCACGATTAAAAGGGTCATCACCTCGCTGGTGTCCGCCTATAGAAAATTAGCAGGCTTCGTAAATAGCACCCTCGGCACGCTCGATCTGACGCATAAAGACTGGTTCAACCCTTTCGCTATGGCCTATGCAGGCGTCGTGCATACGGTTGATGCCGTCACGGAGCCGGGTGGCGCCATTGATAAAGCCACCGGCGCATTGCGGGATGTGACATCGAATTTCTTCGAAAGTGTAAAAGGCCGGCTTGGAGCGGTTGTCGGCGAGATAAAGGACCGCCTCCAGGTGATCACCGAACCCGCCCGTTTATTAAAGACCATCGCGGACAAGGCCGTGGAATGGGTATTGAATTTTATAATTACGCATCCACCCTCCCGCCTGTTCAAACTGCTGGGTAAACTCGTCACTTCGCTTTCGGGGAAATCCATTGTCGAGCTGCTACGCGAAAAGGTCAGCTTCGCTGATGATATCATCAAAAAGATTGCCGACTCGGGCCCCGTACAAAAACTCATCTCTCCACTAAGAGCACCCGTCACCGGTATCACTAACATCGTTGACTCGATAGCCGGGAAGGCAGGCGACTTTATCGGCAATATGGAAACCCGCGTGCTGGCATTTATGAATGACGGCACCGCCTTCCTGAAGGAATTGACAGGAGCTAAAGCAGCCCCCGCAAGCACTCCGCCAGAGACCCAGGCATCGGGAGAAGGAGATACCCTCGGCGCCATTAAGACCGGCATCCATTCCCGCCTGATGACCATCGGCGACCGGCTGCTCCTCGAAAAAGGCAAATCCCTCGGAGGAAAAGCCCTGAGCTGGTTCACCCTCAAAAAAGAATTCACGGCGGACGGGGAACCTCATCAGATCTTTTTTAAAGGCGCCCCCCCGGACCCCATATTAATGGTCGCCAGCGACGAAATGGCCATAGTACAATTATTCCAGTTGAAATCCGCAGAGATCAGCACGCTGAAAGGAACAGAAAAGACCAAAAAAGAAAAAGCACTCGCAAACGCAAAAGGCATATTCGACGCTATTAACGACCTGAAGAAGTTGATGAAAAAGGCAAAGAATGAAAATGAAACGGCCGCCCTTCAAAACCAACTCAATACCCGGTTTGGGGAGATGGTACCCCATCTCATTATCCTTGGTGTCGGCCATGCAACGGGCAAAGATCTTCCGGAAACAAAAGTAACAGCTGCCCCCAATGGCACTAAAGCCGGCAAGGTAACAGCCGATCCGTTGACGAAAAAAGCAGGTAATACCACCGGCTCACGACCCACCGTCGACCCCGATGGCTGGAATCATATCATGAGCATTACCGATTACGACAAATATTATGTACGACTGCATATACTTAGCGAGAAATTACATGGCCCGGGCAGCGCCACCTGGAACCTCACCCCGGGAAGAAAAACGGAGAACTCTAATATGGAAGGCCAGGCGGAGACACCGGCGCACGAGATCAAACAGAAGAACAAAGTGCTCTGGTACGAATCCCAGGTGACGTCCTACCGTTCGGAAGCAGGCTTCACGGATTTTGCAGAAGGCATCAATATCAAATACGGCTTTAAAGAGAAGGACAAAGACGGCAGCTGGAAACGCGTCTCCGACGCCGCTTATAATGAGACTTTCGCAGTATCTAAACCCGACCCGCGAGGCACGCGCGACGCAATCCCTTCAATAAATACCATGCCCGGTGATTATTGGGCCTCGATACAGAGCGCCGACGGTCCGTCCAGGGAGGCGTTCCGCCAGTTGGTAAACGCCCGCGTCCGCAATCGGCGAAATGGGTATAAGAATTGGAAGGAATTTACTAACAGCGAGGAATTCAAAACAGCAAGCCTGTCTTCGCCAAATCTGAAAAACTGGTTCTCCAGACTCATTAATGAAGGCAAACTGAGAAAAATATAAACCATGAATAACTTTATCGATAAATTCAACAGCATGGTCGATATCATCCAAAATCACCCCCACATCGATCTACTCGATTTTGGAATAGAACCACCGCCCGGTAAAAAGCTCCTGAATGACATCGCATCGAAATATCAGGCATCTCCCGATAAGACCGTTCAGGATTTTTATTCCCAATGCAACGGGGTGAAACTGGCATGGCGACTGGCTACAAATGAATTGCCCGGATCGTCAGCTGACGATGTCATAGAAGGTAGTATCAATATATTGCCGATCGCCGAAGTCTTTGGCGGATTCGGAGGCAAAGGATGGCAAAACGATCTTTGGAGCGATGGCACCCCGGCCAGCAAACAGGCGATAAAAAAACAACTCCGCCCCTTCGATTATTTCTACCAGGAAGACTCCGCCTGCACCTGTTTCTTCGAAAAGGACAACACCCTGGAAAAACAACTTTACCTGCATAGTATAGATTATGGCGTGCATCGCCTTGGCATCGATCTGGACACCTACCTGGAATTATTGCTTCTCACCGGGGGATTTCATAGCTGGCCCTTCCTGCTCTTGGACAAAGGGGACTATTATAATTACGATAAGTTGGAAGCAGCTAGCAAAAAGTACCTGCCTGTCATTTTTCCTGACTTTAATTATGAGGATTTTAAAAAAATGAGTCATGTCAAAAAGCAGTAGCTATTCCAGTAGCAAACCGGTATTTACGGATGCTTCCACCCGCGAGCAGCAGCCTTTCTTTTCCGGCAACGGACCCGAAGGCGTCCAAACAAAAGAAGAAGACCCCTTTTTCCAGGCAAAGCTCTCCATCGGCGCTCCGAACGACAAGTTCGAGAAAGAAGCCGACAACGTCGCGGATAAAGTGGTCCAACGCCTCGCCACCCCACTGGAGGACGAGAATTTCTCCACGAACGAAGAAAGGATGAAACGCGACCGCGAACTTCGCACAAAACCCGAGATACAGCAAAAATGCAGCCACTGCGAACAGGAAGAAAAAACCCTCCAAAAAAAGGAAGAGCCCTCCACCACCTCGTCCTCCCTTTCGAACCGCATCGACAACAGCCGCGGTCACGGCTCACCCCTGCCGGCCAACACCCTCTCCGAAATGCAAACCTCTTTCGGCCATGACTTCAGCGGCGTGAAAATCCATACAGACGCAGAATCCGTCAGCATGAACAGGGAACTCGGCGCACAAGCCTTCACCCACGGCAGCGATATCTATTTCAACACAGGCAAGTTCAACCCCGATAGCTCCACAGGCAAACACCTGCTCGCACACGAACTCACCCATGTCGTACAACAGAACGCCGCACAGTCGCATCTGCCCGTCCAACGGCAACCATCCACCCATATCCCCGAAGCCCACAACCAATTCTACGGCCACGGCGCTTTCATGGCCGCCGCACCACAAATGATGGCGGATAAAAAATGGAACCGCATCCTCGAGGTCCTGATGCCGGACGTCCACGCCGCAGCTACAAACACCATCAGCAAAGCACCCGCATCCGACGAGCTTATCCTTGAATTCGAGAACAACCCCG